>Ga0302283_1001045_pt1 | contig 23439 bp, 20 predicted proteins | sample III_Fen_E1_4_FD_198770 | JGI IMG/M metagenome (GOLD analysis project Ga0302283, IMG submission 198770) | Peat permafrost microbial communities from Stordalen Mire near Abisko, Sweden - III_Fen_E1_4 | ecosystem: Environmental > Terrestrial > Soil > Wetlands > Permafrost | place: Sweden: Abisko... | reverse complement strand
CGGCAACGGCCGGGAGCCCCCTCCTCCGTGCCCGGGACGTGCCCGGGGCCGGCGCAGGGGACATTCTGCCCCTTCCCGTCGTGAAAGTAAACGCCCGCGCCCGGTGGCGTCCCGGAACGGTAGCGTCGGGGGATGGACCAGGGAACGCTCCGCTCGCTCGCACGACTCGTGGCATGGGGACGGGTCGGTGTGGGGTTGACCGCACTGGCTGCACCCGTCGTGGTGGCCCGCCCATGGGTGGGCGAGGCCGCCGACTCGACGGCCGTCCGGCTCTTCGCCCGCACGCTCGGGGGCAGGGACCTGGCCCTCGGGGTCGGCGCCCTGCGGGCCCTCTCCCGTTCGGACGACGAGGCCCGGCCGTGGGTGGCCCTCGGGGGTGTGGCCGACCTGTTCGACACGGTGGCCACCGTGGCGGCCTTCGGGCAGCTCCCCCGCCGGACCCGCTGGGGCATCCTGGCCGTCACGGTCGGGGCGGCGGCGGCCTCCACCCGGGTGGCCACGGCCCTCGACGCCGGGACGCCGGCGACCTTCTGACGGTCCCGGGCCGACCGCGCCCCGGGGGACGGTCGGCCGCCGGGGTACGCTCGTGGTCGGCATGGTCGTCTCCACCCACCCCGACGGGACCGAACCGGACGCCGACGCCGACGCCGACGCCGGGTCCCCGACCCACGGCCCGGGTGACGGCGACGGCCCGGGCGCCGCGGGCGGACCAGACGACAGGTACCCGGTCCCCGGGTCCGGACGCCTCTCGGTCCGCTCCCCGGCCTTCATCGTGGTGGGCATCGCCGCGTTCATCATCGTGCTGGGCATCGTGGGCTCGGCGCTCGACTCCGGGTCGTCCCCGCCGTTCACCCTGCACACGGTCACCCTCCACGACGGGACCGTCGTCCACGCCGGACCAGGGGCCACGGCACTCGCCCCCATCGAGAGCGACGGTGAGCCGCCGGCCGACGTCCTGGCCGGCGTGGCCGTTCCGGTGGGCTCCACCCCGGCCGGGGCCCCGTCCGACGCCGACCAGAATCTCACCCAGTACGACCGCACCATGCCGTTCACCGTGGAATTGCCGGCCGACGAGGTGGCCGACTTCTTCCGGGTGTCCCTGCCCAAGCTCGGGTCGACCATCGTCTCCGACGGGCCTGATCCCTACCAGGCCGGCTCGACGGAGATCCTGGCCCGTCGGGGCAGCGGCGACTCGTTCTACTGGGAGATCGGGGTCGTGGTCTCCCCCACGTCGTCGACCGGCGTCACGCCCTTCTCGGTGCGGCTCTACGAGATCCCCGACGCCGACTGAACCCGCCCCGCGCCTCCGGCGTCGTCCACCGCGGAGCGCCCGTGGCGCACCGCCGGGTCCTCGGCCTTGCGGAGCATCCAGGCCCAGACGAAGAGGTTGACGGCGTAGAGCAGGTACCCGACCCTGGTCGCCGGGGCCAGCAGGATGCCCACCAACATGACCCAGCCGGTGAGCCGGCACACGTCGGTGGCATCACGGGGTGGCCGGGTGATGAGCCGGCGGACCAGCACGATGCCGCCCACGGCCAGGACGATCAGGACGTAGACGACGTGGAGCCGCGGGAAGGCGTCCACGAACAGGTGCCCGGGGAGCGGGCTGGCCGCCGGCGAGGCCGCTCCGGCCAGGCCCAGGGGGAACCGGATCACGTTGTCCACGAAGGCCGAGGTGTTCCCGACGGCGAACGGCACGACGACCGGTACGGTGACGACCAGGAACCCCACCACGTACCGGCCCACGGCGCGGCGGCCCTCGAGGTCCCAGGCCCCCCACAGGGCCAGGACGGCCAGCGGCCACGCCGTGAACTTCAACGATGACGCGGCGCCGAGGGCCAGGCCGGCCAACAGCGGTCGTCGGCGCTGCAGTGCCACCATCCCGAGCAGCATGAGGGACACCACGGGCATGTCGTCGCCTCCGGTGGCCAGGGGCAGGGCCGCCGTGGGCAGGACGGTCAGGACCTCGAGGGTCCGGAACCGGGCCTCCAGAGGCGCCCGCAGGCGGCTCAGGGCGAACACCGTGACGATCACCGTGAAGAGGAGGAATTGGATGCGGGCATCGGTGAGTCGGGCCTCCACCTTGCTCCCACTGGAGAAGCCGAACAGCACCATCCCCGGCAGGTACGGGTAGTACAGCTCGTAGACCGGTTCGGCCGTCTGATGGATCAGGATGTGCCCGTTGCGGTCGATCACCTGATACGGGTTCTTGCCGGCGTCGACCCGCACCCCGGCCCGTTCGACGACGATCACCTCGGGCTGGACGTGCAGCGCGGCATTCCCCTCGTAGCGCCAGATCACCTCCATGGTGAGCGGGACCACCGTGGCGCCGGCCAGGACGATCACGAAGGCGGCGATCCGGGCGGTGCGGCGGTGCCGCCGGCTGCGCCGCAGGGCGGCGGCGCCCGGGGTCTCGGAGGTCTCGGAGGTCTCGGGGGTCTCGGGGGTCTCGGGGGTCTCGGGGGTCTCGGGGGTCTCGGGGGTCTCCAGGTTCCCGGCTCGGTCGGTGTCGTCGGCCCCGTCGACCCTCGCCCCGGCCCGACGGCCCACGAACCAGGCGACGACGGCCATGAGGACGGTAGCCCCGAGGTAGGGGCCCAGCGCCATCTCTGCCCACTGCCGGTAGAGGGGGATGCCGGCGAACAGGAGGCTGCAGAGGGCGAAGAGGGCCGAGATCCCGTAGAGAAAGGCGTCCCGCCACTCCGGCGACCACCGGCGCATCGCCGCCGCCGCTCGTCGGAATGGGTGGGGAGGTTCGCTCATCGGGACGGTGCCGACCCAGGGACGGCCCGGTACCGGTGCCCGTTCGTGACCTGGTGTCGGATCCGAGGGTAGCAGTCACCATCGACGACCCGGTGGGAGCCCCGCCGGACCCGGACCGGCCCGGTCACCGACCGGGTGAGGCCTCGAATCCCAGGATGTCCCCGTAGAAGGCCAGCTCCTCCTCCAGGGCGGCCCGGATGGTCTCCGACCGCCGGAACCCGTGCGACTCGCCGGCGAACGCCCGGTACCGGCACCGCACCCCCGCCGCCTCGAGGGCCCGGGCGAATTCGGCGGACTGGGCGGCGGGCACCACGGGGTCGTCGAGGCCCTGGAGCAGCAGGACGGCGCCGGAGAGCCGATCGGGATGGTGCATCGGGGAACGCTCGCGGTACGTGGCGGCGGCGGCGGGCAACGGGCCGACCAGCGAGTCCAGGTAGCGGGACTCGAACTCGTGGGTGTCCCGGGCCAGGGCCTCCAGGTCGGTGACGCCGTACCACGCCACCGCCCCGGCGAAGCGGTCGGACCGCATGAGGGCGGCCAGGGCGGTCAACCCCCCGGAACTGGTCCCCCGGATGGCCATCCGTCCGCCGTCCACCACCCCCCGGTCGGCCAGCGCCACGGCGAAGGCCACGCAGTCGTCGACGTCACCCACCCCCCACCGCCCCCGCAGGCCCTCCCGGTACCGGCGCCCGTACCCGCTGCTCCCGCGGTAGTCCACGGCGGCGACGGCCAGACCCCGGCTGGTGAAGAACTGCACGAGTGGGTCGAAGCCGGGCTCGACCGCACCGGTCGGGCCGCCGTGGCAGAAGACCACGAGCGGAGGCAGGGCGCCGGCCGGCCCGGTCCACCGGGAACTGGTGGGAAAGTAGACCAGCCCGTGCACGGGGCCCTCAGCCGTCCGGGCCACCACGGGTGCGGCCCGGGACACGTCGCCGTCGGGCGGTGCGGACGACGGGGCGGACAGTCGCTCCCAGCCGGGGCGGCCTCCTGCCGGTGCCGTGGGATCGGTGATCGCCGCGGCATCGGCGGCAGAGACGGCCGGCGGTGCGTCCGGCGTCGACCCCAGGACGACCAGGGCCATGCGGTCGCCGAGAGGTCCGGCGGCCAGCCCGCTGATGGTCACGCACGGCTGCGGGACGACCCGGGGCGGGTGATCGGACGCCGCCTTCCCCACCGGGACCACGACCACGGTGTCCCGACCGTCCACCCGGGCCCGGCAGGCCAGCGACCCGTCGGGCAGCTCGGCCATCGTGGCCTGCCCCAGGGCCCAGTCCGGGGCGTGGAACTCGGCCTCGAGAGCACAGAGCCGAACCAGCGCCCCGTCCGGGACGTCCAGCGCCCCGGGAGGCAGGCGGTAGGGCTGCCACCACCCTGACTGGTCGGACACCAGGACCAGTCCACCGTCCCGGCACCACAGGGGTTGACCCACGGATACCCCGTGGCCTCCGGCCACCCGTTCGGCCCCCACCACCCGGGGCACACCACCGGTGGACTCCAGGCGGCCGACCCACAACGTCGAGGCGTCCCAGGGCATGTCCGGGTGGTCCCAACCCACCCAGGCCAGATGACGGCCGTCAGGGGACGGCCGCGGGGCGGCCACGAAGTCCTGCTCGCCGACGAGCATCACCACCTGCGGCGGTCCGTCGGCCGGCACGGCCACGAGCCGCCGTCCCGACCGATCGGCGGTGCGTTCCTCCACGCACACGAACCACCCCCGGTCGGCCGTCCACCGGCCGTCGGCGTAGCGGGCGCCGTCCGCCTCGGGCCCGCCGGGGGTCAGCGGCTCCGGCGGGCCCCCGTCGGGGCCCATCCACCGGTAGAGCCGCTGGTCGGCCTGATCGACGTAGACGACGGTCCGGTCGGACACGGTGACCGCCCCGCCGCCGTACTCGTGGACCCTCGAGCGGATGCTCACACCGGGCGGGGACCAGTCCACCGGGACCCCGTCGGGACCCGACCGCACCAGGACCTGACGCCCGCCCTCCTCGGGGCGACCCTCGAGCCAGACGGCCGCGCCCCCTGCGATCTGCAGCGCGCTCCGCGACACCTTGCCCGCCGCCACCTCGGCGGCGACGAACGGCGACGGCCACGACCCGAACGGTGCCCGCTGTCGCTCCTCCACCGTCCTCCTCCCGTCGTCGGCGCGCCCGACCGCCCCGGACTGGGTACCGTACCTGCCATGACAGCGTACGGGAGCGCTCCGACCGGGACGTCGTTCGAGGCCGTGGTGGCCGAACGGACCGGTGACCACATCGCGGTCGGGGTGCGCACGCTCGCCGACACCGACCTCCCGCCCGGGGACGTGACCGTCGCCGTGGACTGGGCCGCGGTGAACTTCAAGGACTCACTGGCCATCGAGCCGGGCAACCGCGTGGCACGGATCTCACCCCTGGTGCCCGGGGTCGACCTGGTCGGCACCGTCCTGGCCAGCGGCGACGGTCGGGTGGTCCCGGGGGACGCGGTCATCGTCCACGGCCACGAGCTGGGAACGGCCCACCACGGCGCCTTCGCCCAGCGGGCCCGCGTACCCGGCGACTGGGTTGTCCCCCTGCCGGAGGGTCTCAGCCCCCGGGAGGCGGCCACCCTGGGGACCGCCGGGTTCACCGCGGCGCTCTCACTTCGGCGCCTGGAGCACCACGGCCTGCAACCTTCCGACGGACCGGTCCTCGTGACCGGGGCCTCGGGGGGCGTCGGCAGCACCTCGGTGGCCCTGCTGGCGTCACGGGGCTACGAGGTGGTGGCCAGCACGGGCAAGGCTGACGAGCACCCCTACCTGCTCGGGTTGGGCGCCTCGTCGGTGATCGGCCGTGAGGACCTGGCGGTCGAGCCCGGGCGGGTCCTGGGGCCGGAGCGGTGGGCCGGTGCGGTCGACTGCGTGGGGGGACCCACCCTGGCCGCGGTGCTCCGCACCCTGCGGTACGGCGCCGCGGTGGCAGCCAGCGGCCTGACGGGGGGAAACGGCCTCGAGACCTCGGTCTACCCGTTCATCGTCCGTGCCGTGTCCCTCCTGGGGGTCGACACCGTGGCCACTCCCCGAGCCGAACGCCTGATCGTCTGGGAGGAGCTGGCCGACACCGCGGACCACGGGATGCTCGACGACATGGTCGCCCGGGAGATCGGCCTCGACGGCGTGGTCGAGGCCCTGGCCGACATCAGGGCCGGCCGCGTCCGCGGCCGGGTGCTGGTCCGGCCCTCGCCGGCTGCCTGAGTGTCGGCGCCCAGGTCAGACCGGAGCGACCGGCCGGTGCCCGACCGGTCCGGGACCGGGGCGACCGGCCGGTGCCACCGGGCCGCACCTTCGAGTGAGCCGGTGCCCGGTCAGGGGGCCATGGTGGCGGCGTTCGCACCCGTGGCCTGGAAGACCGGGGACACCGCGATGGTCCCGTTGTTGCACGGACCGAGCTCGGCGGCGATGGTCAGGTAGCCAAAGGCGTTGGGTGGCGTGATCTCCAGACTGGCCGACATCGGACAGGAGGTCTCGGACCCGGTCGGCACGTCCGAGTAGCCCATGTTGAAGTACACCGACTGTCCCGTCGTGAGGGTCACCGTCGTGGCCGGCATGGCCGTGAAGCTGTAGTTGCCCTTGCGGACCACGGTGGTCGTCAGCTTGGCTCCGTTGCTGTCGAGCATCTGCAGGCCCGGGTAGCCACCCAGTACGCAGGTCCGGGACGAGACGAGCTTGAGGGCGATGGTCGTCTCGATCGTGCCGGCCGCACCCGAGCTCCCGTGGATCGATCCGGCCAGGGCGGAGGCGGGACAACTGATCGGGCCGGTCGTGGTCGTGGTCGTCCCCCGGGTCGTGGACGTGGAGGACACGGCCCCGGTGGTCGGGGTCGTCCCGGTCGTCGGAGTCACCGTGGTCACCGTGGTCGAGGACGACGACCCCGAGGAACACGCGGCCAGCAGACCTCCGGCCAGTACCAGGGCCACGACGGATCCGGCGAGGCGCTTGACCATGTGCGGGGTCTCCATTCGGGTGGTCATCGCACCCGTCGCCCTCGTGACGGTGCGGCCGGGATCCCCCGGCCCGCCCATCCTCTCAGGAGGAGAAGTCCTCGGGGCGGATGCTGTCCAGGAAATGCCGGAACTCGCCGACCAGCTCCTCCGGGTTGGCGCCGTCCTGGTCCTCCTCGTCGTCGTCGTCCTCCTCCTCGTCCGGGAGCATGATGCCGACGGACTCCATCAGGTCATCGGCGACGAACAGCGGGGCTCCGGTACGGACGGCCACGGCCACGGCGTCGGAGGGACGCGAGGACACGGTGATCTCGGAGCCGTCACGGGACAGCACGATGTCGGCGTAGTAGGTCGACGTGCGCAGCTCGGTGATGACCACCCGGACCACGTCGGCACCGAGGGCGTCGAGCAGGTCCCGGATCAGGTCGTGGGTCATGGGACGGGGCGTCTCCATGCCCTGGAGGGCAAAGGCGATGGCCGTGGCTTCGGGGGCCCCGATGAAGATGGGGACGGTGCGGGTCAGCCCCTCCTGCTCCTGCAGGAGCAGGACCGGCGTGTTGGTCTGCAAGTCAACGCGTACCGCGCGAAGCCGGACTTCGACCATGCAGTGCAACATACTCCCCGGCGGGGTCCTCTGCGTCGGCACTCCCGGGCGCCGACGATCAGCCGCCGAGCAGGTCCCGGAGGGCGTTCTCCAACAGGACGGAACGCAGCCCCTGTCCCAGCCGGGTCAGCTCGTCGGCTGTCTGGACCGCACGCTGCCGGGCCTCGGGGTTCCGTTGGCGGACCAGGGGGAGCACGATCTGCTCGACGAACCCCGCCTCCCGGTCGGCGGCGTTCTTGTAGATCCGCAGGTGCCGGGGCTCGATCCCGTACCGGGCGAACCCGGCCGCCAGGCTGGCCACAGCCAGGGCGTCCTCGTCGAAGTACTCGGAACCGCCCACCACCGTGGACCGGATCAGACCGAACTCCTGGAGCTGGTTCAGGACCTCGGACGCCAGGCCGGAGGCCACGGACAGCTCGGCGACGGTCATGCTGGTGCCGGTCGTCGCCACGTGGGTCGCCGTCGGCGATGGAACAGGGGCCGAGGGGGCCGGAGCAGCCGTCGGTGCCGCCGCCGGCGTCGGTGCCGCCGCCGCCGGCTTCGGAGCGGGTGGCGCCGCCGGGGTCGGAGCGGACGGCGTCGGAGCGGACGGCGCCGCCGCGGGTGCCGGCTGGGGAGCGGTCGACACCGGGGCCGGCTGGGCCCGGGGGGCGGCGGGGGCGGGCGACTTCCCCTGGTCCCGTGGCGTCGGAGCTACCGCTGCGGGCGGGGCACTCCGTGGCCCCGGTGCGGCAGGTGCTGGTGTCGGTGCCGGTGGCGCCGCGGGCTGGGGATGGGGCTGGGCCTGCGGGGCCGCCGGCTGGGTCGGGGCCGGCTGGGCTACCGGCTGGGCTACCGGCTGGGTCGGGGCCGGCTGGGTCGGGGCCGGCTGGGCCGCCGGCTGGGTCGGGGCCTGGGGGGCCGGCTGCGGTCGGGGGGCCGGGGGGCGGGTCGGGTCGGCACCTCCGCCGACGGGAAGGGGAGTCTGCTGGGCCGACACCGGTCGCTCCGTCGGTACGCCGTGGCCGACGCCCGGTGCCCCGCCCGCCGCCACCTCCGGGGGAGGACCGCCGGACATCTGCGGCACGGCCCGGACCGGCAGCCCGCCGTTCATCGCACCGGCGGACGCCGATCGCTGGCCGACGAGCACCGGCACCTGGTCGGCCGTACCGACATCGACCGGCTCCGGGTCGGCCGACGCGGCGCCGTGATCGGCCGGGGCCGCCGGGACCGGGGACCGCCCCTCCGTGGACGCTGTCCCGTCGTCCAGTCGGTCCTTGATCACCTTGAGGGGAAGGAAGTGCTCCCGCTGCTGGCGCAGGACCCACCGCAGGCGCTCGACATCGGGTTCGTAGAACTTGCGATAGCCCGACGGGGTGCGTTCGGGGTTGACCAGTCCCTGGCTCTCGAGGAACCGGATCTTGGAGATCGTGATGTCGGGGAACTCCTGACGGAGGAGGGTCAGGACGTCACCGATCGACAGGTAGGAGCGGGAGCTCATGACCGACCCCTCCCCGGACGGGCGCCCGCACCGAGGTCCCTCATTCGCCGGCCGCCTGGAGGTAGAGCAGTTTGAACTTTCCGATCTGGACCTCGTCGCCACTCGAGATCCGGGCCTCCTCGATCCGTTCCCGGTTGACGTAGGTGCCGTTCAGGGACCCCACGTCCCGCACCGACGTCACACCCTCGCGGGTGACGAATTCGGCGTGCCGTCGGGACACGGTGATGTCGTCGAGGAAGATGTCGCTCTCGGGGTGACGTCCGGCCCGGACCACCTCGCTGTCGAGTGCGTACCGCACACCGGTGCTGGGCCCGCGCTTGACCACCAGCATTCCCACGCCACGGGGCAGTTCGAGCAGGGCCCCGGCGGACTCGTCCTCGATCGGCTCCACCACGTCCTCCACCGGAGGCACCGAGAGGGTGGTGTGGGCCGAGGCCACGACCATGGCGGCACCACAGGACGAACAGAAGTTGACACCCATCGGATTGCGGTGGCCGCAGTTGTGGCAGAACACGATGCCTACGGTAGCCGGTCGATCACGCCGGAATCTCCGCCACCCACCGCCGGCGGCCCGTCAGTCGGTGATGAGCGCACGGTAGGCCTGCCCGTCGAGCAATTCGTCGACGCCGGAGGGGTCCGACAGGGTGATCTCGCAGATCCAGCCCTTCCCGTACGGGTCCTCGTTGACCAGCTCCGGGGCGCCGGTCAGCCCGTCGTTCACCGCCACCACCTCACCGGCCACCGGGGCGTAGATCTCCGACACCGACTTGGTCGACTCCACCTCACCCAGGGTCTCGCCGGCGGCGACCGTCGACGCCACGGCGGGGAGGTCGACGAAGACGATGTCCCCCAGCGCGTCCTGGGCGTAGTCGGTGATGCCGATCCGGGCCCGGTCGCCGGTCACGTGGACCCACTCGTGATCCGTGGAGTAGCGCAGTTCATCGGGCACGTTCATGGGAGCGGACCCTACCCGACGACCCGTGCGGTGTCACCCCGTCGCCGGGACGGGATCAGCGCAGGAGCTGACGGAGACGGACGGCGTACTCCTGGACCCGGGCTCCCGCCTGCGAGTCGCTCGGTGCCTCGGCCCAGACATGGGTCACCGGCTCCTCGGGGTCGGGGAGGATGAGGGCCCAACCGTTGTCCTCGAGGACCTTCACCCCGTCCACCAGTACCAGCTCGCGACCCTGGGACCGTTCGACCAACGTCCGCATGACCATGCCCTTCTTCTCCCAGGGTGTGTGCACGGCCTGGTGGGCGATGTGCACCCGGGGCAGCGCCGTCACGATGTCCGACAGCCGTCGCCCCGTCCGGGTGAGCATGCCGATCAGGTTCACCAGCGTGGCGGCGGCGTCGTAGGCGGGCAGGAAGGCCGGGAAGATGAACCCACCGCTCTGGCTGGCTGCGAAGACCACGTCGGTGCCCGAGGCCACCTCCATCAGGTGCGACGTCGACAGCTTGGTCCACTCGATCGCCGAGCCCGCCCGCCGGCAGATCTCCTCGGCGGCCCCGCTCACGGCCACGGGAAGGGCCACGGGCTTGCCCGGATTGGTCTCCGTGACCAGGGTGAGCAGCACCAGCAGCGCCTCGTCGTCGGTCAGGGCGTGGCCCGAGTCGTCGACGATGACCACGTGCTCGCCGCCGGCGTCGAGCACGGCACCGAGGTGGGCGCCCGACGCCCGCACCAGGTCACCCACGCGGGCCGCGCTGGCCTGGCGGTCGAAGGCGTTGGCCCCGGCGGTGTGGGCGTAGGGGTTGACCACCAGCACCTCGGCCTCGACCTTGGACAGCAGGTTGGGCATGACGAAGCTGCTGGTACCGAAGGAGTAGTCGAGTACCAGCTTGAGCCCGAGGTCCACCGTCCCCGACAGGTCCACCGAGTCGATGAGGTCGGCCGTGTAGTACTCCAGGGCCCGTGGCGGAAACCCGATGTCGCCGATCTCCCGGGCCAGGACCCGACGGAAGTCCTCGCGCTGGTAGACCCGTTCGATCTTGCGTTGGTTGGCCTCGTCGAGGTCGATGCCGTTCTTGTCGAAGAACCTGATCACCACCGACTGCGGGTCGTCGGGTACCAACCGGACCGTGATCCCACCCTGGCTGTTCGACGACTGGATCTGGAACCTCGTGACCGGCACGGTGGCCGCCTCGAGGTCGTCGACGTTGACGCCTGCGGCGTTGCAGCCGACCATGATGGCGCGCTTCAGTACCCGGGCGGCCCGGCTGGTGTCACGCGAGGTCGTGACCGTGGCCCCCTTCTCCAAGGTGCTGGCCCAGGCCATGGAGAGGCGGACGGCCAATTCGGGGCTGATGTCCACGTTGGCCAGCCCCTGGACCCCGTCCCGGCCGAAGAGGGACCGGGCCCCGCGGGACTCCCACACGATGGAGGAGTTGACCGTGGCCCCGGCCTCGACGGTCTTGAATGGGTACACCTTGACGCCGGGCTTCAGCTCGGCGTGCGCCCCGACGAAGCACTCCTCCCCGAGGACCACGCCCTCCTCGCAGCGCACCCCCTGGCGCAGGTCGGACCCCCGGCCGAGGACGCTGCCGTCGATCCGCACCGCCGGGCCCACGTAGGAATTGTCGTGGACCACCGACCGCTGGAGCGCACCGTTGTCGCCGATCCGCACGTTCGATCCGAGCGTGCAGTACTCACCGAGGCGGGCCCCCGGCCCGATGGTGCAATTGTCCCCGATCACCGCCGGTCCGTCGATGATCGCCGTGGGATCGAGCTCGGTCCCCTTGCCCAGCCACACGCCGGGCCGCAACGGGAACCCGGAGATGTCCACCTTGACCCGCTCGTCAAGGATGTCCTGGTGGGCTTTCAGATAGGCCTCGAGGTTTCCCACGTCCTCCCAGTACCCGTCGGCCACGTACCCGTAGAGGGGCCGGCCGGCGTCGAGCACGGCCGGGAACGACTCACCGGAGAAGTCGACGGAACGACCCTCGGGGATGTAGTCGAAGATCTCCGGCTCCAGGACGTAGATACCGGTGTTGATGGTGTCGCTGAAGACCTGGCCCCAGGTCGGCTTCTCCAGGAACCGCTCGACCGAACCGTCCTCGTTGGTGATGACGATGCCGAACTCGAGCGGGTTGTCGACCGCCTTGAGGGCCAGGGTGGCCAGTGCCCCACGCTTCTCGTGGAAGGCCACGACCTCGCTCAGGTCGATGTCGGTGAGGACGTCACCGGAGATGACGAGGAACCGCTCCCCGAGCTCGTCCCGGGCGTTGCGCACCGAACCGGCCGTGCCCAGGGGCGTCTCCTCGGTGGCGTAGACCATACGCACCCCGAACTCCGAGCCGTCGCCGAAGTACGTCCGGATGGCGTTGGCCATGAAGGCCACGGTCACCACGATGTCCTCGAACCCGTGCTGGCGCAGCAGGTTGACCACGTGCTCCATCATCGGCCGGTTGGCCATGGGCAGCATGGGCTTGGGGTGGTTGGAGGTGAGCGGGCGCAACCGCGTCCCCTCGCCCCCGGCCATGATCACTGCCTTCATCGGACCACCTCTCCTCGACCGTCCGTCGGCACCGTCGGCCCGGACCGCGGACGGCGGCCGGCGGCGAGCGCCCTGCGGGCCACGGGCACGTACGAACCGGCGGCGACCCAGGCCAGCGTGAGCCCGACGATCCCGGTGACCCAGGCCACGAGCTCGACCACCCGGTGCCCGGCCGACAGGCCGGACGCCAGCAGGAAGGCCGGATAGGCGACCATGAGGGCGAACGTGCCGGCCTTGCCCACCCACAGCACGTCGATGCGCTCGGCGCCGAGCGAGGCCAGGACCAGCACGGCCACCGAGACGACGACCTCCCGGGCCAGCGTGGCGATGCCGAACCACAGGGGGACGGCACCCGAGACCATGACGGTGACGACCGCCGTGGCCACCAGTACCCGGTCGGCCACCGGGTCGAGGACCTTGCCCAGGGTGGAGACCTGGTGGAACCGGCGGGCCACGTAACCGTCGGCGAAGTCCGTGGCCCCGAGCACGCCCAGCAGCACCGCGGCGGCCACGTCGCGATGGGCACCGAAGACCAGCCAGACGAAGACCGGGATACAGGCCAGTCGCACCAGGGTGATCACGTTCGGGACCGTCAGGATGCGGTCCAGGCGCTCATGGTCCCCGGACGCCGGGACGGTCTCGTCCCGCTCCTCGCCCTTCCGCTCCACGGTGCTGCCCATCCCGTCCACGTCACCGAGTCTACGACCGGCGCCCACGTCCGTCCGACGACGTCCGGCGGATCACCGGTGACGGGGCCCGGGTCGACACGCCGGCTGGGGTGGCGGCCCCGATGGCCGCCACCCGCCGGCGTCGGCCAGACTGTCCCCCATGGAGACCACCCCCCGGCGCACCTGGACCGTCCGCGCCCTGATCGCCGCGCTCGCCGTGGCCCTGGTGGTCGTCGGGCTGGTGGTGTCGACGTCGGTGGACCCCAGGCACCCGGCCACCGACACCGCCGCCCACGCCACGACCACCACGTCGACCCCGACGTCGCGGGGCGCCACGACGACCGTCCCACCGACCACGGTGGCCCCGACCACCGTCCCGCCCACCACGGTGGCCCCGACCTCCACGACCACCACGGTGCCGGCCACCACCACGACGACCACGGCGACCACGACGCCGGGGGTGGCCGCGCCGGCGCCCGTGGCGGGGCAGGTCACCGCCGTCGGTGACTCCATCATGATCGACATCCAGCCCTACCTCCAGGCCGACGTCCCCGGCGTCCAGGTGGACGGCCTGGTCAGCCGGCAGTTCGAGTCGGGGATCGCCGTCGTCCAGGCCGACCGGGCCTCGGGGACCCTGGGGAAGGTGCTGGTGGTCGAGCTGGGCACCAACGGGACGGTCACCCCCGCCGACGTCGACGCCATGATGCAGGCCGCGGCCGGCGTGTCCCGGGTGGTCTTCGTGAACCTCTGCGTACCCCGTTCGTGGGAAGCCCCCGACAATGCCGTGCTGGCCGCCGGGGTGGCCCGCTACCCCGGCATCGCCGTCCTGGCCGACTGGAACGCCGAGGCCTCCCCGCATCCCGAGTGGTTCACCGAGGACCAGGTCCACCTGAACCCGGCCGGTGCCGCGGCCATGGCCGCCCTCATCGCCCAGTACGTCTGACCGCCCCGGGAGCCGGCCACGGACCGGTCCCGGCGGTGGGCCGTCGACCGTCCGGCGACGGTCCGGCGACGGTGCGGCGACCGTCCGGCGACGGTCCGGCGACGGTGCGGCGACCGTCCGTCGACCGTCCCGCGACGGTCCGGCGGCCGGAGGGTGATGTGCTACGCAATATCCATGCCCCGCTTCCATCCGTTCGCCGGACTCCGGTACGACCCGGCGCGGGTCGATCTCTCGATGGTCATCTCCCCCCCCTACGACGTCGTCGACCCGGCCGAGCGTGACGTGCTGGCCGGACGGCACAGCGCCAATTCGGTGCGGATCGAGCTGCCCGAGGCCGACCACCGGGCGGGCCTCGACCGGTACGCCAACGCCGCCCGGCAGCTGGCCGACTGGCAGTCCGCCGGGACCCTGGTGCGCGACCCCGCCCCCGCCCTCTACGTGTATCGGATGACCACCCCCGCCGGCGCCGTCACCACGGGTGTCATCGGGGCCCTCGATGTCGACACCGAGGGATCCTCCGACGTCCTGCCCCACGAACAGACCCTGCCCAAGCCCCGGAGCGACCGCCTGGACCTGCTGCGGGCCACCGGCGCCAACCTCTCGCCCATCTGGGGGCTCTCCCTCGCCGCCGGGCTGACCGGGGAGTTCACCCCGGTGGGCCCGGCCGCGTCGTCGGCCACCGACGACGACGGTGTCCACCACGAGCTGTGGGTCCTGGACGACCCCGACGCCGTGGCCCGGGTGGCCGAGGCCGTCTCGGCGTCGCCCGTGGTCATCGCCGACGGCCACCACCGCTACGAGACGGCCCGCCAGTTCGCCGGTGAGGTCGGTGCGACCGGCGGGCCGCTGTCCGCCGGCGCGGCGAGCGTCATGGCCCTGGTGGTCGAACTGGCCGAGGACCAGCTCACCGTCGGTGCCTTCCACCGGGTGCTGTCGGAACTGCCCGACGGATTGGACCTGGTCGACGTGTTCGCCTCGTGGTTCGACGTGACCCGGGCCGGCGAGTTCGACGACCGCACGACGTCGGCCCTGGGGGAATCGGGGGCCTTCTCCCTCCTCATGCCGTCGGGGGCCTGGCTGCTGTCGCCGAAGGACGGCACCGCCGAGGCCGCCGGGTCGGACCTCGACGCCTCCACGGTCGCTCTGGTGATCGCCGAACTTCCCGACCACGAGCTCGAGTTCGTCCATACCTGGTCCGATGCCGTCGCCGCCGTCGGCTCCGACCGGGCCCAGGCCGCGGTGCTCCTCCGACCGGCCACCGTCGGCCAGATCGCCGAATGGGCCCGCGCCGGGCGCCGCATGCCCCCGAAGACGACCTACTTCTTCCCCAAGCCCCGCACGGGCATGGTCTTCCGGACCCTGGCCGGCTGACCCGCGCCGACGTGGCCGGCGGACGGCGGTAGCCTGGCCCGCTGACGTGCTGGCCATCCGAGTCCGAGGTCGCCGGGGGGATCGATGGGTCACAAGCGCAAACGGAGGCCATCGCTGGCGGCCTGCGCCGTCTTCGCCCTCGGCCTCGGCCTGGCGGCCTGCGGGTCGTCCCCCTCCGCCGGACCGGGTCCGCTGTACCGGCTCCCCGACCTCGCCACGATCCCCCCGACCACCACCGTGCCCCCGACCACGGTCCCACCCACCACGGTCCCGCCCACCACGACCACCACCGCGCCCGTGACCCAGCCGACCCCGGCACCGACCCCCGTGGCCGCCGTGCCGGGGTGGTCACTGCCGCTCACCGCCGCCCCGCCGGACGGCGGGTTCACCTCGGTCTCCTGCATCTCCGACACCTTCTGCATCGCCACGGGGGGCGGCGCCTACGTGGCCGACGATGCCGACACCACCGGTCCGGGGATCGCCGAGTCGTGGGACGGTGCCACCTGGTCGCTGCCCGCCACCTACTTCGGCCCCGCCTCGGGACCGGTCACCGCCGCCGACGCCCCCCTGCGGCCGGCCATCACCTGCACCTCGGGCCCGTTCTGCGTGATCGTCGACGGGACCGACCACGTGTCGAACGGCGACGGCACCAATTGGATCGCGCCAGTCGGCCTGGCCACGGCCCCGCCGCTCCCGGCGAACCCTGATGGCGGGTCGTCCGACGACCGGACGGCCGCCGTGGTCTGCCCCGACGTCACCTTCTGCGCCATCGTCGACAGCACGGGCAACGCCCTGGCCTGGCGGAGCGGCACCTGGCTGGCCCCACAGGCCTTCGGGTCGGCCTCGGCCACGGGGCACCAGGTGGCCATCGACGCCACCGGCCGGGTCGGCCTGGCCTGCTCCTCGACGTCGGCCTGCACCGCCGTGGTCGGGGCCACGGTCCTCGACTGGGACGGCACGGCGTGGACCGAGGAGCCGGCACCCTGGACATCGTCACCCGCCGTCTCCCACCAGGCGGCGGCGGTCGGCTGTCCCACCGCCTCCACCTGCTTCATCGTGGGCGGGCCCGACGTGTACGTCCGTACCGGCGGCGGCAGCTGGAGTCCGGGACAGGACATCGACCCCGGAGGCCTGCTCGACGCCCTGTCGTGCCCCACGGCCACGTTCTGCCTGGCCGCCGACACCGAGGGCCGGGTGGTGACCTGGGACGGGACCGGCTGGGCCCCGCCGGTCCGCGTACTCCCGGCGGTGACCGCCTACACCGCCGGGGACACGTCCGTCTCGTGTTCCGGGGCCGACTTCTGCATGGTGCTCAACCCCGACGGTGACTACACGACATGGTCGGGGCCCCCGGCGGCGTCGGCCGCACCCACCACCTCCACCACCGGGCCGCCGGGCGCCTGAACGTACCGGTCGGGTGACGGAAGGCTCAGGAGACCGTCCACGAGGAGCCGGAACGGAGCAGGGCGGCGACGTCGCCGGGCCCCTTGCGCTCGACCGCCTCCTCGAGCTGACGGGACATGGCCGCGCCGTACTCGGTCCGGTCGACGTCGCGGAACACCCCGATGGGTGTCGGTTCATAGGGCCCGCGTGACAGGCGGCTCAGCTGGAAGGCCAGCCCGGGGTTGTCCCGGTGCTCGTCGTGCACCAGCAGGTCGGACTCGGCCACGTCGGCCACCGACACGACCTCCACCGAGCCGTCGCGCAGCATGACCACCCCGTGCTCACCGTCGGCCCCGAAGCGGATGGGCTCACCGTGGACCAGCGGGATGAGCATGTTCTCGCGGTTGCCCTTCCCGGTGATCTGCTCGAAGGCCCCGTCGTTGAAGACGTTGCAATTCTGGTAGATCTCCACGAACGACGCCCCCCGGTGGGCGTGGGCCCGCCGGAAGGTCTCCATCATGTGCTTGCGGTCCATGTCGTGGGTGCGGGCCACGAAGGTGGCCTCGGCCCCGAGGGCCACGCTCAGCGGGTTGAACGGCTGCTCCAGCGAACCGAACGGGGTCGACTTGGTGACCTTGGCCACCTCGGACGTCGGCGAGTACTGACCCTTGGTCAGGCCGTAGATCTGGTTGTTGAACAGCAGGATGGTGATGTTGACGTTCCGGCGCAGCGCGTGGATCAGGTGGTTGCCACCGATCGACAGGGCGTCACCGTCGCCGGTCACCACCCAGACGTCGAGGTCGGGCCGGGTGGCGGCCAGACCGGTGGCGATGGCCGGGGCCCGCCCGTGGATGGAGTGCAGTCCGTAGGTGTTCATGTAGTACGGGAAGCGGGCGGCACAGCCGATGCCCGAGAGGAAGACCGTCTTCTCCCGCCGGACACCGAGCTCGGGCATGAGCATCTGCACGGCGGCGAGGATGGAGTAGTCCCCGCACCCCGGGCACCACCGGACCTCCTGGTCGGAGGACCAGTCCTTGCGGGTGGTGAGCGGCACGGGCACGGCGGCGGGATCGGCCACGTCGGTCATCGGTCGGACACCTTTCGTTCGGAGGAGGCCGTCGGGATGCCGGCGGCCACCGCTTCGATCTGCTGGAGGATCGCCGCCTCCATGTCGGCGGCCCGGAACGGGACGCCCTTCACCTGGTTGAAGGGCACCGCGTCGACCAGGTACTCGGCCCGCAGCAGACGGCTGAGCTGTCCCATGTTCACCTCGGGCACCAGCACCCGGCGGTAGCGCCCGAGCACCTCGCCCAGGTCGGCCGGGAAGGGATTGAGGTGCACGAGATGCGCGTGGGCCACGGCGTGGCCGCGGGCCCGCACCCGTCGCACCCCGGCGGCGATGGCCCCGTAGGTCGACCCCCAGCCCACCACCAGGACGTCGGCGTCGCCGTCGACGTCGTCGACGTCCACCGGGGCGATGTCGTGGGCGATGCCGGCGATCTTGGCCGCCCGCAGGCGGGTCATCCGCTCGTGGTTGGCCCCGTCGTAATTGACCGCACCCGAGAGGTCGGCCTTCTCCAGGCCGCCGATCCGGTGCTCGAGGCCGGCCAGGCCGGGTGGCGCCCACGGCCGGGCCAGGGTCTCCTCGTCCCGGACGTAGGGCCAGAACACCTCGGTGCCGTCGTCCAAGGTGTGGTTGGTCCGGGTGGCGAAGTCCGGGTCGATGACCGGGAGCGAAGCCACCTCGGGGAGGCGCCAGGGCTCGGTGCCGTTGGCCAGGTAGCCGTCGGAGAGCAGGATGACCGGCGTCCGGTACTTGACGGCCAGTCGGGCCGCCTCGAGGGTGGCCTCGAAGCAGTGCGACGGGGTCTTGGCGGCCACGATGGGCAGCGGCGACTCACCGTGGCGCCCGTACATGGCGCTCAGGAGGTCGGCCTGCTCGGTCTTCGTGGGCAGCCCGGTCGACGGGCCGCCGCGCTGGATGTCGATGATGAGCAGCGGGATCTCGAGGCTGACGGCCAGGCCCATCATCTCCGACTTGAGGTCGAGGCCCGGTCCCGACGTGGTGGTCACGCCGAGCGACCCGCCGAAGGACGCCCCGATGGCCGCCCCGATGCCGGCGATCTCGTCCTCGGCCTGGAAGGTCCGCACGCCGAACTGCTTGTGCTTGGACAGCTCGTGGAGGATGTCCGACGCCGGGGTGATCGGGTAGGTCCCGAGGAACAGCGGGAGCCCGCTGGTCGACGACACGGCGATGAGGCCCCAGGCCACCGCGGTGTTGCCGGTGATGTTGACGTACTCACCGGGGTCGAGGGCGGCCGGCCGGACCTCGTAGTTCGACTCGAAGAGTTCGGCCGTCTCACCGAAGTGGAACCCGGCCTTGAGCGCCCGGAGGTTGGCCTCGCGCACCAGTTCCTTGTCGGCGTAGCGCTGCTCGATCCACGCCGCCGTGGCCTCGATGGGCCGGGTGTAGAGCCAGCTGATCAGCCCCAGGGCGAAGAAGTTCTTCGAGCGCTCGGCATCCCGGGGCTTCACCCCGGCATCCTTCGACACCTCGGTGGTGATCGACGTCATGGGGACCTCGTAGACGACGAAGGCACCGAGGCTCCCGTCGGACAATGGGTCGGTCGTGTAACCGGCCTTGGCCAGGTTCCGCTCGTCGAAGGCGTCGACGTTGACGATCAGGGTGGACCCCGGTGACAGGGTGGCGATGTTGGCCCGCAGCGCGGCCGGGTTCATGGCCACCAGCACGTTGGGCGAGTCGCCCGGGGTGAGGATGTCGTGGTCGGAGATGTGCACCTGGAAGGCCGACACGCCGGCCAGGGTCCCGGCCGGGGCCCGGATCTCCGCCGGGAAGTCGGGGAAGGTGGCCAGGTCGTTGCCCAGGAGCGCCGAGGACGTGGTGAACCGGTCGCCGGCCAGCTGCATGCCGTCGCCCGAGTCGCCGGCGAACCGGATGACCACGCGGTCGAGGATGTGGGGCGCTGGTGGATTGGTCGTGGTGTCGGACACCGTGCTCCTCTGTGTGCTCTGCAACCGCGCTCAGTCGCCGGCTGGTGACTCGGCGCTGTCGCGTTCGGACGGTGTTCGGCTCGGTCGCCGACAAAGGGCCCCATCCGGTGTCACTGCTCCAGTGTACCGCCGGTATCCCGGGGATCGCCGGAGCCCCGTGGGGCGACCGGGCCGTCAGGCGATGGTGACGGACTCGTCGAGGTAGACGTCCTGGATGGCGTGGATCAGGGCCGCACCCTCGTCGGTGGGGCGCTGGAAGGCCTTGCGGCCGACGATCAGTCCGGTCCCCCCGGCCCGCTTGTTGATGACCGCCGTACGGACGGCCTGGGCCAGGTCGTCGGCCCCCCGGGACTCGCCACCGGAATTGATCAACCCGATGCGCCCGGCGTAGCAGTTGACGACCTGCCAGCGGGTCAGGTCGATCGGGTGGTCGGTGGTCAGCTCGCTGTAGACCAACGGGTCGGTCTTGCCGAAGGCGAGGGCGTTGTACCCCCCGTTGTTCTCGGGCTGCTTCTGCTTGATGAGGTCCGCCTCGATGGTGACGCCGAGGTGGTTGGCCTGGCCGGTGAGGTCGGCCGACACGTGGTAGTCGACGTCCCCCTGCTTGAAGGCGCTGTTGCGCAGATAGCACCACAGGACGGTGAACAGGCCCAGCCGGTGGGCCTCGGCGAAGGCATGGGACACCTCCACGATCTGGCGGTCGGCCCCCTCGGAGCCGAAGTAGATGGTGGCCCCCACCCCGATGGCGCCGAGGTCGGAGGCCTGGCGGACCTCCGAGAACATGATCTGGTCGTAGGTGTTCGGGTAGTTCAGGAAGTCGTTGTGGTTCAGCTTGACGATGAAGGGGATCCGGTGGGCGTACCGCCGGGAGACGATGCCCAGCCCGCCGAGCGTGGTGGCGATGGCGCTGCAGTCGCCGGCGATGGCCAGGTCGCACAGCTTCGCCGGGTCGAAGTAGGCCGGGAACTTGGCGAAGCTGGCCGCCGCCGAGTGCTCGATCCCCTGGTCCACCGGGAGGATGGACAGGTAGCCGGTGCCGCCCAGGCGCCCCCAGTTGTGGAGCGTGCCCAGGTTGCGGAGCACGCTGGGCGATCGGTCCGAGTCCACGAAGATCCGGTCGAGGTGGTCGGGCCCGGGCAGTTGGAGGTGCTCGGCAGGGAACGCCGTGGCCCGGTGGTCGAGGAGCGAGTCGGCGTCGTCGCCGAGGAGTTGTCGGAGATCCATGGGGGTGCAGCCTACCGGTCGCGGCGGGGGCCCTTCGGCGTGCGCCGGGTCCGGGCCGGGGGCCCGAGCGAGTCGAGGCGGCCGGCCACGTCGTAGGCCTCGGAATCGACCGCGGCGATGCGCAGGAACAGCTCCCGGGCCCGGGGCAGGTCCCCGGAGCGCTCCTCCAGGTCGGCCAGGACGTACCACTGTCGGAGGTGGCGTTCGGCCGGGTTCCGGACCAGCCGGCCGGCCCCGGCCTCGGTCAGCAGGGCGATCGCCCCGGCCAGGTCCCCGCCGTCGGCCCGGGTGCCGGCCAGGACCAGCCGGCCTTCGGAGAGCACCTCGGCGTCGGGCGAGCCCTGGCGGAGCTCGTCCCACAGGGCCTCGACCCGCTTCGGCCGTCCGAGGGCCCGGTGGCAGTCCATGCGGACCGGGTGCTGGTCCACCGACCCGGTGAGGGCGGCGAAGGCCTCGAGGTTGGGCAGGGCGGCCTTCCAGTAGCCCTGGTGGTACTGGCTGAGCGCCAGCAGTTCCCGGGCCGACGGCGAGGTGGGGACGGCGTCCACCACGGTCTTCAGGATGCGCGAGGCGTCCCGGTAGCGCTCCCGTTCGTAGGCCCCGATCCCGGCGGCCATCCGCTCGGTCATCCGGTCGCGGAGGTGGTTCCAGTCGGGGCCGGCCGCCGAGGCCAGTTCGTTGGCGATGTCCGGGGGGATCTCGGCCGGGGCGGACACGGCCCGGTGGGCCGGTGGGCGCATCCGGCCCGATCCGGGGGCGGCCTGCCGCTCGTCGGTGCGCACGAACCGTTCGGGGACGAACTCGTCGGTGCGCCGAACCGACCGACGCCGGCCCTCGGGGGTGTCCTCGTCGGGGCCGTGGGACGTGGCGTCGCCATCACGGACCGCCGCGGCGCCCCGTCGGGCCACGCTCCCCCACCCCTTGCGGACGACCGGGGCCCGGTCGCGTTCGCGGTCCCGTTCTGGCGCGCCCCCACCACCGGCGCCCCGCGGGCCACCGGGGCCGGAGGGCCTCCCCCGGCCACCCGATCCGGACGGGCGGGCCGATCCGGCTGAGGTGCTCCGGTCCCGGTACGACGGCGCTCCCGGTCGACCGCCGCCCTGTGGTCGACCGCCGCCCCGTGGTCGGCCGCCGCCCGATCCCGAGGGACGGCCCGATCCCGATGCTCCGGCCGATGCCGACCGCGGTGCGCCCCGGTAGCCGGTAGCTCCCTCGTCGCCCCGACCCGCCGGTGCGCCGGCGCTCCGCCTCCCACCGGTCTGCTTCCCACCCCGGCTGGGGTTACCCCGGACCATGGTCCGCCGACCCGGCTCACCGGATGCACGGCGGACGTCACCGTCACCCCACGGTCCGGCCGAACCCGACCGACCACCGGCGGCCGGTGAACCGGCCCGACGAGGCGCCGACCCGGGACCCGAGGGTCCTCGTTCCCCCCGGGACGCCCCCCCGCCGCCCGAACGCGTCCCTCCGCTCGACCTTGACGTCGATCCCGTACCGCCGGGGTACCCGGACCCACTGGCACCCCGCACCCCGCCGGCCCGGCCGCCGGTCGTCCGGCGACCGGTGCCGGTGCCGGTGCCGGATCCCTTGTACGTCGACGTTCCACCGGACCGGCCACCCTTGTACGGGGCCTTCCCGCCGGAGGCGCCACCCTTGTACGGGGCCTTCCCGTCGGAGGCGCTGCCGCCGTAGGAGGGCTTCGAGCCGGACGCACCGCCCCTGGACGGGGACTTCCCGCCCGCCGATCCGGCACGGGAGGCCGGCTTCCCGCCGGACGCGCCACCCCGGGACTGGCCCTTCGGCGCACCCGGCGACCGGGAGAACGACCCGCCCGCCGCCCGCGGGCGCGGAGAACCAGAGGGAGTACGAGGAGCCATGGCCTGCAGTGTACTCAAGGCATCCGGAAGCCACGATCCCCGGGACGACTCGGCTCCGGACGCGACGGAGCCCCCCACGGCGTGGGGGGCTCCGTACAGAGAAATCCCGGCGGCGTCCTACTCTCCCAGGGGGCTACCCCCCAAGTACCATCGGCGCTGGCGGGCTTAACTGCCGTGTTCGGAATGGGAACGGGTGTCTCTCCGCCGCCATAGCCACCGGAAACTGTGCGCTCTCTCGGGCTCGAGGACGATGCCGCGGCACCGTCCGAGCCAGGCATGACCGACGAGCGGTCACCCCTGAGCGTTCCATAGCGAGCACGAGCAAGTTCCCAAGCCCTCGGCCGATTAGTACCGGTCAGCTGAATGCGTTGCCGCACGTACACTTCCGGCCTATCAACGTGGTCGTCTGGCCACGGGCCTTACCAGGTTAACCCTGTGGGAGATTTCATCTTGGAACGGGCTTCGCGCTTAGATGCTTTCAGCGCTTATCCCACCCGAAGGTCGCAAATCAGCCGTGCCCTTGGCAGGACAACTGACACACGAGAGCTTCGTCCATCCCGGTCCTCTCGTACTAGGGATAGCCTTCCTCAAATCTCCTACGGCTGCATCGGATAGGGACCGAACTGTCTCACGACGTTCTAAACCCAGCTCGCGTACCGCTTT
>Ga0302283_1001044_pt1 | contig 23453 bp, 24 predicted proteins | sample III_Fen_E1_4_FD_198770 | JGI IMG/M metagenome (GOLD analysis project Ga0302283, IMG submission 198770) | Peat permafrost microbial communities from Stordalen Mire near Abisko, Sweden - III_Fen_E1_4 | ecosystem: Environmental > Terrestrial > Soil > Wetlands > Permafrost | place: Sweden: Abisko... | reverse complement strand
CTCCGAGGAAGAACCCTGGATCGACCTCCCCATCGCAGCCCTCAGCGCCGCAGCCAACCCAGACCCGCAGCCCTCGAACCTTGCTCTCACACCTCCGCCACCCTACAATCAACCAAACCCCTCCCGTCCCTCCCCAACCACCGCACAACCAGCAACGGTCGAAGAACAACCAGAAACGAACAGCCCAAAAGATGATCACTACCCCGATTCCCGAAGCCCTCACCTTCGACGATGTCCTCCTCGTACCCGCCTACAGCGAGGTGGTCCCTACGCAGGTCAGCACCCAGACCCAGCTCACGAAGAACATCACCCTCGCCACCCCGCTCATCTCCGCCGCCATGGACACGGTCACGGAGTCACGCCTGGCCATCGCCATGGCCCAGCAGGGAGGCATCGGAGTCATCCACCGCAATCTCACCATCGCGCAGCAGGCCCTGGAGATTGACCGCGTCAAACGCTCCGAGTCCGGCATGATCGTAGACCCGGTCACCATCTCGCCCGAGCAGCCCATCTCCGACGCGCTCGAACTCATGCGCCGCTTCAAGATCTCCGGCGTCCCGGTCACCAAGAATGGACGCCTGGTCGGCATCCTCACCAACCGCGATCTCCGCTTCGTCTCGCATACAGACATTCCCATCGACGACGTGATGACCAAGAAAAACCTCATCACCGTCCCCGTCGGCACCACGCTGGAGCAGGCCGAGGACATCCTCCACCAGCACCGCGTCGAGAAGCTGCTGGTCGTCAACGACGACTACGAGCTCAAGGGCCTCATCACCGTCAAGGACATTCAGAAGAAGTTGAAGTATCCGAATGCCTCCAAGGACGAGAAAGGCCGCCTGCGCGTCGCCGGCGCCATCGGCGCCACCGGAGACTTCCTCGAGCGCGCCGCGGAACTTATCGCCATGCGCGTCGACGCGCTCGCCATCGACTCCGCGCACGGCCACTCGTCGCGCGTGCTGGAGGCCGTCACCGCCTGCAAGAAGCGCTATCCCAACGTCGACCTCCTCGCCGGCAACGTCGCCACCTACGAGGGCGCAATGGCCCTCATCGACGCCGGCGCAGACGCTGTCAAGGTCGGCATCGGACCGGGAAGCATCTGCACCACGCGCATGGTGACAGGAGCCGGCATGCCGCAGATCACCGCCATCGCGGAGGCTTCCAAAGCCGCGCAGAAAGCGGGCATCCCGCTCATCGCCGACGGAGGCATCAAGTACTCCGGCGACCTCACCAAGGCCATCGCCGCCGGCGCCGACGTCGTCATGATCGGCTCCCTCTTCGCCGGCGTCGACGAGTCGCCCGGAGAGACCATCCTGTACCAGGGCCGCAGCTTCAAGGCCTATCGCGGCATGGGCAGCCTCAGCGCCATGGCGCAGGGCTCCGGCGAGCGCTACTTCCAGTCGCCCGACGACATGAACACCTCCGCCTCCGCAGAGCGCCCCTCGGTCACGGCCCGCGAGAGCAGCGGCAACAACCGCCTCGCCAAGTTCGTCCCCGAGGGCATCGAGGGCCGCGTGCCCCATCGCGGCCCGCTGGAGGCGATGGTCTTCCAACTCGTCGGCGGACTCCGCTCCGGCATGGGCTACCTCGGCTGCGGCAGCATCGCGGAGCTGCACAAAAACGCGCGCTTCATACGCATCTCCAACGCCGGTCTGCGCGAGTCGCACGTCCACGACGTCATCATCACCCGCGAAGCGCCCAACTACCACGCGGAATAAGCCGTACGCTCACGCGGAACAGACGGTAGGTCAGCCGGGTAATTTTTACCCGGAGGCCTCCGCTCGGCTCCGATTCGTAACCACTTAAGTTACACAGAAGAAACGCACTCCGGTTTGGCATCCCGCTTGCACTTTCACGGGAGAGTCTAGCTGCGCGGCTCGGTCGAATTTCAGCTTCGGAGAAGCTCCAATGTCGGTTTCCCCAGCCCTGCTCAACCCGTATCAGTCCATACCGCGAAGCGCTGCTGTTCGCAGGAATTGGCGCTATGCATTCTTCGGCATCGCCTTCGTCTGCTGCACCTCGAACAACTACTTTGGAGGAGCCCACACCGGAATGCTGCTCAACGCGGTCTGGCGCGCCGTCCTCGGCTCCTGGCACTTCGAACTCCGCGGCGAAGTCAACGAGATCATGCGCAAGGTCGGCCACTTCTTCGGCTATGGAATGATCGGCATCATCTTCCGCAACGCGTGGTACGCCACAGCGCGCACGCTCTTCGCCCCCACGCGGCAGTGGACGATCGCCTTTGCAGCGTCGCTGGGGGTCGCTTCCACCTTCCTCGTGGCCTGCCTGGACGAGTGGCATCAGTCCTATTGCCCTGGTCGAGTGGGCAGCTTCCGCGATGTCCTCATCGACACCACGGGAGCACTTCTGCTCAACGTCCTCCTCTGGGAATGGCACGCCCGAAAGCGTCGCCTCATATTGAGCGTCGCCGGCCAATAGAGCGTGGGTGGGCGTGAAAATGCGGGGATTCTTCGCTGCGCTCAGAATGACAAGCAGCCGGGCTAGGAGCCGGGTGTGGTGGGGACGCTGGGCATTCCGGCCAGCGTGTCGCGCATGTATTTGTGGGGGTTGACGGGCGTGTTGTGGATGCGGACCTCGTAGTGCAGATGCGCGCCCGTGGTGCGGCCGCTGACCCCGACGTATCCGATCACCTGCCCGCGGACCACGTTCTGACCGGCGATCACGGTGAATCCGGACATATGCGCGTAGCAGGTCTCCACGTTGTGGCCGTGGTCCAGGATGACCTCGCGCCCGTAGCCGCTCTCCATGGCAGCGGACTTCACGATGCCATCGGCGCTGGCGCGGATGGGTGTGCCGATGGGCGCCGAGATGTCGATGCCGGTGTGGAACTCGCCTTCGCCGTTGCCCGTCACCGGGTCTTCGCGCTGGCCAAAGCTGCTGCGGATGGGCCCGATCACGGGCCACAGAGAGGGGTCGTCCGCGGAGATGTCCGAGTCGCCACTGCTGCCGACGCCAGCGATGGACCCAAGGCCTGGCATGCTGTCGATGGCGCGGGCAGCCGTGCCGCTGATTGCGGAGTTGCGCAGACTGTAGAACGTGTCCAGCGACTTGTAGTAGTTCTCGTCGGTGAAGCTGGATGCGGAGTCGGTAACCAGCGCGCCGCTCGCCTTGGCGCCTGCGGTCTTATCCGCGGTCTTCATCCGCATGTGGCCCATGGGTGCGGCCAGCTTGTTTGCTGTGAGGCCGTAGAGCGCGGAGATCTCCGTGGCCAGCGACCCGAGCGAGGCGGCCTGGATGTCTTTCTCGTGCGCCTGCTTCTGCAGGCTGGCATAGTCCTTCTGCAGCGAGTCGTGGTCGTTGCGCAACTGGTTGAAGCGCGCGGTCTTGACCAGCATTCGAGAGTAGGACCCGGCCAGCCCTGTAATGGTGAAGGCGCCGATGACGGCTGCCGCGATAAACACATAGGCGTAGTGCAGCGGCACCGGCAGCTTGCGGAGCTTGCCATCCTCATCACGGCTGACGAGAACAATGTAGAAGCGTCGTTTGAGACGGAAGCGCTTTGAAGTCAAAACTACGAACCTGTGCCTGTCCTGAATTGACCTCCCAGCGGGCGCGATGGCGAGCGGGAGATGCGGAAAGATGGAACCCCGGGCAAATGAACTTCGGCAATCGTCATTTGCGATTGCCCACCTAGGTGCGCCATCTCTCTTGGACGTTTCTCTGAGTTTAACAGCCGGTTGGCACGAACGCAATGCGATTGTGCAGCCAATTCCCCTTCTGTGGCAGATTTCGGCCCGCAATGGGATGTTTTCCGTCTGTATTCGCTTTGTCTTCGTCTGAGCCGACGCTTGGAGGCGGTGCTGGTGGGGCTCAGGTTTATGCTTACTCCCTACGATGAAGAATGCCATGGGCGAGTTGGCGCAGATTGAGCGGATACGCTCCGGGTGGGGCGGGCGTGGGGGGCGCGGCCTGACCCTGGGCATCGGGGACGACTGCGCCATTCTGCGTCCGCCCGCGGGGCATGAGGTGCTGGTGACCACTGACTTCTCGCTGGAAGGACGCCACTTCCGCCGCGACTGGCATCCGCCGGAGTCCGCCGGGCACCGTGCGCTGGCCCGCGGACTGAGCGACTTGGCGGCCATGGGCGCACGGCCGTTGGCGGCCTTCCTGTCGCTGGCGCTGCCGGGCGATAGCATGGCGACCCGCGCGGGACGCCAGTGGGTGGAGCGGTTCTTCGCCGGCCTGCACGCCCTGGCGGGGGAGCACGAGGTTCCGCTGGCCGGCGGCGATACTTCCGAGTCTCCCTGTGGGCTGGTGCTGGCGGACATTGTGCTGGTTGGGTCGGCTCCGGCTGGATGCGCACTTCGCCGCAGCGGAGGGCGAGCAGGCGACGCCCTCTACGTGAGTGGCGCCCTAGGTGGTTCCGCGGCGGAGCTCGTCGAATTGGAGCGCCGAGGAACGCAGAAGCTTCGTGGCATAGGGCAGGCAGATGCGGGGACAGCCGGCAAGCATCCGCAGCTGTATCCGCAACCCCGCATCGCCCTGGGTCAGGCGCTGCTGCGGCGGCGCCTGGCGAGTGCGGCGATCGACCTGAGCGACGGGCTCTCGACCGATCTCGGCCACCTTTGCCATGAATCCGGTGTGGGTGCTGAGGTATTGGAGGCTGCTCTGCCGATTCATCCGTTGGCTGCGGCACATCCCGAGCGGGCTCTGGCTCTTGCCCTGAACGGCGGTGAAGATTACGAACTCCTGTTTGCGGCGTCGCCTTCGATCAAGGTGCCGCGGAGTCTTGCGGGCATTGCCATCACCCGCATCGGCAAGCTGGTGCGTGGAGCCGGCATGACCTTGATCGATACTGCGGGCCGTCGTTGTCCCTTGAAGCCTGCCGGCTGGGAGCACTTTGCCGCCAGCTCCAGCCGGTAGCTCCGGCGTATGGCCCTACCCCTAAGCTGCGGTCCCACTGCACCTGGATTGGGTCGTTCGTGGATGGTTGGCGATAAGATGAGCATTGGCGGGACGTCCACCCACGTCTCCCTGATCGTCCCGGTACGGAGGCATTGCTTGCCTCGCCGGTTTAGATGTCCGCATTCCCAAATGGAGTTGCCACTGCGATCTATGCATGACTCGACCCGAATCATCCGCTCCACACTGACTCGCGCCAGCAAGGGCGAGCCGCTGCACCCCAGCCCTGTGTTTGCTGCGCCGTATCACACACCAGGCGATCCGGCGGACGCGATGTACAGCTACGCGCGCTCGCACAACCCGACATGGACCGCGCTGGAGAAGGCCATCGGGCAGATGGAGTCCGGCCAGTTTTCCGCGGGCCGTGCCAACGCCGGCGACAGCTATCGGGCCAATGCGCTGGTCTTCGCGTCCGGCATGGCGGCCTGCTCGGCCATCTTCGGCGCCGTTCTGCGCCCGGGCGACGCGGTGGTGCTGCCGGGGAATGCCTACTTTGCAGCGCGTCAACTGATGCAAGGCTACTTCGAGAAGATGGGCATCGTGGTCCGCTACGCTCCCACGGCCGGCGACGCGCAGGGGGAGCATCTGGAGGGCGCGCGGCTGCTGTGGATCGAGACGCCCAGCAATCCGACGATGGAGATCTGCGACATTGCCGCGCTGTGCGAGCAGGCCCATGCGGCCGGCGCGCTGGTGGCGGTGGATAACACTACGGCCACGGCGCTGGGGCAGCGCCCGCTGGCACTGGGTGCGGACCTCTCGGTTGCGTCGGACACCAAGTCCATGACCGGCCACAGTGACATCCTGCTGGGCCACGTGGCGACGCGCGACCGCGAACTGCTGCAGAAGGTGGAGGAGTGGCGCACGCTGGTGGGCGGCGTGCTGGGGCCCATGGAGGCGTGGCTCGCGCTGCGTTCCCTTGGCACGCTGCCGCTGCGCCTGGAGCGGAGCAGCCAGAATGCACAGCGCATTGCCGAGTTTCTGGCCGCACGGCCGGAGGTATCGAGCGTGCTGTATCCGGGCCTGCCAGGGCATCCGGGACACTCCATTGCAGCGCGCCAGATGCAGTACTTTGGCGCGGTGCTGAGCTTTGAACTTGCGGATAAGGCTGCGGCGGAGGCGTTCTTCGCCAAGGCGAAGCTGATTACGGAGGCCACCAGCTTTGGCGGAACATGCACCTGCGCGGAACGCCGCGCGCGCTGGGGCGGCGACGCGGTGCCGGAGGGGTTCATCCGGCTGTCGGCAGGGCTGGAGGATATTGAGGATCTGCTCGCGGACATGGCTCAGGCGCTGGACGGCCTGGCGCCAGTTGCGGGGAAGTGATGACGATTGGCGATGACGCGCTGAGCTTCCCGCATGACTGGCGCGCGGAGGTGCTTGGTTCTGCTCCGCTGATCGCCCCGGTGCGGCAGTTTACGTACCCGCTGCAGGTTGCCGGGGAGGAAGACGCTCTGGCGCGGGGGGCGCTGCTGGTGCTGGTGCATCCGGCTGGCGCTGGAGGTGCGGGCGGCACCTTTCTTGCGACCTGCGCACTGGGGTTCAGCGATGCGGCGATGCCGACGGGCGTGTACGCGTGCCCCAATCCGCGGGAGTTGTGCGCGGTTGCGGGAGGCTATGCGTACGTGCTGGACACTGCCGCACCTGAGCGGTCCGCCCAGATTCCGATCAAGCCGGTCACGGAGGTACTTGTGCTGGGTGAGCAGGGGCTACTTGTCTTTGTGGGATTCCACTCGCTCGTCGCGTGGGGCAGGGAAGGACTCGCCTGGCAGACTGCGCGCTTGAGTTGGGAAGGCCTCCGACTCACGGGCGTCCAGATGGACGGCACGCTCCACGGCTTTGGTTGGAACATGCCGGCGGACAAGGAAGTCGAGTTCGCTATCGACCTGTGCACCGGCTCGCATACCGGGGGTGGATTTGGGTCATAAGTCTGGAATTGCAGGCATTGTTGAGGCCTTAGACTAGTGCGGGCGGGAGCGAATGTGGGGATTCTTCGCTACGCTCAGAATGACAAGCGGTAATTTGGGGAACGGCAAGAGGCAATTGCCCTCCTAACTCGCAGCGATTGCGTAAAAGCTGAGTGCGGCGTCGCCCTGCTTCAGTGTGCGTGTCTGGACGAGACCGCCGTATCGTTCGGCGAGGGGATGCTTGCTGCTGTGCTCGGCGACCACCATGGAGTCCGGGGATAACAGGGTGCGGCCGCGCGCGCTGCCGAGCAGATGCAGCGTCTTCTCATACTCCGCCTCGGCCTCCCATGGAGGGTCCAGGTAGACCACATCGACCAGCCCCGCAGCTTGCGTTGCTCCGCCATCGGCCGTCTTCTGCGCGGTCCTTAGCAGCCGCTCCAGCAGCGCGCCCGTCCCGCGTTCTTCGATCGCGAAGCCGTGCGCAATCTTCAGCGCTTTCAGGTTGGCGCGGATCGCCGCCAGCGCCGGCTCCGCCTTCTCCGCGAACCATACCTGGGCAGCGCCGCGGCTGATGGCTTCGATGCCGACGGCGCCGGTGCCTGCGTAGAGGTCGGCGAAGCGGCAGGCTTGCATGCGCGGCGCCAAGATGTTGAACAGTGTCTCGCGGAGGCGGTCGCTGGTAGGGCGGGTGTCGTCGCCACGGGGGGCAATCAACGGGCGTGAGCGATAGGTTCCTGCGATGACGCGCATCCCACCATTATCGCCGCACCTGCGTAGTGCGTGAGCGCATACAATGTTCCCATGCGCGGTTGGAGTTTCCCGGTGGGCCGTTATTTCGGAGTCGAGGTACGCATCCATGCGTTCTTCCTGCTCCTGTTCGCCGTGGGGGTGGGCATTGGTTCGTTTGCGGGCGATTCCACCGGCCGCGTGCTGACGCTGTGGCTGCTGCTTCTGTTTGCGGTGGCAGTCCGCGAGGTGGCGCGCGCGTTGGCGGCCGCATGGTACGGCCTGGATCTGCGCGGCATCCTGCTGCTGCCCACCGGCGGACTGATGACCTATGGCACGCTGGACGCTACAGAGCGCGCCGCCGACCCTGCCATGCAGCGTCGTATGGCGCTGGTGGGGCCGAGCGCCAGCTTCGCGGTGGGCCTGCTGCTGGCCGGAATCGTGCTTAGCTCCGCCCCTGGTATCCAACTCATCGCCAAGCCTCTGATTGTGCCGTCGCATCTGCTGCGGGCGATGGTGTGGCTGAATATATTACTCGGCGCCATCCATCTGCTGCCCGCTTTCCCGCTGGATGGTGGCCGCGTATTCAAGATCAGCACCCCGGGCAAGCGCCCGGACGGGCAGGTGGAGCGACGCGCTTCCAATGCCCCCGCCGCCACTGGGGGCTTCCGCCTGTGGGGCATGGGCGGAGGCATGGGCCAGTGGATCGCCATCGCGCTGATCGTCGCGGGACTGCTGCTGGCCAATCTTTGGCTCGCCATCCTGGGCGCGTTTGTGCTGATCGGGGCGCATATGGAGAACCAGGGCCTGCTGGTCCAGACCGATGTCGAAACGGTCCGCATGCGCGACGTGATGCTGACCCAGTTCAGCACGCTATCCGCATCGGACACGCTGGAGGATGCGCTGCAGCGCGCCGTCCACAGCATGCAGGATGTGTTCCCGGTGGTGCGCGGCGGCACGCTGGTGGGCGCTGTCTCGCGGCAGAACATTGTGGAGGCTCTGGCCGCCGAGGGCAACAGCTACGTGCAGGGCGTAATGACCAAGACCTTCCAGACAGCCCTGCCGGGCGACTCGCTGGTGAAGACGCTGCGCCGGATCCTGGGTGACCAGGGGGCGCAACTGGTGCCGGTAATGGACGGTGAACGCATTGTGGGCATTGTGACGCCGCAGAACCTGTCCCAGTCGATGGGCCTGCTGAACCAGAGCCGCCGCATGCGCCGGACCGAAGAGTAGGGCACAGTGATGGATGCGTTGGAGGACTTTGACCGCAGCGGCAAGGAGGGCGTGCCGCTGGCGCCTGGCCTCTACCTGGTGGCCACGCCGATCGGCAATCTGGAGGACATCACTCTGCGCGCCCTGCGCGTGCTGCGGTCGGTCGACAAGATTGCCTGCGAGGACACCCGCCAGACGCAGAAGCTGCTGAACCACTTCGACATACGCACGCCCACCGTGAGCTACCACATGCACAACGAGGCGGGCCGCGCCATGGAACTGGCCACGGCGCTCCAGGCCGGCGCGCGCATCGCCGTCGTGAGCGATGCCGGTACGCCAGGCATCGCCGACCCTGGCGGCCAAATCGCTGCCGCTGCCATTGCAGCCGGCGTCCCGGTGTTCCCGGTGCCCGGGGCCAACGCCGCCATCAGTGCGCTGATTGCCAGCGGGCTGGCGGGAACAGGCGAGGGGGAGAGCTTTACGTTCCACGGCTTTCTGCCGGCCAAGGAAGGCCAGCGCCGCACCGCTCTCGAAGGTCTGCGCCGCAGCGGCCACTCCGGGACCTGGATCTTCTACGAAGCGCCCCACCGCATTCTGGACACGCTGGCCGATGTCGAGGCCATCTTCGGAGCTGCCCAGCCCGTTGTGGTGGCCCGTGAACTGACGAAGCTGCACGAGGAATTTCTGCGCGGCACCGCTGAGCAGGTGCGCACGAACCTGGCCGGCCGCGCCAGGGTCCGTGGCGAGATGGTTCTGCTGTTCGCGCCCGTCGCACCCGATATTGAAGTGGATAAGCCTGCCGCCAGCATCGCCCAGGAGGTCCGCGAACTCATGATAAAAGAGGGGTTTACGGAGAAAGATGCGCTGAAGCGCGTTGCCAAGGCCCGTGGCATGGGCAAGAGCGATGCCTATCGTGAGATGCAGCGCGTGCGCGGCAAGGAACACAACCGATAGAGGCCGGTGGCAGCGCGATTATGCGTGGGCCGGGATAGCGAAGAGGGGTTGCTCGTACGGGGCCACGCTATTGGCCGGCTTGGCGGTACTGTCTGCAAATGCCGCTTTCCCAGCGCCCAGCAGGCGGCCACACTCTGCCGCCGGGACCGCGGGGCTGTAGAGAAAGCCCTGGATCTCGGAACACATCTGCGCCTGGAGATAGTGGAGCTGCTGCTCGGTCTCCACTCCCTCGCCAATGCACTCAAGGCCGAGGTTGTGAGCCAGGCCCATGATGCTGCGAACGACCGCTTCTGCTGCCGGTTGGGAGATGACGTCGCGCATGAAGGAGCGATCGATTTTGAGCCGATCAAGGGGGAAGCGGCGGAGGCAGGACAACGACGACCAGCCGGTGCCGAAATCGTCGAGCGACAGGCTGGCCCCGGTCCGTTTCAGGTCATGCATGATTCGGATGGTGGCATCGGATCCATCCAGGGTCAGGCTTTCGGTCAGCTCGAGTTCCAGCCATTTGGGATTCAGTCCGGTCTCGTGCAAGACTTCCTCGACCGCGGCGACGATATTGCCGCGATGGAACTGTTGCGCGGAGACATTGACGGTGACGCGAACGGCCGGGAGACCTTCCCTCTGCCAGGCGACGTTCTGCCGGCAGGCGGTGAGCAGCACCCACCGGCCTACCTCGGTCATCAGGCCCAACTCCTCCAGCAGGGGGATGAACTGCCCTGGGGAGATGAGCCCGTGTTGCGGGTGGCGCCATCGCAGGAGGGCTTCTACCCCGGTAATGGAGCCGGAATCGGCGGAGACGAGAGGCTGGTAGTGCACGACAAACTCGTCGCGCGCGCTGGCCATACGCAGGTCCTTCTCCAGGACTTGACGGCGCCGGGTATCCTCGTTGAGCTGGGGCGAGAAGAAGCAGAAGGTGCCGCGTCCTTTCCCTTTTGCCTCGTACATGGCTGTATCGGCTGCCTGCAGCAGGGTTTCCGGACTTTCGCCGTCTTTCGGATACTGGGAGATGCCGATGCTGGTACCGATTTGCAGCTCGTGGCCTTCGATCTGGAAGGGCTCGACCAGGGTATCCAGAATTTTCTGCGCGACCTGTTCGATGTGCTGGCCGTCGTCAGCCATGGGAAGGACGATCACGAACTCATCCCCGCCGAAGCGCGCGACCATGTCGCTCTTGCGCAAACATCCTTTTAGCCGGGCCGATACTGCTTCCAGCAGATGGTCGCCGATATGGTGGCCCAGTGAGTCGTTGATGGTCTTGAAACGGTCCAGATCCAGCATCAGCACTGCGATCTGCTTCTGATTGCGACATGCGAGGGCGACGGCCTGGGTCAGGCGGTCCTGCAGCAGAAAGCGATTCGGGAGCCCGGTAAGGGCATCGTGCAGCGCCATGTGGTGGATGCGGGCTTCCGCCTGCTTGCGGTCGGTAATGTCGTGGGAGATGCCCATGGTGCCGACGATGGCGCCGCGCCGGTCGCGCAGGGGCATCTTGGTGGTCAGCACCCACCCCTCGCGGCCGTCGGGCCAGGTCTCCCTCTCCTCGATGCCTACCTTCGGCACGCCCGTGCGCAGTATCTCCTGTTCATCGGCCAGGGCTTTAACAGCATGCTCGGACGAGAATATGTCGGAGTCGGCCTTGCCGACGGCCTCGTCCGGGTGAGCCTGACCAAAATATTTGGCCATATTGCGGCTAATGCGGATGAACCGGCTGTTGCGGTCCTTGAAAAAGATGTTGTAAGGGACGCTCTGCAGGAACATCTCCAACAGGTCCTGCTCCGTCTTAAGCCGGCGGTCCGCCAGCCGTCGGAGGATAAGGAGCGACGTCAGAATCAGAGAGATGGCACCTGTACTGGCCAAACGTAATGCGAAGTGGCCGCGCGAGGCACCCGGAAAGAAGGTCTGGCCGACGAGGATACCCTGCAGCAGCGCGAAAAAGACGATTGCTGTTCCTAGGATCCTTGGTGTTCGGGTGTGGACTGTCATAGATGGCCCAGAACCCTCGGGTATATACCGAGGATCCAATGGCTCATTCTTCGGCATATTCGGGCAAAAAATATAGGGCTAAACACGAATTTTTCTATGACTTCCGGCCGATACCGCGTGCGGCGCACCGCTGGGCGGCCTGTGCCTCGGGGAAGGAATGCTCCTCGGACGGTGAAACCCTACTCCCGCCCTTTGACCCGGTCGTACAGATAGCGGTCACTGGTGGTTCCCAGCGATTCGTTGTACAGGCTGGTGGCGCCAGCTGCCTGTTTCAGCTCTTCGCTGAACTCGTGGATGGCGTGCAGGTGGTCTGCCGTCGCCGGAATCTCCATCCTGGGCGTTTTCAGGAACTTCTGGTAACCGCGGTCCAGCAGGCGCGAGATCTGGCCTCCCAGCAGCCAGCCTGGCCGCGCCAGCACCATGGTGGTGCCGTCTGGAGCAGCGGCGATCTCGGCCCCCACCCCGTACTTGCGGACCTGGAAGGCCTTGGACGCGGCACCTGAACCGTCGCGGGCAGAAGACACATCGAATTGACTGCCGGCGAGTGTTGCCAGCGCATCGGCGAAGGTTGTGGGCGGGGCGGGCTTGGCCATAAGTTTCGTACCAGTTAGACTCGATTAACTGTCGCACATCCGGTGCCGGGCTTCAATCGGCTTCCCGGTGCGAAGGGTTAGCCCACCGCGCAGGGTACTTGGAAAGGGAAAGCACTGATGATTGCAACGGCCCGCTCCTTTGGGGCGACCCTGCTGGAACGTATCGGCAATACGCCTCTGATCAACCTGGAGCGGTTGACGGCGCATATGCCGAGCATCCACATCGTAGGCAAGGCGGAGTGGGCCAACCCCGGCGGCTCCGTGAAGGACCGCGCCGCGGCCGCGATCGTTCTGGACGCGCAGAAGCGGGGGCTGCTGGAGTTCCACCAGAAGTCGCGCGGTCGCGGCCTGCTGGACGCCACGAGCGGCAACACTGGCATTGCCTATGCCATGCTGGGCGCAGCCCTTGGTTTTCCGGTTACGTTGTGCGTGCCGTCCAACGTCTCGCCCGAGCGCAAACACATTCTGGACGCGTATGGCGCGCAGGTGATCTGGACCGACCCGGCCGACGGCTCCGACGGTGCGATTCGCACCGCGCGCGCGCTGGCTGCCGCTGAACCCGGCAGTTACGTTTATGCCGACCAGTATGGCAACGAGCAGAACTGGAAGGCCCACTACCGCACCACCGGCAACGAGATATGGAGGCAGACTGAGGGGCAGCTGACGCACTTCGTTGCCGGCCTGGGCACCAGCGGCACATTTATGGGCACCACGCGGCGGCTCAAGGAACTGAATCCGAAGATTCAGTGCATCTCCATGCAGCCGGATTCGCCCTTCAACGGCTTCGAGGGACTGAAACACATGGCCACAGCGATCGTGCCGCCGATCTATGACCCCAGCCTTGCGGATGTCTCCATGGAGATGGAGACGGAGCGCGCGTATGACATGGCGAAGGAACTCGGCCGCAAGGATGGCCTCCTGGTTGGCGTGTCTGCTGCCGGTGCTGTCGCGGCGTCGCTGCAGATCGCGGAGCAGGAGGCTAAGGCCGGCCGCGAAGCTGTGATCGTGACCATCCTGTGCGATTCTGCGGACAAGTACCTTAGCGAACGTTTCTGGCGGGAAGGGTAAACTGCATCATGTTGAAGCTCCGATACCACGATTATCAGGCCCTGCGCGCGCACGGCGAAGAGACCTATCCGCACGAGTGCTGCGGCGTCCTGCTGGGGAAGGCGGAGGCGGACGGCAACCATGTGCACCAGACCGTCCGCGCAGGCAACACCCGCAGCGACCGCGCCCACGACCGCTACAACATTGCGCCGGAGGAGCTAATCAAGATTCAGCGCCAGGCGCGTGGGCTGGGCTTCGATATTGTGGGCTTCTACCACTCGCACCCGGACTGTCCGGCGCAGTGGTCGAAGACGGACTTCGATGAGGCCCACTGGGTGGGCTGTTCGTACATCATCACGCGCGTCAACGAAGGCAAGGCCGACGTGACCAACTCCTTCCTGCTGACGGGAACTGGCGAGGAAGATAAGCAGTTCGTCGATGAGCCGGTCGAGATAGGCGTATAGAAAACAAGCCCACAGTATTTTGAGTAGATAGAGAGAGGCAAGCAAATGAAGATTCACATCCCCACGCCGTTGCGCGCGTATACCGGCGGACAGCAGACCGTTACCGTCCCGGGCGCAACCGTTGGCGAAGCATTGGAGCAGTTGACCGGCGCTTATCCCGAACTGCGCCCCAACCTCTACACCGGCGAGGGCAAGCTGCGCTCGTTCGTCAACATCTACCTGAACGACGACGACATCCGCTACCTGCCCGCGAAGGAAGCCACGGCCGCCAGCGAGAGTGACGAGCTGACCATCATCCCGTCCATCGCAGGCGGGCTCTGTTGTCGCTAGCTGGACTCGCACCGAACGAATTTGTAACTTTCCCTGACCAAGCGACTGGAATTTGTAACCGGAATGGATCGATCTGCCCGCCACGCGGGCGAAGGACAACGAAATGGCAACCGCAACTCTTCATGAAGTCGAACTCCCTAAGCTCTCCAACGAAGAAATCTCGCGCTATTCGCGCCACCTGATCCTGCCCGAAGTCGGCATGGAAGGACAGCAGAAGCTGAAGGCCGCGAAGGTCCTTTGCGTGGGCACAGGCGGCCTGGGCGCTCCACTCGCGCTCTACCTCGCTGCGGCGGGTGTGGGCACGCTGGGCTTGGTCGACTTCGACGTGGTCGATGCGAGCAACCTGCAGCGCCAGATCATTCACTCCACCGCGACTGTCGGTAAGCTCAAGGTCGACTCTGCGGAGATCATGCTGAAGGGCCTCAACCCGTTTATGAACGTGGTGAAGCACAACACCATGCTGACCAGCGCCAATGCGCTCGAAATCTTCAAGGACTACGACGTCATCGCCGACGGCACGGACAACTTCCAGACGCGCTACCTGGTGAATGATGCCTGCGTGCTCAGCGGCAAGCCCAACGCATATGGGTCCATCTTCCGCTTTGAAGGTCAGGCCAGCGTCTTTGCCACTGAGACCGGTCCGTGCTATCGCTGCCTCTATCCCGAACCGCCGCCGCCGGGCCTGGTGCCGTCGTGCGCGGAGGGTGGCGTGCTCGGCATCCTGCCTGGCCTCGTCGGCGTCATCCAGGCAACGGAGGTCATCAAGCTGATTCTCGGCATCGGCGACTCGCTCGCCGGACGCCTGCTGCTGGTCGACGCGCTGGGCATGAACTTCCGCACGCTGAAGCTGCGCAAGAACCCCAACTGCCCGATGTGCGGCACGCATGAGATCAAGGAGCTCATCGACTACGACCAGTTCTGCGGCATCGAGAAGCCCGCCAGTGTCGGTCCGCTCGAAGTGGCGCACGACAAGGCAGTCGCTGACGCGCCGATGGTCGACGGCATCCCGCAGATCACGGTGGAGCAGCTGAAGAAGAAGATCGATGCGAAGGAAGACTTTTTCCTGCTGGATGTGCGCGAGCCGCACGAGATTCCCATTGCAAACCTGGGTGCGCCGTTCATTCCAGTTGGCCAGTTGGAGAAGCGCATTGGCGAACTGGCCAGCGAGAAGTACCGCGAGATCGTCATCCATTGCCGCTCCGGCGCACGCAGCCAGAAGGCCGCACTCATCCTCAAGAACGCCGGCTTCCAGCACGTCGAAAACCTTGCCGGCGGCATATTGGCGTGGGCCGACAAGATAGACCCGACGATGCCGAAGTACTGATCAGTTTTCCGTCGGGCGTTCGAGGCGGTCGATTACGATTACCTCGAACGTTCGCTTTTGCGCCACCAGCTTGAGCCCCAGTTGGCGTTTGAGCGCCTCGGCAAGTGTGGGCCCGCCAGGCATCGAGTCCCAGTCGGCATCGGGTTGCGCGGACAGCTTCACCTCCGGCGCAAACTCAAAGTGCAGGTCGAAGGTCCCTGACAGCCCGGTCTGGTCCACCACGCGGCGGTCGGTAATGTTTGCCGCTCCGCCGATTGAGGCGGCAATATTATCCATGGCGATGGCATATCCGGCAACCGCGAAATCTCCCGGCGTCTCCGGCGAAACAGAGGCTGCTGCACCGCACGCGGACGGATAGGCTCCGGCGACCGTAGGCGGCAATGTGACCTTTGCGCAGGTTGGATCGTCCGCCGGATGCGGTTTCAGATGCGGCCCCAACGCGCCCGGCCTCACCAACTGGACCGCGTATACGATTTCCTCGCGCATCTCGCGATGCACAGCCATGTGAAAGCGCTCTGCCAGCAGCGACTGCATCATGAGCCGCATATCGTCCTTGGTTGGGCTGCCGTCCGCCCGCGCTTCGATATCGAAGTGGCTCGTCCGTGCCCACTCGGGCAGCTTCGACCGGAACTCGCGTATTTGGAACATGTCGGGCTTGTAGGCGAAGACGATGTACTGCAGCAGCACCATGTCTTTGGCTAGCAGCAGTCCGCCCTTCGCGTCAAACTGCGGGCCGGAGTTCAGCGGGAAGTTCGAGTAGCCGGGTTCGCCGGATATGTTCTCGCGCGCCGACGCCACATCGAACGCAAGCTTCTTCTCTTCCACCTGCGCGTGCAGCAAACCCGGCAGTGCCAATAGTGCAACGACGGACGCGAGTCCCTTGCGCCAGGCCATAGCGCTCCTCCGGTTATACCGTCCGCTCGTCGAAGATCAGGATCTGCGCCACTCCGAGCGTCTGTGCGTCTGCGGCTGCGGCCTGTCCCTCTGGACTGGCGAGTGCAGCCTGAATGGCGGCGACGGAATCGAAGTGCAGCGTGGCGACCAACTGAAACGGCGCGGGGCCAGCAGGGCCGAGCACCGGACCCTGGCTCGTCTCATACTTCTTCAAGCCGGGAATCTTCTTTGCCAGCGGCACGTGCTGTTCGAAGTAGTACTTTTTGAATATGGCTACATCTGGAGCATTGTTATAGAGCACGATCAAACGGGCCATGGGTTTTATTCATCCTTATCGTCCAGCGTCAGAATCTGAAGGCACAGCGGGCGTTCCAACATGCAATCCATCTTCGTGATTGCCGCCACCGCCTTCTCCATTGTGGAGGTCAGGCAGGGCTCAGTCGTAATCACAAACGGCAGCCGGTCCTTCGGGTGTCCTGGGTGCTGCAGCAGGGAATCGATATTCGCTCCTACCTTGGCCAGCGCGCCTGCAATTCCGGCTACGATTCCGGGCTTGTCGTCGACTACAAAGCGAAGGTAGTGCGGTGCCATGAACTCGCCCGTAACCTGCCGCTTCCGAACCGGCAACTGCACCGCAACCGACCGTTGCGCGACTGCCAGTATGTCGCTCACCACGGCCACCGCCGTGGGCTCGCCGCCTGCGCCGTGTCCGCTGAACACCACGTCGCCGCCATACCGCCCGCTCGTCACCACCATGTTCTGCGTCCCGTGCGACCACGCAATGGGGGACTCCAGCGGCACCAGCATGGGCGCCACTCGCGCATGCACCAGCGTGCCCTCCATCTGCGCGCGCGATACCTGCCGGATGGTGCACTTCAACTCTTTGGCGTACGCGAAGTCGATGGCCTCGACGGTAGAAATCGTCTGCGTGGCCACGGCATCCGGATCGAGCTCCGCGTGCATCGCAATGCGCGACAGGATGCACAGCTTCGCCCGTGCGTCGAAGCCGTCCACGTCCGCCGAAGGGTTGGCTTCCGCGTAGCCCATCGCCTGCGCGTCGGCCAGCACGGCGGCGTAGCTCGCGCCCGTCTCCATCTTGCTCAGGATGAAGTTGCAGGTTCCGTTCACAATCCCGCTGATCTGTGTAATCTTGTCTCCCGACAGGCCTTGCAGTAAGCCGGCAATCACCGGAACTCCGCCGGCCACGGCCGCTCCATACATCAGTTGCACGTTGTGCTTCGCCGCCAGCCGCATCAGCCCGGCCCCGCGGCATGCAATCAACTGCTTGTTCGCGGTGACCACGGACTTGCCGGATGCCAGGCACTTGCGCAGCCAGCCCTCGGCGGGGTCCAGTCCGCCCATCAGTTCCACGACGATCTTCGTCTTGGAGTTCAGGATGTCCTCGAAGTTCTCCGTCCACAACACCGTGGGGGGTACATACTTGGCCGCGTCCGAGTTGCGTTTGCGCGCCACATCGCGGTTGAAGATGTGCGTCAGCTCGACCCCCGGCAGCTTGGCCGTAGCCAGTACACGGGCCACCGAACTGCCGACGGTGCCGAACCCCACCAGCGCGATCTTTACCGGAGCGGCTGCGGTGGGTTGCTTGCTGGACTTTGCTGCGGGCCTCGGGCGTGGGGTGCTTCGCTTGGTTGCCATGTCAGTATTCGATCTTATTCGTCTGCGCGCGCCATGTGTCGAATGTTTCCATTGCCTGGTCGCCCAGCAGGCGTTGGGTGGGAATTTTGCGCTCGCTGATTGGGCGGCTCACCTCTGCGTACAGGAAGGAGTCGTCGAATCCGGCGGCCGCCGCATCCGCCGCAGAGCAGCCATAGAAGATGGCGTCGCAGCGCGACCAGTAGAGCGCCGCCAGGCACATGGGGCAGGGCTCGCAACTGGTGTACACCGCGCACCCATGCAGTTGAAAGTCTCCCAGCACCTGGCATGCCGCGCGGATGGCCACCACCTCGGCGTGCGCCGTCGGATCGTGGGTGCTGGTGACGCGGTTCACCCCGGTGGCGATCACCTTGCCGTCGCGCACGACCACAGCACCGAAAGGGCCGCCCGCGCCGGCGCGAACGTTCTCCACCGCCAGGGCAATCGCCTGCTGCATGAAGTTGGGATTGCCTTCGATGGCTGGCCTCCTTGGCCGCAACAACCGCCCGCCGGGCTGGGCTCTCAACCCTTATACTCATGCTTTCGTTAGCGGATAATAGCGATTATGGCACACGCATTCATCGCCGACCGGGTGGTGACTCCGCAGGGTACGCGGCGCGCCGCCGTGCTGCTGGAAGATGGCCCCGCAGGCTCCGCAGGCATTGTGCGCGCCGTGTGCGCCGTGGGCGATCTGCCCGCCCGCGCCACGGTGACCGACTTCGGCGCATCCGCACTGCTGCCCGGCCTGGTGGACACCCATGTCCACATCAATGAGCCTGGCCGCACGGAGTGGGAGGGCTTTGCTACCGCGACCCGCGCCGCCGCCGCCGGCGGGTATACCACGCTCGTGGATATGCCGCTCAACTGCCTGCCGGAGACGACCACCGTGGCCGCGCTGGAAGCCAAGCGCGAGGCCGCAGCTGGACAATGCCTGGTGGACTGGGCCGCGTGGGGCGGGGCCGTGGCAGACAACCAGCAGCACATTGAGCCGCTGGCTCGTGCCGGCGTCCCCGGCTTCAAGTGCTTCCTGATCTATCCCGGCTGCGACGGGTTTACCTGCATCGACCGCGAGCAACTGGAGCGTTCGCTGCCCGCCATTGCGGAGTCCGGCCTGCCGCTGCTGGTCCATGCCGAACTCGCCGGCCCCATTGAAGCCGCAACGCAGAGCCTGGCTGATGCCGACTGGAGCAAGTTTTCCACCTATATGGCCTCGCGCCCGGACGAGGCTGAGCTCGCTGCCATCCGCATGATGATTCATCTGTGCCGGCAGTATGGGGTTCGTGTACATATCGTCCATCTGGCGTCCGCGCTGGCGCTGCCGTTGCTCCAGGCCGCTCGCGCAGAGGGCCTGCCCATCACCTGCGAGGCCTGTCCGCACCACCTGCATTTCGATGCCGAGGACATCCCCGACGGCGCAACGCTCTTCAAGTGCACCCCGCCCATCCGCAGCCGCGCCAACCGCGAGGCCCTATGGCAGGGTCTGCGCGACGGCATCATCGACCTGATCGCCACAGACCACTCCCCCTGTCCACCGGAGATGAAGCGCCAGGAAGAAGGCCGCTTCGACCGCGCGTGGGGCGGCATCTCCGGCCTCTCCATCGCGCTTCCCGTCGTCTGGACCGACGCAGTCCGCCGCAGCTTTACGCTGGACAACGTGGTCCGCTGGATGTCGTCCGCGCCCGCTGCCCTGGCCGGGTTGAGCGCCCGCGCCGGCGCGCTGCAGGCCGGCCGCGAAGCCAACTTTGTCGTCTTCGATCCCAACGCGGAATTCGTCGTGACGCCCGGCCGCCTGCACTTTCGCCACGCGATCTCGCCCTACATGGGCGAGCGGCTGCGCGGGCTGGTGCAGGCAACCTATCTGCGCGGCGAGCCGGTGTATCGGGCAGGCGAGTTTAATTCTCGCGCGCGCGGGCGCGAACTCACGCTATGCTAGTGTCCTGAGTCTGAGGCTGTAAGCTCAATTGAGGCCAGAAATTGACCGTGGGCGCGAGCGAAATACGGGGATTCTTCGCTACGCTCAGAATGACAAGCAATAAGAAGAAGTGACAAGCAGTAAGAGTAATGCCGCTTGCTTCAGAGACAGGACACTCGATACTCGAACTCAGTAACCTCGCCATGACCGCATCGACCGCAACCGATGTTCTCGTTCGCTGGAACTCGCTCAACGCTGAAGCTGCGGCGTCCGAGGTGTTGCCTTGTTGCGGCTCGCGCGCCTGGGCTGACGGCGTTACCGCACGCAGGCCGTTCTCGTCTCCCGAAGATCTGTTTGCCGCTTCCGATGCGGTATGGCGCGACCTGCCGGATCAGGACTGGCAGCAGGCCTTCGACAGCCATCCGCGAATCGGCCAGCAGCACGCGCGCGCGGCCACAGCGGAATCGCTGGTCATGTCGTCGGAAGAGCAGCGCGCGGCGATATTGCCAGATGCGACCGCCAAGCTCGCGCTTGCCGAAGGGAATCGCAAGTATGAAGACAGGTTCGGCCGCATCTTTATTGTGTGCGCGTCCGGCAAGAGCGCTGCGGAGATTCTGGCCAACCTGGAGCGCCGCATGCAGAACTCCGCCGCCGACGAGCTGATCGAAGCCGCCGGACAGCAGCGCAAGATTACGCAGCTTCGACTTCGCCGCTGGCTGGGAGTGAACTAGCAATGGGAATCTCGACGCACATCCTCGACACCGCAATCGGCCGTCCCGCCACCGGCGTCTCCGTCTCGCTGGCGCGCTTGCAGCAGGGCCAGTGGGTCGCCGTTCCGGGAGCGGATTCCAGGACCGACAGCGATGGCCGCTGCCGTCCGCTGTTGCCAGAGGGGACACCACTTGCGGCCGGCTTCTACCTCATCCGCTTCGACACCGGAGCGTACTACGAGTCGCTGCAGCTTGCCGGCCTGTACCCCTATGTGGAGATTGCCTTTGAAGTGCGCAACGCCGAGCAGCATTACCACATCCCGTTATTACTGACAGCAAACGGTTACACAACCTACCGGGGAAGTTAGAACCGCATCGAGGAACGAACCCATGATCGAGCTCGCTGAAAATCGCTACGGTAAATCGCGTGTCCGCCTGATGAAGGTGACGCACGGCCCCCACGGAAACGACCTGCGCGAGTGGACCGTGCAGGTGCTGCTGACCGGCGACTTCGACACAGCGCACTACGACGGCGACAACAGCAAGATCCTGCCGACGGACACCATGAAGAACACGGTCTACTCCGTGGCGCGCAACTCCTCCGCAATCTCCATGGAAGACTATGCCAAGGAGCTGGTCGACTTTTTGCTGCGCCGCAATGCGCAGGTCGCTTCCGCGACGGTCTGGGTGGAGGGCGCTTCGTGGAAGCGGCTAACGGTCGATGGCAAGCCGCACCCCACCTCCTTCATGCGTGGCAGCGGCGAAGTGCAGACCACTACCGTCTCGCGCGCGCAGGGTGGCAGTTTCGCGATCCACTCCGGATTCAAGAACCTGGTTGTGATGAAGACCGCGGACTCCGGCTTTGAAGGCTACATCGTGGATGAGTTGACCACGCTGAAGCCGACCAGTGATCGCCTCTTCTGCACAGCAGTCACCTCCGAGTGGCGCTATACCCAGACCACGCTCGACTTTGACGCGACCCGCAAGGCAATCCGTGAGGCGATGCTGAAGATGTTTGCCGAGCACAAGAGTAAGTCCGTGCAGGAGACGCTGTACGAGATGGGCAAGAGCGCGCTGGAGCGCGTCGCGGAGACCGACCAGATCGACCTGGTGATGCCCAACAAGCATTGCCTGCTGGTCGACCTTTCGCGCTTCGGGCAGGACAACCCTAACGAAATATTTGTGCCCACAGACGAGCCTGCCGGGCACATTGAGGCGCGAGTGAGGCGTATAGCTTGACCGCTACCCTCCAGCCACCTGGCAACGGCGGAGCTACGGCACGCGCGGAGCGGGTCATCCACCGCTGCCAGGAGCTTGCGCTGTGCTCGGAGGTGCCGGATGAGACCACCAGGACGTTCCTCGCGCCGTCAATGCATCGCGTCCATACCCTGCTGGGCGGCTGGATGCGTGCCGCCGGCATGGAGGTCCGCGTGGACGCCGCCGGCAACCTGCGCGGGCTGTTGCGCGCGCAGGACCCAGCCGCCCCGCGCCTACTCATCGGATCGCACCTGGACACCATCCCCAATGCAGGCGCCTACGACGGCGTGCTCGGCGTAGTGCTCGGTGTGGCTCTGGTCGACGAAGCTGGGAAGTCGCTTCCATTCGCCATCGAGGTGGTCGGCTTCTCGGAGGAAGAAGGGGTGCGCTTCAGCAAGCCATTCCTGGGCAGCCTGGCGCTCATCGGGCAGCTCGATGCCCCGACTCTCGCACGCACGGACCGCAATGGCGTCACGGTCGCGGAGGCCATCCGCCGCTTCGGCCTGAACCCGGAGGAGCTTCCCGCCGCGCAGCTCGACGAGTCCGCGTTTGGCTACGTGGAGTTCCACATCGAGCAGGGGCCGGTGCTGGAAAGCGAAGATCGCGCGCTCGGCGTCGTGAGCGCCATCGTCGGCCAAACGCGCATGGAGTTCACCTTCTCCGGTCAGGCCAACCACGCCGGCACTACGCCCATGGGACGGTTGCGGCGCGACGCCCTGGCCGCCACCTCGCAGTGGGTGGTGGAAGTGGAGCGCTACGCCAACGCCTGTCCTGGCCTGGTCGCTACCGTCGGCAAAGTGGAAGTGCCCGCGGGCGCAGGGAACGTGATTACCGGCGAGGTGAACGCCACGCTGGACGTTCGCCACGCCCAGGACGATATCCGCCAGGCAGCGGTGCGCCATTACATCGACTATGCCAGTGCCGCCGGCGTGGGCCGCTGCGTCACCGCCGCACACAGCACCTCCATCGACCAGGCGGCCGTGCCCATGGACTCCGCCTTGGCCGCACTGCTCGCGGATTCCGGCTTGCGCGCTACCGGTATGGAGCTGCACAGGATGACAAGCGGCGCCGGCCACGACGCCATGATCGTCGCCCGCCGCATTCCGGCGGCCATCCTCTTTCTGCGCTCGCCCGGCGGGCTGAGCCACCACCCCGACGAGGCGATTGTGCCTGGCGACGTGGAAGCCGCGTTGGCCACCGGGGTGGAGTTCCTGCGGCGCTTGCGCGATGATAGAGCGATGCTTACACGGCTCACAGGCCAGCCATCGCAACCCGCGCCCGAGGACCTCCATGCATAACCTGGGCCGCACGCGCAGCGCCAACCGCCGCGACCACCTGCTGCTGACGCCGGACACCTTTGTGCGCACTCCGTTGCCCGGTATCGAGCGCGGAGTCGCTATCGTCCATGTCTCGCCGGCGGCTGGTGCGGCCTTCACGCAATACACCGCGGAGCTGGAGCCCGGCGGCTCCATCGCACCCGCAGCGGCCCAGCGCTTTGCGTATGTGCTGAGCGGGACCGTCGATGTGACCACGGAGACCAGCTTCCAATCGCTCACTTCTGGCTGCTACGTCT
>Ga0302283_1001042_pt1 | contig 23458 bp, 17 predicted proteins | sample III_Fen_E1_4_FD_198770 | JGI IMG/M metagenome (GOLD analysis project Ga0302283, IMG submission 198770) | Peat permafrost microbial communities from Stordalen Mire near Abisko, Sweden - III_Fen_E1_4 | ecosystem: Environmental > Terrestrial > Soil > Wetlands > Permafrost | place: Sweden: Abisko... | reverse complement strand
GATGGCGGTGATCCCGGAGGCCCATCTGCCGCTCGCGCGCGGCTCCCTGTTCCGCTCCGATCGACCCGTCGACTGGACCGTCGGCTGGGATCTCTGCGCGCAGCGCGAGACGGCGGCGCCCTCGCAGGTCGTCAGCTTCGCCCGCCCCCCCGTCCGCGGACTGGAGATGATGCTCTTCCAGTCCAGCACCAACGGGCTCGCCTCCGGCGAAAACCTCCTCGATGCGTTGTGCCATGCCCTCTTCGAGATCATCGAGCGCGACGCCCTCGCGTGCCACGGGGCGGTCGGCGAGCGCCGGGAATATCTACCGCCGCGGGTCCGCCCCGAGACCATCGAGCACCCCCTGGTGCTGGAGCTGCTGGCCCGCCTCGACCGAGCCGAGGTGGAGGTGCTCATCATGGACTGCGCGGTGGACACCGACGTCCCGGTCTACACGGTGCTCCTCAGCGACGTGACGGATCGCGGCAACGGGATTTTCGGGGGGCACGGTGCCCACCTCGATCCCCAGGTGGCCATGCTGCGTGCGATCACCGAAGCGGCCCAGTCGCGCGCCGTGGTCATCGCCGGGTCGCGCGACGACGTGTCGCGCGCCCGTCACCGGTGGTTCCGCCGCCAGGACAGCGCCGAGACCCGGCTCCTGCTCCGCGAGCGGCCGGCGCTCGTCGACGCGCGGGTCCGACGCTCGGAGGCGACCGCCACGTTCGAGGGGGATGTCCACGTCCTGCTGGCGCGGCTGGAGCGGATCGGGATGGGCCAGGTGATCGTCTTCGATCTCTCTCGCCCGGAGTTTCCGCTCCACGTGGTGAAGGTGGTGGTGCCCGGGCTCGAGGGGCTCCGCGCGCCCTTCGCGACGGTGGGGCCGCGCGCCCGCGCCTTCGCCCGGAGCTTCGCGTGAAGATCGTCATCTTCCTCGGCCCGACCCTGCCGCTCGACGAGGCGCGCGCCATCCTCGATGCCAGGTACCTCCCCCCCGCCGCCCAGGGGGATCTGCTCTCGGCGGTGACCACGCACCACCCCGACGCTATCGGGCTCATCGACGGTGTGTTCGGCCAGGATCTTTCGGTGTGGCACAAGGAGATCCTCTTCGCCCTCGAAGCGGGGGTGCGGGTCTACGGCGCCTCGAGCATGGGCGCGCTGCGCGCCGCCGAGACGGCGGAGTTCGGCATGATCGGCATCGGCGCCATCCACGACGCCTACCGCAGCGGCGAGCTGACCGGTGACGACGAGGTCGCGCTCGCCCACGGCGCCGCCGCCGACGGCTATCGCCGCGCCAGTGAGCCGCTCGTCAACGTCCGGGCCACGCTCGCGCGCGCCCGCGCGGAGGACGTCGTCGGCGACGACGAGCTCGCCGCGGTCCTCGCCGCCGCCCGGTCCATCTACTTCGTGGACCGCACCTTCCCCGGCGTCCTCGCGGCGGCACAGCGCGACGGGCTCGAAGCTGCGACCGCCGCGCGGCTCTCGCTCTTCGTCCGCGAGCGGTACGTCGACCAGAAGGCCGCCGATGCCCGGCTCTTGCTCGCCACCCTCCGCGATCTGCCGGCCGACGCGCCGCGGCCCCCCCGGCCGGCGATGGAGCCCTCGTACCTCTTCCGCGCCCTCTACGATCGCGATCGGCGCGTCCCGCAGGACGGCGTCGACCTGCCCCTCTCGGCCATCGCGGAGCATGCCGCGCTGCACCTGCCGGATTTTCCGGACGTCGCGTTCCACGCGGCGAACCGGGCGCTGGCGCTGGCCATGGCCGATCACCTCGCCGTCTCGATCACGACGGAGGACGCCGCCGCCGAAGCGCGCCGGCTCCGCGGAAGGCGCGGCCTGCTGGACGACGCGGTCTTCGCGGCCTGGCTCGCCAGGAACCACCTCGCCGAAGACGCCTGGGATGCGCTCATGATCGAGCAGGCGCGGTGCCGCGCCCTCCACCGCTCGCTGCTCGTCGCCCGCCACGTCGAGGGGAGCACCCGGCTGATCCTCGACGCGCTCCGCCTCGAGGACCGCTATGCGCCGGTCGCTGCGGCGGCGGCCCTGCACGACCGCATCGTCCGCGCGCGCCACCCCGACTTCGACGAGCGCGACGCCTCGCCCGAGACGCTCGAAGCCCTGGCGGACGAGCACCGCCTGGAGACGAGCGGCGCCGTCGACCCCGACCTGGACGCCTGGCGCGAGGACGCCGGGTTCCTCGATCGCGACGATCTGCGCCACGCCCTGCGCAAGGCCAAGCTGGCGCGGCGTGCCATCGACGACGCCGGCCGGCTGCTCGCCGGGCTCTTTGCGGGGCCGCCGGGGGAGAAGCTCGCGGAGGAGTGACGATCCGGTTGGTCGCATCCGGCAAAACTTTTCCGCTTCCACTCCGTCAAAGGGCTCATGTCCTACCGAGACGACCAGGCCGCGCTCCAATCCCTCCGGGACGAGCTGCGCCGCGACCTCGCCGAGGCGACCCGCAAGGCCGAGGCCCTCGCCGGCGCCGGCCAGGTCAGGGACGATCTCACCCGCGAGCTCGCCTCGGTGGAGGCGCGGCTCGACCGGGCCCGGTTGCGCCAGCTGCCGCTGCTCGAGAGCATCAAGATCGCCAGCCCCTGCGACGCGAGCTGGGAGGCCATGGTCGGCGACGCGCGGGTGCGGTTCTGCGGCTCGTGCCAGAAGAACGTCTACAACCTCTCGGCGATGGCCAGCGCCGAGGCCGAGCAGCTCCTCGCCCGGACCGAGGGCTCGCTGTGCGTCCGCCTTTACGAACGTGCCGACGGCAAGGTGCTCACCACCGACTGCCCGGTCGGGGTGCGCAAGAAGCGGGTGAAGCGCGTGAAGCGGACCGTCGCCGTCGCCGGCGCCGCGGGCGCGCTGGCGACCATGGCCTTCGGGACCCTCATGATGCGTATGGGCGCGCCCGTCAGGCAAGGCGAGATGCGGGCGCCGTATCCGACCATCTCCACCGCGGCGCCCCCGGTGATGGGCAGCGCCGCCGTCGAGACGACCCCGGTAATGGGGGGCACCGCGGCAGTCGAGACGCCCCCGCTGATGGGCACCGCCGCCGTCCAGGCGCCCGCCGCGCCTCTGCCGAAGCCGAAGGGCGTCACCGCTCGCCGGCCGGGTCGCTGACCGCGCCGGCGGGTCGGAGCTACTTCGCGAACTGCTCCGGCACCTTGCCGCCCTTGCTCGGGTCGTAGCGCTTGAGAAACTCCTCGTAGTGCCCGCGGGTCTTGGCCACCTGCTTGCGCAGGCCGACCAGGGTCTCGATGGGGATCTTGCGGGAGGTCAGCTTGACCAGCCACTCCGGGAGCATCCCCCCGGGATCGGCGTCCACCTGGTAGGTCACCTTGGTGTGCGCGGCGTCGACCGCCTCCAGGTGATAGAAGCCGGCCAGCCGGGGCATGCGCACGACGCCGGAGACGGGGCCCGCGCCCGCCACCCCGACCGACTCGAAGCGGGCCCAGATCTCCCCCTTGCTCAGGCTGGCCTCGACCCACGAGCGCACCACGGTGTCGCGGTCGGACACCGGCCAGGGCGCGGCGATCCGGTTGTACTCGACGCGCTCGAACTCGTTGACCTGCTTGACCACCCGGGCGCCGATGCAGTCCGCCATCCAGTCGGTGAAGTGCGGCAGATCGTCGAGCACGGCGAGGATCTCGAACACGCCGGCGTCGATGGTGCCGACGCCGCGGAACATCGGGAGGCTGCGGCCGGGCTCGGTCTTGGTGGTGACGACCACGCCCTTTTCGGTGGCGTCGGGCCTCCACCCGCTGTCGTCGGCGCGCGCCGTGAAGGGTGCGAGGAGGAGCGCGGCGCCGAGGAGGAGCAGCGGGCGGCGGGGGAGCTTCATGGGTTCGCTCGGGGGGTTTGGGGCAGAGCCCCGAAAGGCGATCACCGCGGGCGTTCCAGCGACTCGGGCTGGGGCGGCTCCGGGAACTCGAGGGGGAAGGAGCCGATGATCTTGAGGGTCTTGGCCTCGCGCTTCACGCCTTCGAGGGCGGCGACGAGGCTGCGGTCGGTGAGGTGACCGCTCACCTCGACGTAGAAGAGGTACTCCCAGCCCTCGCCGGGCACCGGGCGCGACTGGATGCGGCGCAGGTTGCAGCTCCGCTCCTTGAAGTGCTGGAGGATGTCGTGGAGCGCGCCGGGGTGGTCGTGGACGCTGAAGAGCAGCGCGGTGGCGTCGGCGCCGGAGCGCTGCGCGGGCAGGCGGGAGATGATGCCGTAGCGGATGCGCACCTCGCCGGCGTCGGCGATGTTCTCCCGGGCGATCCGGAGGTCGTGGGTGCCGACCGAGCCGCGCGGCACGATCGCGGCGCTGCCGCGGTTCTCGCCGGCGAGCTCCCAGGCCATGATCGGCGAGCGCACGTCGAGCACCAGCGCCCGCGGGTGGTTGGCCTCCAGGTAGTGCACGCAGGCGATGTGATCCTGCGGGGCGACGTAGATCTTCTCGACGTCGGAGGGGTTGCCGCTGCCGTTGACGAGGACGAGGGTCTGGGCGACCTCGCGCTCGCCGACGAGCTTGAGATCGGAGGCCGCGATGGCCTGGATGGTGGGGAAGATGGGCCCGTCCACGAGCGACTCGTAGGGGACCACGGCGAACTCGGCGCGGGAGCGCGCCACCTCCTCGATGGCGGCGGCGGGGCTCTCTCCGCGGACCAGCTCCGCCATCGGCCCGAAGTGGCTGCGCGCGGCCATCCACCCGAAGCCGCCGTCGGCGCCGATGAAGACGATGCGCGGCACCACCTCGAAGACGCGGCACGCGGCGTCGATGGCGTTGAAGATGGGGCGAATCGATGCCGGCTGGAGCGGGGGCGCCGCCGCCTTCTCCAGGGCGCCGAGGTGCACGCCGTCGGAGACGGCAGCGTACCGCGCCGAGCCGCTCCGCAGCTTGGAGAGATCCTGCGCGGCGCGGGCGCGCCTCTCGATGGTGCGCAGGATCTCCAGGTCCATGTCCAGGAGCTTCTGCCGGAGCTCCTCGATACGCTTGCGTTCGTCCATCCCGGCCAACGTAGCACCGGATGGCGAGGCGTGGTCCGGGCCTTCGCGGCCGCCTCGAGGAGCGAGGAGCAGGAGCCTAGGTCGCGGGAGGGGACGAGCTCTTGGCCGGGGCGGCCGCGGGCGGGGCGGCCGTCGAGGAGCTCTCCGACCCGCCGCCGGACGTGCCTCCGCCGGCGCCGCCGGACGTGCCCTCGGAGGTGCCGCCGGACGTGCTCACGGCCGCGCTCGTCGCGGTCGCCGGCTTGTCGTCCGACTTGGCCTCGACCTTCTTGTTGGACGCCGAGCTGTACGCGTCCGCGTACCAGCCGCCGCCCTTGAGGATGAACCCGCCGCCGCGCGAGATCTGGCGCTTGGCGGTGGCCAGGTGGCAGCTCGGGCACTCCGTGGCCGCGTTATCCTTGATGGACTGCTCGAGCTCCCACTCGTGCTTGCAGGACGAACAGGCGTACTCGTACGTGGGCATGGGCGAAACTCCTCGAAGACCGTCGTTCCGGTGCGCAGGCGGATCACAAAATCCCGCGCCGGGCAGCCGGAACTCGACCGACAAGTATGGTCTTGGCCGCCATGTGTCAAGGAGGCGTCCCGAGGGCGGTTCCAGGTTGGGCATTGCCGGGGCGGGGCAGAGCTGCACCGACGAAGGACCCGCCCCCGTCGGAACCGATGGCCGCGCATGGTGGTACGTGACACTACGTACACACCCTTCGCGGCCTGGAGTAGGCTCGCCGCGGCAGTCCGACCCATGCGAATCCGAAAGCTCGAGATCAGCGGTTTCAAGTCGTTCGTCGACCGCACGGTCATCCACTTCGACACCGATGTGGTTGGCATCGTCGGGCCCAACGGCTGCGGCAAGTCCAACATCGTCGACTCCATCCGCTGGTGCATGGGCGAGCAGAGCGCGAGGCACCTGCGTGGCCGCGCCATGTCCGACGTCATCTTCAACGGCTCGGAGCACCGCGGCCCGCACGGCATGGCGGAGGTCACGCTCACCTTCGACAACGGCGACCCGGAGATCACGGCGACGCTCCCGCTCGAGTACCGCGACTACTCCGAGATCGCCGTCACCCGCCGGCTCTTCCGCGACGGCACCAGCGAGTACCTGATCAACAAGACCCAGGTCCGCCTCAAGGACGTCACCGATCTCTTCCTCGGCACCGGCGTCGGCACCAAGGCGTACTCGATCATCGAGCAGGGCAAGATCGGCCTCATCGTCTCGGCCCGCCCGGAGGACCGGCGCATGCTCATCGAGGAGGCCGCCGGCATCACCAAGTACAAGGCGCGGAAGAAGCAGGCCGAGCTGAAGATGGACCAGACGCGGCAGAACCTGCTGCGCATCGGGGACATCGTCTCCGAGATCCAGCGCAGCCTGGCCTCGCTGAAGCGCCAAGCCGCCAAGGCCGAGCGCTACGTCTCCTACCGCAACGAGCTCGAGGATCTCATCCTCCACGAAGCCTCGCACAAGCTCCTCGAGATCATCGCCCTCCACAAGGTCGAGGAGGGCGCCCGCGCCGAGCAGGCCGAGCGCGAGCAGGTCGCCCGGGCGGCGCTCGCGGCGCGCGAGGCCGAGCTGGAGGTGTGGCGCCAGGCCGCCCTCACCAGCGAGGACCGCGCCGAGAAGGCCCAGAACGCCGCCTTCCTCGCCGACAACGAGGTCCGCACCCACGAGGCCGAGATCGCGCGCTCGCGCGACAAGCTCCGCCACCTGGAGGAGCGCCGCGCCGCCGCCACCCTCGAGCAGCACGATCTGGAGCGCAGCATCGGCGATCTGGTGCGCGAGAAGTCCGAGCTGGAAGCGCAGCTCCTCGCCGTCGAGCACGAGGAGTCGGCCGAGGCCGAGCGCGCCATCGAGGAGCACGAGCGCCTCGAGGAGCTGCGCCACGGCGAGCGCACCGCCGACCAGGAGGCCAACGAGCAGCGCCGGCGCACCTCGCGCGCCCAGGCCGACGTGGCCGGGGCCGAGGCCTCGCTCTCCGGCTTCGAGCGGCGCCTCACCGAGCTGTCGTCCCGTCGGGTCAAGCTCGAGGACGAGCTCGGCCGCCTCCGCTTCGAGGGCGAGGACCTGGAGCGGCGCCGCGCCGAGCTGACCCGCCACACCGCCGAGCTCGCCGAGGGCAAGCGCATGACCGCCGAGGAGCGGACGCGCCTCGACGCCGAGATGAAGCAGCTCCGCGAGCAGTCGGTGCTGAGCGACCGCGCCGTCGACGTCGCCAAGAACGAGCTCAACCTCAAGAGGAGCCGCCTGCGCGCCCTCGAGGAGCTGCACGCCCGCCTCGACGGCGTCGGCCAGGGCGTCAAGGCCCTCCTCAAGACCAAGGACGCGTCGCTGCTCGGCCTCGTCGCCGACCGCCTGGAGGCCCCGGCCGAGCTGACCGCCGCCTTCGCCGGCCTGGTCGGCGCCGAGCTGCAGAGCGTGGTGGTGAGCGATCTCGATCGCGGCGTGGCGCTGCTCGCCGAGCTCTCGCGGACCAAGGGCGGGCGCGCCTCGCTCGTCGCCGCGCGGCCCCCGTTCGTCGCCGGTGCGACGGTGACGGCCCTGCGGGGCGACGGCGTGGTCGGCCTGCTCCTCGATCGGCTCGTCTACGCCCCCGAGGACGAGGCGCTCGCCCGCGCCCTGGTGGGCGGGACCGTGGTCGTCGAGACCGCCGCGGACGCCCTCCGCCTCTCCCGCGCGGGCGCCGACGTCCCGCTGGTCGCGCTCGACGGCACCGTGGTGCGCCCCGGCGGGCGCGTCAGCGGCGGCTCGGGCGACGCGGTCGCCGCCGGCATGATCGAGCAGAAGCGCGAGATGCGCGAGCTGCACGAGTGGGTGGCCAAGAAGAGCGAGGAGGTCACCGCGCTCCTCGAGGCGCAGCAGGCCCTCCGCCTGCGGATGACCGAGGTGGGCACCGCGCTGGAGCGCGCTCGCACCGAGGCCCACCAGGGCGAGCTCGCCCTGGTCACCGCCGAGAAGGATCTCCGCCGCGCCGAGGAGCAGATCGGCTCCGCCGACAAGCGCCGCGGCACCGTCGAGCGCGAGCTCGAGGAGATGATCGACGCCCTCGAGCTCGCCCGCGAGGAGCACCTGAGCGCGCGCGCCAAGCTCGACACCGGCCGCGCCGCCCGCGAGGAGGGCCAGGCCGCGCTGGAGCACGCCGAGATGCTCGCCTCCGAGTGGCGCGAGCGCGTGCTCGGCCAGCAGTCGGTGGTGACCGAGCGCAAGGTGCGCGTGGCCCGCGTGCGCGAGCGCGCCACGGCCATGCGCGGCACGGTGGAGCGCCTCAAGCGCTCCGTCGACGAGCTCGGGGTCCGCATCAACAAGCTCGACGGCGAGCGCACCGAGGCCGCCTTCGGCGCCGGCAAGGCCGCCGCCGCGATCGTCACCGCCCGCGAGGCGCTGGTGGGCGCCGTCGCCGAGGCGCAGCGCGCCCACGCCGAGCTCACCGGCGCCCGGCAGGCCCTCGACGAGGCGCGCCAGGCGCTCAGCGTGCGCGAGGCCGACCTCCGCGGGCTCCGCCAGACGCTGGGCGACGCCGCCGAGCGCCTCGCCAAGCACGAGATGGCGCTGCAGAAGCTGGCCATCCAGCACACCCACCTGATCGAGGGCGTGCGCGAGCGCTTCCGCGGGCTCGAGCTCACCCGCGTCGTCGGCGACTACCACAAGCGCAGGCTCGTCGACGCCGCCCACAAGGCCCGCATCCAGGAGCTGACCGAGCTGCTCGACCGCATGGGCCCCGTCAACGTCGACGCCGTGCGCGAGCACGCCGAGGCCGAGAAGCGCTACACCTACTACGCCGAGCAGAAGGCCGATCTGGACCGGGCCCTCGACGACCTCGAGAAGGCCATCGCCCAGATGAATCGGGAGTCGAAGAAGCTCTTCCGCACCACGTTCGACGCGGTCAACTCCCGGTTCAAGGTGCTCTTCCCCAAGATGTTCCGCGGCGGGCAGGCCGAGCTCCGGCTCACCAACCCCGACGACATGCTGGAGACCGGCATCGAGATCCTCGCCCAGCCCCCCGGCAAGAAGCTCGGCAACATCGAGCTGATGAGCGGCGGCGAGAAGGCGCTCACCGCGGTGAGCCTGATCTTCGCCATCTTCCAGTTCAAGCCCTCCCCGTTCTGCATCCTCGACGAGGTCGACGCCCCCCTCGACGAGGCCAACGTCTCCCGTTACAACGAGGCGATCCGCACCATGACGGACCGCTCCCAGTTCATCCTCATCACCCACATCAAGCGCACCATGCAGTCGGTCGACGTCCTCTACGGCGTGACCATGCAGGAGCCCGGCGTCTCGCGGCTGGTGAGCGTCAAGGTCAACGAGGCGGCGCAGCTCCGCGGGCCTCGCGAGGTCCCCGGCACGGCGGCCGTCGCGTGAGGCGTCGCGTGAGGCATGTGAGGCATGTGAGGCGGGTGAGATGTACCGTGAGAGACCCCGGGTGATGGAGCGCCTCGTCGAATCGGCCTCGGGCCTCCGCCACCTGCGCTGGGCCCGCGAGATCCTCGGCACGCTGGAGATGCACCACGAGCACGACGGGCGGCTCACCCCGGTCGAGCGCGACGCCGTCCTCACCGAGATCGTGGAGCTGCGCGCCGTGATCAACGCGCTCAGCGCCGCGGTGAAGACCTACCGCGACTTCCTCGAGCGCGAGCGCACCCGCTCTCGCGGGATGATCCGGGTCGCGCGCTACCTCGAGCAGACGGCCCGCGGGGTGGACGAGCGCGCCGAGGCCGAGGCCATCCTCGCCGGCTTCACCGAGGTCTTCGCCGCGGTGGACGCGCGCGAGCGCGCCCCGCGCAAGCGCTCCCTGCGCGAGGGGATCGAGCGCACGCGCGCCGCGCTGGCGGCGATGGATACGCGCCTCGGGGTCCGGTTCCCGGCGTCGTTCCTCGACAGCCTGTACCCGGCGCTCGCCCGCGGCGGCACCGTCGTGGCCGACGACGGGGACGAGGACGACGACGCGGCGGCGAGGGCCTGACCGGCCTGACTACGCGGCGCGCGCCGCCGCGATCGTGCGCTGCCGGGCCAGGAGGAAGAGCGGGAACATCACGCTCACCGCCACCAGCATCGAGAGCGCGATGTACCCCCAGACGAAGCGGATCCCCAGCCGCCGCGCCTCCACCACCATCCACACGAACGCCGCGAGGCACATGAAGCCGAGGTCGATGCCGATCGACGCCGCGGCCGGGTTGGCGTTCGACGCCCGGATGAACCCCATGACCCCGCCGTTGTCGGGGAGCGCCAAGAAGGCGAGGTTCTGCGTCCACGTGCCGATGAGCGCGGCGACCGCGATGGCGCCGTAGAGCGCACAGAGCGCCTTGTCTTTGGGGTTCACTTTCGCCTCCCGGGCAAGGCTACCCGCCGAGCCGCTCCCGCGCGAGCGCCAGGATGCGCGCGCTCTCCGGGAGCGCGGTGAGGTAGCGCCCTCGCGCGTCGGTATCCGGGATCCGCGCCGCCCGGGCCAGCAGATCGTCGCGTGCCGCCGCGAGGATGGCGTCGCCCGCCCCCGCCTCGCCCGCCGCGTAAAGGCTCTCCGCGTACACCAGTCGCACCTGCCCGGTGCGGTAGCCGGCGCCGCCGTGGGCCGCCGCGGCCTCCAGCACCCCGCGCGCGAGGGTGACCGCCTCGTCGGCGCGACCCTGGCGGATCTGCACGGTGGCGAGCGTGGTGGCCGCGAGCTCCCACACCAGCGGGGTGAGCTGGAGTGCCTCGAGGCCGGCGCTGATCTCGCGCTCCGCGGCGTCGAGGTCGCCGGCGCGGAGCGCGATCTCGCCGAGCATCCAGCGCGCCTCCGCCTCGCGGATGACGTCGACGCCCTGGGGCTTGGTCCGGGCCACCTCGAGCCTCCGGGTGGCGAGCTCCCGCGCCTCGTCGAGCGCGCCGCGCTCGATCAGGGTCATGGTCAGGTAGAACTGCCGCGCCAGCGCGACCAGGTGATCGTCGCGGCTCACCACCATGCCGCGCAGCTCGCGCTCGGCCTCCTCGAACATCCCCAGGTTCCACTGGATGCCGGCGAGGAAGGTCTGGGTGAGCTGGGCGTGGGTCAGATCGTTGGCCGACTCGAAGCTGGAGCGGGCGGCCTCGACGTGGGCGCGCGCGGCCCACAGATCGCCCGTGGCGCCGCCCTCCCAGCAGGCGTGGGAGAGGTGCCGCCAGCCGCGGGCGATGGCGTCGTGCTCGCCGAGGGGGGCGACGAGGGCGTCGACGCGGTGGAGGATCCCCTCGACGAACATGAACTGGGCCATCAGGCAGGTGACCAGGATGCCGATGGAGAGGCACTGGACGACGGCGCCGGTGGCGTCGGGGGCCGGGTCGACGCCCATCAGCGTGAAGAGCGCCTCCATGAACTCCTGCGGCCTGCCGAGCCGGAAGGCGGCGCCCTGCTGGGCGGTGACGCCCTTGAGCCAGGCCACGCTCCCCTCGGGCGCGAGGCGGCGCACCTCGGCCCCGTACTCGCCGGAGCGCTCCCACTCGGCGCGCCACGAGTACACCTCGCAGAGGCCGGCCAGGCACTCGAGCTGCGCGTCGGGGGCGAGGCCGCAGGTGAGCGCGTGCTCCGCGTGGGCGCGCGCCGCGTCGAGGTCGGCGCCGCGGAGCGCCTGCTCGGCGGCGCGGAGATAGAACACGCCGGCGCGGGCGGGCTCCTCGCCGATCTCGAAGTGCTGGGCCAGCAGCATGGTGTCGCGCTCGCCGCGCTGCTCCAGCCACTCGCCGGCGAGCCGGTGGCCCGCGATGCGGTCGCGATCGGTGAGCATGGCGTAGGCGCCCTCGCGCAGCAGCGTGTGCCGGAAGGCGATCTCCTCGTCGTCCGGGAAGCGGCTGGTCTGGCGCCGCACCAGCACCTCGCGGGCGACCAGCAGGTCGACCCACCCCTCGGTCGGCTGGGGGCCCGTCCCGGCGCCGAGCAGGGCCGCGACGCCCCCCGGCCAGAACGCGGTGCCGAAGACGCTCGCCGCCCGCAGCACCCGCCGCGAGTCGGCGTCGAGGCCCTCGAGCCGCGTCTGCACCATCGCCAGCACCGTCTCGGGGAGGGCTTCCGGGACCGCGTCGGCGAGGGAGCTCCCGGGGCCGTCGGCGGCGGCGCGCTCGGCGACGGCGCGGATCAGCTCTTCCAGGTAGAACGCGTTGCCGTCGGCGCGGGCGGCGAGGTGGGCGGCGGTGTGGGCGCTCACGCCCTCGCCGAGCACCTCGCGCACCAGCCGTTCGCTGGCGCGGCGCGGGAGGGGAGTGAGCCGGATCTCCTGGACGTTCCGCTCCTTCCACAGCCTGGGGAAGACCTCGAAGACCTCGGGCCGGGTCAGCGCGAGCACCATCCAGGGCAAGCGCCCCAGGTTCTTCAGCGCGTCGTCGAGGAAGCGCACCGTCGAGGGATCGCCCCAGTGCAGGTCCTCGATCACGATCAGCACCGGGTGGGCGGCGCACTCGGCGGCGAGGAGATCCTCCCAGGCGCGGCGCATCTGGTCGCTCATGATGCGCAGGTCCTGCCGCGCGGCGCGGAGCTCGAGGCTGCCCTCGCCGTCGAACGGCGTGCCCACGATCTCGCCGAGGAACTGGGCCACCCGGGTCGCGTCCGCGGGCGGCACGTGGAGCCCGGTCCGCCGGAGGATGCGCCGCCGGCCCTCCTCGAGCGAGCCTCCCTCGCGGAGCCCGCAGGCGTCCCGGATGAGCTGGGCGAGCAGCTGGAGAGCGGACCCCGCGCGCAGCGGGTCCCCCCGGGCCATCCACACCGAGAGGCCGGGGTCGCTCTCGACGAGCGCGCGCACCACCTCGCGACGGAGCCGGGTCTTGCCCATCCCGGCCGGCGCCGCGACGACCACCGCGAGCGCCCGGGGCTCGTCCACGCACTCGCGGAAGAGCGCGTCGATGGACGACAGCTCCCACTCCCGCCCCACGAACGGGGTCTCCTTGCCCAGCAGCGTGCGCGTGCCGCTCTCCAGCTCGCGGAGGCCGCGGAGCGTCATCCCGTCGTCGTCGGTGTGCACCTCGAAGCGCTGGTCGAGGAGGGCGGCGGTCATCTCGTCGATGGCGATGGCCGCGGGGCCGCTGCCCATCCGGGCGGGGGGCGCGCGCAGCATCCGGGCGGCGCGGTCGATGGCGGCGCCGACGGGGAGCCGCCGCGTCATCTCGCTCCGACCCGTCGCCAGCACCATAGGCGCGCGCGGGAGCAATGCGCGCAGGGCGAGGGCGCAGCGCGCGGCGCGGGCGGCCTGATCGGTGGCCAGCGCGGCGCCGACGATCGCCACCACCCGCGTCCCGTCGAGGAGCCGATCGAGCTGCCCCCCGTGCTCCCGCGCCACCGCCTCGAGCTCGGGCTGCGCCGGGGGCGTCCACACCACCGAGACATCGGCGGTGAGCTCCTCGTGGTCGGAGCCTATGAGCAGCATCGACACCATCCGCTGCTCGCCCACCATCAACGGCGGGGACCGCAGGCTGGCCGGCGGTGGGGTATGGGGGTCCTCGCCCTCCTGCTCGGGGCCTCGCGCGGCCTCCTGCGCGGCGATCGCCGCGAGCGCCTCGGCGACCGCGGCGGCGGTCTTCGGGCGAGCGTCCGGATCCTTGGCGAGCATCGCGGCGATCAGGGCCTCGAGCGCCTCGGACGCCGCGGGGCAGTCCTCGCGGAGCCGGGGCGCCTCCTCGAGCAGGACGCGGGTGAGCACCGCCAAGATGTCCTTGCCCTCGAAGGGGGAGTGGCCGGTCAGCGCCTTGAAGAGCACGCACCCGAGCGAGTAGATGTCGGCCCGCGCGTCGATGTTGCGCTGCCCGCGCGCCTGCTCGGGCGCCATGTAGGCGGGCGTCCCGACCACGACCCCGGTCTGCGTCGGCCCGGCCGAGGTGTCCGCCGCCCGCGCCAGCCCGAAGTCGATGATCTTGACCTCGTCGACGGCGCCGCCGCAGAGAAACAGGTTGCCCGGCTTGATGTCGCGGTGGACCAGCCCCTGCTCGTGGATGGCCGCGAGCGCCTCGGCGACCCGGCGGCCGAGCGTCAGGCTCTCCGCTCGCGTCAGCCCGAAGCGCGCCAGCCGGTCGCGGAGATCCTCGCCGTCGAGCCACTCCATGACCAGGAACGCGTCGCCGCTCGCGGACGTGCCGTGCTCGATGTAGCGGACCACGCCCGGGTGGCCGAGCCGCGAGAGGATCTGCGCCTCCCGGGCGAAGCGCTCCACGTCGGCGATGGACATGCCGCGGATCACCTTGAGCGCGACGACCTGCCCGGTCTCCTCGTCGTGGGCGCGGAACACCGTGCCCAGCCCGCCCGTCGCCGCCTCGTGCTCGATCGTGTACCGCCCCAGCTTGCGGTGCGCGGACGCCACTAGGCAGCCCCCTGCGCCCGGCGCCGGAGGCGCTGGGTCGAGTCGATCCCAGCGAGGCGGATCCGCTCCTGGATCCACGGCATCGCCTCCTCCACGGACCCGCACACGAGGTAGGGCTGGGGCATGGGCTGGATCCACAGCACGGCCCGGAGCAGGCCCACCATCCACAGCGAGGGCAGCACCAGCGCGACGCCGAGGCTCTTGCGGCGCAGCCAGCCCTCCTGCGCCTTGACCCAGTTGGCCTGGAGGCGGATGGCCGCGCCGTCCATGGGGCTCAGATCCTTGACGAGCACGAGCCCGATGTAGCGCTCGTCGAGCTGGATGTAGCGCTCGCACGTGGCGAGGTAGTCCACCATCTCGGCGAGCGTCACTTTACCGCTGAACGTGAAGGTCACCAGCGGCCACTGGGTTTCCTCGATCTGGATCACCTCGGTGTCCTCCGGGTTGCGACCGTCGTATCACTTTGTACGCGTCGTGTCAGGCGCGCGCTGTCCACCCGGTAACAAGGACGACGCATCGCGGCACGGCGACCCCCCCGACCCTTCGCGGAGCTACGGCCCGCCGCAGGCGATCGGGTAGGTGCCCTCGGGATCGGCGCCGCCGGGCGGGGGAACGCAGTCGTAATACCCCCGGATCGCGTTCCACCCGCACACCTGGCCGCCGGCGCACGTCTGCTCGTACAGCGTGTTGGTGGCGTCGCAGAAATAGAGGCTACCGCTCCCCTCGCAGCAGCCGACGTTCCCGTCCGCGGCGAGACACGTGTGGGGGCTCCCCCCGGAGGAGCTGGTGGTCGAGGACGAGCTCGCGGCGCTGGTGGTCGAGGACGAGCTCGCGACACTGGAGCTGGTGCTGGAGGAAGCGCTGCTGGTCGATGATCCGCCGCCGCCTGCGCCTCCTCCACCGCCGCCTGACGAAGACGACGAGGTCGCCCCGAGCATGCACGGGCCCGCGCAGCGGGTCTGGAGACACGCCTCGAACGTGGTGAAGGCGACGTCGGCGCTGCAGCTCGCCGCGGCCGTCGGCTGACCGACGCAGGCGAAGCAGGTCGTCTCGTCGGCGCACGTCTGCGCGGGGCCGCAGCAGGCGGAATCGAGGCAGGAGTTGCAGCTCACGAGGGGAGAGCCGAGCCCGCAGCCGCGCCCCGCGTCGCTGGTGGTGGTCAGCGATCCCGTGGTCGCGCTGCCGCCCTCGCCAGCCCCGCCGCCGCTGCCACTCTGCTGGACGCTCACGCTCGTCGCGCAGGCGGCGGCGGCGGCGGCGAGCACGAGAGCGAGGCGGCGACGCATGGCTCGAATCCCCCTAGCGCGTTTCTCCCGGCGGGCCACCGGGGACCGCGAGGCGCGCCCGCAGCGCGGCGGTGAGCAGCGGGAGCAGCTCGATCGCGTCCGCCACCACGCCGACGTTCGCGAGCTGGAAGATGGGCGCCTTGGGGTCCTTGTTGATGGCGACGATGGTGCCGGCGCGCTGGATGCCCACCGCATGGTTGACCACGCCGCGGATGCCGACGGCGACGTAGAGGTCCGGCGCGATCACCTTGCCGGTGAGCCCGACCTGGATCGCGCGCGGCAGCCAGCCTTTGTCGGTCACCCGCCGCGTCGCCGCGACGGCCCCCGAGAGCGCGGCCGCGAGCGCCTCGCACAGCGGCACGTTGGCCGCGTCGCCGATGCCCATGCCCACCCCGACGACGGCGCGCGCGCGGGCGACGTCGCCGGTGGGGGGTGCCGGATGGGGCGTGACGACCGCGCGGATCGGCGGCAGCGCCGGGATCGTCAGGACCTCGATCCGGGCGCGCCGCGAGGGCGCCGGCTGGTGACCGGGCAGCACCCCCGGTCGCACCGTCGCCATGGCCGGCGCGGTGCGCGACAGCACGGGCGCGACCAGGTGACCGCCGAACGCGGGCTTCATCGCCACGAGGCGCCCCTCGCCGTCGAGCTCGAGGCCGATGGCGTCCCCCGTGAGGCCGAGGCCCAGGCGCGCGGCGATCCGCGGGGCGAAGTCCCGGCCACGCTCGGTCGAGGAGAAGAGCACCACCGCCGGCCCGCGCGCCTGGATCGCCTGGGCGAGCGCGGCGCTCCAGCCCTCGCTGGAGTAGGCCACCAGGGCCGGGTGCTCGAGCGCGAGGAGGGCGTCCGCGCCCGCGGCGGCGCACGCGTCGGCCAGCGCGGTGTCCGCGGGGCCCAGGTTCACGGCGATCACCTCGGCGTCGCCGAGCGCGACCGCGGCGTGGCCGAGCAGCTCAGCGGTCCCCTCGCTGAGCCCGCCGTCGTGGCGCCGCTCCACCACCACCCAGATCGCGCGATCCACCGTCGCGGCTCGCTGGGCCGGGAGGGGAGCCAGCTCGGGGCGCCGCGCCTCCGCGAGCACCCGGCCGAGGTGGTCGGCGAGCTGGATGGCCACGTCGGGCAGCGGGCCCTCGAGCAGGGTCACGGGAGGCCGGGCGACCGGCGGCGCGGGGCGGATCTCGGCGACCCAGGTGGGCGAGCCCGCGGCGCCGACCTCGGCCGCGGCGAGCCCGAGATCCGCGGCCCCCAGGGTCTCCAGGGGCACCAGGCGCGCCGCCTCCAGCGCGGGCTTGCGCACGCCGATGGGCGGCATCAGGTGCTCCGCGACCGTCACCAGACAGGGGAGCGAGAGCTCGACGGCCTCGTGCCCGTCGTCGGCCTCGCGCTCGGCGAAGAGGCGGGTGCCATCCTCGCTCCAGGTGAGCTTGCTCGCGCCGGCCACGTGAGGGATGCCGAGCAGCTCCGCGACCTCGGGGCCGACCTGCGCCGTCTCGCCGTCGACGGTGTACTTGCCACAGAGGACCACGTCGAAGCCGTCGCGCCGGATGAACGCCGCCAGCGCGCGCGCCGTCGCCAGCGTGTCCGCCCCCGCGAAGGCGCGATCGCAGAGGTGAACCGCCCGCGTGACGCCGCACGCGAGGGCGTCGTACAGCACGTCGCGCGCCTGCGGCGGCCCCATGGTCACCGCCGTGGTCTGCGCGCCGAAGCGCGTCTTCAGGTCGACGGCGAGGGCGATGGCCGGCTTGTCGAAGGGGTTGGTCACCAGCGACACGCCCTCGCGGACGAGGGTGCGGGTGGTGGCATCGAAGCGGATTTCCGCGACGTCCGGCACTTGCTTGATGGCGACGATGACTCGCATGGGGGAGCCCTCAGCGGGGGTTTGGGGGCGGAGCCCCCATCGCGGAGCCGCACGATCCCCCGTGCCGCCGCCCGCGTCTACTTCACCCGCACGGTCCCCAGCATCTGGTCGACGCCCGGACGGAGCCGCTCCATCTGCTCGCGGCTCCCGCCCGCCTCGACGACGAGGAGCCGCCCCCGCGTCACGAACACGCGCACCCGGTAGACGTAGGGCTTGCCGTCCTCGTCGTGGCCGAAGGTCAGCTCGCGCCCGGCCGCCCCGTCGGCGCCGACCACGTCCGTCGTCGAGACCAGCGCGTAGCCGTCCAGCTCGCGCATCCGCAGCGCCACAGATCGCTCCCAGAAGGCCACGTCCACGGGGTCGGTGTCGGCCAGCTTGACCGCCCGCGCCGCCACGGCCGCGCCCTCCGGGGCGACCGCGCGGAAGTCGTAGTTGGGGTCGTCGTGGAGCTCGACGAAGCCGGCGGCGGCGCGGGCCTCCACCGGGCGCCCGCAGGCGCTGGCGCCGAGCGCGGCGGCGAGGACGAGGCCCCAGGCGAGGGCCCTCATCGGGTCACCTGGAGCAGCGGAGCGAGGCCCATCGTGCGCATCCACGCGAAGGGCAGGAGCGCCTGCGAGTGCACCTTCTGGGGCTCCGTCCGCTCGAAGGTGACGGTGATCGTCGAGAACGCGATGCGGTCCCGGAGCAGCTTGAGCTTGCCCTCGATGCGCTCCACCTCCTCGGTGATCTTGGCCAGCTCCTTCTGGATCTCGACCGCGTCCTTGACGCTCGCGGTCTCGACCAGCTTCTCCAGGCGGGCGCGCACGGCCAGCGCGTTCTTGAGGCGCAGCTCCAGGTCGACGAACTGGTCGGTGACGTCCTCGGCGGCGACGCTCCGGTGCAGCACGTCGCCCACGCCCTCGACCCGCCGCAGCGCCTCGTCGAAGCGCTCGCGCGGCACGCGCACCGTGAGCTCGCGATCGCCGCGCAGCGCCAGGTACCCGCCCAGCTCCACGGCGATGGCCTGCACGGCGTCCAGCTTCTTCTCCACCTCGTAGACGGCGAGAGTGAGCTGCGCGCTGCGCAGGAGCATCGACACGTCGTGCGCGCCTTGCCCGAACGGCGAGCCCGCGGGAGCGGCCACGGGTGGACCGGCCGGGGTGGGCGGCCCGCCCTTGACCACCGGCGGCGGTGGGGGCCCCTTGGCCTTGGCCGGGGCGGCCGCGAAGACATTGGAGAGCGACCGCCCGAGGCTGGAGATCCCCCGGGCCGAGAACAGCGCGCCCGGGCGTAGACCGGAGACGTTCGCACTCTGGAGCGAAGCCTCCTCCGCCGAGAAGCTGTAGTCTCGGCCCCCCTGGGGGGCGGAGCGCAGCAGCGCCGTGAGCTCCGGGACCCGCGTCTCCAGCTCGCGCACCCGCATCTGGTAGTCGTCGCCGTTGCGATAGGCGACGAGCTGCCCGCACTGCTCGGCGAGCTGGTGCGCGCGCGCCGCGCCGCGGGTCAGCTCGTGGAACAGGCGCTCCTCCTCCGCGGGCTCCTCGAAGGCCGCATCGCGGAGCTGCGACCGGTGCTCCCGTGCCTCCCGGTCCACCGCCCCGAGCTCGACCAGCACGCGGGAGAGGCAACCGTCGGACGGCCCCTTGCCGTGGAGGCGCGCGTCCTCTTCGGCGCGCCCCACCCGGCCCTCGATCGATCCGATGTACGCGAGGATGCTCTCGGCCCGCCCGTCCCGCACCAGCGAGCTCTGCGGCTCGGGCTGCACGTCGGGCGCGGGCTTGCCGTTGCGGTAGACCGGCGCCGCGGTGCTCCCGCGCGGAGGCGCCACGTCGGGAGGGAGCGGCGGCGGGCTGCACCCCGCCAGGACGGTCGCGAGCGCGAGGAGGATCGGCGCGATCTCATGGCGGAAGAGCCCCGGGGTCATGGGGGCAGGAGACACGATACGGTGGCCTGTTTGCAAGGTGGGCTGGAGAGCCGGCGCCCTCAGTACGCGTCCGCCGGCGCCCTCGCATCCGCCGGGATGGCCAGCGCCACCGGCGTCACCGCGGCGTCCCCGCCCTCCAGCCACTGGTAGCGCGCCAGGTTCTGCGCGACCCGCGCCACGTAGTTGCGCGTCTCGTCGAAGGGGATGCGCGCCACCCACAGGTCGAGATCGTTCTCCGTCGACGACGAGCTCTCCACCCAGCGCGACACCGCGCGCGGCCCCGCGTTGTACGCCGCCGCCGCCAGCGCCACGTGCCCCTGGAACATCCGGAGCAGCTTGGCGATGTAGAAGGCGCCGAGCCGGAGGTTGACCTCGGGCCGGGTGAGATCGCTCTCGTCGAAGGGGAGCGCCAGCTCCAGGGCGGCCTGCCGGGCGGTGGCGGGCATGAGCTGCATCAGGCCCACGGCGCTGGCGGGGGAGACCACGGCCGGATCGAAGCCGCTCTCCTGACGCATCACCGCGTAGACGAGGCCGCGCGGCAGGGCGTGCTGCTCCTCGAGGGCGCGCACGCCGGTGGCGAAGGGGCGCGGGTAGACGCAGTCCCAGGCCCAGCGCTCGGTGGAGGAGGGCGCGCGGAGCAGCCAGGAGCCGTCGACGGCGCCGACGCCGATACGGTAGCGGCGCTTGGCGCGGGTGAGCATGCCGTAGAGGCCGCAGAGCGCCTCGCTCTCGCGGCCCGCGTACGGGGCGGTGGCCTCGCGCTCCACTTCGAGGAGGTGCGTCTCGGCGTCGCCGTCGAGGCCGAGGGAGGCGAGGAGCGCCGAGGTGGGGGGCAAGCGCAGCTCGAGGATCGCGCGGCTTCCGCGGGCCGCCTCGGTCGGGTCGGGGTCCAGCGGCGGCGGCAACGGCGATCCGGCGGCGGCGAGGCGCGCGCGCGCCGTCAGCGCCGCCCAGGTGAGCGGCTGGGTGCGGGCGATCTCGGTCCACAGCGCCACCGCCCCGGGGTGATCGCCGTCGCGGTCGGCGGCGATCGCCACCAGCTCGCGGAGGCGCGGCGCCTTGTCGGCCGGCGCCTTGCGCGCCAGGAGCGTGAGGGCCTCGCGCGCGGGCCCGGGGCTCCCCGACGAGAGCCACGCCAGCGCCCGCTCGTACTCGGCCTCCTCGCGGTGCTCGCCCTTGCGGTAGGTGGTCAGGTAGCGCGTGTAGGACTGGGCGGCCTCCTTGAAGTGGCCGTCCGAGAGCTCCAGCCGCCCCGCGTAGTACGCCGACTTCTCCGCGAAGGGGCTCCGCGGGTAGCGCAGGATCATCGCCTGGTAGGCCTTGACCGCGTCGTCGTCGTGATCGGCGCGCGCCAGGGAGCGGGCGGCATAGTGCAGATCCTCGGCCTGGTGGGCACCCGCGACCGCCGATTCGCGGAAGGCGGTGGCGGCGGCGGTGTACTCGCGCGCCCGGTAGAGGGCCATCGCCCGCGCGTGCAGCGCCTCGCCGCGGAGGACCGGGCTCGGCGCCGGCTTCGGCCGAGGCTCCGCCGCGTGAGCGGGCGCGGGGAGCGACGAGACCGGCTGGGCCGTGGTGACGGCCCCGGCTTGACCGGCCACCTGCTCGACCACCGGCGCCGACACCGTCGTGCCCGTCGCGGCGGGGTCGATCCCCTCGAGCGCGGAGATGCGCTCCTTGGGCGAGAGCGGACGCTTCATCTGCTCGAGCGCCTGCGCGGCGGCGCGCCCCTCCGCCGTGCTCGCGGCGTGGGTCGCCACCCAGCGCAGATCGGGCTCCGCCGCGGCGTTCCCCGCATCCCCTCCCGCGGCCCTGAGGATCTCGGCGCGCTTGGTGCGGGCCGCAGCCTCCTCGCGGACACCGCGCCCGTGCCCCGCGGCAACGACGGCGCGATCGGCGACCGCCCGGGCCGCGGCGTTGTCGCCGGCCTTCTGATACGCGTCGGCGGCCCGGGTGAGATCGCGCGCCGTGTGCGACCGGGCAAAGTATGCCGCCGCAGGGGCGTACGGGCCCACCAGCAACTGCGCCTCCGCGCGCCAGCGCGCGATGTCCGCGGAGAGCAGCGGCAACGACGCCTCGAGCCCATCGAGCAGCGTGGAGGCGCGCGCCCCGTCGCCGGAGCCGACCGCGGCGCGGGCCCGCACGTAGCGCATCTCGGCCCGCGAGCGGCTGACCTCGGGGAGGGCATCGAGCAGCGCGGCCGCCTCCGCCCAGCGCTCCAGACGGACCGCATCCAGCCAGGAGGCCGCCGGCGCATCCGGCGCAGGAAGCCCAGCATCCCCGGCGGACTCCCCCCCGGCGGCGAGCGCAGGCGGTAGCGTCCCGGCCGGCGGGGGGCCGGCAAAGCGCCGCTCCGAGCAGCCGGCGATCAGCAGGAGGAGGGCGAGCGAGACGCGCATGGGTGCAGCGTCCGAGGGTAGCTGCGTCCGCAGCGTCCGGCCAGCAGCCAGCACCGAGCGGCCCGAGATCCGGGCGAAGTCCCCCGCGGGGTCGGGGGGATGGGGGCGGAGCCCCCATGTTGGCCGGGGTCGGGGGGATGGGGGCGGAGCCCCCATCGGTAGCTAACCGCTCGCCGCCACTCCGCTCGAAGGCGCCGGTTCCGGCGGCGCCTGGGTGATGCGCTGCTCGGTCTCCTCCGTGGGCTCCTCGAAACGGATGACCAGGGCGGTGATGTTGTCCTCCCCGCCGTGCTCGTTTGCCTTCTGGATGAGGAGGCGACACATCTCGAAGGTCTCGGGGCTGGAGGCGACGATGCCGAGGATCTGGTCGTCGGTGAGCATCCCGGAGAGGCCGTCCGAGCAGAGCAGGTAGACGTCGCCGAGCTGGGGCTCGTCGCTCACCAGGTCGACGGCGACGCTGTCCTGGATGCCGAGGGCGCGGGTGATGACGTTCTTGGGGAGCTCGGCGCGCTGCTCCTCGGTGAGCTCGGGCATCGCGAGCAGGTAGTCGTTGATCAGCGAGTGGTCGCGGGTGAGCTGCTGGATCTGCTTGTTGCGGACCCGGTAGGCGCGGCTGTCCCCGACGTGGCCGACGAAGAAGCGGTTCTTCTTGCGCGAGTAGAGGGCGCCGACGACCGTGGTGCCCATGCCGGCGCAGTCGCGCGAGCGGATGCTGCGCTCGAAGATGCGGCGGTTTGCAACGCGTATGCCCGTCACCAGCCGGTTCTCGTCCTCCGAGAGGCTGGTGTCGAAGTGGAACGGCCAGGTCGCATCTTCTTGCGCGGTCGAGCGGAAGAAGTCGGCGATCGAGTCCGTGGCCAGCCTGCTCGCCACGTCTCCGGCTCGGTGCCCACCCATGCCGTCGGCAACGATGAACAGATCGTACTCGGAGAGAACGGCGTAGCTGTCCTCGTTGTGATCGCGTTGCAGACCGACGTCCGTCAAACCTGATGCGATTGCTCGCATGGCTTCGGGTGATCCTTTGCCTGGTCCGGGCCTGGGTCTTGAAGCGCTGTCGAAGGGTTTCATGCGGCCGAGATTGTGTCAAGCGACGCCCGATCCCCGACTCGGGGCCCCCCTTCGCACCAGGGGGTATGGGGGGGCTTTCGGCCCCCCCATCGTGACTAAACGTCGAGGATGTCCTTCTCCTTGGAGGCGATCACATGGTCGACCTGCTTGATTCCGTCGGCCACCAGCTCCTCCACCTTCTTCTTGGCGCGGTCGGCCTCGTCGCCGCTGACGTCGCCGTCCTTGTCGAGGGACTCGATCATCTCGTTGGCGTCGCGGCGGTGCTTGCGCACGGCGACCTTGCACTCCTCACCGTTCTTCTTGGTGAGCTTGACCATCTCCCGGCGGCGCTCCTCGGTGAGGGCGGGGATGGGGAGGCGGATGACCTCGCCGTCGGTCATCGGGTTGAGGCCCAGATCGCTCTCGCGGATCGCCTTCTCGATGGCCTTGGTCTGCCCTTTTTCCCAGGGCTTGATGGTGATCAAGCGGGGCTCGGGCACGGCGACCGTGGCCATCTGCCCGACCGGCGTTAGCACGCCGTAGTAGTCGATGCGGAGGCTGTCGAGCATGCCCGCGTGCGCGCGCCCGGTCCGCACCTTGGACAGGTCGCGGCGGAGGGCCTCGATGGCCTTCTCGATCCCGTTGCGCAGCTCCTTGAAAACCTCGTCCAGCATGACCGATCCTCCCGGGGGGGCGCGCAGCCTAGCATAGCTCCGCGCGCCGCCCG
>Ga0302283_1001027_pt1 | contig 23574 bp, 20 predicted proteins | sample III_Fen_E1_4_FD_198770 | JGI IMG/M metagenome (GOLD analysis project Ga0302283, IMG submission 198770) | Peat permafrost microbial communities from Stordalen Mire near Abisko, Sweden - III_Fen_E1_4 | ecosystem: Environmental > Terrestrial > Soil > Wetlands > Permafrost | place: Sweden: Abisko... | reverse complement strand
CTTCGATGGCAACTGCCCCAACGACAACGGCGTCTACTTCTTCTCGGACCCGACCTACGCAGACACTCCGTGGGGCCCCCGCCCGGACTACTCCAACCCCGTCGTCAGCGCCTTCCTCGAAGACACTCTCTTCACCTGGCTGTCGGAGTTCCGGTTCGACGGCTTCCGGTGGGACTCGACCTCGAACATCAGGGCCCTCATGGGGACCGGCACCGTCCCGGGCGGGCAGGCCTTCATGTCGGACAGCAACGACGCCCTCCACGGCCTCTTCCCGGGTTCGCTCTTCGTCGCGGAGGATTACCAGGGCTACGCGGCGATCACGGCCCCGACCTCGGGTGGCGGCTACGGCTTCGATGCCCAGTGGGACGGATTTTACAGCTCGGTCGACAACGCGGTGACGGCCGCGACCGACGCCGACCGGGACGTCGGCGCGATCGCGGGCTCCATCGGGTTCCAGTACAACGGCGTGGCGACCCAGAAGGTCATCTTCACCGACGATCACGACCTCGCCGGCAACGGAAGCGCGCCCCTGCCCGCGCGGATCGACAGCGCCGACCCCACGAGCCTCAACGCGCGCAAGCTGTCCATCCTCGCGGCGGGCGTCATGCTCGCATCGCCCGGCATCCCGATGCTGCTTCAAGGCCAGGAGATCTTGCAGACGGGAGCCTGGTCAGACAACGACACACCTCCGATGAACTGGGCGGACGCGGTGACATATGCGCCGATCCTCGCCTTTTACACGGACATGGTGCGCCTGCGTCGCAACCTCGATGGCGTTTCCGCGGGGCTCCTCGGCGGCAACGTGAACGTGTTTCACGTCAACACCGGCGCGGACGTCCTTGCGTGGGACCGCTGGGAGAATCCAGGTGATGACGTCGTGGCCGTCGCCAACTTCAGCGGCACTGCGTTCCCGGTCTACAACATCGGGCTCCCCGGAACGGGCGTGTGGCACGTGCGGCTGAACAGCGACAGCACCAAGTACTCGCCCGACTTCGGCAACACCGCGGAGCCCGACGTCACGGCCGCGAGCAGCGGGATGGACGGACTGCCGGCGAGCGGCACGGTGGTGCTGGCGCCGTACCAGATCATCATCCTGTCGCGCTAGTGACTAGCCGGCCAAGCCGTCGACGAGCCCGCCCTTCGGCGCGTCATGAAGTGGCGTACGATGCTCGCCAAACGTGGCGGACCTCACGACTGCATCCCACGCGCGCTACCTCGCCACGAAGCGCTTCGGCTCGCTCGACGGCCTGCGCTGCGTCGCGATCATCCCCGTCGTGTGGCACCATTGCACGAGAGGTCCGTTGGCCGGTCCCCTCGGGCGAGGGCCCCTGGGCGTCGACCTTTTCTTCGCCATCAGCGGGTTCCTCATCACGACGCTGCTCCTCCGCGAGCGCGACGCGACGCGAGGCATCGGGGTGGGCGGGTTCTACGCGCGCCGCGCGCTTCGCATCTTCCCGCTCTACTACGCCGTCCTGGCGCTCTACGTCGTCAACGCCGCCCTCTTCATGGCCGACGCCCATCGCGCGCAGCGCGATCACTTCTTTCGCAGCCTGCCGTTCTTTGCGACGTACACGACCAACTGGTTCGTGGACTTCGATGTCCCGCACCCCGTCAGCTTCTCCTTCTCGTGGTCGCTGGCCGCGGAGGAGCAGTTTTACCTGGTGTGGCCGTGGGTCATCGCGGCATCCGGTGCCCTGACCCACCGCGCACGGCGATGCCTCCTGCCGGCATGCATCGCCATGCTGCTCCTGGGTCTCGGCCAGGGCGCCGCGCACGGCTCGTGGATCACGGTGTTGCCGGCGGACAGCCTGGCGCGCCGGATGGCTGTGAGCATCGCCTCTCCCATCTGCATGGGCGCCCTGTGCGCCTTGCTGCTGCACGCGCCGCTCGGCTTCTCGGCCGCACGTCGGGTGCTGGGCGCGCCCTGGAGCGCTCCTGCGGCGTTCGCCGCGGTCGTGCTGTCCGCGTGCCTCGACGGGGTTCCGCTCTGGCTCGCGCAGGCACTCATGGCCGTCCTCGTCGCGTCATGCGCCGTCCGGAGCGACCACTGGATTGCCTGGCTCCTGGACGCCCCTCCCCTGCGCTGGGTCGGGACCGTCAGCTACGGCATGTACCTGTTTCACGTATCCCTCATCGCCGGAATGCGTCGTGTACTTCCGCCCGAGATGGCTACCCCGGCGCTTACTTTCGCCGTCGTCTTGCCGGCGACGATTGCGGCCGCGAGCGCGTCCTACGTCTGGGTCGAGCGGCCGCTGCTGCGCTTGCGCGTGCGGTTCGCTGTAGGGGCACGGGGGCCCAGCAGTCCTAGAAGGGATCCTTCCCCACGGCCTCTTCGATCCGGTCGAGGAAAGGTTGCCGCAGCTCCGCCAGCGTGAGCTTCGGCTGGATCTTGCTCACGTCGACTGCCGCGATGGGCTTCTGCACGCGGCCTACGATCGTCACCTCTCCTATCGTGATGACGTTGCCGCCGCCCTTGGAGCGGGCCGAGCACAGGGGGTCGCCGGGCGTGCACTCCGCCCGGGCGAGCCCACCCCAGAGGAGAGCCACGCACGCCACGGCTCCGATGCTCAGCGCTCTCATTGGGCCATTGTGGATCACTCTGGCCCCTCTGCACAGCCGCTGGTCCGCGCACCGGTTTTGCTTTCCCGGGCAACCGGCCCCTTCTACGCTCGGGCGAGATGACCACCGGCACCGAGAGTCTCGTCGCCCTCGGCGTGCCGAGCCCGCTCGTCGTCGAGCTCTCGGCTCGGATCGCGCAGCCGCCCGAAGGCCTGTTCGATCCCGCCGAGGCGACCCGCCCGACGATGGACCGACTCGCTCTACTCGGGGCGCTCGTCGCCGCATTGGAGCCGCGCCGCTTCGAAGCCGCGCTGGCGCCGCTCGTGGACCACCTCGTTCGCTGCGAGCGCGATCTGCCACCCTTCGACGCCGCCCGCGCCTGTCATGTACGAGCGCTCGCGGCATGGCGCGGAGGTGACTCGTTCTTCCGCGCGACCCGTCTCCTGAACACGGCCATCCGCCTGCTTCGCGAGGCGGGCTCGCCGAGCGCCGCCCGTGCGTATCTCCCGCGTGTACACGACACGCTCGGACAGATGCTCCACCAGCGCGGGATGCTGAGCGACGCCCGAGGCGAGCTCGAGGTGGCGCTCCGGCTCCGGGAGCGCGAGCACGACGAGCAGGGGGTCGCGATCACCCTCGGTAACCTGGGTCGCCTATGCCTGGACCTTGGCGACTTCAAGGCCGCCCAGGACTACCTGGAAGCCGACATCGCGCTCGTCGAGAAGCTCACCCCGGGGCGCACGGCACTCCTGGCGCAGCTCTCTTGCCACCTTGGCCAGTGCGCGCTCGCGTCGCGCGACGTCGCGCTCGCCGGCGCCTCGTTCGACCGGAGCGTGCGGCTCGCCCGGGACGCGGGAGACGAGGTCGGCGTCGCGTTCGCGTCCGTGGGAAAGGGCCGTCTTGCGCTCGAGTCGGGAGACGCGATCACCGCGCTAGCCGCGGCGACGGGGCTCGTGGCGAGCACCGAGAGTCTCGAGATGCCCGTGGCTCTCCGCAGCAGCCTCCGCGCGCAGGCCCTCGGGTTGCTCGGGGACGCGCAGCGGGCTCGGGCCGACCTCTTGCCCGCGATCGCGAGCTACGGCCGTGCGATCGAGGAGCTTGCGCATGCGAAGGTCGCCTCTCCGCTCCTGCGCGCGGAGATCCTGTGCGGTCTGTCGAGCGCAGAGGCGATGCGCGGACGGCGCGACGAGTCCGCGCGCCTGCTACGGGAGGCCCTGCGGGATCTCGACGCAACGGCGGCGCGTGCCGTGCGCGAGCGGGTCGAGAGCCAGCTGAAGGCCGCGTCTCTCGACTCGTGGCTGTTGCACGCGGCGGGGCGCTTCCTGGGCCAGCGTCAGATCGATCATCTCCTCGAGGAGGCGGGACACGAGGGCTTTCGCGGCGAGCACCGGGAGGTCGTCGTCCTCTTCTCGGACATTCGCGGCTTCACGACGCTGTCCGAACAGCTCGATCCGGACGCCCTCGTCGCGTTCCTCAACGACTTCTTGACCCGGATGACACGCTGCATCGACCACTTCGGCGGCGTCGTCGACAAGTTCATCGGTGACGCGGTCATGGCGGTTTTCCCGGGAGCGAACGGCACCGACGACGCCCTGCGCGCCGCGGCGGCCATGCGCGATGAGCTCGAGAGCTTCAACCGGCGTACCGACTTACGGGAGCCGCTCGCTATCGGTGTCGGGCTGCATGCAGGCCGCGTCGTGGCGGGGCTCATCGGATCGCCGCAGAAGCGGGAGCTCACCGTCCTGGGAGACGTCGTCAACACGGCCTCGCGCCTCGAGGGGATGACGAAGCAGCTCGGGGCTTCCATCCTGGTCTCGGAGGCGCTCGTCCGCGGCCTCCGTGAGCCCGATCGATGGCTCCTTCGTCCGCTGGGATGCTTCGCCCCCAAGGGCCGGCGCGCGGGCGTCACCGTGTTCGACGTCATGGGCGAGCGTGATCAAGGCCCGATGGCCGGCGAGGCAGAGGCCGAGATCGAGCGCGCGCGCGCCGCACTCCAGCTCCTGACGTCCCGCGACTTCGACGGAGCCAGCAAGCTCTACGCGGAGCTCGGTACCGCACCCGAGCCCCGTTCTCATGGCTACGCGCTGCTCCATCGGACGGCGCGGGAGCTCGCCGGGACGCCTCCTCCCGCAGAATGGCGCGGCGAGATCGTGCTGTCCCACAAGTGAGGCGCCCGTGAGCGCAGACGTACTCCTCGCCGCCCACGCCACGTTCGTGATCGTGACCCTCGAGCACGACCGCCTCGGGCACGGCGCGTCCTCCACCGCGGACCCCCTGCTCCCGGACTGGAAGCCGTGGTGGTCTCGCCTGGACGCCGATGGCATCGAGCGGGCCAAGAGCGATGCAGGGTTCTTTCTCGAGTACGTGCGGGGCGTGGTCGCGCCAGAGGTGGCCCCCACGCCGGGCCCAAACCAGGGTGCACTTCACCTCACGCTCGCCCGGGAGCGACTGGCGCCGATCGGCAATCTCGAGCTCGTGACACGTCACGGTGCCGAACGCCCGCCGACGGGTCTTCGACTCGTCTCCGTCGACCTGATCCTCTACCCCACGGGGGTAGGCTTCCTCGTTCTCAAGGTGGAGCTGGCGGGCGAGCCGACGCTGGGCGCGCTCATCGAGGCGAACGGTCACCTTCGAACCCTGCGGGCCCCATCCACCACGTGGGCACTTGCCGTGCTGCGCGCGAAGGGGGCCGGCGCGGCAACGGAGCAGACGATGGCGGAGCTACTGGAGTCCCTCGCCAAGGGCGTCGGGCGGCTCGCGCTCTCCGGCGAGCCCCGCGCTCAGCTCGTGTGCTTTGCGTGCGCCGAGGTGCCCGCCTCGGGCGAGCGTGGGGCATTCCCGAGCCCGCACGACCGGCTGCTCTACGAGCTCACGACCTGCGTAGGTTTGGACCGGACGCTGACCGACCCCACGTGGGCCCCCGGCGCCGACCAGGTGGACGTCATGATGAAGTCGCTCCGCTACGCACCATGGCGAGCATGGCGGGCGCTCTGCTTGAAGGAGATGTTCGGCGTGCTCGCCACGGAGGTCGTCGGGTTCACGACCGGCGCCCTTCCGCGCGTCCTCGAAGGGGTCTACCTGCCTCTCTACCTCTACGCGCTCCACCAGCGCGCGATGCTGGGCCGCTTCTCGCGCGAGCTCGTGGCGAGGGTGGCATCCGGCAGGCTCGGCGTTCATGAGGTTCGGCGTCACGTCGACGCCTACCAGGACTTTCGGCACCGCTACTGGCTCTCGGAGGTGACGGGAAGACCGATGGGGGGCGAGCTGTACCGCAAGCTCCAGGATGGCCTGGAGCTGGGGGCGCTTCACGGGCTCGCAGCGCAGGCTACGCAGGAGGTGCGAGCTTTCCACGAGGAGCGCAGGAGCCGCCGGCTCTCGCTGCTGCTCGGGGTGCTCACGTTTGCGTTCGGCCCCTTTGGAACCGCCGTGCAGATCGCCAATTTCGCCGTGCCTGACGCGAGCAACGGCCACAACCGTGCCCGCGTGACCGCCCTGGCGCTCGTGGCCATCTGGGCCCTCCTCGGTGTTCTGTGGCTCCGAACGAGGCCCCGGCGCTGACGGGAGGCTTCCGTCGGAAGTCCTTCCACGCCGCTGCCAGCGGTCGAACAATCCGCGTAGACTCCGCCGAGGATGGAGGCCTCTTCCCAGATGCGTGCAGCGGCCGCGGCCCGCCTGGCGCAGCCGCTCCCGCTCCCCATCGCGGTGCTCGTGCTGGAGGCGCGAAACCGAATCCAGCGAGAGCCCACGCGCGCACACCTGTGCGCGTACTTCGCATGGGAAGCGTCGGTGCGCCTGTCCGTCGCCGTGGAGCCGCCGGCAGACGCGGCTTCCCTGGCAATGCCATCGATCGGCGATCTCGTCCGAGCGATCCCGCCGAGCGCGGCGACGTTCACCCGCCCCGAGCTGCTCGCCGTCGTCGCCCTCCTGACGGGCTCCGAGACGCCGCCGAAGAGCACGACGAGGGCCCGCCTCCTCGAATTCTTGCCCAAGTACCGCAACGAGCATTTCCACGGGGGGATCTCCGGGGTCGCGGCGGATGGGACCGCGGCGCGCGTTCTCTTGGCCGGTGTGGACGCAGCGTGGCAGGAGGGCGTGTTCTGGCCCTCCTCCGCTGCACTGGTGTTCGTCGAAGCCGTGGAGATTGACTCGTCGGGCCGCCGGCGCGCGCACGTGTTCGGTCTCGAGGGGCTCGCCTCCCAGGCCGAGATCCCCGACGATGCGCTCCACTCGGTCGAGAGCGAGGTGCTGCCGGGCCGCGTGTACCTGCGCTCCGAGACCCGATACCGCTCGCTGCACCCGTGGCTCGTGTACGACGACGGGCGGGTCCTGTTCTTCAACGGGATGAAGGGTAAGGGCGGCCGTTATCTCGACTATGCCAAGAACGATCACGTGACGACGAAGGCGCTCGCCGCCAAGTCGCCGACGCTCGACGACGATCTGCGCGGTCTCTTCGGTGGGAAAGGAGGGCCCCACCGAAGCGCGGGAAATGTCGCCGAGGCCCCGAGCCCCGTCCCGACGGAGCCGACGACCGTTCGTTCACCGACGGCGCGCGGGCCGGCGACCCGAGCGCGGAGCCTCGCGCTCCTGACGGGCGCCGCCCTTCTTGTCGCCATAGGAGCGTGGCTGGCCGGGACGCACGCGCGCGGCCGCGTGGCGACCGGCGGGGAGCCAGCGGCCTCCGCAGACTCGTCGGCGTCGGCCCTGGCCGGGGCGCGGGCAGGCGCCGCGGACGACGGCGATCTGCCGAAAATATCGTCGAGGGCGGACGTCCAGAAGGAGTTCCGGCGCGGGGTGGAGGCATACCTCGCGGCCGACATCGAGGCCGCCGAGCGGGCATTTGCCGTGGCGGCGAACGAGGAGCCCAAGCAGCCCTGGCCGCACCTGGGCCGTGCCCTGACCCTGGGGCTGGAGCGTCGCTACGCCGAGACCCAGCGCGAGCGCTCCAAGGCAACGGAGGCAGTCTTGCGCGATCAGGTCGGTGACGCACGCGACCAGGAGCTCGTCCGGCTCCTCGACAAGAAAGGCGACGGCTACGTGACGGGGTACGCCGAATACCACTCCAAGTACCCCCACTACGTCCTGGGACTGCAGGCGCTCGCGTACTACGGCACGCAGAACGGCCCACCAGACGTACGGGTCCACCGGTTCGACGACGTGCTCGCGGCGGAGCCGGGGCACGCCATCACCTACTTGACCAAGTCTCAAGCTCTCCTGAGCCTCGACCAGAGAGACGCCGCCAAGGCGGTGCTGGACGAGGGCCTGCGACGGCGCGCGAGCGCCCCGTGGCTGCTGGACCAGCGCGGGGTGCTCCTCCTGGCCCAGGGAAAGAACGCCGATGCCCAGCAAGACTTCCGCGCGGCCCTCGCCAACGGGAGACCCGGCGACGCGCCTCTCCACTACGCGGTCGCGCTCCTGCGATCGGGAGCGCCGGGCGATGCGAAGCTGAGCGACGAGCGCGCGGGCGAGCTCGCGTCCATCGACGACGCCGAGCAGCGCGCCCAAGCCTTGTGCGCCTACGTGATGGCACTGAGCGCGCGGGGCCGGCTAACGGATTCCGAGCATCTGCTCGACGCTGCCCTCCAGGCCAGGCCTGGCGCGGGAAGCGCCCTACCCGGAACGGTAGCTCGCTGCCTCGTGCCTCCGATCTGGGTGGACATCGCGCTCGGCCGGCTGTCCGCCGCGGACCGCAAGCTCGATCAGCTCGCTGCGGTCTTCGCGAACCCCAGCATCGACGAGGACGACGTCCGCTACGTGCAGCTGAACGTCACCGCGCTCCGGGGCATCGTGCGGGCGGAAGGGGGGCGGGTCACGGAGGCCGAGGCAGCGCTCCGTGTGCTCGAGGATGTCCCGCCTTCGAGCTCCCCCGTCATCTACGAGTCGCTTCACTCCGAGCTCGATGGGCGCATCAAGCTCGCGAAACACGCTCCCGTCGAGGTCCAGGATCCACCGTCCGGGGCATCGATTGCTACGCGTGCGCGGAGAGCTCACCTGAGGGGCGACGTTGCCCTCGGCGCGAAGGACTTGGCTGGCGCAGAAAAGGCGTACGCGTCTCTGCAGCCTCTCGCCGAGGAGTGCGAAAACGTTCAGCTCGCGTACGAGCTCGTGTGCGCGGGGTACGTCGCCGACGGTCTCTCCAAGCTGGCGATCTTGCAGCGAGACCAGGGGCGGACGGCAGACGTGCGGCAGATCATCGTCAGCTTCGACACTTTGTGGCCCAGGCCCGACGGCGATCTCGAGCCGGCGAAGGTCGTGAGGGCCCTCCAGGCGAAGCTTCCCCGCTGAGATCGATGCGCGTTTGCGCTCAAGGGCCCATCGAGCGTCAGCGATAATAGACGTCTACGCTGGTCGCCGTAACGGATGTGGGCTGCTTGGTGCCGCGCGCACGCACCTCACGCAGATACCAGCGAGCGGCCTCGCCCTTCCAGTCTTACGCGGTGTCCGAGGCATTCAGGCGTCGATCCCACAGCAGGGCAATGAACAGCCCAGCACCCGCGGCTCGTGACCATGCTCATCCGAGCTGGCGGGCACATGCAGTGCACTGGAATCTCCCCATGGCGGCGCTGAGCCGTCGGAGATCTCCATGCACACTACGAGATTTCTCCCCATGCTCTACCTGGTCGCGGCGCTTTCGTTGACGAGCACGGCGCGCGCGCAAGACACGAGGCTCGCTGCCATGCGCGAGGCAACTCGAGAGCTCGCCGCTCGCGCCACGTCGGTTCGTGCCCGCGCGGAGCGGGCCGATCCCCGCGTTCGTCGCGAGTCCGAGCGCATCCTCGGCATCGTCGAGGAGAAGGGCGCCTCGATCGCCGTGCGCCTCGATCTCATCGAGCTGCTCGGGCGAGACGACCCGATCGAGGAGTCCACGATCCACGAGATCGAGACCGCGTACCGCTCGGCCCACACGCTCCTGCGGACGGTGGAGGCCTGGTACGCGGCGCACTAGTGACTAGTCTAACTGCGTCCTCGACCCCGGGTCTTCTCCACCACCGAGCGCGCCTCGGAGCAGCCGATCAGGCCCGGAGCGGCTCAGCCTCTCCCGAACCGAGCCACCGCGTCACGACGTCAAGGAAGCGATCCGGCACCTGGAGCGGGGGCACATGGCCGACCCCTTCCATGATCTCGGTCTTCCACCTGGGGCAGAGGCGCGCGGCGGCGAGCGCAAAGCCGAGCGGAACGAGCCTATCTCTCGTGCCATGGACGAGGAGAGTCGGGCAGCGCACGTCGCGGAGCAGGCTCCGGTAACGCCCCGCGTGGAGCGCGGTCCAGTCCCCTACCGAGCGCGCGGCGTCGAGGAAGGCACGATCGGCCCAGTCGGTCGTCCGGCGGTACTCGACGAGCTCGACCATTGCTTCGATGATGGAGGGCGCCAGGCTCGTCGAGTCGACGCCGCAGATGGTGAGGGTCGCGTCGAGGTACCGCCGAGCGGACCAGCCCCGGCGCGAACGCATCATGAGCGGCCCGAGTACCGGCGTCATGTAGGCGAGCAGCGTGAGCGTCACGATCGGGTCGAAGCTCACCCCGGGGACGACCGGCAGCGCGGGGTTGACCAGCACCAGGCGCGAGACCTTCGCCGGCTGCTGGGCGGCGAGGCCGAGAGAGATCATCCCGCCCATCGAGTTGCCGAACAGGGTGCACGGCCCGCCGGCCACCCGGTCGACGAAACGGCCCACGGTGGCGATCTGCGCCTCGACGGACACGGAACGGCCCGCGGGGGGCGTCCGACCAAAGCCGGGCAGGTCCAGGGCGAGCACGCGGGCGGACCGCGTCAGGCCCGGGGCGATCGCCATCCAGTTGGTGAGCGAGCCGCCGAGCCCGTGGACGAGGACGGCCGGTGGCCCGTCCCCCCCCCAGTCGGCATAGTGAACCGGTCCGTCCAGGTCGATGGTGAGGTTACGCACGAAGAGGACTCTACCTCGACACGGCGCAGCGGCGCACGGGGAGTGGTGGAGGACGAGCCGTCTCGGGATGTCGAGGCCGCTACTTGCTCTCCGCGATCCGCGCCTTGACCAACTTCCTCACCAACGCGGCCGGCAGCGGCTCCTCCGTCCGGAAGTGCAGCGAGCTCTTCGTACCTTCGTACCCCCCGAGGTCCGCGGACAGCGTCCGCAGCGTGCGCCCGCTGAAGGGAAAGTACGAGCAGCCCTTCGCCGTGGCGCTGAACCCGGCGACGACCCTTCCGTCGAGCCGAAAGGCTGGCATGCGGTAGCTGATGCACTCCTCGGCGCGGGGGACGATCGACCGGATGGTCTTCCGGAGCTTCTCGAGCACGACGCGCTTCGCGTCTGGAACGCTGGCGAGGTACTCGTCAATCGAGGAGAACGCCGCCGTGGGGCGTGCCTTCTTCTTTGCAGACCGCTTGGTTGCCATGGCCCCCATTCTACTCGAACCGGACGGCCCATGATGTCCTCGGTACCCCGGCTTCACCTCCCTGTACCCGGGTACGACCGCCCCCCGCTGCCGGGCTCCTCCCAGCGGCAGGCGGCCACGCGGCGGTCGCAACCACGTACGTCGGCCAGTGTGGGCTCCACCGCGAGCACGGCCCCGTTGTCCCCTTCCCTGCAAGGCAGCACGTGCACCGGCGAAGCCCCCGCCACGGCTCGGCTACGCGCGCAGAGGAATGCCGCGCAGACCAAGGCCCGCGGGGTGCTGTACAAGTGGGAGGTCAGCCCGCATGCGCCATCGAGTCCTCGCCGTTGCCATCTGCCTCGCGATCGTCTGCCCTGCCCGGGTCCAGGCCGCGTCGCCGGCCGATGTGCAAGCTGCGGACGGCCTCTTTCGGAGCGGCAAGGCGGCCCTCGAGTCCGGCGACCTTGCGACGGCGTGTGCGCGGTTCACCGAGAGCCAGCGTCTCGATCCGGCGCCGGGCACGCTGCTCAATCTGGCCGAGTGCGAGCAGCGGTCGGGAAAGGTCGCGACCGCGCTGGCCCATGCCAGGGAGGCGCGGGCGGAGCTTGCTCCGGCCGACTTCCGCGTCGCCTTCGCCGACGCCAAGATCACGGAGCTCGCCCGGCGCGCTCCGCGGTTGACGCTCAAGCTGGGCGGGCCAGACGTGGGGGCGAAGGTCCTGCGCGACGGCGCGAACGTCCCCGCGACCTCGTTCGGCAAGGCCATCCCGATCGATCCGGGACGCCATCTCCTCGTGGTTCGAGCGCTGGGGCACGCGGACGCCCGGGTCGAGGTCGCGCTCAAGGAGAAGGACGACCGGACGGTGGAACTGACGCCTGGGCCAGCCCTGTCTGGCGACGACGCGGGGGTCGAGTCCCAGCCCGGATCGCTCCGGCGGACCGGCGGAATCGTGGCGGGCGGCGTGGGGCTGGCAGGGCTCGCGGTCGGCGCCGTCATGGCATTCGTGGCGAAGGAAACGTACGACGGCGCGCTCGCTCACTGCCCGAACGGGCCGAATTCGTGCGACGCGAAGGGAGTGCAAGGCGGAACGAGCGCCCATGGCCAGGCGGCGGCCTCGACCACCGCCTTCGCCGCCGGCGGCATCCTCCTGGCTGGCGGCGTGGCCCTGTACCTGACGGCGCCGGCGGTGGGAGCCGTCGCGCTTGCGCCAGCGATGGGGCCGACCGGCGCGGGGGTCTCGTTGTCTGGAGCCTGGTGAGATGCGACGACGAACGCGTGCGCTCGCAGCCCTCGGGAGCTGGGCGCTCGCCTCCGGTAGCATCGCGTGCGCGCGCGTCTGGGGCTTCGACGATCTGACGCTCGCGGCCTCGACCGACGGCGGCCTGGGCGACGGGACCACGATCCACGATAGTGCCGTGGAGGCCCGGACGGACGGAGGCATGCCGGCGTGCGCGTCCGACGCCGCATGCGCGGCCGCCTGCGACGGAGGGGCGTCGTGCGCGGGCTGGACGGTCCAGGCCAACCCGGTGCGCGCAGATCCGGGCGGCACCAACAACTACAACGCGGTCTGGGGCAGCGGACCGGGAGACGTTAACACCGTGTGGGGCAGCAGCAGCACGGACGTCTACGTCGCGGGCACGGGCGTCATCCTTCGCGGCCCTTGAGGCGCCCGGCGCTCCACGCCTCCGGCGGCGGCCCCGGCCGGCGCGCGCAAAGGGCGGTCAGCCCAACGTCTGACGAATCTGCGCGAGCGCGGCCTCGATGCGCGTCTCCGGCTCGGCTCCGATTCCCACCCGGACGAAGCCATCCGTGCTGGCGCCGTAGTGACGCCCGGGGACGACCGCGATCGAGCGCTCGCGCAGGAGTCGCTCCGCGTACGTCTCCGAGTCCAGACCGGACGCCTTGATGTCGACCATGAAGTAGAACGTGGACGAGCCGTTCATGACCCGAAGGCCGAGGCGGTCCATCGCGCCGCGCAGCCGCTCGCGCTTTTCCACCACGGCGCGCACCTGGGGAGCCACGCAGCGGCGGATGTCCTCGAAGTACGTGTCGCAGTACATCTGCAGCACCGTGGGGGCGCAGGTGATGAGGTGCTGATTCACCTTCAAGATGTCCTCGAGGAGTCGCTCGTGCGTGAGGACGTACCCCAGCCGCCACCCCGACATCCCCATGTTCTTCGAGAGCGAGTTGACGACGACCACGTTCTCGAGCGACGGGTCGACGCGGCCGCCGGAGACGAACGAGCCGTCCAGGCAGAAGTCGCTGTACGCCTCGTCCACCAGCAAGGTGGCGCCGTGCCTGCGGCAGAGCGCAAGGACATGGGAGAGAGCGCCCTCGGACCACACGCTCCCCGCGGGGTTGTTCGGGTTGTTCAGGATGACAACCTTGGTCCTCGGCGTGAACCACTCCTCGAAGCCGGCCGCCTGCGTCCAGTGTGGAATCGCCACGGGAACGCCTCCCGCGAGCCTGACCTGCGCCGGGTAGCTGAGCCAGTACGGCTCCTGGACGAGCACCTCGTCCCCCGGAGCCAGGAGCGCCAGCAGCGCCAGGTAGATGCAGGTCTTCGAGCCCGTGGAGACGAGCGCGTTCCTGTCGGGGTCGGCCTTCACGCCGTAGCGCTCGGCGTAGTAGTCGGTGATGCGGCGCCGGAGCGACGGGATGCCGCGGCTGTCCGAGTAGTGATACCCCAGCGTGAAGTCGAGCTTGCCGAGGTCGAACATCGGAATGTCGAAGAAGGCCTCCCCGAGGGAGAGCACGGTGACGTCCTTGCCGGCCCGCCTGAGGTCGGCGACCTCCTGGTTGATGCGGATCGAGCCTGCCTGCGAGATGCCGTCGACGATTCGAGTCATCGCGATTCACCCTTGGATGGCCAGACGAGGAGGGATAGCGCCGTCACCACGAGCAAGCCCGAGGCGGCACGCATCGAGAACGTCATGCCTCTCGCCTCGGCGATCTCGCCCCAGAGCGAGCTGCTCGCGGCGAGAACGCCGTAGAAGCAGATGAAGTAGATGGATATCGCGCGCGCCCGGATCTCCGGCGGGAACATCGCCTGCGCCGTGGCATTGAAGAGCGAGACCAGCATCGCGTAGGAGACGCCGAGCCCGAGGGCGATGGGCACAGCCAGAGCCATCCCCGACACGAACGTGAGCGCGCACAGGGAGGCCGCGAACAGGAACGCCGCGAAGACGATGAGCCGGTCGAGTGCGAACCGTCGCTTGAGGTTCGGGAGCGACAGGGCCGCGAGCACCGCGCCGCTGCCGAGCGCGCCCATCATGGATCCGAACCCGGTGGAGCCCACGTGGAGCACGCTGCGCGAGAAGATGGGAAAGAGACACCAGAACGCGTTGGTACAGAAGTAGACGATGGTGATGCGCGCCAGGAGCCCCCGGAAGCGGGGGTTCGCGAGGCAGCGAACGAAGGCCTCGCGGATGCGCGCCGCGAGGTTCAGGGGGCCGCCCGTCTTCCGGGTGTCTCCGCCCGCGCGGTGCCAGCGGTAGTAGACGACCGAGAGTCCGAACGCAGACGCCGCATTCAGCGCGAACACCGGGAAGGCGCCGACACGCCCCAGCAAGAACCCCGCGAGCGCAGGCCCCAGCGCACGACCCAGGTTGAAGCTCAGGTTGTTGAGGCTCGCGACCGTCGGGATGTCGTCCTTGTCCACCACCTCCGAGAGCGCGGCCTGCGATGCCGGCAGGTCGATCGCGTTGGCCACGCCGAGGAGAAAGACGGCCAGCATGAGCGTGTACGGGTTGAGCCACGACGTCACGGCGAGCACCGCGATCCCGAGCCCGAACACGCCGCGCGCGGCCTGCACCCGGTAGAGCAGCTTCGACCGATCCGTCGCGTCCGCCAGCGCACCGGACGGCAGCGCGAGCAGGAACATGGGGAGCGTCGTGGACGCCTGGATGCACGTATTGAGCAGCGGCGAGATGGAGAGGTCCGTCATCGTCCAGGACGCGCCGACGGAGTTCATCCAGTAGCCGAAGTCGGACGCCAGGTTCGCGAGCCACAGCGCCCGGAAGAGCCTGTTCGTGAACAGCGGCCCCCAGCTCGTCGCGAGCGCGCCCGCGGTGCGGCTACTGGAGGCGGCCATCGGCCCAGCGCGTGTTTTGCTCGAACCACTCCTGCAGGCTCAGGATTCTTCGCGTGAGCTCTGGCTCGTCGGGCCCGAGGAGCAAGAAGCTCGCGAGCTCGTCGTCGCTCATCGTCATCGCGTGGTACTCGGCGTTCGGACGGCCACGCGTCCTGTACTCGAGGACGTAGCTCTCCTTGCACTCCGTCGGGATGGAGAGGAGCCGCCCTTCGCGCGGCGAGATGAGCAGGCGCCCCGCGAGCCGGTCTGAAAGGCCCTTCGGCGCCGTCCGGACGTCGCCAGCCTTCAGGCCGATGAGCTGCGAGCGCAGCCACTCGATCTTCATGTCCACGCCGTACGAGAGCCGCACCTCCTCGTTGATCCCGTTGCCGCCCAGGCGGCAGGCGACCTCGCAGAGCACGATCTCTCCCCGAGGCGCGAGGAAGCACTCCAGGTGGAAGATGCACTCCGGCGGCGAGGGAAAGGCCGCCATCACGCGGGTGGCGAACGTGGCGAGCCGCTCCCGATCGGGGTTGTCCGGCCCCATCACGTAGCTGCCGAGGAAGCTCTGATCGCGAACGTACTCCAGCGCGGTGTGGATGAAGCGCGACGGGCTGACCACCTGCATGCGGCCACCCAGGAGGAGGCCGTTGACGTGGCAGAGCGCGCCCTCCACGAACTTCTCCGCCAAGAGGTGCGGCAGGCCGAGGTTGCTCCCGAAGGGCCGCTTGTCGGCGAAGAGCGCCAGGTCCACGTCGGAGCGGAGGACGCGCGTCTCGGCCGAGCCCATGCCGCGGACCGGCTTCACCACGATGGGGTATTTCACCTCGCGCACGAAGCGTACGATGTCGGTCATCGTCTGGACCTCGACGTGCCGCGCGACGGGGATCCCGGCAGCGATCGCCCGCTGCTTCATGATGACCTTGTCGCGGAAGACGAGGACGTCCGCGGACGACGGGCCGGGAAGGCCGAACAGCTCGCGCATGCGCGCCGCGCGGAAGAGGTCGTCCTCGCCGGTCGCGACGACGCGGGAGAAGGGCGCCTTGCCGTGGAGCGCGATCGCTTCGAGCTCGGCGCGATCGTTCGTGCCGAGGTCGTCGAAGAAGTGAATCGACGCGAACACGTCCGACAGATCGGCCCTCGTGCGCGCGCGGTGCTCCTCGCTCCCCGTGTACGTGAAGAGAACCGCCGGCTCGCGAATCAGCTCTTGCCACTGCTGGCGAGAGATGGACCCGAGGAGCCTAGGAGGTATGAGGAGTAGCGTCGACATGAAGGTCTTTCTCGGTCCTGCGACGAAGCTCTTCGACGACGTGCGCGGCGACACGGTCGGCCTTCTCGACGTTGAGGTCCAGCGTGCTCGTGAAGAGGTGCGTTCCGCAGGTGAGGTTGCCGAGCGCGAACAGGCTGGGATCGAGGCGCCCCTCCGCGCCGAGCACGCGGAACGATTCGAAGTCCACGTGTGCGCCGCCGCACGCGTGCGGCGCGATGGTGCCCTGCCCGACCAGCGCCTCGAGGAGCGGGGAGTCGCTCTCGTGGAGGTAGCGGGGCGTGCCCGTCGCGTTGATGACGCAGTCGACCTCCACGCTTCGATCCTCGAACGCCAGACAGAAGCCTTCGCCGTTTCGTGTCACCTGGCCGAGGCCGCGCGCGACCTCGAGCTTGCCGTCCCGGAGCAACCCGAGGACCCGCCTCGCCGTGACGAGCGGCATCGGAACCCAGTGGGCCATGAACCGGCTGCGGTAGCGGTCCAGAAATAGACGCCTGTCCCCGTCGTCCAGGTGATGCCAGAGGACGTCCATCATGGGGTTCAAGGCCTCACCGATCGACTGCCAGAGGCGCGCGCCGCTCGACGCTGCCCCGACCTCGCTCGCGAGGTGATCCTTCGCATCGGCCCAGGCGGGAAAATCCCGGTCCCACGAGACCTCGAGGCCGTGGTGCTCCACCTCCTGCTCGAGCCAGCGAAGGACCGTCGCCCACCGGAGCGGCCGCCGTCCCTGGTCGGTGGCGCGCGCCACGCTGGAGCGCGTCACGTGAAGGAGCTCGTGGTCGTGAAGCGGACCTCGTACCCGCGGGAGCATGCCGCTGCGCGAGGCCATGGTGACGGATCCCTCATGCCCGGCGCCAAAGAGGGCGAGCGCCGCGTCGATGGCGCTGAGGCCGGTTCCCAGGACGGCTACGCTCGCGCGCGGGGGAACGCGCGTTCGCAAGGCGTCGCTCGGATACGGGGACGGGAAGAAACCGGGGCCTCTGAGCTCCCGAAACCCGTTGCTCGGGACGTTTCCGACCGCGAGCACGACCACGTCGGCGTCGACCGGCGCATGGCCGCGCGTGACGACGCGGTAGCCGCCGAGCGCCCGCGGCGTGAGCGCCGCCACCTCGTCTCGCACGGTGGTCACGCCGATGCCGCGTCGCCGCGCCTTCTCGAGCGACCGCGCGAAGCAGTCTTCGACGTAGTCGCCGAAGCGCTCACGGGCGCAGAAGTGCTCGCCCTCGCCCTTGGGCGCGAGCCCGCGCTGCTCGAGCCACTGGAAGAAGTCCGCTCGCCGGCCGGGGACGAGCGACATCGTCTGCGCGGTCGTGTTGAGTAGGTAGGGCGAGCCGTCCCTCGCGTACGCGAGCCCTCGGCCCACGTGCTCCGACTTCTCGAACAGCACGACGCGCGGCTTCGCTCTACCCCACGGCTGCGTGGGCGAGAGTCTCTCGGTCAAGAGGCCAACGAGCGCCGCCCCGAGCGCGCCGCCTCCGACGATGGCAACCGTGGGCGCGTTCGCGTTCACGACCTTCGAGCTCGCGGATCCACTGGCCTGCCCATCGGCCCGGGGTATAGCCGTCGCCCACGCGCCCCGGAAGCGCCATTCGCCCGCGAAGGCCTCTGGACGCTAGATCCCGAACGGCTGCACGGCAATTGTGCGACATCGCTGTCCTGGCGCGACGAGGGGACTCTGAACCGGGCCGGCGCTCATGCCTTCAATACCGCGCGCAGGTACGACATCGCGAGGTGGTCCAGCATCAGGTGGACGTCTTCGATGAGCCCGTAGTCACCGGACGCGACGACCACCGCGATGTCCACGAGCGTGGCGACGCGCGAGGGCTTTACGGGCTCAGCGCCATGGCGACGAACCCGTATGCGTGCGTCGCGTCGACGACGTGTGGGGAGGTCCAGGTCCAGGTCGACTCGTCCGTCAGGCGCGTGTGGGCAAGGGAGGACGACGCGTCGATGTACGCGAGCTCGAGGACCGCCCCCGCCGCGCCGGCCGTCAGGGAGAGGACCTGCGGCGTCTGGTCCATGACGGGGGCCGTCGTGAGCGGCGAGACGGGCGCGGCAGTGAACGCGCTCCACGCCATGCCGTCGAAGAAGCCGACCTTCACCGCGTTGCCCTCCGCCAGGTAGGCGAACGCGACGCGACCGTCGGGGAGCGCTGCCATCGAGAGCTGCGAGATGGACGCGATGCCGATCGCGTCCGAGGCGAGGAGCTCTGCCGGGGACGACCAGACGCCGGCCCCGAACGTGGACCAGCCCAGGGTGTACTCGGGGCCGTTGGCCGACGAGCCATTGACGAAGACGGCGACCACCTGGTCGGCGCCGACCCTCTTCCTGGCGACGACGGCGGGTGTCGCGTTGAAGACGCTCTCCTGGCCAGGCACGTACGCCGGCTGCGTCCACGTTCCCGCGCTCTCTTCTGCCCACATGTACTCTTGCGAGGACGCGTTGCCGTTGTTCACGGAGAAGAGGACGACGGGATCGTCCTGCGCGTCGAGGACGAGCGCAGGGACGCACGAGATGCCCGACTGCGTGTAGCTGTCGAAGTCGGTCTGCTGCGAGGACCAGGCGGAGGCGGCGTCGTCGAACGTGCCCAGGACCAGGCCGCCTTCGTACTGGAACGCCAGGAGCGCACCCGACGGCGACGGGATCGGCGCGCCGACGGAGAGGGGGTCTACGCCGATCGGCGTGAGCGCTGACCACGAGCCGGACCACGTCGCGCTGCTTCCGTTCAACGCGGCGACCGCGTGCCCGCTCGGCACGAACGCCACGCCGCCGCCCGGCATCGCGCCCGCGGCGCCGTCCGACCCGATCGCGGAGAGCGTGCTCCATGCGCCTGCCTGGTACGCGGCGCTGAAGGCCGTGGGGGCCGATGCGTCCACATCCGCCGCGGCGTCCGCGGGCTCGGCCGTGGTGATGGCGGTCATGAGGAGGGTGGCGCTGGCCGCGTCGGACGCGCTCCCGCCGTCGCCGGCGTCTGCCCGTGAGGAGTCACCCGTCGCGTCCGCCGGGCCGCCGGACGGGCCGTCGGGCGGGTTGGCAGAGGCGTCGAGCGTGACGTCCGGAAGGACGTCCGACGTCGCATCCGCGGGAGTGCCAGGTGAGCTTTCCATGGCTGCATCGGAAGACGCCGCGCCGTCGGGCGTCGACCCATCGACGCTCGCCCCGTTCGCCGCGGACGCGCCGCCGCACGCCACGAGAGGGCCGGCGGCAACGGTCGCGCACAGCACGGCAAGCAGGGCACTCTTCATGGGAGCGGTATACGGCCGGTGGGCCGTGAGCCTTCCCTCGGCGCCACCGGGCATGTTTCCTGCGGCTTTTCACCGCTGTCATGAGCGTCTCCAAGGCCGCGACGGCCTTCCTCGTCGCCACTGTCACGTTTGGGCTTGGCTGCACCCCGTGGACCAACAACGGCAGCACCCCGAGCCAGGGAACGCCTACGAGGGCCCCGGGCAGGACCCCGTTGACCGCCGCCCCTGAGCTCCCCGCGGGCATCACCACGACCACGATGGCAGCGACGCCGCAGAATCCGGAGAGCACGACCCCCACGTCGAGCGCGGATGTGCCGGGTCTCTCGATGTCGCCCGCACCTGCGGGCGCGACCTGCAGTACCTCGGCGCTGTCGGACGCTCAGATCGCCGAGATCGCCGACGAAGCCGACCGCGCCGCGGTGGAGCAGGGCCGATACGCCGCGCTCCGCGCGAGGGATCCGCGGGTGAGAGCGTTCGCCCAGCAAGTGGTCGCGACCCACTCCTACAACCGCCAGAGGATGACCTCCCTTCTCCGGACGGAGCACCTCGTCCCCGCGGAATCGGCGATCAGCACGAAGATGGCGGCGGATGACGACGGCACGTTCAGGGCGCTGAAATCGAGCACCGTTGCCGAGCTCGATAGGGCCTACATCGACGTGCAGGTGAAGGCCTACCAGGACCTGCTCGACACGCTCGACAACGAGCTCATCCCCAACGCAAGGGACCGGGAGCTCAAGTCCCAGCTGCAGGCGCTGCGACCCCTCGTCGCCGAGCAACTGCGGGAGGCCAAGGAGATCCAGGGGACCACGAGGGTCGTCCCCTAGCCCCAGGCGCCTGCCGGTCACAGGACCCGCTCCCGCTCCTGCTCCCGCTCCCTCCCCTGCACCCTCCCCTCCGCTCGGGTGTCCGGCCCGACGCCGCGCGGGCGGCGCGGGGAGCGGGAGCGGGAGCGGGACGGGGAGCGGGAGCGGGTCCTCCGTCACCTGGAACCGGAACGACAGACTCGACGCCGCGTACGAGGCCGTGGCCGAACCCGAAGCGCAGGACAAAAAGAGAAGAGCGGGGAGCGCGTTCGTCTTTCGACGGCAGCGCCCCCGCTCTCCTTGCTACCTGCCGGGCTACTGCCCGGTCGGCGGTTTCGGCGCCGACCCGCTCGGGACTGCCGTCGAGACGCCATGGCTGGCGCTCACCGTCTGTCCCATGTCCACGCTGGGTGCAGGCGCCGCGCTCTCTACCTGCGCGGATCCCGCCGGAGCGGCGATCGTGATCGTCGCGGGGATGGTCCCCTTGACGAGCTTTCGCTGCTCCGTGCCCATCGTGTTCCGCTCCTTCCTCGTCGCCAGCCGTTTGGCCGTCGCGAGGACCTTGGTCACGGGCGACTTGGTCGCAGTCGATTTCTTCTGCGCCAGGCCGAACGTGGCAAGCTTGTCCGGAGCGTTCTCGAACCACACGCGGAGCTGCGTCGTGAGGGCCGATACGAAGGCCTTCGTGGACGCGATCTCCTGCTCTTCCGCCTGCGCTGCCGCCGTCGCCGCCGCCTTCGCGGTCGCCGACGCCGTCGCCTTGGCGATCCTGGTTTGCAGGACCGTCAGGGCCTGGGCGACCGTGTAGGTCTGACCCAGGATCAGCAAGGTGGGGAGCCCCGCCTGGTTCTGCGTCAGGCCGGACACGATCTTCGTGTCGGCGGCCAGACGCCCGCTGCTGCTGTTGGATGTACTCATTTTCGTTTCACCTCCTCTCGATCGAGCACTGTGAAGGGGAAGGATTTGAAAGGCGCTTCGTTCCGCGCCCGTTGAGGAGCGACGGCGTGACTGCGACTCCGAATCGAACCCGCGGCTGGGACTGGCGGCTCACGGTCACCGTGAGACGACTTGGTCCCTTCACAGTGGGAGGCCGGGGGGATCGGCGGTTTCTGGATCGAGTTTTCTATTTTGGTGGGAGGAGGTGGGGCCCAGGCGTGTCCATGGGCGCTCACGCACTGGTCAAGCAGAAGTCGAAGCGTCTTGTAGATGAGTTGAGGGTGACGATCGACCTCGTGAACGAGATGCGGGGGATCACTAAGCGCGAGGCCCCGTCCGAGCCGGGCGATGTCGCCGCACATGCTGAAGCCATGCTCGACCTCCTCACGCGATCGAGGGTTTCGTTTCGTCGGTCGGAGCAAGCGGCGGCGATGACCCTCCGGGCGCTCGAGGACGCCGCTCCGTTCGCGTCCATGCTTGAACGGCTCTTCTCGGGCTGGCAGAAGATGTCGCGCGAGGCACGCCCCGTCATTTCAAGAGCTCCGCCACGAGCTATCGGCCGCAATCTCCGCCACCCAGGAGCGGGACCTCGAGCTCCAACTCCAGCAGCTTGCTGCTCGTGCGCTGGCCGATCAAGGCCTCAACGATTGGGCGCCGGCTGAAGGTGAAAGCGACCTCGTCGACTTCGACGATGCTGAGCCCATCCATTGGGACGAAGAACACGGCTGGGCCGAAAGTCGAGCGTGACGCCCCAACGCGGGTCCCTGTTGATCGTGGATCTGGATCCAACCCGCGGGCGAGAACAGAGTCAGAGACGCCCGTGCATCGTCGTGAGCGCCGCGAGCATCATCGCCGCGCAGAGGTACCCGGTGATCGTCGTGTTGCCCGTTACGGGAACGCTGGGCCTGGGCGACCTCTATCCGGTGGTGCAGCCGTTTGCTCGTGGGCTCGCGAAGCCGTCGATTGTTCTGGTGGATCAGATCCGAGCGATCGATAAGGTTGGCGTCAGCGGTCAGATGGCGCCGTTGCCCGCTGCCGACATGCAACGGGTGGACGAGGCGCCAAGTTGACAATCAGCATGGCAGTGAGCCGCGGATCGTGGCACATCCTCAGGCACGGTTCCCGCAGCAGATTCCAATCATGCGAGACTTCTCTCCGTTTTCCTGGCTATCGTCGAGCACCGGCGACACGACGATGAGCAACCCCGCTGTCATCGCGACCGGCCTCATCGAGCCTGTCCTTCTCGCCTCGGACGGCGCAACCTTGTTCATCAACACGTCGGTTCCGATGGGGCCGCTGCTGACGAGCGTGCCCGTAGAAGGCGGGGCCATGTGGCGGTTCCAAGTGGTTTCCCTGTTTCGGACTAGGGGACGTCGTGGCGCAGACTTCGCAAAGCTTTGATCATCGCCTGATCCACGCGAGCGTTTCGGAGCCCAATGGCGAAGTTGCGCTCGCGGCACTGAAGGAATTGAGGAGAGAGTGTCTCCATGCCAAGGCAACACGGAGCGCCGCAAAGTGTCTATCGGCAATGTTTTGGCTCGCTGGGCCGGCAAAGTTAGATGTCGCGCGACGTCTAGTGCGGGAAGCTCCAAGTGTCGAAAGCGTTGCGCGCCTGGCGCTTGCGGCAAGAGATGCGGGCAAGTTTGCGCTGGCGCGTAGGGCGTACGAACGCCTGCTGGCGATTGCAAATGACATCGGCGACCTCGACGCCCTCACGCAGGCAACTAGCGCCCTTGAAGCGATACGGACATCGCAGAAAGTCGTAACGTTTCCCGAACGACAATTTCGATCTCTTGTAAGGAAGGCTATCTCACTGGCGAGAAGGAAAGCGCCGGAGGCTTACGCTCAACTTCAAAAGCTTCGACAATCAGCGCTTCGCCGTGGTGGTCGACGAACTGCGATCGAGTGTCAACGCGGCCTTGTCATCGCCAGCAGCTACGCCATGGACTGTATGCGTGGCACCCGGTTCGCGGAAAGACTCGCAGTCGAGGAGCCAACGAGTTGGAGTTACCTCGCTCTAGCCTTCGCCCAAGAGCACTGCGAGCGTTCGTCAATGGCCGTTGCTGCCTACGAAACGGCGCTACGGTTAGCCCGCAGAGAGGGAGATCTTCACCGAATCGGCGAAGCAAGTAACGGGCTTCAACGTACGCGAGGAAGGCGCGTGTCTCGAGGGAACGGCCGGAGTCAAGGTTCGTTATTGTGTGCCTCCACGCTGGTGCCGTATGAAATGCTCAAGTCGATCGCTGGAATCCCATGATCTCCCGTGCATGAACACCTCAGCCCCGGCAACGCTCGAAGCGTAGGAAGAGCTCATAGGTCGGATCTTATAAGTGCCCGAGATTAAAT
>Ga0302283_1001026_pt1 | contig 23576 bp, 22 predicted proteins | sample III_Fen_E1_4_FD_198770 | JGI IMG/M metagenome (GOLD analysis project Ga0302283, IMG submission 198770) | Peat permafrost microbial communities from Stordalen Mire near Abisko, Sweden - III_Fen_E1_4 | ecosystem: Environmental > Terrestrial > Soil > Wetlands > Permafrost | place: Sweden: Abisko... | reverse complement strand
CGACGAGGTGGCCCGCGGGGTGGCGGCACTCACGGATGGTCTGAGCGAAGCCGATCGCCGGAAGTTGGCGCACCTGGCGGGCCGGGTCGTCGTCCACGACGCCACGGCACGCGGCATCGATCTGTCGACTTCGACGAACTAGCCCTGTGGCCGTCAGGTCCGGAGCGGAGGGAGCACGTACATGAACTCAACACACACCGGTCCGTCGGAGGGCACGGGGGACGCCTCCGCCGGTGGGCTGCGCGTGGGAGTGGTGATCGGTAGCACCCGTCCGGAGCGGATCTGTCCGGGCATCGCCGAGTGGTTCCGCTCGGTCGCCCAGCGCGACAGCCCGCTCCACTACGAGCTGGTCGACCTGGCCGAGATCGACCTCCCCTTCCTCGACGAGCCCCGGATGGCCGCCCTCGGGGTGTACGAGCACGACCACACGCGTGCGTGGAGCCGCACGGTGCGTTCGTTCGACGGCTTCGTCTTCGTCTTCCCGCAGTACAACTGGGGCTATCCCGCCCCGCTCAAGAATGCACTCGACTTCCTCTACGCGGAGTGGCGCGACAAGCCGGTCAGCTTCCTCACCTACGGCACACGGGGCGGCAGCAGGGCCGCCGCCCAGTTCCAGGGGATCCTGGGCGGGTTGCACCTGCGTGAGCTACCCGACCACATCGAGGCGGTGATCACCCTGGAGGACCTCGACGACGACTGGCAACTCCTCGACCTCGAGCGGACCCTCGGACCCTACCGGGCCCTGACCGAACTCATCGACGGCCAGATGTCCGAGGCACTGGGCGCCACCCGCGGGGTGGGCGCCACCCCCTAGATCGGAACACCGGCCGGTTCACGGATCGTGGGCCGGCCGGTGTCGCCCCGGCCTCGGCGCAGTGCCGCTCCACGTGGTCCGGAACGCATGCCGCGGGGAGCCGGAAGGTGAACAATCCACCCGACAAGCGGTATTCGGGAGAAAAATCCCATGTCGTGGGTAATCTCTCGGTGACATGACTCCATCCACCGAGGGCCTGCCCCTGATCGACCACAAGGTGGTGGAGCTCTTCGCTCTCGTCTCCGAGGCGCTCTCGCGGGCCACTTACGCCCTCCTCAGCGGCGATGCCCTCCTGGGCCAGGAGGTGATCGACGGCGACCAGGCCGTCGATCACCTGACGTCCGAGGTCGAGCTGCTGATCTGGGAGGAGCTCCAGCAGCGTCCGGTTCAGGGCGACGAGCTGCGCTACCTCGTCGGCCTGCTGTTGATCATCCCCGAACTCGAGCGCAGCGCCGACCTCGCCGAGCACGTCGCCCAGCGGGCCGTCGACCACCTCGGTGCGGCCATGAGCCCCCGGAGCCGCGGCATCGTCCAGCTGATGACGGAGGTCGCCAACGAGATGTGGCAGCAGGCGGCCGACGCCTTCGGTGAGCGCCGCCGGGTGGCGGATCGGCTGGCCACGGCCGACGAGGAGATGGACATCCTGCACGGTCGACTGACCGAGGAAGTGGGGGCAGAAGAGATGACAGTGGCGATCGCCGCCCAGGTCACGCTCCTCGCCCGGTTCTACGAGCGGCTCGGCGACCACGCGGTCAACCTGGCCCGACGCATCGAACTGCTGGCGGACACCCGACCCTAGGGTCCGACCTGTCGGCCCCGGCCTGGCGCGGCTGTCCCCGGCATCAGTCCCGCCGCACGGGGACCGGGCTGCTGACGTCCACCGCCCCGTCCGCCCGAGCCTCGACGGTGACCGGTCCGTACGGGGTCGGCACCGTGGCCCGGGCCCACTCGAGGCCCCCGAGTGCGGGTGCTACGCGGACGGCGGCATAGCCGGGCTCGGCCGGGGTGATCCCGAGGACATGGACGATGAGGTCCCTCGTCGGGGTCGACGACCAGCCGTGGCAGCGTGTCCCGCCGAGCCAGCACTCCGGCCAGGTCGTCTCGCCCCGATCCAGGAACCAGGCCCAGTCGGCCAGCAGCCCGGCGATCAGGTCGGCCCGCCCCGCCCGGGCCAGGCCGTCGTGGACGACGTAGCGGAAGAAGGGCTCGGCCTCGACCATCTCGACCTCGGGGTCCCATGTGGGGGCGGGCATCCCGTTGATGAGGGGGCCGACGTCCATGCCTCCGCCCTCGACGTTCGCGGACTGCATGACGAAGGAGTGCTTGAGGAGTCGGCTGCGGTCCGTGATCCCGGCGACCACCCGCTCGATCCGATCCTCGGGTACCAGGCCGGCGGCCAGTGCCGCGGCTCCGGGGTGCTGGGCCGCCGGGCGCTGCGCGACCCCGTCGACCACGTGGTCGACGTAGACGCCGCGGCCCTCGTCCCAGAAGGCGTCGAAGCTCCGGGCGACCCGGGTCCGCGCCTCATCCGCCCAGTGGGCGGTCCCCTCGTTGGCCAGCCACCGGGCCATCTCGGCGAGGTCCTCCAGCGCCCGGGCCCAGAGGGCGTTGAGCGTCGACGAACAGCCCTCGGTGTAGACGCTCGCCCAGTCGATGAGCAGCCAGCCACTGACGTCGTGGAGCAGGCCGTCGGGCCCGAGGTAGGCCTCGAACCACCGGAGCACCCGCTCGGCGACGGGCAACAACCCGGCGACGAGCCCTCTGTCACCGGTGTAGCGGTAGAGATTGTGCACGGACCGCACCCAGTGCAGCGACCAGTCCGGCACCATCGTGCCGTCGGCCAGCCAGAAGTCCGAGGCGGGCGCCATCGCCAGCATGCCGTCGTCGCGTGGTGAGGCCGCCAGCTGCGGGTGCCAGCGGGCCATGGACCAGTCCGGGTTGGACACGAGATCGACCATCTGGTGGACGACCGAGTCGCCGGTCCAGGCCCGCTGTTCGCGCGTGGGACAGTCGACATAGGCGTCGAGTGCGCACAGATCCACGGTGCGGAGTCCCACGGCGTGGATCTCCTCGAGGAGGGGGTCCGAGCAGGCGAAGGTCGCCAGGGCCGGCCGGGGCCGGAGCCGATCCTGGACGGCCAGGGTGACCTCGTCGGCGGGTCCGCGGATCGCCGCCAGGAAGTGCCGGCCCCCCACGACATCGAAGGTGGCGAAGCGTTCGTCCCGCCCGCCCCGGCAGCGGTACCGGAAGCCGGCGTGTTGGCCGAGGGTGATCAGCCGACCGTCGTCGTCGACGTGCTCGGAGGCGGCGACGTCGATCACGGTGTGGTCCGTGGCACCGGACACCGTCAGTTCGACGGTCCCGGCCACCACCCGACCGAGGTCGAAGGAGCGCAGTTCCACCGGGGACTCCGCCCCTTCCGTCGCGTCGTCGCTCGCCTGGTCGGCGAGGACCTGAGCCACCGGATCCGCCAGCCCGCCCACGCCGGTGACCCGGCGACGCCGCGGGGGACCGGCCTCGTGCCGGTTCCCACCGGGCAGCGCGACACGGACCGGAGGGCGCAACATGCCGAACGGCTCCGACGGGGGAGTGGTCCGCGCACCGCCACCCGTGTGCACGGGTGTGATCTGGACCGCGCTCCGCCAGTCGGTGTCGTCGAACCCGGGGACGTCCCATCCGTCCGGGTGGAGGGAGGCATCGAAGTCCTCGAGGGGGAGCGACGCCACGTCGCCGGGCACCTCGACGGCGGACCAGGCGGTACCGGGGGCCGCGCGCCAGGAGGCGTCGGACACGACCCAGCCGTCGCCGATGCGTGCCTCGAAGGCGACGCAGCCCACGCCGAGCGAGTAGCTCGGGGTCACCGGCGTCCACCACGATGTCGGCGTGCCGTAGTGCCGGGCGGTGATGGCGATGACATTCTCCCCGGCCACGAGGTGCCCGGCGAGGTCCACGACGTCGTAGTGCGCCCGCCTCGGATCGGAACGGACGGGCCCGCGTGCGACCTCGGTGCCGTTGACGCAGAGCAGGTAGCGGCCGTCCACCCACAGGCGCGCCGGTGCCGACGGAGGTCGTCCGACCAGGGTGATCGACCGGCGCAGGAGCGCCACGGTGTCGACGGGATCGGCGGGGACGGGTCGCGACGCGGTGGGTAGGTCGATGCGGGGCCGGCGGTGCCAGATCCATGCTCCTCGCCAGCGGGCCGTGAAGGGAGCCGGGTGCTCGAGTTGGCTCATCTGTTCCTCCCCATCGGAATGCCCGAACTGACACCGGGAGCATACGGGCGGGTCCGGAGTGGGAGCGGATCCCGTGGATGCGTGGCTCCAGCGGGCGGCAGGGGCCGCGTCCCGGTGTCCGGGGGGCCTCGAGTGGTCCGTCGACGGTGCAGGGCTTCCACCTCCACCAACGCTCACGGCGAACCCTGAGCGTTCGTGGAGGTGGCGGGAATCGAACCCGCGTCCTCCGGCTTCTCCCTAGGTCTTCTCCGAGCGCAGCCGGTGTTGAATTGTCGGGACCCGTTCCGCTACCGGCGGCAGGTCAGGTCCGTATCCGACTGAGTTGTCCCTGACGGCCCGTCGGCGCAGTCGTTCAGGTGAGCCCCACTAGATGGCGCCCTGTTCTGACCCGTGGGGCTTAGACCAGGAGGACGTCGCAGTTTCTAGGCTGCGAGCGCGAGCTGAGGCTCGGCGTTTGTTTTTGGTTCCGGCTCTTTAACGTGGATCCGGAGACCACGGCTCGCTTCTCCTACATCGACGACCGGAGTCGAAGCCTGTCACCCCCTCGGGTTCCTCCACCGGCCGCACGGGCTGCGCGGTCGGACCACCATCGTACCGCCCCGGTGCCCCGTGACCTGCGGCGCCACCGGGTCCGGTGCCCGCCCCCGACGCCCGTGCCGGCCTACGAGCGGCTCTTGGCCGCCGATCGGGCCTCCCGGGCCGCGTCTCGGCCGGCGTCCCGGGCGGCGATGGCGTGGCGCTTGTCGTACTGGCGCCGCCCCCGGGCGAGGGCCAGCTCCACCTTGGCCCGACCGTCCTTGAAGTAGATCTTGAGCGGCACCATGGTCAGCGAGTTCTGCTTGGACTTGCCCATCCACTCGTCGATCTGGCGACGGTGCAGAAGGAGCTTGCGTCGGCGGTCCGGGTCGTGGGCCCCGAACCCGGTGGCCTGCACGTAGGGGGGGACGTGCACCCCGAAGAGCCACATCTCCCCGTCGTCGATCCGGGCGTAGGAGTCCTGGAGCGCGATCCGGCCCTCGCGCAACGACTTCACCTCGGAGCCCTGGAGCACGATCCCGCACTCGACGGTGTCGATGATCTCGTAGTCGTGGCGGGCCCGGCGGTTGGACGCCACCAGCCGGTTCATCTCCTTCGGCGCGCCCTTGACCCCGGTGCCCTTGGCCCCCGGCTGTGCCCCCGCACCCTTCTTCTTCGCCGCGGCCATGTCCATCGACGGTAGTCGCCCGGTCCGGCACCGCCGTCCTCTAGCGTGGAGTGGCCATGCTCACCCTGCCCCGCAACGTCCACGACCAGATGGTGGCCCACTGCCTGGTCGGCCTGCCCGACGAGGCCTGCGGCCTGCTGGGGGGCGACCTGGCCACCGGGGACGCGGTCACGTGCTACCCGACCCGGAACCTGGCCGCCTCCGCCAAGCTCTACACGGTGGACCCGAGGGAGCACCTGCGGGCCGACCGCGACGCCGAAGCCGGCGGGCACTCGATCATCGGGGTGTTCCACTCCCACACCCACACCGAGGCGTACCCGTCGCCCACCGACGTGGCCCAGGCGCCCGACCCGGCCTGGCACTACGTCCTGGTGTCGCTGCGCGACACGGTGCCCATGGTGCGCAGCTACCGCATCGTGGACGGGGTCATCGACGAGGAACCGGTGCGCCTGCTGGCCCGGTAGAATCCTCACCTGACAGGTCATGATTCGACCGCCGGCCGGACGCACCCTCCCGGGGTGGCGCGGGGTCGGCGTGGCCCGACCACAAGGACCGGTCCCTCGCGGGGGACGGTGAACGCAAAGGAGCACCCGTGCCCGTCCAAGTGAACCTTCCCACTGTGCTGCGGCCCCATGCCGGGGGCGAGCGGACCGTGGCCGTCGACGGCGCCACCGTCGGCCAGGTGCTCGGTGCCCTGGTCGCCCGCTATCCGGGCATGTCCGGCCAGGTCATCGACGACTCGGGCGCGCTCCACAAGTTCGTGAACGTCTACCTGAACGACGACGACGTGCGGTACCTGTCGGGCGTGGACACCGCGGTGGGCGGCTCGGACGAGCTCTCCATCCTCCCCGCCGTCGCCGGGGGCGCGGTCGGCACCGGGGTGCGCCACCCCCGATGACCGTCTACGGGTCGGTCCTGGACCTCATCGGGAACACCCCGATGGTCGACATCACCCCGCTGAGCCCGAATCCCGACGTCCGGATCCTCATGAAGCTCGAGGGTCAGAACCCGGGCGGCTCGGTCAAGGACCGGATCGCCCTGGCCATGGTCGAGCAGGCCGAGCGTGACGGGACCCTCACCCCCGGGGCCACACTGATCGAGCCGTCGTCGGGGAACACGGGCATCGGCCTGGCCCTGGTGTGCCGGATGAAGGGCTACAGGCTGAAGGTGGTGCTCGCCACCAACGTCTCCATCGAGCGCCGGCAGCTGCTCGAGTCGTGGGGCGCCGAGATCATCGAGTCGCCGGGGGCCGAGGGTTCGAACGGCGCCGTGCGCCGGGCCCGGGCCCTGGCCGCCGAGCATCCCGAGTGGACCTTCCTCTACCAGTACGCCAATCCGGCCAACCCCCGGGCCCACTACGAGACCACCGGGCCCGAGATCTGGCGGGACTGCCCCGAGATCACCCACTTCGTCGCCGGCCTGGGCACGTCCGGCACCCTGCTCGGGGTCGGCCGGTACCTGAAGGAGCAGAACCCCGACGTCAAGGTGCTGGCCATCGAGCCGCCCGCCGGCGAGCTGGTCGACGGCCTGCGCAACCTCGACGACGGCTACATCCCGCCGATCTTCCTGGAGAACCACGGGGCCGAGCTCCTCGACGGCAAGCGCATCGTGCGCCCCCGCGAGTCGATCGAGTGGACCCGGCGGTTGACCGAGGTGGGGATCTTCGCCGGGCTGTCATCGGGGGCCATCCTGGCCGGCGCCGTCAAGACGGCGTCCACGCTGGAGTCGGGCGTGATCGTCACCGTGTGCTGCGACGCCGGGTGGAAGTACCTCTCGACCGGGGCCTGGACCGACGACCTCGACGTGGTCGAGGCCCGGGCCCGCGAGATCACCTACTTCTAGCGGGACCGGTCACCGGTGGGGCCGGGCGTGAGCGGACGACGGTGCCTGGTGCGCCTAGCCTGTGCCGATGCCCGCCAAGCGCGCACCGGCGACCACCCCGACGAGCGGCCCCGACCCCGGGGACGCCTTCACCCTGACCGTGCTCGGATGTGACGGCAGCTGGCCCGGTCCCGGCGGGGCCGGCAGCGGGTACCTGGTCCGCATCGGCGACACGGCACTGGTGCTCGACGCCGGGCCGGGCACGTTCGCCGTGCTCCAGTCGGTGATCGACCCGGCCGAGGTGGACGCCGTGGTGATCAGCCACCATCACCACGACCACTGGTCGGACCTGTTCGCCATGGACACCCAGGCCCGGTTGGCCAGGCGCCGGAGGCGGGCGCCACTGCCCGTCTACGCCCCGGCCCGGGTGGCCGAGCTGGCCGGGTCGGAGGGGACCACGATGCTGGAGTGGCGGACGATCACCCACGGCGCCCGGGCCGGCATCGGCGAGGCGTCGTGCGCCTTCCACCGGACCGACCACGCCGAGGAGACCCTGGCCGTGCGCATCGACGGGGCGGGCCGGGCGCTCGGCTACTCTGCCGACTCGGGGCCGGGCTGGTCGGTCGACGAACTCGGGACCGGGCTGGACCTGCTGCTGTGCGAGGCCACCTACACGGCCGACCACGAGGGGACGGCCGGCCACATGAGCGCCCGGCAGGCGGGCGAGGCGGCCAGGGCGGCCGGCGCCCGGCGACTGGTGCTCACCCACCGGTGGCCCACGGTCAGCGCCGCGGCGGTGGCCAAGGAGGCAAAGGCCGCGTTCGGCGGACCGGTGGAGCAGGCGACGATCGGAAGGGAATTCGAGCTGTGAGCGACGACAACCGGGCAACGCGAGCCGACGGCAGGGGGATCGACGAGCTGAGGACCGCGTCGTTCGAGCGGGACTTCACCGTCTTCGCCCCCGGGTCGGTCCTCGTCTCGATGGGCCGGACCCGGGTGCTGTGCACCGCCTCGGTCGAGGAGCGGGTGCCGCCGTGGATGCGGGGCTCGGGCAAGGGATGGGTGACGGCGGAGTACTCGTTGCTCCCCGGGTCGACCGGGGAGCGGGTGACCCGGGAGGCGGCCAAGGGCAAGCAGTCCGGGCGCACCCAGGAGATCCAGCGCCTGATCGGAAGGTCCCTTCGTTCGGTGTGCGACATGGTCGCCCTCGGTGAGATCCAGATCACCGTGGACTGCGACGTGCTCCAGGCTGACGGGGGCACCCGGACGGCGTCGATCTGCGGCGCCTACGTGGCCCTGCACGACGCACTCACCCGGCTCGTCCAGAAGGGCACCCTGCGGGCCAATCCGCTGACCGAGGCGGTCGCCGCCGTCTCGGTGGGTGTGGTCGACGGCGTGTGCATGCTCGACCTGCCCTATGAGGAGGACAGCCGGGCCGAGGTCGACATGAACGTGGTCATGACCTCGTCGGGCCGGTTCATCGAGGTCCAGGGCACCGCCGAGGGGATGCCGTTCTCCAAGGCCGAGCTCGACGAGATGCTCAGCCTCGCCGAGCACGGCATCGCCCAGATCCTGGACCTGCAGACGGCCACGCTGGTCGAGCCACCGGCCCCCCGCTGACCGGGTCGTGGGCGCGATGACCGAGCTGACCCTGGTGATGGCCAGCGCCAACGTCGACAAGGCCACCGAGATCGCCGCCATCCTCGGCGCCGTCCCCGGGGTGACCCTCCTGCCCCGCCCGGCGGACGTGCCCGACGTGGAGGAGACCGGCGACACGCTCGAGGCCAACGCCCGACTCAAGGCCCGGGCACTGTGCGACGCCACCGGCCGGGCCGCCGTGGCCGACGACACCGGGCTCGAGGTCGACGCCCTCGACGGTGCCCCGGGGGTGTACTCGGCCCGGTTCGCCGGGGAGGGGGCCAGCTACGCCGACAACGTGGCCAAGATGCTGGCCGAGCTCGACCGCGTCGGGGCGTCGGGCCCGGCCGCGCGTCGGGCCCGGTTCCGCACCGTCGCCTTCGTCGCCTTCCCCGACGGCACCGAGCTGTGGGTCGAGGGAGCCGTCGACGGGTCCGTCACCGCGGCCGCCCGGGGGTCTGGCGGCTTCGGATACGACCCGATCTTCGCCCCGGACGGCTTCGACGGGCGGACGTTCGCGGAGATGACCTTGGATGAGAAGCACGCCGTCTCCCACCGGGGCCGGGCGTTCCGGGCCCTGGCCGACCGACTGTCGGGGGTGTCCCGGTGACCCCGACCTACGTCCGGTCCGCCACCGAACGGGCCCGGCGCGCCCTGATCGACCTGGCGGCCGGCCACGACCGGGTCCGTGCCCTGGTCGCCCGGGGCGGGGCGGAGCTGACCGCCGCCGCGGAACGGGCCACCGCGCTGGCCGAGGCGCGCCGGGCCGGCGTACCCGATGCCTACGGGGGCGCCTACTTCGGCGAGGGCCGCGACGCCGACGGCGACCGCCAGGGCCGATCCGGCTACGCCCGCTACGACCGGATCGCCTCCAACGCCGACATCGCCGGCTGGCTGCTGGCCCGGAACTTCCGGGTGGCCACGGCGCTCGACGTCGGGTGCGCCGTGGGCTACCTCGTCGAGGTCCTGCGTGAGCGGGGGATCGACGCCGAGGGCTGCGACCTGAGCGAGTTCGCCATCGACCATGCAAGCCCCGGGGCGGTCGGCCACGTCCGGGTGGCCAACCTGTTCGCCGGACTGCCGTGGACCGACGGGACCTTCGACCTGGTGACGGCGCTCGAGATCCTGGAGCACCTCCCTCCGGACCGGGTGCCCGACGCGCTGGCTGAGCTGGCCCGGGTCTGCGGCGGGTACCTGTACGCCACGATCCCGTCGTTCGGAACCAACCGCTCCGGTCCCGACGGGCACTTCGACGGCAAGGTGCGCCCCGAGCGACTCGCCCACTACCGGGGCCTGGGCCCGGACTACCGGGGCCCCGTTCCCGAGCCCGACCTGGCCGTCGACGCCGAGGGCGAGCTGGTCGAGGGCCACTTGTGCATCGCCAGCTTCGAGTGGTGGACCGAGCGCTTCGCCGAGGCCGGCTTCACCCGATGCGTCGACGTGGAGGAGCGGCTGTACGCCGACATCGCCCCGGCCGACCTGGCCCGGTTCTGGAACCTCTACGTGTTCGCCACGGCCGGGGCCGACCCGGGTGTGGTCGAGCCCCGGGAGCCCGGGCGTACCCTGGTCGAGCTTGGCCTTCGGCACCCGCTGCTCGGCACCTGAGGCGCGCCGCCGGCAGGACCTGATCGGTCCCGGCCGCCACCTACCTGATGAGCGAGAGGGCCCCGAGGTCGATGATGGCGTGGACCGACCGGTTGGCCATCTCGCGGACGAGTGCGGCGGTCCGCGGGTCACTCAGGTCGAGGGCCATGATCTGCACCTGGTAGAAGAGGCAGAACAGCACGGAACGGCGGACGTCGGACCAGAAGTCCTCGTCGGTGTACTCGATCCCCTCGGCGCGCAGTGTCGTGAGATAGGTGGTGGCCAGTTCGTCGATCAGCGTGCGGCGGGCCTCGACCGAGAAGCTCTGGCTGATGAAGTAGGCGAAGTCGTATCCGCCCGCACCCTTGGTGATGATCTGCCAGTCGAGCACGGTCGGGATGCGCTCGTCGTCGAACAAGATGTTGTCGAGCCGGAAGTCCCCGTGGACGACGGTGGAGGGCCGTCCGTCGGGCACCGTCAGCAGCGACAGGACATTGGCGGGGACCCACTCACCGGCCGGGGCGATCCGGGGGTCCAGCCCGTCGGCCATGAACTCGACGAAGGGCGCCCAGTAGGCGTCGAACCCCTGCTGGACGCCCTGGGGGATCGGCGGGTCGGACCCGAACGGCAGCCACGGGTGGGCATCGCCCACCACCGCGGGGTCGTCCCAGAACGACGCATGGTGCCGGGCCAGGGCGACCATGGCGGCCTTGGCGTCCTCGGGGTCGCACCCGGCCACCTGGTCGGCCGTGCGCAGGTGGCCCAGGTCCTCCATGATCAGCACGAAGTTGTCCGTGGTGACGTCGTGGGTGCCGTGGTACACCGCCGCGGTCGCCACCGAGGTCCGCTGGGCGAGCTCCGCGTAGAACCGCACCTCTTTTTCGTAGTGGCGGTAGACGGCGGCCACCTGGCGGGTCCCGTCGAGGAGCACGGGGAGCTTGATGATGACCGAGTCCGGGTAGTCCGAGCTCGGCCGCGGGTACTCGGGGGTCACCCGGTACAGCAGGCCCATCAACCCGACGCCGGTCCCGACGGTCTCCACCGAGTACGAGGCGATGTCGATGCCGGGGAACTCCGCTCCCAGCGCCACCGACAGCCATTCGGGGCTGACGTGGTCGATCGACAGCGGGAGCGGGACATCGCGCATCTCCACATTGCTGGACATGGTTCCCCCTGACTGGCGCTGCCGACGGACGGGACGCCCTGTGGTGCACGACGACGCCAACGGAGGGCGTCCGGCCCGGGTCGGTCCGGACGTCGGTAGTTCGCAAGGGCTGTTGCACTGTCGCCGGTGGCACCGCCCCGGGGAGCTACGGGGCCTGCAGGGCGGCGCGCACACCGGCCGGTGTGCCGGAGCCGCACTCCTGGTGGTACGCGCGTTCGGGGTCGCGGTCGATCCGCAGCACCGAATTCGAGGCGGCGTGGACGAGGTTCGACACGAACCGGGACACCGTCAGCGGCGCCTCGTAGGAGGCCACGAACGCCTGGACGGCGGGGCAGCGCAGGGTGGCCCGGGCCCACGCAACCTGGACGGCCAGGGCCCGTTCGCCGGCGGCGGACGCGAACGGGTTCGGGGAGAGGGTGAAGTAGTAGATCCCGGTGGCGCCCCCGCCGTACCGCGAGATCGGCGTGCCCGGGGCCGAGGTCATGGCGATCAGCCAGGGCACCGGCAGCAGTTTCTCGTGGCCGGGTAACGGCTTGTCCGGTCCGGTCTCCTTCGGCAGATGGAGATGGGCGTCGATCGGATTGGCCAGACCGAGAAGGTCGAAGATGTTCAGCTTGTCGCCGAATGCGAACGCCACACTGCCGATCCCCCCGGTGACCGCCGTGGGGACGGGGAGATCTGGTGTCGGGCGTACGTCGAGCTCGCTGCTCGAATGTCCGAAGGCGTCCACGACGAACACGCGGGAACCGGTTCCGTGGAGGTGGAGTCCCCGGGACGTCCACGTCAGACTGTTCACGGTGTTGGTGGTCGAGGGCGGCTGTGTCAGGTAGGGGAGTCCGGCGAAATTGAACACCGGCCGCACCGCGATCGCCGTGCCGACGGCCCACACCACCGTCAGGAACCCCACGACGTGTGCCCGGCGGACGGGCAGCACGGCGAACGGGGCGATGAAGGCGAACGTGCCGGGCAACAGGAGGCGTCCGGCGAAGTAGTCGCCGCCGATGGCGGTCACGTAGGCGATGTTGAGCAGCCCGGCCAGTGGCACCGCCACGACCGGCGCGTACGCCCACGCCGAGGCACGGTTGCGGCGCATCCTGCGGACCGCCGGGACGAGTCCTCCGATCGTGAGGCAGAGCAGGGGGACCCAGAGCCAGTAGACGCCCACGAAGTTGTGGAGGTACCCGAGGCCGCGGGACGGGAACGGTCGGGTCGCCTCCTTGGCGATCGCCGTGTTGGCGACGAACTCGCCGTAGTAGCCCATCCGGAAGACCTGGTAGGCCACCGGCAGCGCGGCGGCCCAGGCGAGGGCGGCCAGGATCCGCCGCGGTCCGAGCTCGTGGCGTCGGGCGACGACGTACCACAGCAGGAGGATGACCGAGTAGAGGAGGAACTCCGGACGGATTAGCGATCCCAGCCCGAGTACGACGAGCTCGGCCCTCCGCAGGGTCGGATCCGGTCGGTTGCCGCTGGCCGCCACGATCAGTGCGCTCCCGCCGATCCAGGCGAGGGAGAGGCCCACTTCGAGCCCGGACGAGCTCAGCCACCAGTAGGCGTAGACGGCCACGGGCACGAGGAGTCCGGCGGGTGCGAGGAAGGCGTCCGGGGCCTGGCGCCGCCAGATGGTGCGGGCCGCCCGTGCCGCCAGGAGGAGCCCCGCCATGGCCAGCAGGTCGCCGAGTACGAGCGCCGTGGTCTCCATGGACGCCGGGGACACCAGGACCGCGGGCACGAGGAGGAACGTCCAGAGCGGGCCGGTGAACACCTCGACCCGCTGGCCGACGTTGTAGACCGGACCGTTGCCGGCGATGATCTGCTGCACGATGTGCAGGTAGATGTACCCGTCGTCGACCAGGACGCGGGCATGCCAGCTGAGCCACCCGAACAGGGCGACCGGCGCCACTACCAGGGCGAGTTCGAGCGGACGCCGCCACCGGGACGGGCCGCTCGTGTCGTCGTCGATCGTCGGTGTCCCGACGTCAGTGGTCGTCGTCACCCGTCCCCCCGCCAAGATCGGTCGTGAGGGGCAGCGTAGTGGGCCCCCGGACAGGAGGGGAGCGCGCCCGACGGACCCGCCTGGCCCAGGCCGGGCGTGCCGTGCTCACGGCGGGTCGGCCATGATGCACCCATGACCGACGCGCTGCACGCCTTCACCAGCTACGACGACTTCGCCCATCTCCGGTTCGACCGACCGTCACCCCAGGTGCTGCTCATCACCATCGACCGGCCCGAGGTGCTGAACGCCGCCAACGAACGGCTCCACCGTGAGTTCTCCGAGGTGTGGCGGGTGGTGGACCGGGACGACTCGGTGGCGGTGTCGGTCGTCACCGGGGCCGGCAAGGCGTTCAGCGCCGGGGGCGACCTGGCCATGGTCGAGCGGATGACCACCGACTACACGGCCATGCTCGAGCAGTGGCGCGACGCCAAGGCGGTGGTCGACCAGATGCTGGCCTCGGTCAAGCCGATCGTGTCGGCCGTCAACGGGGTCGCCGTCGGGGCCGGACTGGCCGTGGCCCTGCTGGCCGACGTGAGCGTGATGGGGGAGTCGGCGAGGCTCTCCGACGGTCACGCCCGGCTGGGGGTGGCCGCCGGCGACCATGCCGCGCTGCTGTGGCCGCTGCTGTGCGGCATGGCCCGGGCCAAGTACTACCTGATGACCGCCGACTTCGTGGACGGGCGGGAGGCCGAGCGCATCGGACTGGTGACCCGGTGCGTGGCCGACGACCGGGTGCTGCCCGAGGCACTGGCCATCGCCGAGCGGCTGGCCGCCGGGAGCCGCACCGCGGTCCAGTGGACCAAGCGGGTCATGAACCAGTGGATGCTGCAGGCCGCCCCGGTGTTCGGCGAGTCGCTGGCCCTCGAGATGCTCGGGTTCCTCGGGCCGGACGTCACCGAGGGGATCAGCGCGGTACGGGAACGCCGCCCGCCCGAGTTCCCGTCCGCCCGCTGACCGACGGGCCCTGCGGCACACCGCCGGCGGGCGGCGGGACGGTCAGGCGACGGTGACGAGGGTGCCGATCGGCGTGTACGGGAAGACGACGGCGGCGTTGGCCGGCGGCATCTCCACGCACCCGTTGCTCTGTGGGTAGCCGTAGCCCGGCCGGACGTAGCCGTGCAGGGCGTCGCCACCGTTGAAGTAGCTGACCCACGGGATGCCCGGGTCGACGTACTTGGAGCCGTCGACGTTGGTACCCGACATGGTGGTCACGGTCAGGTGCTCGAACACCGGGAAGGTGCCGACCGCGGTGTCGGCCCCGGGGACCCCGGTGTTGGCCGGTGAGGAGTAGACCGCCGCCCCGTTGCTGTAGACGGTGGTCCGCTCCGGGAGCGTCTTGGACACGTAGACGTAGTTGTAGGCGTCACCGTCGACCGTGCCTGCGGCGGCGTCGGCCAGGAGCGCGGTCCACACCGCCGGCCCCGCCTGCCCGTCGGTCGTCATGCCGTGCTTGTTCTCGAAGGTCATGACCGCGGCCTTGGTCAGCACGTTGGAGGTGCCCGGGGTCCACAGCGACACGAGCGACGCCGGCTCGGAGAAGCGCCAGGCGAAGCTGCCCTCCTGCGGCTGGGCCAGTTCCTGCGGTGCGGCCACCGGCCCCGTCGGGGTGAAGCTGACCGGCAGGTACCCGAGCTGGGCGAGGAGCTGCTGGAGACGCGTCTCGGTGCCGGGGGCCACCGAGAAGTGCACGGCGGCGCCCTGGTCGAGGGCCACGCCACCGGCACTCTCCACCCCACCCGCCCCGGCCGGGACGGTGAGGGTCTCGTTCGACGAGGGCACCAACGGGGCCGAGGCCACGAAGGCCAGCGTCGTGGGCGTCAGCACCTGCCACGAACCGGGCACCGCCGGGGTGAGGGTGGGCACCGGCGTGTGGACGGCCAGGGGTTCGGAGAACTGCACGGTCACCGTGGCGTCGGAGGGGACGCCGGTGGCGCCGTCGACCGGGGAGACCGAGACGATCCCGAGGGGCCGGTCCGAGGGGGCGGGGTGGGCCGGGGCCACGGTGGTCGGCGATGCCGAGACCCGGCCTCCCGTGGACCGGGCGACGACGGCGGCGCCCACTCCGGCCACCACCGCCAGGACACCCAGGATCAGGGCGATCCGCCGACGGGCGCCGTGCTCCGACGACTTCTTCTGTGCGTGTGCTCCGGACATGACGAGATCACCCGCCAATCTACCAGGGGGTGTGCATGATCCGGTGCCGTGACTGCCGTCGCAACCCACCCGCAACCCGGGCGGGCGGGCTCACCCGGCGGGGTCGTCCCCGATGCCCTCGTGGACGGACCGCTCGACCGCGGCGATCTGGGCCGGGTCGGTCAGCTTGCGGCCGTCGGGGCCACGGACGTAGAAGGCATCGACGACGGCCGTCCCGAAGGTCGAGACCTTGGCCGAGGTCACGTCGAGGTGGCACTCGACCAGCGCCCGGGTGATCCGGTGGAGCTGGCCGACCACGTCCTCGGCCCGCACCTCGACCACCGTGGCGGCGTCTGAGGCGTTGTTGTCCACGGTGACCTGTGTCGACACCAGCTGGGCCACCTGCGCCCGCTGGGCGTTGCGATAGGTGTGGGCCCGGACGGCGAGCTGCTCGTCGACCGCCAGGGTGCCGTCCATGACGGCGGCGAGGTCGTTCGACAGCTTGGCCGACGCCGGCCACCGTCCGCGCTCGGGCTCGACCGTGAAGACCTCGACGGCGACCCCGTGGGCCCCGGCGACCACCGCCGAGCGGACGTTGAGCCCGTGCAGGGCCAGCACCCCGGTCACCTCGGCAAGGAGTCCGGACCGGTCCGGGGCCACCACGGTCACCTGGGGAGGCTCGACCGAGAGCGCCGGCACCCCGTGGGTCCGGACCGTGTCCATCACCATCTCCAGGTCGGCGGTGATCAGCGGCGCCGGCGCCGGCGCCGGCTCGCCGGCCAGGAGCTGGTTGGTCCGCTCGACCAGGTCGGCGACCAGGCCCGCCTTCCAGCCGCCCCAGGCCGACGGCCCGGTGGCCAGGCTGTCGGCCTCGACCATGACCGCCAGCAGTTCGAGCGTCCCCCGGTCGCCGACCTCGTCGGCCACCCGCTGGGCGGTCGCCGGGTCGTCGAGATCGCGCCGGGTGGCCATGTCGGGCAGCAGGAGGTGGAGCCGGATCATGGTGACGATGGCGGCCACGTCTTCGGGCGGCAGCCCCATCCGGGTGGCGATGTCGGCCCCGACCACCATCCCGACCTCGGTGTGGTCCCCCGGGAACCCCTTGCCGATGTCGTGGAGGAGCGTCCCGAGCAGCAGCAGATCGGGTCGGGTGACCCGGTGGCTCATCGTGGCGGCGTTGGCGGTGGCCTCGAGCAGGTGCCGGTCGACGGTGAACCGGTGGTACGGGTTGCGCTGGGGCTTGTTGCGGACCGCGGCCCACTCCGGCAGGTAGCGCTCGAGCACCTGGCGGTGGTCGAGGGCCTCCAGGGCGGGGATCGCCGCCGGTCCCTCGGACAGGACCGACACCAGCGCGTCGCGCACCGGCTCGGGCCACGGCACGGGCGGCACGGGGGCGCGGCGTCCGAGCAGGTTGAGCGCATCGCGCGAGATGGGGAGGTTCCGGGCGGCCGCCACCGCCGCCAGACGGAGCGCCAGGGACGGGTCGCCCGTGACGTCCGCCCGGTCCAGCAGCACCACCTCGTCCTCGGTGGTGCCGATCCCCGGCTGGCCGGCGACGGGGGCCGGGGCGCCGGCCTCCCCCTTGTCGCGCCGACGCCCGCCGCGTGTTCCCTGGGCCCTCGACCACGCGCTGCGGCGGCGCCAGGCGTCGTCCCCCTCCCAGGCCACGGTGCGGCCGGCGGTGGCCACCGCGTGCATGAGCGCGTCGGCGTCCTCCAGGCCCATGGCCGCGGCGACCTGCTCCTGCTCCTGGAGCAGGAGCTTGTTCAGCTCCCGTCCGGCGCGGCGGTGCAGTTCGACCCGGGTGGCGGTCAGGACGGCCCGGGCGCTCTCGATGGCGACCGTGTCGACGTAGTCGGCCAGCACCGGGACGGCGTCCATCATGGCCAGCAGCGCGGCGATGTCGCGGAGCCCGCCGTGGGACTCCTTCAGGTCGGGCTCGAGCAGGAACCCGACGTCCCCGTTGGAGGCGTGGCGTTCAGCCACCTTCTCGGCCAGAACGCCGAGCCAGGGCGGTTTCTGGCGCACCCAGCGCTCGCGGGCGCCTTCCAGGACCGGCTCGGCGACCTTGGGTTCGCCGCAGATCACCCGGCCGTCGAGCAGGCCGAGCGCCACCCGCAGGTCCTCGCCGGCCATGTCGAGCGCCTCCGACGGCTTGCGGACGCTGTGGTCCAGGGCGATCCCCTCGTCCCACACCGGGTACCAGATCCGGTCGGCCGCCGCCGACACGTCCTTGCGGCCCTTGTGGATCAGGACGACGTCGAGGTCGCTGAACGGGCAGAGCTCACCGCGGCCGTACCCGCCGACGGCGACCAGCGCCAGGCCCCGTGCGTCACCCCCGGTGGCCTCGTCGAAGAGTCCGGTCAGCCAGGTGTCGGCGGCAGCCGAGTAGGCCCGGCAGAAGGAGTCCCCCTGCAGGTCCGGTCGGTCGATGAGCTCTTGACGCCGCGCTCGCAGGCCCATCGGGGGACCGTACCACCGTGGCGCCTTGGGACAACCGTGGAACAGGGTTACGCTGGACGTATGGCCGACGACACCAAGGGTTCGGGGATCTCGACGACCGAGGTGGTCCTGATCGTCCTCGGCGTGCTCGTCGTCGGCTGGTTCGCGTTGGGCCTCGTCCACCTGGTGGTCGGCCTGGTGTGGACGCTGGCCAAGGTGGCCGTGCTGGTGGTGCTGGTGGTGCTGGCCGCCAAGTTCCTGTTCGGCCGGTCCAAGTCGGACTGACGGCGTCGTGGCGACGGACTGACGGCGTCGTCCCGGCTGTACGCGTCGCTCAGGCCAGCATCGACTCGAACAGCTCGACGTGCTCGGCGACCATCCGGTGCGTGGAGAAGTAACCCTCGACCGACAGCCGGCAGTTCGTGCGCTCGAGCTGGTCCAGCCGTCCGAGGGCTTCGACCATGGCGTCCTCGTCGTCGCACAGGAACCCGGTGACGCCGTCGGTGACCACCTCGGGCGCCGCCCCCTCGGGAAACGCCAGTACCGGGGTACCGCACGCCATCGCCTCGATCATCACCATGCCGAAGGGTTCGTTCCACCGGATGGGGAAGAGGAGGGCGGAGGCCCCGGCCAGCAGCTCGAGCTTGCGTTCGTGGGACACCTCACCGAGGTAGACGGCGTCGGGGCCGAGCAGGGGCTCGACCTTCTCGGTGAAGTACTCCCGTTCCCACGCCTCACGCATCTTGGCCGCCATCAGGATCCGGAGACCCGCCGCCCGGGCCACCTGGATCGCCCGGTGGCAGCCCTTGTCGTCGGCCATGCGCCCGAGGAACAGGACGTAGGGGCCCTCGGCGTCGCCGGTCCCGGGGCCCATGGGGAATTGGGAGGCCTCGACGCCGTGGTGGATGACCCGGGCCACCGGGATCTGCGGTGCGGCCCGGTGCTGGGCGTGCGAGATGGCGATGAGGGGGACCCGGTCGGCCGTCACCCGGTAGAGGTCGGTGAGCTCCTCGTTGAACGGGCCGTGGATCGTGGTGGCCACGGGAAGGCCGGGGTAGTGCTCGGAATGGAAGGGCCCCATGACCGTGTGGTCGTGCACGACGTCGCACTCACGGACCGCCTCGTAGGCATGGATCACGTGACGCAGTTCGGGGACGGCCATGCCGATGCGCTGGCCTTCGGCGTGGGGGAGGACCCACTGGCGGGGGACCGGGCAGGTGGAGTCGCCCGTCGTGTAGAGCAGGACCTCGTGGCCGGCATCTTGCAGGCCGCGGGCCAACTGGTCGACCACGAGCTCGATGCCGCCGTAGAGCACGGGGGGGATGGGCGTCCAGGGTGGGGCGATGAGTCCGATCCGCATGGACAGATCTAAGCATCCCGGCCGGGAGGGTAGGATCACCGGGCGCTCCTGGCGGCGTGGCCGAGTGGTTTAGGCAGGGGCCTGCAAAGCCCCGTACGGCGGTTCGATTCCGCCCGCCGCCTCCAGACCCGTCGATGTCCGCGCCCGACCGCCGTTCCGCCGAAGATGCCGGTGGGCCGTCAGCTGGCCCGTCGGTGCCGGTGGAAGAAGCCCCGTGATCCCTTGAGGTTCGTCGGGACCCCGTCGGGCTCGGGGTCGTCCAGCGCCGTCCGGCTGCAGCTGGCGCAGACCCGGCTGCCGTCCACCATCCGGGTGAGCGTCACCCGGGAGCAGCGCTCGCACTTGCGTCCGATGTAGACCTGGGCCGAGCGCACCGGCCGGACCGACGACAGGACGGCGAGCCGCTCCTGCACGTCGTCACGCAGGACGAAGCTCCCGTCCTCCGCCCGCCGCACGAGGTCCCAGGTGACGAGTTCGTGCAGCAGCGGGACCAGCTGGTCGAGCCGGCGTTTCGGATCGTCGACGACCTCGAGTGAGCGCATGGTCCACTCGGTTCCGGACAGCCCTGAGCCCGTCACGCGCGCGATGTCCGTCATCCGACACTCCCTCCGACACTGCATCCGACACTGCCCCTCCCCGGGGGCCCGCCGCCCGCCTGCCGGCCGCGCACCCTCCGCAGCGCCATCATGACGGAACCGCAGGGGGCAGACAAGGGGCAATCGGTCCCATCGGAGGCGGGTCCGGAGGACGGGACCGTGACCCTCCGTCGGGTGCACCGGCGGTCGGGCACACTGGCACGGTGCCCGCCCGCCCCGTGGTCCCGCCGCCCGACGCCGCCGGGCCCGGTCTCCATCTGCACTCGTGGCGCAGCCGGGCCGTACTCGGCGTCGTGCTGGCCTCGGTTGCCGCCGGATTCGGTCAGTTCGGCGTGGTGGCCGCCCTGGGCGACGTGGCGCGGACCTTCGGTCACGTGGCGCACGGGGCGTCGCTCGCCGATCAGGCCGGGCTGTCGGGGACGGTGCTCGGGGCCGGGCTGGCCGTGATCCGCCTGTCGTCCCTGCTGGCGCTCCCGCTCACCGGGTTCGCCGACCGCTTCGGCCGGCGGCGGATGCTCCTCGGGACCGTCACGGTCGGCCTGGCGGTCACGGTGGCGTCGGCGCTCAGCCCGGGGTACTGGTGGTTCGTCGTCATCTTCGCCCTGGGTCGGCCGTTCCTCAGTGCCACCAACGCCCTGGCCCAGGTGGTGGCGGCCGAACAGACCTCGTCGGCCGACCGGGCGAAGGCGGTGGCCCTGGTGGCCGCCGGCTACGGGGTCGGCGCCGGGCTGACGGCCATCGTGCACAGCCTGGGATCGACGTCGCTGGGGTTCCGGGGCACGGTGGCCCTCGCCGTCGTCCCGCTCGCCCTGGTGCCGGTCATCGCCCGCTGGGTGACCGAGCCGGAGCGGTTCGTCGTCGCCGACGTGGCCCACGACCAGCCGATGCCGGTGCTCGGCGCCGTCGGACCCCGGTTCCGGCGTCGCCTCGCCGTCCTGGTCGCGCTGGCGTTCGCCATCTCCGTCATGACCGGTCCGGCCAACACGTTCGTGTTCCTGTACGCCCAGAACGTCCGCCGTCTGTCGGGCGGCGTCACGGCGGCCATGGTGGTGGCGGCCGGGGCAATGGGGCTGATCGGCCTGTTGGCCGGGCGGTGGATGGCGGACCACCTCGGTCGCCGTCCCACCGGGGCCCTCGGCTTGGTCGGGATCGCCGGGGCGGCCACCGTGACCTACAGCGGCGGTTCGACCGTGCTGGTGGTGGGGTACGTCCTCGGCGTGTTGGCCGGCTCGGTGCTCGCCCCGGCCGTCGGGTCCCTCGTCAACGAACTCTTCCCGACCGGGGTGCGGGCCTCGGTGTCGGGCTGGTTCCTGGTGGCCGGCGTGCTGGGCGCCTCGGTCGGACTCGTGGCCTTCGGTGCGGTGGCCGACGTCGGCGACCGGTTCGGAATGGCGGCGGCGGTGACCTTCCTGCCCGTGGCGCTGGCGGCCGTTCTGTTCTGGTGCGTCCCCGAGACGATGGGCCGGGAGCCCGAAGATCTCTGGCCGTCCGACTGAGTGAGGAGCGGGAGGGCTCCGGGTGGTCAGGCCTCCGTGTCCGGGGGCGTCGCGGCCCGGTCCCACAGCAGACTCGGGTCACCGTCGGACCCCAGGAGCCTGTTTGCCGGGATCTGCTTGTCGATGTGACCGATGAGGCCCCGGTAGATGCCGTAGCCGACCAGCTCCTGGAGTTGCCGGGGGAAGTGGGCCACCGTGTCGGCGGCCAGGCCGAGCTGCTGGTTCTCCTGTTGGCGAATGTAGCCGGCGCAGTAGTTCATGGCGATCCCGACGCGCCGCTCCGATGTGGTGTTGGCCCCGCCGCCGTGCCACAGGCTTCCGTGCCACACCAGCACACTGCCCTTGGCCATGACGGCCGGCACGGTCTCGTAGTGGCCGGTCAGGTCGGGGGAGTGGTCGGCCCGGTGCGACCCGGGGACGAGCCGGGTGGCACCGTTCGCCTCGGTGAAGTCGGTCAGGGCCCACATCGTGTTGCAGACCGTGGCCGGGTGCGGTTTGGGCAGGGGGATGACCTGGTCGTCGGCGTGGATCGGCTGTGCCGTCTCCCCGGGGCCGATGGCGATGGAGGACAACGACGACACCAGCAGGCCCCGGTCGAGCACGCCCTGGCAGATCGGGAGGATCTCCGGATGGACCGGGATCCGTTCGAAGCTCGGTCCGTGGGCCAGGAGGTTGTACACGCGGGTCGTCCTCGTGCCTTCGAAGGCGTTGGATGCCGGAGTGATCCCGAGGTCGTGCACGAGCCGGTCGACGTCACCGACGAGTGCGTCGACCAGTCCGGGGTCGATCGCACCCTCGACGACGGTGTAGCCCTGTTCGTCGATGGCCCGAAGGTGGGACTCGGTCGACTCGCCCATGGTTCCCCGCTCCTCGCTCTGCGTGTCCGTCAGCGTAGAAGAGCTTCGCTCGCCGGAGCGAAGCCTTCCCGCCCCGTTAGGCTGGTGCCGTGGCCCGCACGAAGCGACCGGAGTACCGCTACGAACTCCTGACCTGTGCCTGGCGGGGCCACGAACTGGTGGGCGCCGGTGCCGCCGTGGTCACTCCGGAGGACGCGGTGATCGTCCGGGAGTCCGACGGGCGGCGGTGGTGCCGCTGCCTGCGGTGCGACGGCTGGTTCGCCGTCCCCGTGCCCGAGCACCCCACCGAGGAGCGGGTGCCGTCCCGTGACCAGATCGACGTGCCGCTCCGGGGGCCCGCCCTGCGCGACCGCTACGTGCTCCGGTTGATCGCCCTCGACCGCACCCTCCACGTGATCGTCCTCACGTTCCTGGCTGTGGCGTTCGTCACCTTCGCCAGCCACAACCGGGCCCTCCACACCGACTACCAGAACATCATGAACGCTCTCAACGGCGGCGGTGCCGCCGCCCTGCGCGTGCGGGGGGTGCTCGGCTACCTCCGCAAGGCGTTCGACTACACCCCGACCCATCTCTACGTGCTGGCGGCGATCTTCCTGGCCTATGCCGCACTCGAGGCGGTCGAGGCGGTCGGTCTCTGGTTCAACCGGCGATGGGCCGAGTACCTCACCTTCGTGGCCACCACCATCCTCATCCCGTACGAGATCTACGAGCTGTACCTGCGCCTGAGCGTGCTCAAGATCGTCGCCTTCGTGCTGAACGTGCTGGTGGCCGCCTACCTGCTCTATGCGAAGCGGCTGTTCGGCGTCCGGGGGGGCCACGCGGTCGAGGAGGCGCGCAAACGGGAGTTCAGCGGGTGGGCGGCGCTCGAGGCCTCGATGCCGGCGCCGGTACAGGTACCGGTCGCCTGACCCGTCGGCCCGCCACCGTGCGTGCCGGGAGCGGGTCGGATGGTAACGTCGTCCCCCACGGGCCGTTGGCGCAGTTGGTAGCGCACTTGCATGACACGCAAGGGGTCGTGGGTTCAAGTCCCGCACGGCCCACCGGAGAAGTCCCTGGTCAGAAGGTAGTTCTGGCCAGGGACTCGTCGCGTCTACGGCCTCGTCCGCACTCCCCTCCACCCGTCGCCCGCTTCATCCCGGTGTGAAAGTCCGGTTCATGCTTTCCACTGTGGCTCCGGCACCTGGTTGACACTCCCCGTATCCGGCTCCGGTACCTGGGCGACAGTGGCTCCGGTACCTGC
>Ga0302283_1001022_pt1 | contig 23626 bp, 20 predicted proteins | sample III_Fen_E1_4_FD_198770 | JGI IMG/M metagenome (GOLD analysis project Ga0302283, IMG submission 198770) | Peat permafrost microbial communities from Stordalen Mire near Abisko, Sweden - III_Fen_E1_4 | ecosystem: Environmental > Terrestrial > Soil > Wetlands > Permafrost | place: Sweden: Abisko... | reverse complement strand
AGCTGCGCCTCATCGAGCAAGGCTTCGAGGTGAAGATCGCCCGCACCGTGGCCCAGGCCCGCAAGATCCTCGCCGAGAACGAGATCTCGGCGGTGGTCAGCGAGATCGACCTCGACATCCCCGACGCGGGCATCGCGCTCCGCGAGCAGATGATCGCCGACGGCAAGGGCCGCGACATCACCTGGGTGGTGCTCACCGGCAAGACCGACCGCCAGTCGGCGCAGCGCGCCTTCGATCTGGGCTGCGACGACTTCGTCCTCAAGCCCGCCTCGACCGACATCTTCGCCGCCAAGCTGCGGCAGCTCATCGAGCGGCGCCTGGCCAGCTCGGGCGGCGGCGCGGCGCGCGGCGTCTCCGGCTCGCTCACCGAGATGTCGCTGCCCGACATGATCCAGATCCTCTGGCACGGCCGCAAGACGTGCGCCCTGCGCATCAGCGCCGGCTCGAGCTCGGGCGGGATCGACTTCTCCGAGGGCCAGGTCGTCGACGCCCGCTGGGACTCTTTCCGCGATGGGGCTTCGCCCCAAACCCCGCCGCAGGCGCTCAGGGGCGAGGACGCCTTCTACAAGATGCTCACCCTCCACGAGGGCGACTTCCGCCTCGATCCCACCTTCAAGCCCACCACCCGCACCATCCAGGCCTCGCCCGAGGCCCTCCTCCTCGAAGGCATGCGCCGCCTCGACGAGGGCTCGGCCTGAGCGGCGCCGCGGTTGCCGATGGACGTCCCGGTCATCGAGACGGAGCGGCTGCTGCTCACGCTGGGGGCGCCGGAGACGGCGGCGCGCTACGCATCGTTCGCCATCGAGAACGAGGAGCACCTGGCGCGCTGGGAGCCGCTGCGGCCCGAGGGCTACTTCTCGGAGGCGTACTGGTACCGTCGCCTCGAGCGCAACCGGGACGAGCTCGCGCGTGATTTCTCGTTCCGGCTCAGCGTCTTCCGCCGCAGCGATCCCGAGGGGCCGGTGCTCGGGCACGTCAACTTCAGCCAGATCGTCCGGGGCGCGGCGCAGTCGTGCTCCCTCGGCTACAGCCTCGATCGGCGCTGCGTGGGCCGCGGGATGATGACCGAGGCGCTGGCGGGGGCCATCCCGGTCGTCTTCGGGCAACTCGGCCTCCACCGCATCCAGGCCAACTACATCCCCACCAACGAGCGAAGCGGCCGCGTCCTCCGCCAGCTCGGCTTCGTCGTCGAGGGCTACGCGCGCGACTACCTCTTCATCGGCGGCGAGTGGCGCGACCACATCCTCACCTCCCTGACCAACACCGACGCTCCGGCGCCTACCTGAGGGGGTCACCCTGCGGAACGTTCCGCGCCCCGGGAGCCCGACGCTGTCAGACCTGTGCCCCCCTGTGCCAGGGGGACCAGCCGTGGCGAAGCGAGCAAACTGCAGGAAGGGTCCCATCGCCACGTGGCACGCCGTATGCTTGGTGGCGGCGAACAGAACTTCGGCGAGGAGGCGACAATGCGCACTGCACGAGCTTTGATTCTGACGATGGGGCTGGGAGCGGCGGCGCTCCAGGCGCGCGACGCAACCGCCTGTGGCGGCTGCTTCGTGGGCGAGACCGAGGTCACCCAGATCACCGGCGAGAAGATGCTGCTGGCGCTCTCCCAGCAGCAGACGACGCTCTACGACCAGATCACCTACAGCGGCAGCCCCTCGTCGTTCGCCTGGGTCCTGCCCATCAAGGGCGTGGCCACGGTCGGCCTCTCGTCCGACGCGCTGTTCCAGAACCTCAATCAGGACACCGCGGTCACCATCAGCGCCCCGCAGCTCAACTGTGCTGGCCCCTCCTGCGGCGGGCTCGCCTTCGCCGGCAGCAACTCCACGGGCGCCGGCGGTGGCAGCGCCCCGGTCGGCTCGGTCACCGTGATCGCCCAGCAGGTCGTCGGCCCCTACGAGACGGTCCAGCTCCAGTCCACCGATCCCACCGCCCTCACCGACTGGCTCACCTCGCACGGGTACAACATCTCGGCCTCCGACGCCCCGGTGGTCGCCGCGTACGTGTCCGAGGGCTTCAACTTCCTCGCGCTCAAGCTGGTCCCTGGCGAGGGCGTCAGCTCGATGCAGCCGGTGCGCGTGACCACCGCCGGCGCCTCCCCGTCGCTGCCGCTGCGCATGGTCGCCGTCGGCACCGGCGCGCTCACCCCCATCAACCTCTGGGTGCTCGCCGAGGGCCGCTACGACACGGTGAACTTCCCCTCGATCCTCATCGATCCGACCAAGCTCGTGTGGGACTGGGACAGCCAGTCGAGCAACTACTCGACCTTGAAGCAGGACGCCTTCACCAGCAGCAACAACGCCGGCTGGGTGGTCGAGGACGCCGAGCCGTTCTCGATGTACCAGCTCCAGGGCCAGCTCAGCGAGCTCGTCGCCACCGATCCGACCACGAGCGGCTACGCCGACGCCATGGGCAACGGCGCCGCGGCGGCCCTCGCCGACGACATGACCACCCTCTTCGCCGGCCTCGACCCCTCGTCGACGTGGATCACCCGCTTCGAGGGCCTGATCTCGCACGCCTCGCTCAACGCCGACCTCCAGATCGCCGCCGCCTCCGATCAGAGCCAGGTCTCGCGCTACCTCACGGCGACGCAGACCACCGGCACCACGCCCGCCTGTCCCGTGTACACCTGCGGTGGGAGCACCGTGAGCGGCGGGTGGAACTTCTGGAACGGCGGCGGCGGCAGCACGCCCGGCACGACCACGGGCACCAGCAACGGTGGCTGCGCGATGACGTCGCGCGACAGCAGCGGCCCGTTCTTCGGCGCCGCGGCGCTGCTGGCGGCGCTCGCCTTCGCGCGGCGCCGCAACCGGCGGGCGTAAAGCGGCGACCTTCCCAGGCTCCGCGACGAGGGTCGCGGGGCCGAGGCGTCACGATCGCCCGTCCCGGCGTCTCTCCCGAAGTCCGCGAAGAGCGTGGCAATCATCGAGAAGCGCGATGTGCCGATCGAGGGGCAGCTGAACGGCCGAGCGTGGCTGTCGGGACGACGTCGCGATCGCTGATACCTACCTGATCGCGCACCGATGGCTTTGTCTGCCCCATGACATCTCGGCCGGGCGCACCCAGGCCGGCTGGCTCGCGCGCAAACCCCTCATCGTGCCTGGTATCCGCCGGTTCCACAAGGGGGACATTCCGTCCGGGATGTCGTACCTTGGTTGGCTGGATCCCATCATGAGGTGCGGGGCGACCGCGCTCCGGTGGGTTGCTGGAAGCCAGGTGGTCGGATGCGGCGGGCAAGCGACGGCGGGGTATCGTCGAAATCGATCGGGCAGAGCGGGTACGAGCCGGTGGGCCCGGTGCGCCGCCCGCGCGTGCTGATCGTCGATGACGACCGCGCCGCGCGGGAGACGCTCTCCGCGCTCCTCGAGGACACCTTCGAGACCGTCACGGCCTCCAGCGGGCGGGGGGCTCTGGAGCTGCTCCCGCGCTACCTGTTCGACGTGGTCTGCACGGACTACGACATGCCCGGCATGAACGGGATGGAGGTGCTGCAGCACCTCTTCGCGCACTACCCGTGCGCCTCCGGCGTCCTCGTCACCGGGCACCGCGAGTACCTCGCGACGCCGCCGAGCTACGGCCGGGGTCGCGTCTACGACATCCTGCTCAAGCCCTTCGACGGGGACACGCTGGAGCGGACCATCTCTCGCGCCCTGGAGCGCACCCGCGTCTCGCGGGAGCTGGAGCGGCGCGGCGTAACGGCGCGATGAGGGCCCGGTGGATCGCGCCGGCGGTGGGGTTGTGGGTGGCGATGCTCGCCTGCGGCGGCCGAGCGCTGTGGACCTACGAGGCCGCCCCCGGCGAGGCCGCCACGCCCCCGACCTCGTGGCCCGCAGCCAGCACCATCCCGCGGGCGCCGGGCGTGGCGACCCTGGTGATGCTGGTGCACCCGCGCTGCTCCTGCAGCCGCGCCAGCCTCACCGAGCTGTCGACGCTGATGGCCTCGCTCGCGGGGCGCGCCGAGGCGCACGTGCTCTTCATGGAGCCAGAGGGCGAAGGCGAGGACTGGGTCAAGACCGACCTCTACACCCAGGCCCAGGCGGTGGCCGGCGCCCACGTCCACATCGATCGCGACGGGCAGGAGGCGGCGCGCTTCGCCGCCAGGACCTCGGGGCAGACGGTCGTCTACGACCCCGCCGGGAAGCTGGTCTTCTCGGGCGGCATCACCGCGTTTCGCGGCCACCCCGGCGACAACGCTGGGCGCACCCGGATCGTGGCGCGGCTGACGGAGGGGCAGGCCGACAGCGAGACCAGCCTGGTCTTCGGCTGCCCGCTCACCGATCCGCAGTGAACGGGGAGGGCGCGCGTTCATGGATGACAGCCGAGACGAGGTAACCCGCGCCGCAAACCGGCTCTTCGAGGAGCACCGGCTCGCCAACTACCAGCAGACCGACCGCATCTTCACCTGGCTGATGCTCGGGCAGTGGGGGCTGGCCATCGTCTGCGCGCTGACCCTCTCGCCCTACGCCTGGGCCGGCCACGTGCGCACCGTGCACCTCCACGTGCAGGCGGCGATCTTCCTGGGCGGCGCGCTCTCTGCCCTGCCCATCCTCCTCGCGCGCACGCACCCGGGCGCGCCCGTCACCCGGCACGTGATCGCCGCCGCGCAGATGCTCTGGTCCGCGCTCCTCATCCACCTCAGCGGCGGGCGCATCGAGACCCACTTCCACATCTTCGGCTCCCTCGCGTTCGTGGCGTTCTACCGCGACTACCGGGTGCTGCTCACGGCGACCGTCGTGGTGGCGCTCGATCACTTCGTCCGCGGGCTCCTCTTCCCGGAGTCGGTGTACGGCGTGGTCAACCCGGAGTGGTGGCGCTTCCTGGAGCACGCGGGCTGGGTCGTGTTCGAGGACATCGTGCTCGTCATCTCCTGCCTGCGCGGGGTCGAGGAGATGCGCGAGGTGGCCAGGAAGCGGGCCGAGATCGAGGCGGTCTCCGCCGAGGAGCGGCGCAAGTCGGCGGCGCTCGACGAGGCGCTCCGCCAGCTCTCGAGCTCGCAGGAGACGCTGGTTCGCCAGGAGAAGCTCGCCGCCATCGGCCAGCTCGCGGCGAGCGTCGGGCACGAGCTCCGCAACCCGCTCGGCGCCATCGCCAACGCCAGCGCGTACATCACCAAGAAGCTCGCCCGCGCCTCCATCGACGACGCGCGGGTCGTCCAGTTCCTCGGCGTCATCGACAAGGAGGTCAGCGCCTGCGGGAAGATCATCTCCGATCTCCTCGACTTCGCCCGCGAGCGCCCCCTCTCGCGCGGCGCCTGCCCCCTGGGCCCGCTGGTCGCGGAGGCCGTGGCGCTCGTCCCCCGCCCCTCCAACGTCACCGTGAAGAACGACGTCCCCGAGGATCTCCCCGTCCCGACGCTCGACAAGGACATGTTCCGCCAGGTCCTCATCAACCTGGTGCAGAACGCCGTCGAGGCGATCCCGATGGGCCGCGTGGGGTCGGTCGTGGTAACGGCCGAGGGCGGCGGCGCGCGCCCCTGGGCGGTGCGCATCGCCGACGACGGCGCGGGCATCCCCGACGACGTCGCGAGCCGGGTGTTCCAGCCGCTCTTCACGACCAAGTCCAAGGGCACCGGCCTGGGGCTGGCGATCGTCGCCAACATGATCCAGAAGCATCAGGGTGCCATCCGCGTCGACAGCGAGGTCGGGCGCGGCACCACCTTCATCATCGAGCTGCCCGCGACGGCGGCGCCCGTCACCGCCTGAGGAGACCGATGGCCGAGCCGCGTGTGCTGGTGGTGGACGACGAGAGCTCCCTGCGGGTCACGCTCGCGGCCAACCTGGAGCTGGAGGGCTTCACCGTGGTCGAGGCGGACGGCGCCGAGCAGGCCCTCGCCCGTCTGGAGGAGGGCCCCTTCGACCTCGTCCTCTCCGACATCCGCATGCCCGGCATGCACGGCGTCGACCTCTTCCGCCAGATCCGCACCCGCTGGCCGAGCCTGCCGGTGGTGCTGATGAGCGCCTTCGCCATGGAGCATCTCGTCGAGGAGGCGGTGCAGGAGGGCGTCTTCACCGTGCTCCGCAAGCCCTTCGACATGGAGCGGGTGCTCGCGCTGGTCAAGCGCGCGGCGGCGCAGCCCATCGTCCTCGTCGTCGACGACGAGCACGGCAACGCCGAGACGATGGCGGCGGCGCTGCGCATCGTCGGCCTGCGGGCCCGGGCGGTCTACGACGCGGCCGCCGCCATCGCCGCCGTCGGCGAGGACGCGGTGGACGTCGCCGTGGTGGATCTGGTCATGCCCGGCCGCGGCGGCGTCGAGCTCATCGACGACCTGCTCTCCCTCGACCCGACGGTCGCCGTCATCGCCGTCTCCGGCCACTCGGTGCCCCTCCTGATGGGCAAGGTCGCGGCGCGCGGCGCCTACGCCTGCATGGAAAAGCCGGTCGGACACCGCGATCTCGTGGCGACGATCGCGCGCGCCCGGGGGCAGGGCGCGTGATGAGCGACGCCGATCTCACCACCTGCGCGGGGCTGGCCATCGCCGAGGAGGTGCTGGCCCAGACGCGCCACGATCTCCGCAACCGCCTCTCCAGCATCCAGAACGCGGCGTTCTACCTGAAGCGCAAGAGCCGCAGCACCGCGCTCTGGGAGGAGCCGCACGTCGCCGACTTCTTCGAGATCATCGCCGACGAGCTGCGCCGCGCGCAGGTGCTCCTCGGCGAGGAGGCGACCGTCGCCGGGCGCTGGGAGCGGCGCGTCGCCGTCGGCCCCCTCGCGCCGTGCCTGACGCGGGCGCTCGCCGCCGCGCACATCCCCGCGGCCGTCGTCGTCGAGACCCACTTCGCCGACACCGCGCCCGTCGAGCTCGAGCCCACCGAGGCGGCGCTCCTCGCCAGGTGCCTGATCGACAACGCGGTCGAGGCCATGCCGGAGGGCGGCGTCCTCACGGTGCGCTCGTTCGACGCGTCGGGCCGCGTCACCCTCGAGATCCACGACACCGGCGTCGGCTTCGGCGCGCTCACCCCCGAGGAGGCGCTCGCCCCCTTCGCCTCCACCAAGCCCGGCCACGCCGGGCTCGGGCTCGCCGTGGTCAAGCGGACGGCCGGGCGCGCGCGCGCCGAGCTCGAGCTCCGCTCGAAGGGCACGGGCACGATCGCCACCGTCACCTTCCCCCGCGCGATCCCGGGAGTGGTCCATGGGTGAGCTGCGGAGGCTGCTCGTGGTGGAGGACGACGCGTCCAACCGGCTGACCTTGTGCGCGCTGCTCGAGGACGAGGGCTTCGAGGTCGAGGCCGCCAGCTCGCTCGCCGAAGCCGAGGATCTCCTCCGCCGCGCGGCCCCCTTCGCGGCCGTCCTCCTCGATCGCGGGCTCGGCCGCGAGGACGGGCTCGCGCTCGTGCCCACGGTGCGGGCGGCGATGCCGGCCGCCAAGATCGTGGTGCTGAGCGGCCAGGACACGCCCGCGCCGGGGGTCGACGCCACCCTGCGCAAGGGCGATCGCTTCGACGACCTCTCGGCGGCGCTCGCGGCGATCCTCGCCGGGCCGCCCTGATCGGTCTCAGCTCAGGACCGCCCGAACCTTCTCGAGCCTCCGCGCCGCGAGGTCGCGCGCGCGCTTGCCGGCCCTGTCCTCGATCGAGGCGTCGGCGCCGTGGGCGAGCAGCAACGCGAAGGTCGCCGCGCCGGCGGAGTCGTCGTCCTCGGCGGCGGCGGCGAGGTGGAGGATGGTTTGCCCGGCGTCATCCTGCGCGTTGATCTCCAGGCCGAGGCCGAGAAGGAGCTCGAAGAAGAGCATCGCCCGGGGAGCCGTCAGCCGCGGGGCGCCGAACCTCGCCACGAACGTGTGCAGGAGGGTGCGGCCCCCCGGCTGGAGCTGCTCCGGGTCGAGCCCCCGAGCTCGAATCAGCTCGAAGGCTTCGATGGACGCACAGTACGCGAGCGAGGTCCGCCCCAGGCCATCAAGGACCGCGGGGTCCGCTCCGAGCTCCAGGTAACATCGCGCCAGCTCCACGTCCGCGCGCGAGGCCAGCGCCGCCTGGAGGGGGGTCGAGCTTCGGCCGCCGGGGCTCGCGGGGATGGCGCGCGCGTCGATGTCGGCGCCGTGCGCCACCAGCCATCGAACCTTCGCGATCGTTTCCGCCCGGTGCAGGACGGTCTGGCCCTGGCCGTCGCGTCGATGGATGTCCGCCCCATGGGTGAGGAGCAGCTCGCTGGCGTCGACTCCGGTCGTCATCAACAGCGTCCCTTCGTACCAGGGCGCGTCCGGAGCCGCGCCGGCGGCGAGCAGCGCGGACAGCCGTCCGAGGTAGTCGTCGGAGCTCATCGGACGAGCGATGACGCGATCGATCTGCTCCTCCGACAGGCCGTTCTCGCTCATGCGCGCGCGGATCGTGGGCGCGCGGGTGGGATCATCCCCGTGCTCGACGAGGAGGTGGAGCGGCCAGCGGTCCTGCCCTCTCCAGCCGTCGACGCGGGCCCCGCGGGCGAGGAGCCACTGGACGGTCGCCAGGGTGGAGAACGTGACGGCCTCGTTCAAGAGCAGCTGTCGCGTGTTCATCGTCGCGCCCTTCTCCAGGAGCACGCCCATCATCTCGGTGTCGTCGTTCCGCGCCGCGTAGCTCAGCGCGGTCGGGAATTCGCCATACCGGGCCTGGTGCCCCGGGAAGTCGTCGCCCGGCACGGCGTCGGGATGAGCGCCGAGCTCCAGGGCGGCGCGGACGCCGGCGAGGTCGTCGGCGCGGGCGGCCATGAGCAGGGCGCGGTCCGCCGGCGTCGCTTCGAGGGTGACCGGCGGCGGCTCGTTTGGCCCGGTGTCCCGCGGGTCGTGCGCGAGCCACGCGTACCAGGCCCTGGCGCCCGGGCCCTCCGCGTCGAGGTGCGAATCCATCGAATCACCGGGCCCGCGCGAGACGAGCGGGAACCAGTCGTCCTGATCTCCGCCTGCACAGCCAAGCTTCGAGTACGCGGTGAGGAAACCGACGAGATCCGGCGCCAGGGCGTGCCCGTGCAGGCCCTCGCAGTCGTGGCTGAAGTAGCGCACCGGCTGCCGCTCAAGGTCGTTCGACACATCGATCGTCAGCATGTCGCCGTTGCGCAGCTCGGCGATGGGGAACTGGTGCTCCCACATCTCCGGGCGGTTCAGGGCCTCCGAGACGCGCTTCTTCCGGTTCTTGCGCTTCCAGCCCTCGAAGTTGGCGATGGCATGGCCATCGATGTGACCCAGGTCCCAGACGCAATCACGCAGGCCACCCACGCTGGCGAACGCACCGCGGTCCGCGGGCACCAGGTGTGCCGGGACCCGCCACCCGAAGCGAACCTGGGCCGAATGGCGCGTCAGGATCTCGCGCAGCTGCCGCGGGAACCGGAGCCCGTGGGCGCGCTCGATGCGCGCGAGCTCTGCGGCCGGGGCCGGCGAGGCGATGGCGACCGGCGTCACGTCCCAGCCGCGCCTCCGGGCGAGGGCCTCCATCTTGCGCCAGTCGGCGGCCCACTGCGCCCAGATCTCGTCGTTCATGCGACCCCGCCTCTCCTGGCTGGGATCGTAGCGCGGGCGCGAACGGTGCTAATCGGTGATCCGCACCGCGCCGCTGTCGTCGACCAGATCCCGCGCGTCGTGGTCCGACTCCACCTCCTCGGCGCCCGGCGCGGGGATCGGGAGCACCAGCGGGTCCTGCGCGACTGCCGCGGAGGCCGCGGGGGCCTTGCCGGGGTGGGGCGGCAGGTGGACGGGCGTGCGCAGCACGTGGTGGCTGCCGGGGTGGCCGCGGTGGGCGAGGCGGGACTTGCCGCGGGGCAGGGCCCTGGCGAGCTCGATGCAGGTGGAGTGCAGCTCGTGCGGGCAGGAGATGCGCACGTGGAAGTGGTCGTCGTGGGGCAGCGAGTTGTGGGGCTGCATCATCACGGTGGCGGCGCGGTCCCAGAGGGCGTGCGAGACGCGGGGGCGGGCGTAGGCCAGCACCTCGTGGCGGATCCACTCGGCGATGAAGATGTGGCTGACGCGGGCGGCGGGGTCGGTGAGCAGCTCCTGGACGAAGGCCCAGTTGCGGGCGAGGTCGTAGTGCGCGCCGGGGACGGTGGGCGAGGCCATCGAGGTGTCGAACTTGATGAAGCCGTGCGCGTGGAGCTGCTTGCCGTGGGCGTCGACCGCGTAGAAGCCGAGGTCGGCGTCGCGCCCGCTCTCGTGGGAGTGGTGGCGGAGCACGTCGCCGCCGCCGTGCCGCGAGATGTCGCCGACGTCGAGGACCGAGCCGGGGAAGCGCTTGTTCACGGCGCGCGCGGCGCGGTCGATCATGTTGACGAAGACGGGCAGGCCCCAGCGCACGTCGCCCGAGTCGTAGGAGGGCACCACGCGGAAGTAGGGGCGGGTGACGTCGAGGTGGACGCCCCCCTTGAGGTGGCCGTCGTTGGGGCTGCCGACCGACTCGGCGTGCTCGGCGGGCGGGTGCTTGGCGGGGTGGAAGGCGGTGACCACCTTCTCGGGCGCGGCGTCGGCGCCGAGGGAGCCGTCGCGGGGGGCGCGGCCGGAAGCCTCCTCCAGCTTGGCGCGGCGGGGGCGGCGCCGGTGCGCCTGGCCCCGGTGGGCGGCCGGGCGGGCGACGGGCTCGTCGGCGCGGGCGGAGGGGCTCAGCGCGACGAAGGCGAGGGCGGCGGCGAGGAGCAGTCGGGCGGGCCTGGGCACCCCCGCCGAATAGCGCCGGGGCCGGCCGTGGGCCAAGAACCATTCCCGGCGGCGGCCGTTTGGAGTAGCTCTCGGGGCTGTATGAACAAGGTGTACCAGAGCGCGATCGAGGCCGTCCGCGATATCCCGGACGGCGCCACGATCCTCGCCGGAGGCTTCGGCCTCTGCGGCATCCCGGAGCGCGCCATCGCCGCCCTGCGCGAGCTCGGGCCCAAGGGCCTGGTGGTCGTCTCCAACAACTGCGGCGTCGACGACTTCGGCCTGGGGATCCTGCTGCGCAACAAGCAGATCCGCAAGATGGTGTCCTCGTACGTGGGCGAGAACAAGGAGTTCGAGCGCCAGTACCTCACCGGCGAGCTGGAGGTCGAGCTCACCCCCCAGGGCACCCTCGCCGAGCGCATCCGCGCGGGCGGCGCCGGCATCCCCGCGTTCTACACGCCGACCGGCGTGCACACCGCCATCAGCGACGGCGGAATGCCCGTGCTCTACAACCCCGACGGCACGGTGAAGAAGTACTCCGACAAGAAGGAAGTGCGCTCCTTCGACGGCAAGGACTACGTGCTGGAGCCGGCCATCCGCGGCGCCTTCGCCCTGGTGAAGGCCTGGCGCGGCGACCGCTACGGCAACCTCGTCTACCGGCACACCGCGATGAACTTCAACCCGATGATGGCCACCGCCGCCGACGTCACCATCGCCGAGGTCGAGGAGCTGGTCGAGGTCGGCCAGATCCCCCCCGACCAGGTCCACACCCCGGGCATCTTCGTGCACCGGATCTTCCAGGGCGATCACTACGAGAAGCGGATCGAGCGCCGCACCGTTCAGAAGAAGGCGGGGATCTAGTCATGGCACTCAGCAGGGAACAGATCGCCCGCCGCGCCGCGCAGGAGCTCCGCGACGGCTTCTACGTCAACCTCGGCATCGGCATGCCCACGCTGGTGGCCAGCTACATCCCCCCCGGCGTCGAGGTGGTCCTCCAGAGCGAGAACGGCCTGCTCGGCATCGGCCCCTACCCCGAGGCCGGGAGCGAGGACGCCGATCTCATCAACGCCGGCAAGGAGACCATCACCATGCTCCCCGGCTCGGCGGTGTTCTCCAGCGCCGACTCGTTCGGCCAGATCCGCGGCGGCCACATCGACATCGCCATCCTCGGCGCCATGGAGGTCTCCGAGAAGGGCGATCTCGCCAACTGGATGATCCCCGGCAAGATGGTCAAGGGCATGGGCGGCGCCATGGATCTGGTGGCGCGGGCCAAGCGGGTGGTGGTGATCATGGATCACGCGGCCAAGGGCGGCGCCCCCAAGATCCTCAAGGAGTGCGCGCTGCCGATCACCGGGCGCGGGGTGGTCCACCGGATCATCACCGACCTCGCGGTCCTCGACATCACCCCCGACGGCCTGGTCCTGCGCGAGCTGGCCCCCGGCGTCACCGCGCGCGAGGTGCAGGAGCGGACCGAGCCCACCCTCAGGGTCCCGTCCGACCTCACCGAGATCAAGCTCCCCTCCTGAAGGGCGAACGAACATGGTCTGGCCCGAGAAGAACCTTCCGACCATCGACGCGAGCGAGAAGCGATCGCTCGGCGTCGGCGTGTTCCGCCGCTGCGACGGCTGCGGCGAGACCCTCACGGCCGGTGAGCTCGCCGCCGCCTTCGAGGTGTGCCCCCAGTGCGGGCAGCACCACAAGCTCGACTCCGAGGGCTGGCGCCGCCTCCTCCTCGACGACGGCGCGCTCGAGGTCTGGGACGATCACCTCGAGCCCGGCGATCCGCTCCGCTTCGTCGACGGGCGCAGCTACAAGGACCGCATCCTCGCCACCCAGAAGAAGTCCAAGGTGCGCGAGTCGGTGGAGATCGGCCAGGCCCGCCTCGGCGAGCGGCCCATCGCCTACGGCGCCTTCATCTTCGCCTTCATGGGCGGGAGCATGGGATCGGTCGCCGGCGAGAAGGTGACCCGCCTCTTCGAGCGCGCGGTGGACGGGCTCTTGCCCGTGGTGCTCCTCCAGGCCTCGGGCGGCGCCCGCATGCAGGAGGGCATCCTCTCGCTGATGCAGATGGCCAAGAGCGTCTCCGCGCTGGAGCGCTTCCGCAAGGTCGGCCTGCCCTTCGTCTCGGTGCTCCTCCACCCCACCACCGGCGGCGTGGCGGCGAGCTTCGCCTTCCTCGGCGACGTCAACATCGCCGAGCCCAAGGCGCAGATCGGCTTCGCCGGCCCCCGCGTCATCGAGAGCACCATCCGCCAGACCCTGCCCCGCGGCTTCCAGCGCTCCGAGTTCCTCCTCGAGCACGGGATGCTCGACGCCATCGTCCCCCGCCTGGAGATGAAGGCGTGGATCGCCGCCACCCTCGGTCACCTCATGTCCAGCCCGGCCGGGAGGCGCACCTCGCGATGAGCCGGACGAGCTCGGCGCACGCCCAGCTCAACGCCCTCGTCGCCCGCGCGCCGCGCGGCATGCTGCTCGGGCTCGACCGGGTCGAGGCCGCGCTCGCGGCGCTGGGGGATCCCCACCTCGGCCTCCGCGCCGTGCACATCGCCGGATCCAACGGCAAGGGCAGCACCGCGGCCATGGTCGAGTCGGTCGCCCGCGCCGCCGGCCTGCGCACCGGGCTCTACACCTCGCCGCACCTCTGCCGCTTCGCCGAGCGCATCCGCATCGACGGCGTCCCCCTCGACGACGAGGCCTTCGAGCGCTGCCTCGGCGCCGTCCTCGCGCGCTGCCAGCCCGACCTGACCTTCTTCGAGAGCCTCACCGTCGCCGCCTTCGTGGCCTTCCGTGAGGCGGGCGTCGATCTCGCCGTGCTCGAGGTCGGCCTCGGCGGCCGGCTCGACGCGACCAACGTGATCCAGGATCCCCTCGCCACCGCCATCACCTCGATCTCGCTGGAGCACACCGCCATCCTCGGCGACACGCTGGCGGCCATCGCGCGGGAGAAGGCGGGGATCCTCAAGCCGGGCGCGCCCGTGGTGCTGGGGCCGCTGCCCGAGGAGGCGGACCAGGCCATCGCCGAGGTGGCGGCGCGCGTGGGCGCGGGCCCGGTGGTCCGGGTGGAGAGCGCGAGGCGCAGGGCCGCGAGCTGCACGCCTGCCATCCGGGTGCACCAGGACGGCGCCGTGACCGAGGTTCGCGGGCCCGGGCCCGGAGACGAGGTCACGGTGGCGCTCCGCCTCGCCGGCGCGCACCAGGCCGAGAACGCGGGGGTGGCGGTGGGCGTGGTGCACGCGCTCGCGGCCCGGTTCCCGGGGCGCGATTTCGCGACGGCGCTGCGCGTGGGGCTGGCGTCGGCGGAGTGGCCGGGGCGGTGCGAGCGCATCCCGAGCGGCGAGGTCACCGTGCTGCTCGATGCCGCGCACAACCCCGAGGGGGCGGCGGCGCTCCGGGCGACGCTGGCGGGCAGCGATCCCACCCGCACGGCGCTGGTGTTCGGAGCGCTGGCCGACAAGCGCTGGCCGGACATGCTGGGGCCGCTCGCGGCGCTCGCGGGGCGCCGCTACTACACCCGGCCCAAGGGGCGCGAGCCGGCTCCCCTGGAGGCGCTCGCCGCGATCGCGCCGGGGCAGGCCGTGCCCGAGCCGCGCGAGGCGCTGGCGCGGGCGCTGGCCGAGAGCGCGCCGGGGGACACCGTGGTGGTGACCGGATCGATCTACCTGGTGGGCGAGGTGCGGGCGGCCCTGCTGGGGATCGAGGCGGACCCGGTCATCGCGCTCTGAGGACGCGGCGATCGGGCTCGATCTACCGGCTCCCCGGCGAGAGGTCCCCGACCCGCCGGCCGCTTCCGGTACCCTGACACGATGGCGCGTACTCCCTCCGCACCGTTCGCCCTCGTGCCCCTCCTCCTCGTCGGCGCCTGCGACGTCGGCGAGACCAGCCACGCAAGCGGCTCCGGCGGGGGTGCCGCCGCCTCGACCGCCGCGTCCACCGGCACCGGCGGCTCCGCGCCGCTCGCGGGGACCGTGGCGCTGACCGCCGCCGGGGCCCTCGCCATCGCGCCCACCGCCTTCGGCCAGAACTACTGGAGCTGGGAGCCGAGCTTCGGCGATCCCCTCGCGGGGACCGAGACCATGGCGGCCGCCATGCACCTGGGCTTCCTTCGCGCCGGGGGCAACAACAACGATACGCAGTCGCCCTCGCCGTTCACCAATGCCGAGATCGACGCCTTCGTCGCGTACAGCCGCGCGGTGGGGGCCGAGCCGGATCTCCAGGTCCCCATCCTCGCGGACGTCACCAGCGCTCCCGGCACGGCGCAGGGGGCCGCGGACATGGTCACGTATGCCAACAAGACCATGGGATATGGCATCAAGTACTGGTCGATCGGCAACGAGCCGGATCTCTACTCGACCACCGTGGGCCTGCCCATGTACGGCAACTACACCGCGGCCGACTACTGCGCCACGTTCACCGCCTTCGCCCAGGCGATGAAGGCCGTCGATCCCACCATCAAGATCCTCGGCCCCGAGCTGTCGTACCGGTACACCCCGGAAGGCGACTGGCTGACTCCCTTCCTCGACGGCTGCAAGGATCAGGTCGACATCGTCACCGTGCACCGCTATCCGCTCGACCCCTCGGCCACCACCGTCGCCGCGGCGTTCGCCGACGCGGACGCCTTCCGGCAGGTGGCGGTGGCGCTGCGGGCCAACCTGGACGCGCACGGGATGACGGCGACGCCGCTCGGCTTCACGGAGGCCAACGTCACCTGGGACGGGACCCCGTCCAAGAGCACCCTCCCGGCCTCGCCGAGCACCTTCTTCGCCGGGCTGTGGGCGGCCGACGTGACCGGCGTCGCCCTGGAGCAGGGGCTGTTCACCCAGGCGTTCTGGCACGTGGCGGACGGGAGCACCGGCTGGAAGCTGGCCTTCATCCTGGGCGGGCAGCCCGCGCCGGCCTACCACGCGGTGTCGCTGTTCGCGCAGCACTTCACCGGCGCGAGCCTGCGGGTGAGCGGCGTGCCCGCGGGCTTCTCGGTGTACGGGAGCCAGGACCCGCAGGCGGGCACGGCGGTGATGGTGCTCAACAAGACGGCGGCGACCGCGCGGCTCGGGCTGACCTTCGATCAGGTCCCGGCGCAGGAGATCACGCTCGAGGGGCAGTCGCAGGCCGCGCTGCTGATCCCCTCGGGCGGGGGAGCCGCGCAGGTGCTCCGCTACACCCAGGCGCTCGCCGCGGCGGGGATGGGGCCGGCGCAGGATCCCTGAGGCCGCGCCCGTCACCTGGGCCCCGCCGCCCCTCGCTCGCCCCGACGTTCCGACAATTGGCCCCGCCGCGACGCGGGGCGGTGTCCGGCGTGCGGCGGCAGGGCGACGGCGGCGGGGATCCCGGGTAAGATGTCGCCCATGTCGCCCCCCCCTCCCACCGTTCCCACCGAGTGGAGCGTCGGCCGCACGTCGGCGACCGTGCCCCAGGTGGACGGCGGATCCTTCGCCGTGCCGCGCCTCGAGCTCTGCGTGGAGCGCGAGCCTGCCGCGACGGGGGAGGCCCCGGTCGCCGCGCAGCGACCGATCGTGCTCGACGGCGAGTTCTTCCGCATCGGATCCCACCCCGCCAACAACCTGGTGCTCAGCGATCCGCTGGTCTCCCGGTTCCACTGCAGCCTGGTGCGCTCGGCGACGGGCTTCCGCATCACCGACTCGGGCTCGCTCAACGGCACCCGCGTCGGCGGGGTGCGGGTGCGGGACGCCGACCTGCCCCTGCCGGAGTGCCGGATCGAGCTGGGGGACACGGTCGTGCGGGTGCGCGACCTCGGGGCGGTCAACCAGGACAAGGTCTCGCCGGGGCTCTCGCTGGGGTCGCTCTACGGCATCTCGGTGGCGATGCGGCGGCTCTTCGAGCTCATCAAGCGCGTCTCCAAGAGCGGCTCGGACGTGCTCATCGAGGGCGAGAGCGGGACCGGCAAGGAGCTCATCGCCACCGAGATGGTGCGGCTCGGCGGCCGGGGGGACAAGCCGCTGGTGATCGTCGACTGCGGCGCCGTCTCGCCGCAGCTCATCGAGAGCGAGCTCTTCGGGCACATGCGGGGCTCGTTCACCGGGGCCACCCGGGACCGGGCCGGCGCCTTCGAGGCGGCCGACGGCGGCACCGTCTTCCTCGACGAGATCGGGGAGCTGCCCCTCGACATGCAGCCCAAGCTCCTCCGCGCCATCGCCGCGCGCGAGGTGCGGCGCATCGGCGAGAACCGGGTGCGCAAGATCGACGTGCGGGTGGTCGCCGCCACCAACCGCCAGCTCGAGCGCGAGATCAACAACGGCCGCTTCCGGGAGGACCTCTACTACCGCCTCTCGGTGCTCACGGTGCGGGTGCCCCCGCTGCGCGAGCGCATCGACGACCTCCAGCTCCTGGTCGAGCACTTCCTCGCCGAGCGCGACGCCGCCGACAAGATGAGCCTCTTCGGGCCCGACGTGCTCGAGCAGATGAAGCGCTACGACTGGCCCGGCAACGTCCGCGAGCTGCGCAACTACGTGGAGCGCAAGGTCGTCCTCGAGCACCACATCGAGGCGCTGGGGGCGAGCCACCTCTCCGAGACGCGCAGCGAGCCTCCGGACGGGGGCGCCAGGACCGGGCGCGGGGCGGCTCCGGCGCCCGGCGTCGAGCTGCCCTTCAAGGAGGCCAAGGATCAGGTCATCGCCGACTTCGAGCGCGCCTACCTGAGCGACCTGCTCCGCTGGGCCGGCGGCAACGTCAGCAAGGCGGCCCGCAAGGCGCAGCTCGATCGGATGCACCTGCACCGGCTCTTCCAGCGGTACGGGCTGCGGAGCGCGGGCTCGCTCGAGGAGTAAAGTGGCTCCGCCGGCGGGTGCGTGGTGTACTCCCCGCATGGTTTCACCCTTGCGTGCGCTCTCCCTGAGGGTCGGGAGCGTCGCGGCCCTCGCCCTCCTCGGCGGCCCGGTCGCGGCCCAGACCCCCGCGCCGCTCGCGCCTCCGCCTCCCGCCGCGGTGCGCGCCGCCCCCCGGGCGCCGGTCCCGGTGCGCCGCCCCCAGCGTGCGCCTCGCACCAAGCGCCAGGTGGAGGTCGCGCTGCCGGAGGGCACGCCGGTGGTGAGCTCCCCCGAATTCGCGCGGCTGGAGGACGGCAAGACGCGCATCTGGGTCGAGGTGAGCGCGAGGGTGGACGTCGTGGAGAAGCGGCTGCCCGGGCAGGTCGTCTACCACCTGCAGGGCGCGGGCGTGCTCCGGCGGACCAGCCAGCTCCCGCTGCAGACCGCGTTCTTCAGCACCCCCGTCGAGCGGGTCCAGCTCGCGCCCGAGGGGGCCGACGTCGACCTGGTGATCACGCTGCGCGAGGCGACCGAGCCCGCCTACCACGTCGTCGAGACGCCGCGCGGGATGGTGCTCCAGGTCGACCTTCCCCGATCCCAGACCTTCGGACGCGACGAAGAGGTGCCCGATTCCCGCCCCAGCTCCGAGCGCAGCTCGGCCTCGCGGAGCCTCGGCACCACGACCACGCCCGACCAGCCGCCGCCCGCCGCGGACGCCCACTGAAGCGGAGGGCACGCGGCTGCCCGGCGGGCGCCGCGGCCCTCGCGCTGCTCGCCACGGCGAAGGGCGCGGCGGGGGCTGCTCCTCCGGCGGCGGGGGTCGACGCGCCCTCGGGTCTCGCCGGCGCCGTCACCTTTCGCGCCGATCGCCTCGACGGCGACGCCGCGCTCGGCGACGTCACGGTCCAGGGCGGTGTCGAGATCGCCTACGGTCGCTACCGGCTGCGCGGGGATCACCTCCAGCTCCGGCGCGACGGGGCGGCCGTGGTCTTCTCCGGGGAGGCGCGGGCGGCCTTCTGTCCCTGCGCCGAGCCGCCGCTCACGTTCCTCGCGGCGGGCGGTCGGCTGGAGCCGCCGGGGGATCTCTTCCTCCGCTTCCCGCGGGTCGCCGTCGCGGGAGTGCCGATCGTTGCGCTGCCCTGGCTGTGGCTGCGGGCGCCCGATCAGGTCGGTCTCCTCCCGCCGCTCTTCGCGGTGCGCGGCGCCGACGGGGCGCTGCTCGGCTCCGGCGTCCACCTGCCGTGGCATGGCGCGAACGGGGCCGTCGAGGCCCTCGATCTCACCGCCGGGGGCTACGTGAAGGGCGGCGCGGAGCTCGGGGCGCGGCTGGTGACGGCGGGCAGCGACGCGGCCGTCACCGCGGATCTGATCCACGGCACCCGCATCGCGCTCGAGGCTCGTGGCGTGGTCCGGCCCGAGGCGCAGCCGAGCGTCGGCGTGGCCTGGACGCTCGACGCCGTCCGCGGCGATCGGGCGCGCTCGGGGACGGTCGATCTGAGCGCGGCGGCGCAGCCCTTCGACACCGCCGCGGCTGAGCTCTCCCGGCGCGCCGAGGCGGGCCCGGTGAGCCTCGTGATCGCGGCCGGCGCCGTCGCCCGGGCGCTGCGCGGCGAGGGGCCCCTCGCGGCCGGACCGCGCGCCGCCCTCGCGCTGGGAGGGGCGCTCGGCGGCCTCGGCTCGTGGAGCGCCGACGCGGCGGGTGTGGTGCTCGGCGACGGCGCGGGGCCCCTCGTCCAGGCCTTCGCGCTCGGGCGAGCCTCGGCCGGCGCGGAGATCGACGCTCGGCCCGGCCCCTTCGAGCTCCGCGCCGCCGCCCGCGCCCGCGCGCGCTTCGCCGGCGACGGCGACTCCAGCGAGGCGGCGGCCGCCACCCGGGTGGATGTGGAGCTGCCCTTCGCCCGGACCTTCCCGGTGGCCGGGGAGGCGCCGCTGGTGCACTGGATCACGCCCTCCCTCTCGGTCCGTGGCGCGGTCGCCGAGCAGCGCGGCCCCTTCTTCGTGCCCCTCGGCGGCGCGGTGCCGGGCGCCTCGTGGATCGCCGCGGCCGGGATCTCCACGGCGCTGGGCCGCTACGCCGGCCCGGCCTTGCGCCTCGATGCTCGGGCAGGTGCCACCGGCGGTGTCGCGGAGGGGGCGCGCGGGCTGCTCCATGCCCGCCTCGGCGTGGACACGCGCCTGGCGGCCGCAGCGATCGAGGCGGCCGCGGTGGGGGAGCAGGCCGGTGCCCCCCGCGAGCCCACCTCGGCCAGCCCCCGCAGCGCCGCCTTGCTCGGACGGGTGCGCGTCGGGGCGGCCGAGGGCCCCTGGCTGCGCCTCGATGCGGCCGCGCAGACCGGTCTCGCCGCCGGCCAGGCTCGCGCCGTCGCCTCCGGGGCGTGGGCCGCGCTGCCGGGGGACGGCCTCGCGTACCTCGCGGCGCCCGGCTGGACCGGCGGCGCCGAGGCCTCGGTCCCGTGGACCCGCGCCGTCCGCACCGCGGCGCGCGCCGACGTCGACCTCGCCGCGGGCTCGCTCCTCGCCGTGCGCGGGCTCGCCGAGTACCGGCACCCGTGCGGGTGCTTCAGCCTCGGCCTCGCCGCGGCGCACCGCGTGGGGCGCGACGGGGTCGACGTCGCGCTCTCGGTCGACGTGGTCCCGGCGGCGCGCGGCGCGTCTCCGCGCTGAGCCCGCCGGAGGTCCCGCCGCAGGTCACGTCTCCGTGGAAGGAACCGCGGCGGTGAGATCGATCGACGGCAGCGAGTGCCCCATGCGCAGCCGCTTGGCCTCCAGGTAGCCCGCCGAGAACACGTTGTGCCCCACCACCGAGGGGGAGCGCCGCTCGATGGTGACGCCCAGGCCGCGCAGCGCCCTCACCTTCTCCGGGTTGTTGGTCATCAGCCGGATCGAGGCCACGCCGAGGTGCTTGAGCATGGCCGCGGCGCCCGCGTAGTCGCGGGCGTCGTCGGGGAGGCCGAGCATCCGGTTGGCGTCGACGGTGTCGTGGCCGTTCGACTGGAGCTTGTAGGCGCGGATCTTGTTGGTGAGACCGATCCCTCGCCCCTCCTGCCGCAGGTAGAGGACGACGCCCTGCCCGCGCCGGGCGATCTCGGCCTGGGCCGCCTCGAGCTGGTCGCGGCAGTCGCACTTGAGCGAGCCGAAGACCTCGCTGGTCAGGCACTCGGAGTGGACGCGCACCAGGACGTCGCTGCGATCGTGGACGTCGCCGAGGACCATGGCGACGTGGTCGGGGGACAGGCCGTGCTGGGTCTCGGCGCCCCCCCAGTGGAAGACCGACATTTCGAAAACGCCGTATTTGGTCGGTACTGGAGCCTGTGCCAGAACTTCGAGACGAGGCCGGATCGCCGCTGAGGGGACGTGCATCTCGGTCTCCTTCGTGGGGTTGAGTCTTGCTTCTACCGTGTTCGTTGCTCGGAAGCTGGATGGTTCGGGCTGCGCGCGGGCCGGGCTCCTGACCCGAGCGGCGGGTCCGGGGAGCCGGACGCAACCTGCGTGCCGCCACTCTCGGACCGTCCGCCTCGACACATCGTGCGCCTCGCTGGGCGCTTCCACCTACCGTAAGGGACGTCTCCCGACAAGGTGGGGTCTGTACGCTCTCCGGTCAATCGCGGACGGCTCCCAGGGGCGGGTCCCGATGTCCACCGTCGAGCCCAGCGGCGTCCTCCCGCGCGGCGCCGCCGAACCCCCGGCCAGGCTCGCGGGCGCGCCGCCGGGGCCGGCTCGCCGTCGAGGCCATCATGATGCTCCCCGCCAACGTGCTCATCAGGCTCACCTGCGCCCACCTCGGCCCACGGGTAGCCTTCGGTGCTCGCCGCGGTGAGGTCCGATCGCGAGAAGGCGTGACACGACGTAGCGTCCTGGCCGACTATTGAGGCATGCGGCGTCCTGTTTCGCTCGGGCTCCTCCTCCTCTCGTGTCTCGCCGTGGGGTGCCCGTTCGTGACCGGGGGCACCGTGGGGGACTCCGGCGGCGTGGGGGGGACCAGCTTCAACGGCAGCAACGCCGCGTCGAGCTCGAGCGGCCTCGGCGGCGCCATGGCGACGTCCAGCAGCACCGCCACGGGGATGGGGGGAACGACCGCGAGCAGCTCGAGCTCGACCTCGACCGCGAGCAGCTCGACGACGGCGAGCAGCAGCTCCACGACGGCGAGCAGCAGCTCGACGACGGCGAGCAGCAGCAGCTCGACGACCACCGCGAGCAGCAGCAGCACGACGGCGAGCAGCAGCTCGACGACGGCGAGCAGCAGCTCGACGACGGCGAGCAGCAGCAGCACGGCGAGCAGTAGCTCGTCGAGCTCCGGCGGTGTCACGGCAGCGGCCAACACCTGCTCCGGCGAGGCGTTCTCGCTCCAGAACGGGGCGGGGCACGCCGTGACCATCATGGGCACCACCGTCGGGGCCAGCAACAAGATCACGGCTGGGTACGCCGTCCTCGGCGGCGGCGACTGCCAGAACGGGGGTGGGTTCACCTCGCCCGATCTGATCTTCGCGGTGACCCCCTCGAGCGGCGGCATGCTCTCGGTCACCCTGGACACCGGCTACCCCAACCCCCTCCTGCAGATCCGCACCAAGGCGTGCAACGCGGACAGCTCGGACGAGCTCTACTGCAACGGCTTGGGCCAGGCCGGTAGTCAGACGTCGACGCTCAACGTCTCGGGGAACACGACCTATTTCATCATCGTCGGTAGCTGGCAGAACAACGCCAGCAACCAGGGCACGTTCACGCTCACGCTCTCGCTCACCTGACCGCGAGCCTCACCCCACCCCCGCCGCCGCGGCGAACGCCGCCCCCAGCTCCGCCATCTTCCCCGCCGCGCGCTGCTCCGCGGCCGCGAGCGCTTCGCCCGGCGCCATCGGCTCGCACAGGTCGAAGTAGAACTTGATCTTCGGCTCCGTGCCGCTCGGCCTGGCGATGACGCGGCTCCCGCCCTCCAGATCGAAGATGAGCACGTTGCTCGCGGGCAGCCCGATGGGCGTGACCGTGCCGTCGGCGGCCGTGCGCGTGCGGGCCTGGTAGTCCCCGATGGCGAGCACCGCCCAGGCGCCGAGGCGCGTCGGGGGCGCCGTGCGGAGGCGGGTCATCATCGCGCCGATGCGGGCCGCGCCGTCAGCCCCGGGCAGGGTGATGGAGCGCTGCCCGCTCACGAAGAGGCCGTACCGGCGCGCCAGCGTGGCCAGCTCGTCGAGCAAGGTCTTGCCCTCGGCGCGGCGGACGGCGGCCAGCTCGGCGGCGATCACGGCGGCGCTGATGCCGTCCTTGTCGTGGACGACCGAGCCCACCGTGTAGCCGAGCGCCTCCTCGAAGCCGAAGACGAAGCGAGCGCCCGTCTCGCGCTCGAGGTCCATGGCGCGGTTGGCGATCCACTTGAACCCGGTGAGCGTCTCCTCGTAGTGGACGCCGAGCGAGCGGGCGATGACGCCGAGCATCGGCGACGACACCAGCGACGCCAGCGCCACGCGCGCCCCCGTGGCGCCGGGCCCCTCGGTGAGCACGTAGTGCCCGAGCAGGGCGCCCACCTGGTTGCCGGTGAGCTGCACGTACGCGCCGTCGTCGCCGCGGACGGCGAGGGCGAGGCGGTCGACGTCGGGATCGTTGGCGATGATCAGCGCCGCCCCGCGGGCGTGGGCGAGCGCCAGGGCGAGGTCGAGCGCGCCCTTCTCCTCCGGGTTGGGGAACGCCACGGTGGGGAAGTCGCCGTCGGGCTCGGCCTGCTCGGGGACGGTGGTGACGTCGGTGAAGCCCGCCTCGGCGAGGGCCATGCGGGCGAGCCGGTTGCCGGTGCCGTGCAGCGGCGTGTAGACGATCGGCAGCGAGCGGTCACCGTCCGATCGCACCGAGAGCCCGCGCACGGCGTCGAGGTAGCGCCGCTCGACGTCGTCGCCGAAGAGCGCCACCAGCCCCCTCTGCTCGGCCTCGGCCCGCGAGAGCCGGGGGATCGCGTCGCCGGCGGGGGCGGCCGCGATGCGCGCGGCGATGCCCTGGTCGTGCGGGGGGATGATCTGCGCGCCGTTCCCCCAGTAGACCTTGTAGCCGTTGTACGCGGGCGGGTTGTGGCTGGCGGTCACCATCACCCCGGCGGCCGCGCCGAGGGCGGTGACCGCGAAGGCCAGCAGCGGCGTGGCGCACGGGCGCGGGGTGATCCGGGCGGGGATGCCCAGCGCGGCGAGGACGCAGGCGGTGTCCTCCGCCAGCTCGCGCCCCATGTGGCGGCCGTCGTAGCCGACCACCACCCCCCGCGCGCGGGCGTCCGGGGTCTGGGCGAGCAGGTACTCCC
>Ga0302283_1001016_pt1 | contig 23658 bp, 23 predicted proteins | sample III_Fen_E1_4_FD_198770 | JGI IMG/M metagenome (GOLD analysis project Ga0302283, IMG submission 198770) | Peat permafrost microbial communities from Stordalen Mire near Abisko, Sweden - III_Fen_E1_4 | ecosystem: Environmental > Terrestrial > Soil > Wetlands > Permafrost | place: Sweden: Abisko... | reverse complement strand
CGAGAATGGCCCATGGCCATCTCGTTCACCAGCATGGATGTCTCGACCGCCGAGCAGTGGGGTGCCATCGGCACCGAGACGACGAAGAACCAGGGGAGGGTCGCCGACCGCGTCCTGGCGCTCCTCGAGTCCCTCGCCGACGTGGTGGACGGATTCGCAGTCGATCAACTGACCCACAGCCTGCAGACGGCGACCCGTGCCGAGCGCGCCGGAGCCGATGACGAACTCGTCGTGGCCTCGTTGTGCCATGACATCGGTAAGGCGGTGTCCGTTCCCAACCACCCCCGCATAGCCGCCGAGATCCTGCGGCCCTACGTCCGGAACGAGGTGACGGAGGCCATCCTCTACCACCAGGACTTCCAGGGCCGGCACTACTTCCACCACTTCGACATGGATCCGAATCTGCGCGAGAACTACCGCGAAGAGCCCTGGTACGCACTGGCGGAGCGATTCGCCGACGAGTGGGACCAGGCCAGCTTCGACCCGGACTACCCCACCGAGCCTCTCGCCCACTTCGAGCCGAGGGTCCGGGCCGTCTTCGCCCGGCCGCACTCGCTCTGATGGCGTCGGCCCAGCGCCCCAGCCTGCTCGGGCTCCCGGACAGCCACTCCGCCCGGCGTTCCGCCCGATTGATCGCCTATGTCCAGGACCAGGCACGCGCCGACTTCGCGTCCTACTACCCGAACGTCCGATTCGGTCCGATCGTGGCCCTCATCGCCGCCTATGACGAGGAGGACAACATCGGGGCCGTGCTGAAGGCCATGCCCACCCTGGTCGGCGACCTCGAGGTGTCCACACTGGTGGTGGTCGACGGAGGCACGGACGAGACGGCCCGGGTGGCCACGGACGCCGGCGTGTATACGTGCGTGCTGCCGGTGAATCTGGGCCAGGGCGCCGCCCTGCGGCTCGGCTACGAGTTGGCCATGGCCAACGGGGCCCGGTACGTCGTCACCCTCGACGCCGACGGGCAGAACGACCCGGCCGAACTGGGCACCATGCTCGAGCCGTTGCTCGACGACTCGGCCGACTTCGTGATCGCCTCGCGGCGACTGGGCACCGATCAGACCACCGACCGGTTCCGCCGGGCCGGGGTGAAGGTCTACGCTTCGGCGATCAACGCCATCGCCGGTCAGCACCTCACCGACTCGTCCAACGGCTACCGGGCGTTCCGGGTGGACGTGCTGGACGACATCGTGCCCCACCTGACCCAGGACCAGTACCAGACGGCCGAGGTGGTGATCACGGCGGCCAGCCGGGGCTGGCGGATCACCGAGCAGCCCACCCAGTGGCACCCGCGGGCCTCAGGGGCGTCCAAGAAGGGCGGCAACCTCGTCTTCGGCCTCAACTACGCGCGGGTGATCCTGACCACCTGGGCCCGGGTCCATCGGGCCGGCTCCGTCCGCCGCTGACGGGTCCCGACGAGGTGCCCGGGGCCCGACCGATGTCCCCATTCGCACGGGGACCCGTCGCACGGGTTCAGTACCGGCCGGCCACCTCGACCGCCCGGTCGTAGAGCTCCTGGAGCGACACGGTCAGCTGCTCGGTCAGGCGGTGCACGCGGCTCCGCGGCACACGGCCGGATTCGCCTCGCTCCGGCGGGGCGAGTGGCTCCCCCACCTCGAGGTGGATGTGGCGGGGGCGGGGGATCTTCGTCCCCTTGGGCATTACCGAGGCCGAACCGCCGATGCCCACCGGGATCACGGTCGCACCGGTCCGCGCGGCCAGGAACGCCACGCCCTCGTGCAGGTCCTCCACCACCGGACCGGTCCGCCGCTCGCCTTCGGGGAACAGGATCAGGACCTCGCCGGCGTCGAGCACCTGCTGGGCCCGACGGGTCGCCTCCCGGTCGGCCGACTCCCGGTGGACGGGGAAGGCGCCGACCGACGGCAGGATCTTGGCCAGGGTGCCGTTCTTCCACAGCGAGTCCTTGGCCATGTAGTGCAGCTTCCGGTCGGTGACCTCGGAGGCCACGAAGAAGTCGATGAACGACCGGTGCACGGGGGCGATGATCACCGGACCCTCGGCGGGCACCGCACCCTTGTTGGCCACCGAGGTGCGGAAGTACACGGCGTTGACCAGGCGCACCAGGAACCGCAGGATCCGGTAGAGCGGAGTGAACCGGGTGTCGACCACCACGTCGAGGACGAGCGGGGCGTCGCCGTCCTTCGCCGAGGCCGCGTCGCCCGTGACGGAGCTACCCGCCTCGTCGATCCCCGAGGCGCCCGCCCCGTCGTCCGGGCTCAGAGCCACGCCATCACCTGTTCCACGATCTCCTCCACGCTATGCGCGCCGGTGTCGATGACCCGGGCACCCTCGGCCAGGCCCAGGGGCGATGCCGACCGGGTGCTGTCCAGTCGGTCCCGACGGGCCACGGCCTCGGCCCCCTCCTCGGCCCGCCGGGCCGCCCGCACCTCGGGGGACGCGTCGAGGTACAGCTTGAGGTCGGCGTCGGGCAGGACCACCGAGGCGATGTCCCGACCCTCGACGACGCCGCCGCCGTGGGTCCGCACCCACTGGCGCTGGCGTTCCACCATGATGGCCCGCACCGTCGGGTTGGCGGCCACCGCCGAGACGGTGGCGCTCACCTCGGGGCCCCGGATGGCCTCGGTGATGTCCGTGCCGTCGGCCGTCACCCGGTCTCCCACGTCGATGACCAGGTGGCGGGCCACGTCGGTGACCGCACCGGCGTCGGCCGGGTCCACGCCCCGTTGCAGGACGGCCCAGGCCACCGACCGGTACATGGCACCGGTGTCGAGGCGCTGCACGCCCAGGCGGGCGGCCAGCGCCCGCGACAGGGTGGACTTGCCCGATCCCGCCGGGCCGTCGATGGCCACCACGACGCCCGGTGCGCCGCCGGCGCTCACGAGCTGCCCCCGCCCAGGGCGGCCAGTGTGTCGGCGAAACCCGGGTAGCTGGTGGCCACGGACCCCCAGCCGCTGATGACGGTGGAGGCACCGGCGGAACAGGCGGCACCGGCCACCGCCGCGGCCATGGCCATGCGGTGGTCACCCTCGGCGTCGACCTTGCCGGGTCGGAGCGCGGCACCGCCGTCCACGACCAGGTCGTCCCCCTCGATGCGGGCCGTCCCCCCGAACGCCTCCACCAGCCGGACGGTCCCGGCCAGGCGGTCCGACTCCTTCACCCGCAGCTCGCCCACGTCACGGAAGCGCGTCGGGCCCTCGGCCACCAGCGCGGCGACGGCCAGGATCGGGATCTCGTCCAGCGAGGGGATCTCGGCGGCGTCCACCGTGGTGCCGGTGAGCGCGGTGTGCGAGGCGATGAGCGTGCCGACCTCGCCCCCGTCGGGGTGGAGCGCCACCGAGGCGCCCATCCGCACCAGGACGTGGACGAAGCCGATCCGCTCGGCCCCGAGGTGGACCCGCTCGACGGTGATCGTGCTGCCGGGGACGACCACACCGGCGACCACCCAGAAGGCGGCCTGGGACGGGTCCCCGGGAACGGCGCGGTCGACGGGGCGGAGGACGCTCCGTCGGAGCCGGACGACGCGACCGGCCCCCCAGGGCTCGACGTCGACCTCCGCACCCGACTCGGCCAGCATCTCTTCGGTGTGCGCCCGGGTGGCCACCGGCTCCCGCACCACCGTGTCGCCGTCGGCGTCGAGGCCGGCCAGCAGGACGGCCCCTTTGACCTGTGCACTGGCCATGGGCGGGGTGTAGTCGATGCCGGTCAGCCGGCCACCCGTGATGGCCAGCGGGGGCAGGCGGCGCTCCCCCACCCCGGAGACCCGGGCACCCATCCGCTCGAGCGGGTCGGCGATCCGGTCCATGGGGCGGGACCGCAGCGAGGCGTCCCCGGTCAGGCGGGTGACGCCGGGGACGCCGGCCACCACTCCGGCCAGGAGGCGCATCCCCGTGCCCGAGTTCCCGAGGTCGATGGCGTCAGGCGGTGCGACCAGGCGGCCGCGGCCTCCCTCGACGGTGACGGTCCCGGTGGTCGGATCGCAGCGCACGCCGGCACCCAGGGCGGCCACGGCCCGGCGGGTGCGGACCACGTCGTCGCCCTCCGACAGCCCGGTCAGCACCGAGGTGCCCTCGGCCAACGCCGCCAGCAGCAGCGCCCGGTGCGAGATCGACTTGTCGCCCGGCACCGGCGTCGATCCGACGAGCGGGTGCCCGCCGACCACCTCCCGGGTATCGGCCCCGCTCCCCGTGACCGGGACGTCCGTCACCGGATCGTCCCGACCGGCACGCTGCTCGAGCGGTGGCCCCGTCCGGCGAGCGCCTCGATGAAGGTGCGACCCGAAGCGGCGTCGATGACCACCACCAGCACGCCGCGGTCGCCCTCCACCGAGTGGGCGATCTCCACGTCGTAGATGTTGATGCCGAGCTCGGTGGCGAGTACGGCGATCTCGGCGAAGGTGCCCGGGCGGTCGAGCACCGGCACCCGCACCTCGACCAGCTCCTCGGGACGGGGCGCCCGCTCCCCCATCGCCCGTCGGGCGGTGGCCGCCCGCTGGAGGACGTCGAGCAGCGAGTCGTGGTCCCGCTCGGCCACCCGGCGGCGCATGGTTCCGAGCGCGTCGATCAGCAGGTCGAGCGTGTCCACGATGGCGTCGGCGTTGTCGTCGCAGATCCCGGGCCAGATGTTCGGCTGCCCCGCGGCGACCCGGGTCATGTCCCGGAACCCGCCCGCGGCCAGCTGCAGGAGCGCGCCGTGCTCCTCGCCCAGATCCGCGGCCAACGCCATCAGCGTGGCGGCGGTCAGATGGGGCACGTGGGACACCACGGCCACCAGCGAGTCGTGCTCGGCCGGGTCGAGGGCGACCACATTGGCCCCCATCTCGGCGAGGACGGCACGCACCTGGGCGTAGGCACCGGGGTCGGTGGACGGTGTGGGGGTGAGCACCCAGGTGGCGCCCACGAAGAGCTCGGCCGAGGCGCCCTCGACCCCCACCTGCTCACTCCCGGCCATCGGGTGACCTCCCACGAACCGTGGGCGGTCGACGGCAGCCACCAGCGGTCCCTTGACACTGCCGACGTCGGTGACCACCGCGGCTGGGTTCCACCCGTCGCCGGCCAGGACCTCGGAGATGATGCCGGCGGCCACGTGGACCGGGGTCGCCACCACCACCAGGTCCGCACCGCGGTCCTCCCCCTCCACGTCGAGGGCGCCGAGCTGCACGGCCCGTGCCGCCGTGCCCGGTGTGGCATCGGTACCGGACACGTGCCACCCGTGCGCCCGCAGGGCCATCCCCACCGACCCGCCGATGAGGCCGGTACCGATGATCATCGCCCGGCCCACCGGCCCGGGGCGTCCGGAGAGCACCTCAGCCGGGGAGGTCGTCACGGAGTCCCTGGGCGCCCTCGAGGTAGACGTGGATGATCTGGTCGCGGGGACGGTCGGTGGTGACGTGGAGCATGACCCGGACGCAACGGGGCACCGATCCGACGATCGACAGCTCGCGGGCGCAGATGAGCGGGACGGCGCCGAGGCCCATGGTGCGGGCGGCGGCGGCCGGGAAGATCGACACCAGGTCCTCGGTGGCGGTGAAGAGGATCGAGACGATGTCGTCCTCCACCAGCCCGTTGCGCTCCATGATCCGGGCCAGCAGGGGCACGACCCGATCGGTCACGGCGTCGGGGGTGTCCTCGTCGACGGTGGTGGCGCCGCGGATCGCTCGCAGGGTGGCAGGCATCAGGCAGGCATGTTACCCAGGGGGCGGGACGGTGGCCGCCGGGGCGGGCCCGTCGCCGGGGGGTGCGTTGCGGTCCCCGTCGTCGATGCCGTCGGACGCCACAGCGGCGGCGGCCAGTCCCCGCACCTCGTCGAAGGTGAGGGGCCGGTAGGAGCCGGGCGTCAGCGACGGATCGGCCAGCGGCCCGATCCGGGTCCGCACCAGCCGGGTCACCGGGTGGCCCACGGCCTCGCACATACGCCGGATCTGGCGGTTGCGTCCCTCGTGGATGACCATCCGAAGCAACGACGGGGCCACGACCGACACCCGGGCCGGCGCGGTCATCCCGTCCTCGAGCTCCACGCCCTCGCGCAGGCGTCGGATGTCGCCCGGGGCGGGCTCCCCCTCCACCTGGACCAGGTACTCCTTGGGCACGCCGTAGGAGGGGTGGGTCAGGCGGTGGGTCAACTCGCCGTCGTTGGTGACGATGATCAGGCCCTCCGAGTCCATGTCGAGGCGCCCGACCGGGAACACCCGCGGCTCGGGGGGCACGAGTCCGGTGACCGTGGGGCGCCCATGGGTGTCGTCGGCGGTGGAGACCACCCCGGTGGGCTTGTTGACCAGGTAGTGGACGAGTCCGGGGCGCACCGGCAGGGGCACGCCGTCCAGCTCGATGAGGTCCACCGCGGGGTCGACCCGTCGGCCCAGGACCGGAACCTCGCCGTTCACCGTCACCCGCCCGTCGACGATCAGGTCCTCGCACACCCGCCGCGAGCCGACGCCGGTGCGGGCCAGCACCTTCTGGAGGCGTTCGCCGGTGTGCAGGGTCTCCGGTGCGTGGCTGTCGGGGTCGTCGCTGCCCGATTCCTCGTCCGCGCCCTCAGGCATCGGAGACCGGGCGCATCTGCTCCTCGAGCTCGGCGAGGGCCTCGGGCCCGGGCAGGAGGTCCTCCACCGGCGGGAGCTGGTCCAGGCGGTCGAGTCCCAGGCGCTCCAGGAAGGCGTCGGTCGTGGCGTACAGCACGGCCTGGCCGGGCCCGGTGGCCCTACCCACCGGGGTGATGTAGCCGCGGTGCTCGAGCAGGCGGACCACGCCGTCCACGTTGACCCCGCGCAGGGCGGCCACCTGGGCCCGGCTGACGGGCTGCTTGTAGGCGATGATGGCCAGCGTCTCGAGGGCTGCCGCCGACAGGCGCGAGGAGACCCCGACGTTGGCGAACCGTTCGACGTAGGGGGCGAGGTCCGGGTGGGTCTGGATCCGGAGTCCCCCGGCGATCCGGACCACCTCGAACCCGCGTCCTCCCGTCCGGCACGACTCGATGAGCTCGTCGCAGATCGGGTCGATCTGGTCGACCGGCACCTCGAGGAGCTCGGCCAGCAGTCCGGGCGGGACCGGCTCCACGGCGACGATCAGGACGGCCTCGACGGCCCGGGCCTCGGGCGAAAGCGGCATCCCTCAGCCCTCGTACTCGTCGGCCGGGCCGAACCCGACGGACACCGACTCGGGCGCGCCGGGCACCCACTCCACCGCCAGGTCGCCGAAGGCGTGGCCCTGGTCGAGGGAGACCCTCCCCTGCTTGCACAGCTCCAGCAGGGCGAGGAAGCGTACGATGATCTCGATCCGCGAGGTGAGGTGGCCGGTCAGCTCCCGGAAGGTGGCCGGGCCGGTACGGGGCAGGCGCAGGGCCAGCTCGGCCACGGCGTCGGACACGGTGACGGCGTCGACGGTCACGTGGAAGAGGTCGACCACGGGCGCCGGACGCTCGGCGGTGGCCCGCATGAACGCCGCCGCCACCCGGTCGGGGGTGACCCCCTCCAGCAGGTCGGGCGCGTGGATGACCAGGTCGGGGTCGAGCCCCGCCGTCCGGGGCACCGACCTTGCCGCCTGCTCGATCAAGAGGGCGAACCCGTCGGCCGCCGCGGCGTAGGCCTGGCACTCGAGCAGCCTGGCGAGGAGCAGGTCCCGCTCCTCCCATCCGACCAGCTCCTCGTCGGGCTCGACGTCGCCGCTCCCGGGCAGGAGCCGCTTCGACTTGAGTTCGACCAGGACCGCGGCCACCACCAGGAATTCGGACAGCACGGGCAGGTCGACCGTTTCCCACGAGGCCACCTCGGCCACGAAGGCGTCGACCACCTCGGACAGCGGGATGTCGAAGATGTCCACCTGGTGGCCGGTGACCAGCTGCAGGAGGGCGTCGATCGGACCCTCGTAGGCCGGGATGGAGACGGTGGCGCTCACGGAGCCGAACGATACCGGCTGCGGGCACCGTCCCCGTGCACCCGGGCACCGCTGCGTCGGCACCAGGGCGTACGATGACCCACTCATGGCACGCGTGCTCTCCGGAATCCAGCCCAGCGGCGACCTCCACCTCGGCAACTACCTGGGAGCCATCCGCAATTGGGTCGACGGCCAGGACGACCACGACGCCTTCTTCTGCGTGGTCGACCTCCACGCCCTGACCCTCGACATCGACCCGGCCGACCTGCGGGCCCGCACCCACGACACCGCGCTCGACTTGCTGGCCGCCGGCCTCGATCCCGAACGGTGCACCCTCTTCATCCAGAGCCACGTGGTCCAGCACGTCCAGATGGCCTGGCTGCTCGAGTGCACCGCCGCCATGGGCGAGCTGGAGCGGATGACCCAGTTCAAGGACAAGGGCGAGGGCAAGGCGTCGGCGCGGGTCGGGCTGTTCACCTATCCGGTGCTGATGGCCGCCGACATCGTCCTCTACGACGCCCAGCGGGTGCCGGTGGGTGACGACCAGCGCCAGCACCTCGAGCTGGCCCGGACGTTGGCCCTGCGGTTCAACCACCGTTTCGGCGACACCCTGGTGGTCCCCGAGGCAGCCATCCCCGCGGCCGGCGCCCGGGTCATGGACCTGCAGCACCCCGGGCGCAAGATGTCCAAGTCGGTCAATTCGCCCCTCGGGACGGTCCTCGTCCTCGACGGCCCCGAGGAGATCACCCGCAAGGTGAAGAAGGCGGTCACCGACACCGACGGCGAGGTGCGCTTCGACCCCGAGCACAAGCCCGGCCTGTCGAACCTGCTCGAACTGCTGGCCGTGGCCACGGGCCGGACCCCGGTGGAGGTGGCGGCCGACTACGACCGGTACGGGGACCTCAAGAAGGACACCGCCGAGGCGCTCATCGAGCTCCTGGCCCCGCTCCAGGCCCGCCGGGCCGAGCTGGCCGCCGACCCCGGCGCCGTACCCGCGCTGTTGGCCCGCGGGGCCGAGAAGGCGTCCGAGGTGGCGGGCGCCACCTACGCTCGGGCCGCGTCGGCGGTCGGCCTGCTGCCCCCGGCGTGACCGGCATGGCGCACCCGACCGCCGGGTCCGACGCCGGGGCCTCCGAGGCACCGGACGCGTCCGTCGCCGACCCGGCCGACGCGACACCGGGCACCGACGGCGGTCCGGGGGACCCCGGTGCGTCCCGGGTCCGACGCTTCTGGACCCTGTCGGCGCGTGCGGTCCTGCTCTACCTGGCGTCGCGGGCCGGGATGCTCCTGGTCGCCACGGCGGTGGGCTCCGACACCCACCAACCGGTGTCGAAAGCGCTGACCTCGTGGGACAGCTTCTGGTACCTGGCCATCGCCCAGGGCGGCTACGTCCGCCACATCCCCCCCGGGTCGGGCAACCCGGCCCAGTCCGACCTCGGCTTCTTCCCGTTGGTGCCCATGCTCACCAGGGTGACCCACCTGGTCACCGGCTTCGGATGGAGCGTGTCGGGGCTGGTCACCACCTTCCTCCTCGGGCTGGGTGCGGCGGTGGCCGTGTGGTGGATGCTCCACGACGTCTTCGGCCGCACGGGTGCCGACCGGGGCACGGCCCTGGTGTTCTTCTCCCCCGGCGCCCTCGTGCTCAGCCTCGTCTACACCGAGGCCGCCACCATCCTCCTGGTGGCGTGCACACTGATGGCCCTCCGGCGCAGCCGGTGGGTCGTCGCCGGCCTGTGTGCCGCCGTCGCCACCACCGCCGACCCGGTGGCCAGCGCGGTCGTCGTGCCCTGCGTGGTGGCCGCGGTGGTGGCCGTTCGTCGCCGGGGCGAGTGGAGGGCGTTGGCCGCCCCGCTCCTGGCCCCGCTCGGCATCGTGGCATTCTTCGGCTACCTGTGGGCCCACACAGGATCGCCGCTCGAGTACTTCCGGGCCCAGCGGGCCGGCTGGCAGGGGGGCACGTACCTCGGGGGCATCCCCGGCTCGTTCGCCCACCTCTTCGGGCACTGGTTCGCCGATCCGGACTACGCCGTCAAGGCGGTGTCCGCCCTGGTGGCGGTGGCCCTTCTCGTCGTGTTCTTCCGGGCCCGGCCACCGGGCACATGGATCGGCTACGTCGTGGCCGTCCTGGCCTTCGGCGCGCTCTCCCCGGTGATCGGGGTGACACCCCGGCTGGTCCTGCGGGGCTTTCCGCTCCTCGGTGTGGTCGGGGCCAAGCTGCCGCCGCTGTGGTTCGAGGCCGTGCTCGGGCTCTCGGCCCTGTGCATGGCGACGCTCGGGGCGATGGCCATGGGCGGACCGCTCTGGACGCCGTGACCGGGCGCACCGGCCGACCGTCGGCCCGCTGGATGGCGGGCATGTCGGTGCTGGGAGCGGCGTCGCTGGCCTGGCTGATCGTCGAGGTGTGGCAACTGACCTGGCACCAGCAGCAGCTCGACTTCTCGGTCTACGTCATGGGCGCCCACCACCTGGTGGACGGGCGGCTGTACACGGCGTCGCTCGGGGTGGCCCCCCACCTCCCCTTCACCTATCCGCCGGTGGCCGCCCTGGTCTTCGCCCCCCTGGCCGCCCTTCCCCGGTCGGTCGGGCAGCTGACATGGGCGGCCGTCAACGTTCTCAGCCTCTACGCCGTCCTGGTCCTGTCACTGCGGGCCGTGCTCCCCGGCACGGACCGGGTCCGGCTGGCCCTGTGGGCCCTGGTGCTGCTCGGACCGTCCTACCTCCTCGACCCCGTGCGTCTCACCTTCTACTTCGGCCAGGTCAACCTGGTGCTGTGCGCGTTGCTGCTGGCCGATCTGACCACGACGGTCCGGGTCGGCCGCTGGACGCTTCCCCACGGCGTGCTGGTGGGTGTGGCCGCCGCCGTCAAGCTCGTGCCGCTGGTGTTCGTGCCCTACCTGTTCGTGACCCGCCAGGTCCGGGCGGCGTGGACGGCGGTGGTGGCGTTCGCGGTGTGTTCGCTGGTGGCCCTGGCGCTCGACCCGGCGGCATCATGGGCGTACTGGACCCGCTACGCCACCGATGCGTCCCGTGTGGGCAACCCGTACTACATCCTCGACCAGAGCCTGCAGGGGACGCTCGACCGTCTGGCCCACCGGACGGTCCCGACGGCGCTGGTCGACGGACTGGCCCTGGTGGTGCTGGTGGCCGGCATCGCCCTGGCCCGATGGGCGTGGCGGGACTCGTCCCCGTTCCTGGGGGTCCTGGTGTGCGCCACCACGGGACTGGTCGTCTCCCCCATCACCTGGGAGCACCACCTGGTGTGGGCCGTGCCGGTCCTCGCGTGGCTGGCCCTGGCGGCCGACCGGCCGGCCTTCGGCCGGGTCTGGGCCGCCGCCGCCGGTGCGGTCCTCTGGTGGGCACCACTCCAGCACGTGTCGTCCGGCGGGACCGCCGAGCTGCACGAGCACGGGTGGACGCTGCTGGCCGGCAACTCGTTCTTCGGCCTGCTGGTGGCGTTCCTCGTCGGGGTGGCGGTGCTCCTGGTGGTGCGCCGACCCGGCCGGCACGACGGCGGGTTCAGCTCTCCGACTTCCCCAGCGTCCACTGCTGCAGCGTCGACGTAGACAGGGCGTCGGGCGGGGACGAGTAGGCCTCCACGATCCACCACTGCCCGTGGGACGGCGCCGGACTCCCGTTGGTCGGACGGAGCACGAAGCGGGTCGAGGCCCCGGCGGCCACGGGGTCGGTGCCCACCACGGCCCGGGCCGACCAGAACCCGCCGGGGTGGCCGCCACCCGAGGCCACCATGAATCGGGGTGACAGCGCCGACGACGAGGTGTTGTGCACGGTGACGAGCACGTGGTCCCACGACAGCCCTCCGTCGACGGTGGCGACGCCGCTGGCCGCCACCCCGTCCACGGTCACCGTCAGGGGCGCCGACGTGAACGCCACCACCAGCAGGGCGACCGAGGCCACGGCGGGCAGGCCCACGAGCACCGGGGCGAGCCACGTCGACCGCCGGGCCTCCCGGTGCGACCGCGGCACGGCGGGGACGTCGGGCGCCACCGCCCGGACGCTCAGCGCGGCCACCAGGGCGGCCGGCACGAAGTCGAACAGGTAGTTGGCCAGGCTGCGGTCGGGCAGGAAGAGCACCAGGGGCACCAGGAAGAGCCACACCCGCTTGATGCGGGCCTCCCACAGCGAGAAGGCGGCCAGCAGGGCCACCAGGGCCAGGGCGGCGGCGGCGGTGATCCACGCCGTCACCACTCCGCCGGTGAGCCCGTGGAGGGCCAGGGACACCAGACCCTGCCCGTCGGGGACGAGCGGCTCGACGACGGGCAGGAACGCGCCGTGGAACCACGCCGTGGGGGACCAGACCAGGAACGGCAGGTTGATCACGACGAAGGTGCCGGCCACCAGGGCCAAGTAGCGGGCCCCCGTCCGCAACGGCCCCGCGCCGGCCCGTCGGGCCTCGCAGACCACCCCGACCACCAGGAACGGCACACAGAACCAGGGCGTCTGCTTGACCGAGCAGGCGATCCCGAGGGCGACCGGACCCACCCAGGACGGCAGCCACGGGGTGGCCCGCCCGGGGAACCGGTCCCACCTCCAGACGGCGACCACCAGGAACGGGACGAACAGGGCGTCGGTACCCCCGTTGGTGAACGGGCCCAGGAACGCACCGGTCATCAGCAGGAGCGGCCCCAGCCACCGCAGGTAGGCGGGCAGCATGCAGAACACGAGTACGGCGGTGACCAGCCAGGCCGCCAGGTCGATCCAGTCGGTGGCCAGGTGGGTGAGGCCGAGGGCCATGACCGGCGCCTGCAGGAGGAACGACCCGGCCGGATAGGAGACCCGCAGGACGTGCCCGCCGTCGGTCTGGTAGGTCCAGAAGGCGGCCGCCGGGTGCAGGAGGCGCCCGGCGGACGCCATCGACGCCGGATACGGGTTGTGCCCGTCCAGCAGGAGCCGGGTGGCGATCTGGTTGAACGCCGCCGAGTCGGTGGCGTACCAGTGGCGGAGGTGGATGGCCGTGCCCTGGGACAGGGCGGCGGTCGCCAGGGCCGCACCCAGTCCGACGGCCTGCAGGGTCCGCCCGACCGGATGGCGCACCGTCCAGACGGCCACGGCCCCCACCAGCGCCGCCAGCACCAGGACGGGGGCGGCCAACGCGGCCCACCAGCCGGCGGACCACGACCCCCAGAAGTTGAGGGCCGAGGCCAGCACGGCGGCCCACACCAGCGTCCACGCGCACTGCTGCACGAGGGTCAGGGCGGCCACGTCGCCCGGTGCCGACAGGTCGACGACGGGAGGTCCGGGAGCGTCGGGGCGTCCGGCCGTGGTGCGGGTGTCGGGCTCCGGCACCGGGGGATCGTCCAGGATCACGGGAACACCGCGAAGGAGCTGGTCTCGAGCACGGTCATCAGCACCAGCAGCACGAAGGACAGCGCCACCAGGCCCCGGTGGACCCAACCCCGGTAGCGGGTCCCGGCGGCGATCACCACGGGGAACGCCAGCATGAGGAACCGGGGACGGAGCCCGACCGGCTGGGACACGGCGGCGGCCCCCAGTGCACAGATGCCGTAGAGCAGCACCGGGACCGGTTGGTGCTCCCGCACCATCAGCACCACCCCGACCACGGCGGCCACCGTCCCGAAGAACAGGATCTGGCCGGTCAGGGTGGGCGACACCGGGTCGTGGACGAAGGCCCACACGATCCGGAACGGATAGGAGGCCGACGGAAAGCTCTGCCACCCGCCCCGTTCGGTCAGGCGCCACGCCAGGACGTTGCCGGTGTGGGCCCACAGGTAGGCCATGTAGGCCAGGAAACCCATCGGGGCGAGCACGGGCGCCACCAGCGGCCCGGGGCGCCGCTCGGCCCAGGCGGCCCGGCCCCCGCAGTAGGCGCAGCTCACCACGAAGGCGAGCGCCACGGGCGAGGCGGCCGTGGCCAGGGCGCCGAGCACACCGGCCAGCCACCAGCGCCGGTCGAGGAGGGCGATGAGCCCGAACCCGACGAGGGTGACGACCAGGCCCTCCGAGTAGACGAGGCTGAAGGCGAAGGTCCCGGGGAACACGGCGAAGAGCAGGCTGGCCCGGCGGGCCGCCGCATCGCCGGCCAGCCGCCGGGCCAGGAACCCGACCGCCACCACGGCGCTGGCCCCGGTCAGCCCGCTGACCAGGAGGGCGCCCACACCCGGGTCGATCCCCACCGCGGCGAAGCCCCGCACCAGCATGGGGAGCAGCGGAAAGAAGGCGATCGGGTTGGCCGCCACGTGCCCGCCGACCATGGGCAGGTGGGCGGGGTAGCCGTGGCGGACGGCCCGCAGGAACCAGGTGCCGTCCCACGTGGTGAGGTCGGACACGACGCTGTTGTGGGTGGTGCGGTCGGCGATCGCCACGGCCACCACGGTCAGGACCCGGCAGGCCAGGTAGACGGCCACCGCGGTCATGGGGAACCACCGGGGGCGTGCCCCCTCCCCGGCCACCGCGTCTGGTGCGGGCGCCGTCCCGGTCGCCGCCGGTGGGGACCCGACCGGCCGGACCGACTCGGCGCCGACCGACCCGACGGGGTCCGGGTCCGCCGGGACGGCCACCGTCTCCGAGGTCGCCTCAGACGGCATGGACCGGTCCTCCCAGGCTGGTCCGGGCCCGTCCGGACACCAGGAACCAGACGATGGCCACCAGCACCAGCGGGCCGGTGACCCAGTAGGCCCCGCCGTTGAGCATCGGCGTGCCGCCCGCGCCGACGAGGAGCATGCCCATGCCGGCCACGGCGGCGAGCGCCATCGACCGCTGGAGCGAGGTGGCGGCCAGCACGGCCACCCCCCACATCAGATACCACGGCCACAGGGTCGGGCTCAGCACCACGAAGAGCAGCAGGGCCAGCCCGCACAGCCGCACGGCGTCACGGTCCCGGGTGTGGAGGACCATCCACAGGATCCCACTGGCCGCCGCCACCGCACCGATCCCCTGGACCACGGTGACGGTGGGACCGAGCGCCACCGGGACCCCCAGGGCGTGGAGGACCCCGTGGACGAAGGTGCCGACCGACACCAGGGGCGTGATGAGGACCCGCAGCTCGGTGGGCACGTGCAGCGCGGTCGGACCGAGCCACGTCCAGCCCAGGCCGGCGCCGGTGGTCACCCCGGCCACGACCACCGCGGTGATCCCCGCGCACTCGGCTACCACCCCCCACCGCCGGGCACCGGTCCCGTGCGTCCAGGCGTCGGCGGCCAGGAAGACCACTCCGGCCGCCGCCGGGAGCTTGATGGTGGCCGCCGCCGCGCACAGCGCCACCCCCCACCGGAGGCGTCCGGTCAGGCCCAGGGTGATCCCCGCCAGCAGGAGGCCCAGCATCAGGGCGTCGTTGTGTCCGGACGAGACGAAGCTGAAGAGGGCCAGCGGACTGAGGACGGCGAGCCACAGGGCGATCCCGGGGTCGTTGCCCAGCCGCCGGGCCAGGACCGGCAAGGCCACCATCATCAGCGCCACACCGACCAGCTCCAGGGCCCGGAACACCAGGATCCCGGCGACGAGCGAACGGCCCGACAGGCTGGCTCCCACGTGGCTCACCGAGACGAAGAGCGGCCCGTAGGGCGAGGCGGTGCCCCGCCACACCGCGGCGATCGACGAGAGCAGGTCCCCGTGGCCGAGGGCCGAGGGGGGCACCACATACGGGTTGAGACCGCGGCGGGCCAGGCGGCCCTGGGCGAGGTAGCTGTAGAGGTCCCGGCTGAACAGGGGCGGCCCGAGGAAGAACGGCAGGCCCCAGATCCCGAGCACCAACCACGACATGCGCACCGACAGCAGGCCCCGGTGGGCGCACGCGCCGAGGCCCACCCATCCGGCCAGGAGCAGGCCGACCGAGGCGTAGAAGGCGAGGTGGGCGCCGAGCCCGGTGCCGACCGGCACCGTGTACCACCAGTGGTCACCGGCGGGCTGGGGGATCGATCCGATGGCGCTGCCCGACAGCACCATCCCCACCGCGCCGAGGGCCCCGAGGGCGACCCATGCGGCGACCAGGAGCGTGGCCCGCTCGGGGGCCGTCGGCGTACCGGTGGTCTGCACTCCTCTCCCTCTCCCGTTCCCGTGGGCCGCGTCCGGCCCGGGACGACGGGGGCCGGGCGCACTGGCCACCCTGACGCTACCCCGGTGCCCACCGCCCACCGGGGCAGGGGGCGGGGGCGGCGGCCCGCTCAGGCCAGGCGCTGGACCCACCAGTTCACGACGTCGTTGATCAGGGTGCTCCACGCATTGTGGAACACCAGGATGAGCAGGAACGGCAGGAACATGAGGAACGGCTGCAGGTTGTAGTAACCGGCCAGGTACCGCTCGGGGATGAACCGCTCGAGCACGGCGGCCCCGTCGAGCGGCGGACACGGGATCAGGTTGAACACGCCGAGCACGATGTTGGCGAACCCGGCGTAGAAGAAGATCTGCTGAACCAGGCCGAACTGGGCCGGGTCGATGAACGGGCCCTGGGCGACGATGTTGGCCCGGCCCCCGGCGGCCACGAAGCAGACCCCCATGAGGGCGGCCAGGAGGAAGTTGGTGAGGGGCCCGACCAACGAGACGAGGACGGTGTGGTTCCGTGGGCTGCGGAGGTTGGTGGTCATCACCGGGACCGGCTTGGCCCAGCCGTAGGCGCCCACCCCGGACAGGGTGAGCACGGCCGGGACCAGGAGCGTCCCCACCGGATCCACGTGCTTGATCGGGTTGAGGCTGAGGCGGCCGGCCCGCTTGGCCGTGGGGTCGCCGAAGGCCAGGGCCACGACGCCGTGGGAGAGCTCGTGGAGGATGATCGACGGGATCAGGACGCAGAAGTAGATCAGCTGGGCGCTGGACAGCTTGTGCTTCCAGAGGATGAGCGCGAGCAGCACCGCGGCCACCGCCACGATGATCGTCGTGTTGCGGTCGGGCTGGAAGCGCCGCCGCCGCCCCGCTCCGGACCCCCGGGGGTCCCACGGCGTCACGGCCGGTCGCTCAGGACCGGTTGGCGTGGTCGATGCAGAACCGCGTGGCGGGCATCGCCTCGAGCCGGGCCGGGCTGATGGCGACACCACAGGCCTCGCAGGTCCCGTAGGTGCCGTCGTCCAGCCGGACGATGGCCGCGGCCACCTCCTCGAGGGCCTCCTTCAGCTTGCCGGCCAGCGCCTCGGCCTCGCCCCGCTCGGCGGTCACCTGACTGGTGTCGGCGAAGTTCGCGTCGTAGTCGAGGCCCGTCCGGCCGTCGTTGAACCCGAGCTCGGACAGTTCGGCACGCAGCTGTTCCTGCTCGGTCTGCAGGAGCCCGCGGTAGTCGATATCGGTTGCGTCGGTGGGGGCATCGCTGGGCATCCGTCGGAGCCTACCCGGCCCGGACACCACCGGCCCGCGGATGGGCCCGTTCGTACGCCGTGCGCAGGTGGTCCTGGCTGAGGCGGGTGTAGAGCTGGGTGGTGGCGATGGAGACGTGCCCGAGGACCTCCTGCACCACCCTGATGTCGGCGCCGTGCGCCAGCATGTGGCTGGCGCACGAGTGACGGAGCACGTGGGGACTGACCACGTCACCCAACCCGACCCGCTCCGCCCGGCCCTGGACGGCGGCCCACGCACCCTGGCGGGAGAGCCGGGCGCCCCGGACGTTGAGGAAGACGGCCTCGGCGTCGGCGCGCCGGGCGAAGCGCCTCGGCTCCATGAGGGGCCGTCCCTGTGGCCCGAGCCACCGGTCGAGTGCCATCCGGGCCGGGCCGCCGATGGGCACCAGGCGCTCCTTGGCCCCCTTGCCGAACACCCGGAGCAGACCGTCGTCGCCGGTCAGGTCGAGCAGGGACAGGCCCACCACCTCGGAGATCCTGGCCCCGGTGCCGTACAGCACCTCCAGGAGCGCCCGGTCCCGCAGGTCGACCGGGGCGGTGCCGTCGACCGAGTCGAGCAGGCCGATGACCTGGGACTCCTCCAGTGCCTTGGGCAGCCGGCGGGGCAACTTCGGGGACCGGACGTCGGCGGTGGGGTCCACGGCCAGGAGGCCCTCGGCTACCCAGAACCGGTAGAGCCCCCGCAGTGCGGTGGTGGCCCGGGCCAGGGACGCCGGGTTCCGGCCCTGGGCCCGCAGGTCGGCCAGGTGCCGTTCGACCGCCCCGGGACCCAGGGTCAACGGGTCGACGCCCTCGGCCGCCGCCCAGTGCTCGAAGGTGGCGAGGTCACGGCGGTAGGCCACCAGCGTGTTGCGGGACCGGCCCTTCTCGACGGCCAGCCACGACAGGTACTCCTCGGCACCGGACGACAGCGGCTCGGACACGGCCGGGCTCAGTCCGGGGCGTCCAGGCGTCGTTGGGCGAGGCCCACGCCCAGGATGGTGGTGGCGTCGACGATCGACCCGTCGTCGACCAAGGCGTCGAACCGGTCCAGCGGCACCAGCACCACCTCCATGAACACCTCCTCGGCGCCCTGCCGGCCGGTCGGGACCGGGTGCAGTCCGGTGGCCAGGTAGACGTGGGCGATCTCGTCGCAGAACCCCGGGGTCACCGCGGTGCGGGTCAGCAGGGCCAGCCGGTCGGCCCGGTAGCCCACCTCTTCGGCCAGTTCCCGCCCGGCGGTCGCCTCAGGGGTCTCGCCCCCGACGTCGCGCGTGCCGGCGGGCACCTCGAGCAGCCACCGGTCCACTGCGGGGCGGTACTGGCGGACCAGCACCACCGCGCGGTCGTCGGTGACGGCCACCACGGCGACCGCGCCCGGATGGCGCACGATGTCCCGCTCGAAGGCCACCCCGTCGGGGTCGAGGAAGGTGGCCCGCTGGAGCCGGATGAACCAGCCCCGCCACACGGTCTCCTCGCCGGTCGGGGTGAACACCGGGAGTTCGGCCTCGGGCCGGAGGCCCCCGGCCTCAGCCGACGGCACCGATGTCGATCAGGTGGGGGTCGCGCCCCTCGGCCCGGGCCAGCGCGGCGCCGACCAGCTCACGGAAGAGCGGGTGGGGCTGGTCGGGGCGGCTCTTGAACTCGGGGTGGGCCTGGGTCCCGACCCAGAACGGATGGCCGGGGAGCTCGATGAACTCCACCAGGCGCCCGTCGGGCGACAGGCCCGAGCAGCGCAGTCCGGCCTCCTCGAGACGGGTGCGGTAGCGGGGGTTCACCTCGTAGCGGTGGCGGTGGCGCTCCGACACCACGACGTCGCCGTAGGCCTCGGCCACCTGCGATCCAGGGGTGAGGCGTGCGTCGTAGGAGCCGAGCCGCATGGTCCCGCCCTTGTCGGCCACGTCGACCTGGTCGTCCATCAGGTCGACCACCGGGTGCCGCGTGGTGGCGTCGAACTCCCTCGAGTTGGCGCCGTCGAGTCCGGCCAGGTCGCGGGCCACCTCGATGATCATGACCTGGAGGCCGAGGCAGAGGCCGAGCAGCGGCACGTCGTGCTCCCGGGCGTAGCGGGCCGCGGCGATCTTCCCCTCGACGCCCCGCTCGCCGAAGCCGCCGGGGATCACCAGCCCGTCGAAGCCGCGCAGCCCGTCCCGCTCCAGCAGGTCGGGAACGGTCGCCGCCTGGACCCACTCGATCTCCACCTTGGCCCCGTGGTGGAAGCCGGCGTGGCGGAGGGACTCGACCACCGAGAGGTAGGCGTCGGGCAGGTCCACGTACTTGCCGATGACCCCGATCCGCACCGGGCGGACGGCGGCGGCCACCTGGGCCACCAGGTGCTCCCACCGCGCCAGTTCGATCGGGTGGTCGGCGGCGTCGATCTCGAGCACCTCGAGCAGGTAGCTGTCCAGACCCTCCTCGTGCAGGACGAGGGGGATCTGGTAGATGTTCTCGGCGTCGACGCAGGACACCACGGCCTGCATGGGCACGTCGCACAGGAGCGAGATCTTGCGCTTCAGGTCGTCGGAGATCAGGCGGTCCGACCGGCACACGATGACGTCGGGCTGGATGCCCTGGCTGCGCAGGTCGGTCACCGAGTGCTGGGTCGGCTTGGTCTTCTGCTCCCCCGACGGGGCCAGGTAGGGCACCAGGGTGAGGTGGACGTAGGCCACGTTGGCCCGACCCACGTCCCGGCGGAACTGGCGGATGGCCTCGATGAACGGGAGGATCTCGATGTCGCCGACCGTCCCGCCGATCTCCACGATGACCACGTCGACCCCGGTCTGGCCCAGCTTGTGGATGTGGTTCTTGATCTCGTCGGTGATGTGCGGGATCACCTGGACCGTCTTGCCCAGGTAGTCGCCCCGTCGCTCCTTGGCGATCACCGACGAGTAGATCCGGCCGGTCGTGGCGTTCGAGCCCTTGTGCAGGTTCTCGTCGATGAACCGCTCGTAGTGCCCGAGGTCGAGGTCCGTCTCCCCACCGTCCTCGGTCACGAAGACCTCGCCGTGCTCGAACGGGTTCATGGTGCCCGGGTCGACGTTGATGTACGGGTCGAGCTTGCACATCGTGACCTTGAGACCGCGGCACTTCAGGAGCCGGCCGAGCGAGGAGGCGGTGAGGCCCTTGCCGAGCGAGGAGGACACCCCCCCGGTGAAGAAGATGTACTTCGTCTGTCGTCCGCTCACGTCGCTGCCATCCGCATCGGGCACCTGCCGAGGTTACCGGACCCGTCGGCGCCCGGGTGCGGACCCCGCGCCGTCACTGGGCCCCGCCCGCGTTCCGTCACCGGGCCGGACCCCGGTCGCCCAGCAGCTCGCGGGCGTGGCGCCGGGCCGACTCGCTGTCGGGACTCCCCGACAGCATCCGGCTGATCTCGACCACCCGGGCGTACGGGTCGAGCCGGGTCACCTCGGACCGGGTCCGGCCGCCGGCTTCGATCTTGCGCACCGCCACCTGGTGGTCGGCCTGGGCGGCCACCTGGGCCAGGTGGGTGACCACCAGCACCTGCGCGTAGTGCCCGAGCCCGGCGAGGGCGGCGCCCACCGCGGTGGCCGCCGCGCCGCCCACCCCGGCGTCGACCTCGTCGAACACCAGCACGCCGGGCGCGTCGGTCAACGCCAGGCGCACGGCGAGCATCGTCCGGGACAGCTCACCCCCGGACGCAGCCCGGGACAGCGGCTGGGCCGGCTCCCCGGGGTTGGCGGCCAGCTCGAAGGTGACCTGGTCCGCACTCCCCTCCCCCTCGACCCGGATGGCGAAGCGGGCCGAGGGCATGGCCAGGTCGTGCAGGGTCGTCTCGATCTCGGCCGCCAGCACCGGCGCCACCCGGCGGCGCTCCCGGGCCACGACGGACTCGGCCGCCGTCACCGTCGCCCGGGCTCCGGCGACCTCGACGTCGAGTCCGGCGGCCCGGGACTCGAGCCCGGCCAGCTCGGCGAGCCGCGCCCGTCCCCGCACGGCGGTGGCCAGGACCTCGTCGAGTCCGGGACCGTGCCTGCGCTCCAGGTCGTGCAGCAGCTGGCGCCGGACCCGGATCGCCTCGAGCCGTTCGGGGTCGTCCTCCCACGTCTCGACCACGGTCCGCAGCTCGGCGGCCAGGTCGGTGAGTTCACCCATCGCCGAGCGCACCCGGTGGTCCAGGCGCTCCAGCGGCACCCGTCCGGCCAGCGCCCCGGACGCATCGGCCAGGCGGTCGACGGCCCCCGGGGGGCCCGGTCCGTCGTCGGGACCCGCCAGGGCGGCCAGGGCCTGGGCGGCCGCCGCCCGGTGGGCGGACGCCTCGGCCAGGCGGTCCTCCTCGGCCTCCAGGACGGCGTCCTCGGCCGGCCCGGCGATGACGGCGGCCTCGATCTCGGCCACCTCGAACGCCACCCGGTCGGCCTCGCGGGCCCGCTGGGTGGCGTCGCCGCCCAGTCCCTCCGCATCGCGCAGCAGGGCGGCCAGGATCGAGCGGGCCGACTCCAGCGGTCCGGTGTCGACGGACCCGAAGGCGTCGAGCGCGCGGCGCTGGGCCTCGGCGACCACCAGGGTGCGGTGCTGGTGCTGGCCGTGCAGCTCGAGCAGACCGGCGGCGGCCTCGGACAACGCCCCGACCGGTGCCGCCCGTCCGTCCACCCAGGCCTTGGAACGTCCCTCGCGGGCGACCGAGCGGGCCAGGACCACCTCGTCGCCCCCGTCGACGTCCACGAACCGACCCTCCACGTAGGCCTCGTCGGCGCCGGCACGGACCAGGGCCGGGTCGGCCCGGCCGCCCAACAGCAGGCTCAGGGCCCCGATCAGCAGGGTCTTGCCGGCCCCCGTCTCGCCGGTCAGCGCCGTCATCCCGGACCCCAGGGTGACGGTGACGTCGTCGATGACGCCCAGGTCGCGCACGTGGAGCTCGGCGAGCTGGCGACCCATGGCGCCCCTACCGGTCGGCCAGATGGAACTTCGCCCGCAGGATCGCGTGGAAGTCCCGGGAGCCGAACGTGACCAGACGGGCCGGACGGTCGCCCTCGCGGCTGTCGACCGTCGACCCGGGCTCGAGGGTGCAGACCGTGATCCCGTCCACCACCAGGACCGCCGGCCGCGGGCCGAGCACCTCGAGGTGGACGTGCTGGCCGGGGTCGAGGACGAGGGGCCGGTCGAAGAGCATGTGGGGTGAGACCGGGGTGAGGATGATGGCCCGCAGCCGGGGGGAGAGCAGGGGGCCCCGGGCGGACAGGTTGTAGGCGGTCGATCCGGTGGGCGTGGCCATCAGCAGCCCGTCGGCGGCGTAGGTCACGAACGGACGGTCGTCGATCGAGGCCGCCACCCGGACGGTGTGCCCGGGGACCGTCTTCTCCACGGTGGCCTCGTTCAACGCGCAGACCTCGGCCACCGGCGCCCCGTCCGGCCCGTGGACGGCGACGGCCAGGGTCATCCGCTCCTCGACCTCGTAGCGCCCGTCGAGGAAGCGCTCCAGTGCCTCCTCGAGGCCGGCCGGCTCGATCTCGGTCAGGTAGCCGAGGAGGCCGAGGTTAACGCCCAGCACCGGGACCGAGGCGGTCAGCGCACTGTCCACCGCCCGGAGCAGGGTGCCGTCACCGCCCAGACTCACCAGCAGGTCGGCGCCGGCCACCGTGACCGAGCCGTCGGGGGCCAGGGCCGCCATGACCTGGTGACCCCTCCCGGTGAGCCAGGCGCTGGCCCGCTCCGCCAGTGCGGCGGCCTCGGGCCGGGTCGGGTGGACGTAGAAGGCGATCCGGGACACGGTCAGGCCACCGGCCCCGGGTCGACGCCGTGGACCTCGGCCACCGCCGCGTCCAGCAGGGCGTCGACCGATTCCGGACGACCCCGTCCGGTGCCCCCGGGGGTCCGGGCGTACAGCAGGAACTCGACGTTGCCGGCATGGCCGGTGATCGGGGACGGCATGGCCCCCATGATGACTGCTCCGGCGTCGTCAAGCGCGGTTGCCACCTCGCCGAGGGTGCGACGGTGCACGTCGGGGTCGCGGATCACGCCCCGGCCCCGGGACACCTCCACCCGCCCGGCCTCGAACTGGGGCTTGGCCAGCACGACGAGGGGCGCCCCGGCCACGGCCACGCCCCCGGTGAGCACCGGGACCGCCCGGGTGGCCGAGATGAAGGAGAGGTCGGCCACCACGAGGTCCACCGGGCGCTCCCCCACCGTGGCCACGGTGACCGCCCGGATGTCGAGCCGTTCGAGGTTGACCACCCGGGGGTGACCCCGCAGCTTCGGGTGCAGCTGGCCATGGCCGACGTCGACGGCCACCACCCCGGCCGCCCCGGCCTGGAGCAGGCAGTCGGTGAAGCCGCCGGTCGAGGCACCGGCATCCAGCGCCCGCAGCCCGGACGGGTCGATGCCGAACCGGTCGAGGGCGGCCTGGAGTTTGTCGCCGCCGCGGCTCACGAACGCCGGGGGATCACCCAGGAGCTCGATGGGCTCGGCCGGGGACACCAGGCGCGCCGGCTTGTCGGCCAGCGAACCCGAGACCAGGACCATGCCGCGGGCGATCAGCTCCACCGCCTGAGGGCGGCTGTCGGCCA
>Ga0302283_1001002_pt1 | contig 23808 bp, 25 predicted proteins | sample III_Fen_E1_4_FD_198770 | JGI IMG/M metagenome (GOLD analysis project Ga0302283, IMG submission 198770) | Peat permafrost microbial communities from Stordalen Mire near Abisko, Sweden - III_Fen_E1_4 | ecosystem: Environmental > Terrestrial > Soil > Wetlands > Permafrost | place: Sweden: Abisko... | reverse complement strand
GGACGCCGAAGCCGCCGACCCGCCGCCGCCCGCCCCGCCGTCCGAGCCGCCGGAGCGCACGCACCCCGGCGTCTGGTTCGCCTTCGGCGCCGCCGCTTCGGCGCTCAGCTTCGCCCTGGCGATGGCCTATTTCCACGGCCACTAAGCCTGGATCCGGTCAGCTGTCGGAGTTGTCGCCGCTCGAACGCTCGGCCTCGCGTTGCTGCTGCTGTTTCCAGTAAGCCAGCCCGTCGCGCGGCTTGAACATCGTCCTCGGCGCCCCGGTCTTGGCCACCACCGCGAAGGTGTTGGACTTGGCGTCATAGAGCAGGGCGTCGCCGTTGGACCGAGCGATCTTCTGCACCCCCACCGGTGGCGCATCGGCGAAGGCGTGCGCCTCGTCGATGTAGTCGGTCTCGGTCTTGGCGTCGAAGTCCTTGCCGTTCTTGGCGAACTGATAGTCGGCGTTCTCCTGCGCCGTGTGTTTCTTGTTGGCGGCCCACAGCGGCTTGCCGGCCACCAGCGGCACCGGCTGGTCGCGCGGATCGGTGCTGGCGACCTGCGCCGCGCCCGGCGCGCTGGGCGGCGGCGCCTTGCTAGACGCCGATGGGCCGGCGTCGCAGGCCCCGATCATCAGGGCGAGCGCGGTCGCCCCAGCAAAGAAGACAACCCTCATTTCCATTCCCCAGTCCATCACGTCAGAGACGCATTGGAACAAAGAAAGAACAACTCTGACGGTTTGTCTAGAGGAAACCTTCACGCTAAAGCGATGCGCCTCATTTCGGAGGGCCCCCCTTGAGCCAGCGGCGCGTGCTTCTGATCGTCGGCGGCGGCGTGGCGGCCTACAAGGCGCTGGAGCTGGTGCGGCTGCTGCGCAAGGCGGACATCGCCGTCAGCCCGATCCTCACCGAGGCCGGCGCCCAGTTCGTCACCCCGCTGTCGCTGGCGGCGCTGGCCGAGGAAAAGGTCCACGCCGAGCTGTTCAACCTCACCGACGAGGCGGAGATGGGCCACATCCAGCTCTCCAGGTCCGCCGACCTGGTGGTGGTCGCGCCCGCCACCGCCGACCTGATGGCCAAGGCCGCCCACGGCCTGGCCGGCGACCTGGCCTCGACCACCTTGCTGGCCACCGACAAGCCGGTGCTGATGGCCCCGGCGATGAACGTGCGCATGTGGCTGCACCCGGCCACCCAACGCAATCTGGCCACCCTGAGGGCCGACGGCGTCAGCTTCGTCGGCCCCGACAACGGGGCGATGGCCTGCGGCGAGTTCGGCCCCGGCCGGATGGCCGAGCCTGAGGCGATCTTCGCGGCGATCCTGGCGGCGCTGGAGGGCGGCGCGTTGAGGCCGCTGGCCGGAAAGCATGTGCTGATCACCGCCGGCCCCACGGTCGAGGCGCTGGACCCGGTGCGGGTGCTGACCAATCGTTCCAGCGGCAAGCAGGGCTACGCCATCGCCGCCGCCGCCGCCGCCGCCGGGGCGCGGGTCACCCTGGTCTCCGGACCCACCGCCCTGGCGACCCCGCCGGGTGTCGTCCGCGTCGATGTGGAGAGCGCCGAACAGATGCTGGCCGCCTGCCGTGCAGCCTTGCCGGCCGACGCCGCGGTCTGCGTCGCCGCGGTCGCCGACTGGCGTCCGGACGAGGTGTTCGGGGTCAAACTGAAGAAGAGCCACGACGGACCGCCCCTGGTCCGCCTGGTCGAGAACCCCGACATCCTGGCCACTCTCTCCGCCCACGGTCCCGGCCGGCCGAAGCTGGTGGTCGGCTTCGCCGCCGAGACCAACGACCTGGAGGTCCACGCCCGGGCCAAGCTGAAGCGCAAGGGCTGCGACTGGATCGTCGCCAACGACGTCGCCCAGGACGGGATCATGGGCGGCGACGAGAACGAGGTGCTGCTGGTCTATCCGCAGGGGACCGAGGCCTGGCCGAAGGCGTCGAAGACCGAGGTCGCCCGCCGCCTGGCCGCCCGCATCGCCGAGGACCTGGGATGAGCCCCACCGTCGCCGTCGTCCGCCTGCCGCATGGCCAGGGACTGCCGCTGCCGGCCTATGAGAGCGCCCACGCCGCCGGTATGGATCTGCGCGCCGCCGTCCCGGAGGACCAACCGCTGACCTTGCGCCCCGGCGACCGGCACGCGGTGCCGACGGGCCTGGCCATGGCCATTCCGCCCGGCTTCGAAGGCCAGGTGCGGCCGAGGTCCGGTCTGGCGCTGAAGCGCGGCGTCACCTGCCTCAACAGCCCTGGCACCGTCGATGCCGACTACCGCGGCGAAGTGCACGTGATCCTCGTAAACCTCGGCGCGGAAGACTTCGTGATCCGCCGGGGCGAGCGGATCGCCCAGCTGCTGATTTCGCCGGTGGCGCAGGCGGCTTGGCGCGAGGTCGAGAGTCTGGACGAGACCGCCCGGGGCGCCGGCGGCTTCGGGTCCACCGGCGCGGCCTGATCGCCACTCTCAGCCGATAAGAAGCCGCGCCGCGAGGGCCAGAACCAGCGCCGGCGGCATCACCAGCATCCCCACCTTCAGGAACCGCCAGAAGCCGACCCTCTCGCCTTCGCGCCGGATCGCGCCCAGCCAGAGGATGGTGGCCAGCGAGCCGGTGATCGACAGGTTGGGGCCCAGATCGACGCCGATCAGCAGGGCGTCGACGACGCCTCGACTGGGATGGCCCTGGACAATGGCGGTGCTGGCGATCAGCCCGGCCGGCAGATTGTTGATCAGGTTCGAGCCGACGGCGATGACCGCGCCGGCCGCGGGAGCGGTCCAGCGCCCGCCGCCGTCAAGGGCCGCCGCGAGGACGGCGGTCAGTCCCGTCCGGTCGACCGCCTCCACCAGCACGAACAGCCCCGCCACCAGCGGCAGCACCGACCAGGAGACCCCGCCAACGAGGGCGAGCGGGCTCTCCCGACCGAGCACGCTCACCAGCCCCGCGGTGGCCATGCCGAGGGCGAAGGTCGGCAGGCCGAGGGGAATGTCGAACACCGAAACCGCGGTCAGCGCCACGGCGGTGATCGCCACCCCGGCCAGCGCCGCCCGCCCGCCGCTCGACAGCTTGGAGACTTCGATGTCGGCGGCGCAGCTGGCGCCGATCCGCCGGGCCTCGGCCAGCCGCAGCGCCGCATAGGTCGCGCCGATCGCCAGCACCGAGGGGAGCGCGAAACTCGCCAGCCAGCGGCCCAGCGCCGGCGTGTGATCGCCATAGAGCACCAGATTGGCCGGGTTGGAGATCGGCAACACGAAGCTCGCGGCGTTGGCGATGAAGGCGCAGATCAGCAGATAGGGCAGGGGCTCGACCCGGGCCTTGCGAGTCGCCGCGAACACCGCCGGCGTCAGCACTACAGCGGTGGCGTCGTTGGACATGAAGGCGGTGACCAGCACGCCGACGCCGAAGATCAGCCCGAACAGCCGCCCGGGCGAGCCGTCGGCAAGGTTCACAGCATGGATGGCCACCCAGTCGAACAGCCCCTCGCGCCGGGCGGTCTCCGACAGCAGCATCATCCCGGCCAGGAACAGATAGACGTCCAGCCCTTTCGCAACCGCGCCCAGGCCCGCGGTCCACGGCAGGAGGCCGGTGACCAGCAGGGCGACGGCGCCGGCCACCGCCCAGACCGCTTCGGGCAGCCGGAACGGGCGTGTGACCACCCCGGCGGTGGCGGCGCCGGCGATCAGCCAGGCGGCAAGGTGCGCGGCGGTCATCGGCCTCCCAGACGACGCCCGGTTGGCCCGGAGCGAATTCCCGGTCTAGGCTCAGTCATGGACAAATTCACCTCCGGCGGTCTCGCCATTGCCTATGACGACATCCAGCCGGCCGGCGGCGCCACCGGAACGGTGGTTCTGGTGCATGGGTTCGCCACCAGCCGGGCGGAGAACTGGCGCCGGCTGGGCTGGTACGGCGCCTTCGAGCGCAAGGGCTACCGCACGATCGCCCTGGACCTGCGCGGTCACGGCGAGAGCGACAAGCCGCACGATCCGGACGCCTATGGCCGCGACGCCCTGCTGGGCGACATCGTCGGACTGATGGATCACCTCGATCTCGGGCGCGTGGAGCTGATGGGCTATTCCATGGGCGCTCGGCTGTCGCTGCAGACCGCGATCCAGCACCCCGGGCGGATTAACAACCTGATCGTCGGCGGCATCGGCGGGCGGATGTTCTCCGGTCCCGAACCGGGCGCCGCCGTCCCGAAAATGACCATGGCCGAAGCGATGCAGGCCGAGGACCCGCAGAGCATCCCCGATCCGACCATGAAGGGCTTTCGGCTGTTCGCCGACCAGCAGGGCGAGGACCGCCTGGCGTTGGCGGCGTTCACCCAAGGCCGCGGCGGCGGCATCGACAAGGACGACCTGGCCGGGCTGCTCGTCCCCACGCTGGTCGTGGCCGGCTCGCGCGATCAGATGGCCGGCGACCCGCAGGGGCTCGCCGACCTGATCCCCGGCGCCAAGGCGGTCACCCTGCCGGCCTGCGACCACTTCTCGGCCATCCCGCACGCCCTCTACAAGGCGGCGGTGTTCGACTTCCTGGAAGGCTGGCTGGAGTAGCGGCTCGCCGCGCCTACTGCCCGATCGCGTAAGGCCCGCCCTTTTCCAGCGCGCGCTTATAGGCCGGGCGGGCGTGCAGGCGCTGCACCCAGGCGTCGATGTTCGGCAGGTCGGTCAGGCGGCCCAGCGCCCGGGCCATCTCGCCAGTGAAACTCATCTGCACGTCGGCGCCGGTGAGCGCCGGTCCCATCAGATAGTCGCGGCCCTCAAGGCTCTGGTTGACGTAGCCGAGGTGGTTGGCGATCTCGCTGTCGATGCGGTCCTTCAGCGGCGCGCCGGCCTCGCCGAGACGCATGTTGTAGAACGAGATCATCAGCGGCAGCATCGCCGAGCCCTCGGAATAGTGCAGCCATTCCTGATACTTGTCGTAATCCGCGGTGGCCGGGTCGGGGGCCAGGCGGCCGCCGCCCTGACGGCGCAGGATGTAGTCGACGATCGCCCCTGACTCGGCGATCACCCGGCCGTCGTCGGTGATCACCGGCGACTTGCCCAGCGGATGCACCGCCTTCAGCTCCGGCGGGGCCAGGTTGGTGGTCGCGTCGCGTTGGTAGAACTTGATCTCGTAGGGAAGCTCGAGCTCCTCCAGCAGCCAGAGAATGCGCTGGGAGCGCGACTGATTGAGGTGGTGGACGGTGATCATGGGTCGTCTCCGCAAACTTGGGCGGAGTGAGACAGGCCTCTCGCCGGGGAAAGGCAAGACCCTAAGGCGCGAGCCCTGCGAAGATCAGCCCGATCTGCCGGTCCATCAGGGCGATCAGGCGCGGGGCGTCGACGCCTTGCGAGACGGCGAGGCGGAAATTCCAGGCGTAGGTGGCGATCAGGAGGTCGATGACCAGATCGAGGTCCGCGTCGGGTCGCACATCGCCGTGGGCAATGCCGCCCTCCAGGCAGCCGCGGACCATGCCCCTGAGCCGCGGATTGGTGCCGAAAACCGGCACAGCCGGGTCGGCCGGCCAATCGTAAGCGGCTGCTATGAAGGCCAGGAACAGACGCGTGCGGCGCAGCTCGAAGGCGTAGTGGGCGGCGAACAGCGAACGGCACCGATCGGCCCCGGACCCTCGCAGGTGCGGCAGGATGCGGTCCAGTTCGCCATAGAGGTCGCCCAGCCGCTCCTGCATCACCTGGCCCAGCACGTGGGCCTTGGATCGGAAGCTGGTGAACACGCTGCCCACCGACACCTTGGCCCGCTGGGCGATGGCGCGGATGGTGGTCGCCTCGTAGCCGATCTCCTCGAACAGGTCCCGGGCGGAATCGAGCACGCGTTGCCGCGTGGCGTCCTTCTGAGCCTGTCGCAAGCTGGAAATGGCCTCGTCCCCCTCGACCGTCCCCCGGCTCAAAAGGCCGGGGCCGTTCTTAACTCACGCGCGCGCCGGCCAGGATGATCTCGACCTCTTCCTTCACCCGGCGCTTCACCGTCTCGGCCGTCACACCTTCCTTGGCCGCGCGGCTCAGGGCGGCGAGATAGCTGTCCCGGAGCATCTGGGCGATCAGGGCAGGGTCGGCGGTCACGGTGATTTCACCGTTGGCGACGCCGGCGGTCAATGTCCGAACGATCAGATCGCTGACCGATCGCAGGGAAACGCGGCCCTTCAGCTGCGCGCCCAGGCCCGGGGCCCACAGCGCGCTCATCGTCGCCTGCAGCAGGGCCAGGTCGGCCAGGTGCCGTTCGACGGCGGCGTCGACCATGGCCAGGATCGCGGCCTTGGGCGACAGGCCCTCGGCGGCGAGGGTCAGCGCTTCAAACAGCGCCACCTGTTCGGCCCGGACAATCTCGGCGAACAGGTCGGACTTGTCGGTGAAGCTGGCGAACACCGCGCCGGTAGACATGCCGGCGTTGGAGGCGATGTCGCGGATCGTGGCGCCTTCGTAGCCGCGCTCGGTGAACAGGGCCTTGGCCGCGGCCAGGATCTTCTCTCGGGTGCGCAGCTTGGCGAGCGCGCGTTGGGTCGGCCGGCGCAGCTGCACGGCGCTGAGGGTTCCCAGGGTCATCTGGTTCATCTTTGGGTCTCCAGGCGAGCCAGCAGATCGTCGGCTCGCAGTTCGAATTCGTTGCAATAGGCTTCGACGGTCCGGGTCAGGACTTCGGCGACGGGCGGCGAGCTGGCGGCCGTCCTGGGCCGCGTCTCGCAGGTCGGTAATCAGCTGCCGGGTTTCCGCCTGCACATCCAGGGATGCGTCGTCGGAGCCGGTCGCGAGCGTGAGCGCCGCGGGCATCGGTTTCCTCATCAGATTCTAGAACGTCCCCGCCGCGGCGCGGCATGACGGAGACCGGAAAAGTGAACGCGTTCAGCGAAATCCGTTACGCGACCCGGATATCGAACGCTACTACACGCATCCCGCGAGCTTAGCCGTGCGGTCGGCCGCCGCAGCGCCAATCTGACGCAGCGGACGCTGCCGTCCCCCTCCTGGGCATTGATCTCATCTCGGGCGTGTTCGTTGAGCATGTTCATCTAGTTGTTTGTCGCAAATGTTTCAAGGTGAGGCGCCGGTCGCGTCTGGCCCGGAAAAGCGGGATGGCCTAGGGTCCGCCGATGCGCGACATCTTCCTCACCCTGATCGCCCTGGCGCTGCTCGCCGTCACGGTGACGCTGTGTCTGGGCTTCTATTCGCTGTTCCGCGGCGGCCAGTTCGGGCGCACCTGGTCGAACCGTCTGATGCGACTACGAGTCGCACTCCAGTTCGTCGCCATCCTGATCCTGGTGGCTGCCTGGTGGTGGGGGACCCACTTCGCGGCGAGGCGCTGAACTTGGTCCTGATCAACCGCATCTACACGCGCACCGGCGACGGCGGCAAAACCCGGCTGGCGACCGGCGCGCCGGTGTCGAAGGCCGATCTGCGGGTCGAAGCCTATGGCGCGGTCGACGAGACCAATGCAGCCATCGGTCTGGCCCGGCTCTCGACCCAGGGCGAGGCGATCCTCGATCCGGTCCTCGAGCGGGTGCAGAACGAACTGTTCGATCTCGGCGCCGACCTGGCGACCACCGGCGACATCGACGCCAAGCGGCCGGCGCTGCGCATCCTGGAAAGCCAGGTCAGCCGGCTGGAAACCGAGATCGACGCCCTCAACGATCCGATGGCGGCGCTGACCTCGTTCGTCTTGCCGGGCGGAACGGCGGCGGCGGCGGCGCTGCACCTGGCCCGAACCATCTGTCGGCGGGCCGAGCGGGTGGCCGTGGCCCTCGGCGAGCGTGAACCGGTCAGCCCGGCGGCGCTGAAATACCTCAACCGCCTCTCCGACCTGCTGTTCGTCGCCGCCCGCTACGCCAACGACCAGGGGCGCGCCGACGTGCTGTGGACGCCGGGCGGCACGCGTTAGAGCGCGTTCAAGACTTCGCCGGCGCGGTCACCACCATCGGCGTATGCGGCTTGCGACCGGTGATCCGTTCGATCGGGATCGGTGTCGCGCACTGCCGGTCCTGCGGGTCCCACCAGCCGCCCTGGGAGTTGCACTGCTCGGCCGGCCAAACCTCCAGCGCCGCATAGCCGAACAGCAGGGCCGTGGCGCAGAGGAACAGGCACAGATAGGCCAGTTGGACGCGGGAGAAGATCCGGAGCATTGGCCGATTTTCGCAAGAATGTCGGCGGGCGCCTAGAGCGCGCGGCGAGTTCGGCGCGTGTCCGGCGGCTTGCAATCGGCGCTCAGGACGCTATTGGCCCTCACGCGCAGATTTCGGGCCCGGGCGATATCCGGGCGCCGGCGGGCCTGCGGCGAAGCGAAGAGAGAGCGATGAAAGTCCTGGTCCCGGTCAAGCGGGTGATCGATTCCAATATCAAGGCGCGGGTCAAGTCCGACCAGACCGGCGTCGACCTCGCCAATGTGAAGATGTCGATCAATCCGTTCTGCGAGATCGCCGTCGAAGAGGCCGTGCGGATGAAGGAAAAGGGGATCGCCGACGAGGTGGTCGCCGTCTCCATCGGCCCGGTGCAGGCCCAGGAAACCATCCGCACCGCGCTGGCCATGGGCGCCGACCGCGGGCTGCTGATCCAGACCGACGCCGACCCCGAGCCGCTGGCCGTGGCCAAGCTGCTGAAGGCGGTGGTCGAGGAGGAGAAACCCGACCTGGTGCTGATGGGCAAGCAGTCCATCGACGGGGACAACGGCGCGGTCGGCCAGATGCTGGCGGCGCTGCTGGATTGGCCGCAGGCCACCTTCGCCTCCAAGATCGAGATCGCCGGGGCCAAGGCCACCGTCACCCGCGAGGTCGACGGCGGTCTGCAGGTTCTGGAACTGGACCTGCCGGCGGTGATCACCGCGGACCTCCGCCTCAACGAGCCGCGCTACGCCTCGCTGCCCAACATCATGAAGGCCAAGAAGAAGCCGATCGATGTGAAGGAGCTCAGCGCCTATTCCGCCGACGTCGCGCCGCACCTGACCGTCGAGAAGGTCGCCGAGCCGGCCAAGCGCCAGGCCGGCGTCAAGCTCGAAACCGCCGCCGAACTGGTCTCCAAACTCAAGAATGAAGCGGGGGTGCTCTAATGGCCGTTCTCGTCATCGCCGACCACGACAACGCCCACGTCCGCGACACCACCCACAAGACCATCACCGCCGCCCTGCAGCTGTCGCCCGACGTCGATGTGCTGGTCGCCGGCAAGGACGCCGGCCCCGCCGCCGCCCAGGCCGCCAAGATCGCCGGCGTTCGCAAGGTCCTGCTGGCCGAGAGCGACTCCCTCGGCCAAGGCCTGGCCGAGGCCTACGAGGCCCTGGTCGTCCCCTTGATGGGAAGCTACGACGCGGTGCTGACGCCGGCGACCTCGCAGGGCAAGAACATCGCCCCGCGCATCGCCGCCAAGCTCGACGTGGCGCAGATCTCCGACGGCTCGACCTTCGTGCGGCCGATCTATGCCGGCAACGCCCTGGAGACGGAGAAGTCCGCCGACGCCAAGAAGGTGATCACCGTCCGCTCCAGCCTGTTCAAGGCGGCGGACGAAGGCGGCTCGGCGTCGGTGGAGACCATCCCCGCCCCGGCCGCGCCAACCAAGGTGCGCTTCGTCAGCCAGCAGCTGGTCAAGCTCGACCGCCCGGAACTGGGCGCCGCCAAGATCATCGTCTCCGGCGGACGCGCCATGGGCTCGGCCGAGGAGTTCCAGCGGGTGATCGATCCCCTGGCCGACAAGCTCGGCGCGGCCATCGGCGCTTCCCGGGCCGCGGTCGACGCCGGCTACGCCCCCAACGACTACCAGGTCGGCCAGACCGGCAAGGTGGTCGCTCCGGACCTCTACATCGCCATCGGCATCTCGGGCGCCATCCAGCACCTCGCCGGGATGAAGGACTCCAAGGTCATCGTGGCCATCAACAAGGACGCCGACGCGCCGATCTTCCAGGTGGCCGACTACGGCCTGGTCGCCGACTACAAGACCGCCGTGCCGGAGCTGATGGACGCCCTGACAGCCGCCGGAAAGTAACCGCCGATCGCCGGCTGGCGCTTGCGAGCTTTGCCGTTCTTGGGCAGTCTTCGGCGAACCGTGTTCGCCGTCTGGAGGTTCAGCCTTGGCCAGCCCGCCGCCGCTCTCGCCGGCTGCCCGATGGGTCTATATCGCCTGCCTGGCGATCGGGATCGTCATTCTGGTGGTCGAGGGAATCCACGTGATCCTGGCCAACAACAACGATATCGGTCTTCTGGACGGCATGATCGGCGGCGCCGGCGGCGGGATGGTCGCGCTTGGCGCGATCATGCTGTTCCACCGGCCGGACCGCTAGACGCCAAACCGGCGCGCCATCGGCCCAGCCGCAGCAGGAACAGGGTAAGCAGCATCGCCGGCCCATAGACCGCGATGCCTCGCTGCACGAAGCCCTCGGGATCGCCGAGAATTTTCACCGCCTCCTGAAAGCTCTGGTCCCCCGCGACGACGGTCAGGGAGCCGAAGAACTCCACCGTGGCGACCACCAGCGTCACATAGGCGAAGAACAGGAAGATGCGGCTGCGCCGGGGAAAGAGACCGCCGTCGATGTTGGTGATGCTGTGTCCCGACACCGCCACGTCCCAGAGCAGCGCCGCAAAGATCACCGCCGCGAACAGCGCATCCGCCCGGCCTCCGGCCTCCTGCAGCCAGTCGTAGGCGAAGGCGTAAAGGCAAAAGAGAGCCAGCACCGACAGGTTGAGCAGCAGCAGCAGTCGCAGAGGCTCGCTTTGCGCTTCGGCCGCACGGCCACGCCGGCGCAACCAGGCGACGGCCGCCAGGCCGGCCGCGCCGATACAGAACAGCAGACCGGCGGGGCCGCCGCCTGTGACCGCGCCGGGCAGCAACATGAAGACCAGGCTCAGGCCGAGCACCACGGCATATAGCAGCACTGGCGTCAGCCAGCGCAGAACCCCGCGTCGGCGGCAGAGCGCCAGGGCGGTCGCGGCGGCGGTGACGATGACCGCATCCAGCGACAGCGAGGCTAGCCAATTTGCGCCCACGATGTCCAAACCCGCGGAGAAGGTGATCACCAACACCGCCAGCGCCGCCCAAGGAAATCGGATCGGCCAGGATCCCCCAGCGCGCGCGGCCCTCAGCGTCAGATAGAGCAGCGCCGCCAACGCCAGTCCCAGCGGTAACGATCGCCAGACGCCCCAACCCGCGTAGGCGCTGACCATGCCCATCAACAACAGGCTCGCCAGCACGTTGACCCAGGTAAGGACGCGCAACCGCCCCGCGGCGCGGCCGCCAAAGGCGGCGCGGACGATGGAGTCGTCGATCTCAGCCCAGTCGGTGCCAGCCAGCAGGAACAGATAGGGCAAGGGAATTCGGATCAGGACCAGCAGATCGGCGAACTGGTCCGGGTGCAGGCAGGTTTCGACATAGACAAGCAGACCGAGCGCGGCGAAGCCCAGCCAGATCACCTGCATCGATCGATAGACGATGGGGCTGCGCCGCTCTGGACTGTAGCGCCGGCGGTAGATCGCCGGGATCGCCATGCCGATCACGATGGTGAAGGGGATCGAGAAGAACGTTGCGAGGGCGCCGACCTTTTCCTCCCGATCGCCGCCGAACAGTCCGAAGATCACCACCAGATAAAGCGCCGCCAGCGCGGCCAGCAGCAGAAGGCGGCCGGAGAGCCGGGCGTAGGCCATGCCGATCGCCGCCAGCGCCAGGGCGCCGGTCAGGGAGACGATCGAGAGGGCGTAGTTGATCGCCGAAAGGCTGATGGTCGCCGCGCCCAGATCTATCTGAACCGAAGGTTCCGGCGCGTTGCGCAGCACCAGGGTGATCGTCGCCACCACGATCTGGGCGAAGACCACCCCGGTCAGCGCCCGCTGGCGCACGTCCATGGTGCGCAGGGAAATCAGGTAGTCGCGAAAGCTCGGCTCGTGGTCGTCGTCATGCGCCCCGTCGGGGTTGTTCGCCTGGTGTCCGTGATCCGCCATCGTCGCGCCCCGAAAGCGGCTAGGATGCTCTTCGGAGCGGGGGCTGTCTGTCAACCGCGGCGGTGGAAGGATGGCGGTCCCCAACCCCACGGTATATGCGGACGCCGAGCCGACCCGCTGGAACCATGGAGACGACGATGGACCCCGCGCCATTGATCGAACGCGAGAAGTTCTTTGGCAATCCGACCCGGGCGATGGGTCGGATCAGCCCGGACGGCCGCTGGCTCTCCTGGCTGGCCCCCCTGGATGGGGTGCTGAACATTTGGGTCGCGCCGACCGCTGATCCGGCCGCCGCCCGCGCGATCACGTCCGAAACCGTGCGACCGATCCGCGCCTACTTCTGGGCCCCGGACAACGCCACGGTGCTCTATGTCAACGACCAGGGCGGCGACGAGAACTTCAAGCTCTATGGGGTCGCGGCCACCGGCGGCGCGGCGCGTACCCTGACGCCCTTCGACAAGACCCAGACCCAGGTGCTGAAGGTCAGCGCGCAGGTTCCGGACCGGATCCTGGTGGGCCTGAACAATCGCGATCCGCGCTGGCACGACGTGCACGCCCTCGACCTGGCCAGCGGCCAACTCACCCTGGTGTTCGAGAACCAGGGTTTCGGCTCGTTCCTGATCGACCAAGACCTCCAGCTGCGCGGCGGCGCCCGGCCCAGGCCGGAAGGCGGCATGGACTACTATACGATCGAGGCCGGCGTTCCCTCGGCCGAGCCGATTGAGAGTGTCGATCTGGACGACAACTCGACCACCCATCCGCTGCGGTTCACCGCCGACGGTAAGACACTCTACTGGGTCGACTCCCGGGGCCGCGACACCGCCGCCCTGATCGCCCAGGACGTCGCCAGCGGCGCGCGGACGGTGCTGGCCGAGGATCCAAGGGCCGACATTCACGGCGCGATGTTCCACCCGGTCACGGGCCAGGCGCAGGCCTACCCTGTGACCTATCTGACCACCGAGTGGATCGCCTTGGACGAGGCGGTGAAGGCAGACCTCGCGCATCTACAGGAATCACTGGAGGGCGAGGTGAGCGTCGAGTCGCGCACCCACGCCGACGATCGCTGGATCGTCGCCGTCGATCCGGTGACAGCGCCGCCCTCGGCCTGGCTCTACGAGCGCCAAAGCCGCAAGCTGACCCGGCTCTATGTCACCCGCCCGGAACTCGAGGGAGCGCGGCTGGCGGCGACCCATCCGGTGGAGATCCGCTCCCGCGACGGCCTGGTGCAGGTCTCCTATCTGACCCTGCCGCCCGGCGTGAGCCTGGGCGCGGACGGCCGGGCCAGCGCGGCCTCGCCGATGGTGCTGGTTCCGCACGGCGGCCCCTGGGGTCGGGACGTCTACGGCTACAACCCCCTGCACCAGTTCCTGGCCAACCGCGGCTACGCGGTGCTGTCGCCGAATTTCCGCGGCTCCCTCGGCTTCGGGAAGGCGCACCTCAGCGCCGGCAATCTCGAGTGGGGGGCCAAGATGCACGACGACCTGCTCGACGCCGTCGACTGGGCGGTCGCGCGCGGGGTCACCGGGGCCGACCAGGTGGGCATCCTCGGCGGCTCCTACGGCGGCTACTGCGTGCTGGCGGGCCTGGCGTTCACCCCGGAGGTGTTCGCCTGCGGCGTCGACTTGGTCGGCCCGTCGAACCTCGAGACCCTGCTGGCCAGCATCCCGTCCTACTGGGAGGCGATGCGCATCCAGCTCTACAAACAGGTCGGCGATCCGAGGACGCCGGAAGGCGCGGCGCTGCTCAAGGCCCGTTCTCCGCTCAGCCGCGCCGGCGATATCGTCAGGCCGCTGCTGATCGGCCAGGGCGCCAACGATCCCAGGGTGAAACAGGCCGAGTCCGACCAGATCGTGGGGGCGATGCAGGCCAACCAGATCCCGGTCACCTATGTGCTGTTTCCCGACGAGGGCCACGGCTTCGCGCGGCCGCAGAACAACCTGGCCTTCTTCGCCGCCGCCGAGAACTTTCTGGCCGCCAACCTCCACGGCCGGGCCGAGCCCTTCGGCGCGGTGCTGAAGGGCTCGACGATCACCGTCCCCGCTGGGGTGCGGTTCGCGCCGGGCCTGGAGACGGCGCTGGAGGCCTAGCCTTAGGGCCGTCGGCCGCCGAACAGGCCTTCGACCAGACCGCCGGCGCTGCGGACGTCGCGGTCGGCGCTCTCGCCCAGCAGCGCGAAGCCGGCCTGGTCGGTGAGCTGGCCGGCCTGCCGGTCGAGCTGCACTAGGGATTCGGTCAGGCGCTGGAAGAAGCGCGCCCGGCCGCTTGTGGAATTGAGCTCAGTCATCTCGGGTCCCTCGCCCCTTGAGTTCGTCTAGGCCGGTCCGCCGGCCGCGTGCACGATCCGGCCGGAGCCGGCGATGCGGGTCCGGACGACCGGCGGATTGGTGAGCAGGGTCACCAGGCCGGAGCCGGCGATACCGACTTCGGCGATCTCGGTGGGCGCGATCACCGCCGTACCGGAGCCGGCGATCTCCACCTTCACCGACTCGCCCTGGACCCCGCCCAGGTCGACGTCGCCCTTGCCGGCGATGCCGACGTTGACCGAGCGCGCGGCGCCGGACGCCTTCACCGCGCCCTTGCCGGCGATGCGGATCTTCAGGCGGTCCTGGCGGTATTCGGCGATGGTCATGTCCGCCGTCCCGGTCACCTGGAAGGCGGTGATGTCGGGGGCGCTGAGCACGATCCGCAGGCGCCCGGCGTTGCTGATCCAGCGGTCGTAGCGGATCTCGCCGCGCTCGACGACCACATGGTCCAGGGCGTCGCCCGGGCCGCTGATGCTGAGCGCCACCGTGGCCGACTGGGTGAACGACACGTCGGAGGGCACCGACACCCGCAAGGTGTCGCCGCCGGTCCAGTAGAACGAGCGGCTGGCCTGGGCGCCGGAGGCGTAGACCGGGCCGTCGAAACTGCGTCGCACCGAATTCCAGTGTCCCCGGTGCAGCCAGAAGCCGCCCGAGAAGATCGTCGCCAGCACCGCCACCAGCGCCACGACCAGCAGCACCGGCAGCAGCAGGATCAGCAGCACAAACGAGATCTTGATCACCAGCACGGCGACCACGATGGCGATCGCCAGGCCGATCCAACCCATCACGCCATAGGAGCCAATGCGGGCGAAGACCCGCCCATCGGGGCGCCAGCTATTGGGGCCATACCCGCCCCCGCCGCCGAATCCCGCGCCGCCGCCGCCGCGCGGCGTCTCCCAAGGCGTCGCCGGCGCCGCGGCCCGCAGGTCCTTGGCCAGGCGGTCGGGATCGCCCAGCGCCTCGGCCACCTGGTCCTCGGTTCGGCCGCTGGAGATGCCCTCGGCGAAATGCGTCTCGTAGTCGGAGACGATGTCGTCGATGGCTTCCGGCGACATGCCGGCCAGGCCGCTCCGCAGCCGGGCGATGAATTGATCGCGGGTCATGGCCGCTCCCCTAGAATTGTCTCGATGGCGGCTGCGAAGCTGCGCCAGGCCGCTTTCTGGGCGGCGAAGCTGGTCCGACCCTTGTCGGTGAGCCTGTAGTATTTGCGCGGGGGACCGGCGGTGGACTCCACCAGATAGGTCCCCACCAGACCCTCGGTCTGCATCCGCCGCATCAGGGGGTAGATGGTGCCTTCCCCCATATCGATGGCGTCGGCCAGGCGGCTGGCGATCTCATAGGCGTAGCTGTCCCCCCGCGAGAGCAGGGCGAGCACGCAAAGATCGAGCGCCCCTTTCTTCAGTTGAATGTCCACGCTCTCGGCCATCGGTCCTCACGCCCTGTCGACCCTATCTATTACAAGATAGCTGTCATTGCAAGGTACCGTGTGTCGCATGAGAGCGAATTCATTCTCGGGCGACATTTGCTTGGGTGACCGCCGATCTCGCTGCATCGCAGCAAAAACTTGTCGGGTCGGCGATGGATCGTGTTAGAAAGACGTCACAACAAGGGCGCGCGAAGGGGATGCGCCCCAAACGCCAAGGGCGGTGAGTATGGCGGAAATCAAGACGGTCGGCGTCATCGGCGCGGGCCAGATGGGCAGCGGCATCGCGCATGTCTGCGCCCTGGCGGGCTACGAGGTGCTGCTGAACGATGTGGCGCCAGCGAAGATCGACGAGGCGCTGGCCCTGATCGACCGCAACATGACCCGGCAGGTCTCCCGCGGCATCGTCGGCGAGATCGACAAGCGCGAAGCGTTCGCCCGCATCCGCTCCGCTCCGTCCCTGGCTGACATCGCCCGCACGGACCTGGCCATCGAGGCTGCCACCGAGAACGAGGTGCTGAAGAAGGAAATCTTCAAGGCGATGGCGCCGGACCTCGGCGAACACACCCTGCTGGCGTCGAACACCTCGTCGATATCGATCACCCGCCTGGCCTCGACCACCGACCGCCCCGAGCGTTTCATCGGCCTGCACTTCATGAACCCTGTGCCGGTGATGAAACTGGTGGAGATCATCCGCGGCATCGCCACCGACGCGGCCACCTACGAGACCGCCGTCGCCTTCGCCAAGTCGCTGGGCAAGACCACCTCCAACGCCGAGGACTTTCCGGCCTTCATCGTCAACCGCATCCTGGTGCCGATGATCAACGAGGCGATCTACACCCTCTACGAGGGCGTCGGCACCGTCGACGCCATCGACACCGCCATGCGCCTGGGCGCCAACCATCCGATGGGCCCGCTGGAGCTCGGCGACTTCATCGGCCTCGACACCGTCCTGTCGATCATGAACGTGCTCTACGACGGCCTGGCCGATTCCAAGTACCGGCCCTGCCCGCTGCTGGTGAAATACGTCGAGGCCGGCTGGCTCGGCCGCAAATCCGGCCGCGGCTTCTACGACTACCGCGGCGAACACCCAGTCCCGACGAGGTAGAGCGCGGCGTCGGCGCGACCCCTCACCGCACCTCTCCCCGTTGCCGGGGAGAGGGATACTCAGAGGCCGGCGCACGCCTGTATCAGCGACCCCACTCTATCCGTAGCCCTCGCCCCACGTCAGTGGGGAGAGGTGAGGTGAGGGGTTTGTGGGCCATGAAACCCCTGCGCGGGGGTGCGGCGCTATAAGCGTTCGACTCCGGGACGATCTGGGCGTGATACTTTGCGCAACAGCGATTCGCCTTCGGGGGCTACATGAGAAAGCTCACCCTGGCGCTGCTCTCGGGCGCCTACATCTGTCTGTCGATGATCACCGCGCTGATGGTGTGGCGGATGAGCGGCGGCGTCGGCGCGGCCCTGGCGACCATGGTCGGGGCGCTGGGCTTCTGCTTTTCGCTGCACGGCCTCATCGGGCGCAGCCTGGAGTCCGGGCAGATGCGCGGCGATCTGGCCGCCATCCGTGACGCCCACCGCATCCTCGCCAACGAGATCGAGAAGATCGAATCGCGCCTGACCGGCGTGGTCGAGCTCGCCACGGAGGACGCCGTTCGCCGCTCCGAGGAACTGTTCAGCGAAGTGCAGCTGCTCGAGGACGTGGTCCAGCAGATGAGCGAGCGCCTCGAAGCGCGGCTCAGCCACCAGGTGGAAAAGGCGACCGAGGCCTACGCCACGCCCCGCTCCTCGCCGTTGCTGGAGACCGTGCGCGAGGCGTTGGCCGCCGGACGGGTCGATCTCTACCTGCAGGCGGTGGTCGGCCTGCCGCAACGGCGCATCCAGTTCTACGAGAGCTTCTCGCGCCTGCGTGACGACACCGGCCGGGTGCTGATGCCGGCCGAGTTCCTCAGCGTCGCCGAGCCGGCCGGCCTGGTCGCCGCCATCGACAACCTGCTGCTGTTCCGCTGCGTTCAGATCGTCCGCCGGCTCGCCAAGCAGGACCGCCAGATCGGCATTTTCTGCAACATCTCCCTCGCCAGCCTCGGCGACGAGGAATTTTTCCCGCAGTTCATGGAGTTCATGGACGCCAACCGCGACCTGGCCGGCTCGCTGATCTTCGAACTCGGCCAGAGCGCCTTCAACGCCCGCGGCCGCGTCGAGGCGCGCAGCATGGCCAGGCTCGCCGACCTCGGTTTCCGCTTCTCGATCGACAAGGTCGCCGACATCGACCTCGACTTCCAGGATTTCGCCCGCGCCGACGTCAAGTTCGTCAAGATCGCCGCGCCGGTGCTGATCGACCAGCTGCAGGACGAAAACGGCGTGCTGATGCTGAAGTCGTTGCCCGACCTGCAGGCGAGCGACTACGCCAACCTGGCCCGCCGTCACGGCATCGAGCTGGTGGTCGAGAAGGTCGAGAGCGAGCGCCAGGTGGTCGACGTGCTGGAGCTGAACATCGGCTTGGGCCAAGGCAACCTGTTCGGCGAGCCGCGCCCGATCCGCGACGCTGTGCTGGCCGAGGCCGAGCCGCCGATCGACTTCATGCAGGCAGCCCTGCGCCGCCGCGCCGCCGGCTGAGGCAGAACCGCGGCGCCGGTTGACGCGCCGGCTCCGACCGGGCTACCGGCCGGCATGATCCCAGTCATCCAGGGCCTTTCCGACCTCGCCGCCGACTACGACGTGCTGCTCAGCGACGTCTGGGGCGTGATCCACAACGGCCAGGAGCATTTCCCCGAGCCTTGCGCCGCCCTGACCCGCTGGCGGGCCGAGCGCGGACCGGTGATCCTGATTTCCAATTCGCCGCGGCCGGCGGCGGAGGTGATCCGTCAGTTGGACGGCCTGGGCGTGCCGCGCGCCGCCTGGACGGCCTTGGTCACCTCCGGCGACGTCACCCGGACCCTGCTGGCCGCCCGGGCGCCCGGTCCCGCCTGGGCGATCGGGCCCGAGCGTGACGCGCCGCTCTACGAGGGCCTGGGGCTCGCCTTCGCCGGCCCGCAGGACGCGGCGTTCATCTCCTGCACCGGGCCGGTGGACGACGAGAAAGAGACGCCGGAGGATTACCGCAAGGCGTTCGAGCTGGCCGCGCTCGAAGGCCTGGAAATGATCTGCGCCAACCCCGACCTGGTGGTGCAACGGGGACCCCGCCTGATCTATTGCGGCGGCGCCTTGGCCGCGCTCTATGCCGAACTCGGCGGCAAGGTGACCATGGCGGGCAAGCCATACGCCCTGATCTACGACGCCTGTCTCGCCGAGGCAGAGCGCCAACTCGGCCGCCCGGTCGATCGCCGCCGGGTGCTGGCCATCGGCGACGGGGTTCCCACCGACATCGCCGGCGCCAACGCTCAGGACCTCGATGTTCTATTCGTCGCCGGCGGCATTCACGGCGGCGAACTGGTCGGGGCGGATGGCTCGCTGGATGCGTCCGCGACCGAGGCCATGCTGGCCGCCGCCGGCGCGCGCGCGGCCTATGTCATGCCGGCGCTCGCCTGGTGAAGGCTCGCCAAGCCCGCCGAACGCGCTACAACGCGCGCCTGTTTGAGAGGGGTCCGCGTGAACAATCTCTATCTCGATGATCTGACCATCGGCCATTCGGCCGAGCTCACCCGCACGGTGACAGCCGCCGATATCGAGGCCTTCGCCGAGGTTACCGGCGACACCAATCCGCTGCACCTGGACGATGCCTATGCGGCCACCACGCCCTTCGGCCAGCGGATCGCCCACGGCATGCTGACCGCCAGCTACATCTCCGCCGTGCTCGGCACCCAGCTGTCCGGCCCGGGCTCGATCTACGTCTCCCAGTCCTTGAGGTTTCGCCGCCCGGTGAAGATCGGCGATGTGGTCACCGCCACGGCCACCATCACCGACATCGACCTGGTCCGCGCCAGGGTCACCCTCGAGACCAAGTGCGTGGTGGCCGGCAAGACGGTGATCGACGGAGAGGCGACCGTCATCGCCCAACGGCGCCCAGCCTGATGGCGCTGAAGGTCTATCACAGCTGGAACGACCTGGCCGACGCCGACCGCGGCGCGTCGGTGGCCTTCGGCAGCTTCGATGGCGTGCACGTCGGCCATCAGCGGGTGATCGCCGACGCCGCCGAGGCCGCCGTCCGGCAGGGCGTGCCGTCCGGGGTGGTCAGCCTGGAGCCGCACCCCAACACCCTGTTCAATCCGGGCAGCCCGCCGTTTCGCCTGGCCAACCCCCACCAGCTGGCCCGCGACGTCGAGCGGATGGGCGTCGAGCGGCTCTACCTGCTGCCGTTCGGGCATCAGATGGCCAGCCTCTCCGACCGGGACTTCGTCAAGGACATCCTGGTCGGCGGGCTGGGCGTGCGTCACGTCGCGGTCGGTTTCGACGTGACCTTCGGCAATGGCCGCACCGGCACGCCGGAGGGCATGCGCCGCTATGGCGAGGAATTCGGCTTCTCGGTTTCGGTCACCGCCGAGGTCGACTCGGCGCCGGGCCAGAAGATCTCCTCCACCGCCATCCGCCAGCTGTTGCACGACGGCGAGCCGGCCAAGGCGGCGGCGCTGCTGGGCCGACCCTTCGCCATCGAGGGCGTGGTGCAGAAGGGCCGCCAGCTGGGCCGGCAGCTCGGCTTTCCCACCGCCAACGTGCCGCTGGGAGAGTATGTGGCGCCGCGCTTCGGCGTCTACGCCACCCGCACCCGGCTGAAGGATGGGCGCGAGCTCGGCGGCGTCGCCAACATCGGGGTCAATCCCACCACTGGGCTGGTCGAACCTCGCCTGGAGGTCTGGCTGTTCGACTTCGACGAGGACATCTACGGCGAGGTGATCGAGACCGACCTGATCGCCTTCCTCCGCGACGAGGAGACCTTCCGCGACGCCGCCGGCGCCTTCGACGTGCCGGCCATGGCGGAACAGGTCCACCGCGACGCCGCCCAGGCGCGGGCGATCCTCGGGGTCTAGCTAGGCGGGCCGGGGTGACGGGGGAGAGAGCGCGCTTTTCAGGCAGGCTTCCCCGACCCTAGGCGACTGCGTCTGGCAGTGTTACATGCGCCCCATGACCCAGGTTCGGACGGCTCCGCGAATTATCCGCCCGGCGTGACGCTGCCGGACTAAGTCTCCAGCACGCGCCGGGTCTGCCCCGTCCCCTCATCCGAACCCTTCTGGAGCCGTCATGTCCGACGACGCCGACGCCCCGCAACGCGATTACCGCGAGACGGTCTTTCTTCCCGACACGCCCTTCCCCATGCGCGCCGGCCTGCCGACGCTGGAGCCGCGGCTGCTCGAGAGCCTGGGCGACCTCTACGCCACCGTGCGCAAGGCCCGGCAGGCCGCGGGCGCGCCGCTCTATGTGCTGCATGATGGTCCGCCCTACGCCAATGGCGCGATCCACATCGGCCACGCGCTGAACAAGCTGCTGAAGGACTTCGTGGTCCGCTCGCGCTTCGCCCTCGGCTACGACGTCGACTATGTGCCCGGCTGGGACTGCCACGGCCTGCCGATCGAGTGGAAGATCGAGGAGGAGTTCCGGGCCAAGGGCCGGCGCAAGGACGAGGTCTCCAAGGCCGAGTTCCGCAGCCGCTGCCGTGAGTACGCCGCCGAGTGGATCGTCGAGCAGGCGCGGGAGTTCAAGCGCCTGGGCGTGCTCGGCGACTGGGATCACCGCTACGCCACCATGGACTTTTCCTCCGAAGCGGCGATCGTCGAGGAGTTCCACAAGTTCATCGCCTCGAACCAGCTCTATCGCGGCTCCAAGCCGGTGATGTGGAGCCCGGTGGAGCGCACCGCCTTGGCCGACGCCGAGGTCGAGTACCACGACCACGTCAGCCCGACGATCTGGGTGAAGTTCCCGGTTACCCAGGGCTCCGACGCGGCCATGGACGCCTCGGTGGTGATCTACACCACCACCCCCTGGACCATCCCCGCCAACCGCGCCGTCGCCTACAATCCCGACATCGCCTACGCGCTCTACCGGGTCGAGGCGATCGAGCAGGGCCTGCCGTTCGAGCCGTGGGCCAAGCCCGGCGACACGCTGATCGTCGCCGACAAGCTGGCGGACGAGGTGTTCGCCGCGGCCAAGATCGCTAAATGGTTCAAGATTGAACCAATTGAACCCGAGGGCATGGAACTGGCCCATCCCTTGGCGACGCTGGACGGCGGCTATGGTTTCGCCGTGCCGTTGCTGGCCGGCGACCACGTCACCGACGACGTCGGCTCCGGCTTCGTGCACACCGCTCCCGGCCACGGCGCCGACGACTACGCGGTCTGGCTGGCGCACGGCCATCGCGAGATCCCCGAGACCGTCGACGAGGACGGCGCCTACTACGAGCACGTGCCGCTGTTCGGCGGCCTGAAGGTGCTGGAGACCGAGGGTAAGAAGGCCGGCAAGTTAGGCCCGGCCAACAACGCGGTGATCGAGAAACTGATCGAAGCCGGGACCCTTTTGGCGCGCGGCCGACTGGAGCACAGCTATCCGCATTCCTGGCGTTCCAAGGCGCCGGTAATCTTCCGCAACACGCCGCAGTGGTTCATCCGCATGGACGAGCCGCTCCACGACCCGCTGCACGGCGGCAAGACCCTGCGCGAGACCGCGCTCGGCGCCATCGACGCCACCGCCTTCTATCCGGAGGCCGGGCGCAACCGCATCCGCTCGATGGTCGAGGGCCGGCCCGACTGGCTGATCAGCCGCCAGCGCGCCTGGGGCTCGCCCCTGGCCATGTTCGTGGACAAGGTCACCGGCCAGCCGCTGCACGACGACCAGGTCAACGCCCGCATAGCCAACCTGATCGCCGCCGAGGGCGCCGACGCCTGGTTCACCCGTCCGTCGCGGGACTTCCTCGGCAACCACGATCCGGAGCGCTACGAGAAGGTCGAGGACATCCTCGACGTCTGGTTCGACTCAGGTTCGACCCACGCCTTCACCCTGGAAGGTCGCGAGCACAGCCGCTGGCCCGCCGACCTCTATCTGGAAGGCTCCGACCAGCATCGCGGCTGGTTCCAGTCGTCGCTGCTGGAGTCCTGCGCCACCCGCGGCCGCGCCCCCTACGACGCGGTGATGACCCACGGCATGACCCTCACCGAGGGCGGCGAGAAGATGTCCAAGTCGCTCGGCAACGCCGTCGAGCCCCAGGACGTCACCCGCGAGAGCGGCGCGGAGATCCTGCGGCTGTGGGCGGCGCTGGTGGACTACACGGAAGACCAGCGGATCGGCCGCACCATCCTGCAGACCACCATCGACGCCTACCGCAAGCTCAGGAACACCGTCCGCTACCTGCTGGGCGCGCTTGCAGGTTTCGAAGAGTCCGAGCGGGTGGCGCCGGCCGACATGCCGCCGCTGGAGCGGTTCATCCTGCACCGGCTGCGTGAGCTCGATCTGCAGGTTCGCGCCGGCTACGCGGCCTATTCGTTCATCGACGTGATCCGGCCGCTGCTGGATTTCTGCACCAACGAGCTGTCGGCGCTGTTCTTCGACATCCGTCGCGACGCCCTCTACTGCGACCGGCCCGACTCGCTGCGCCGGCGCGCCGCGCGCACCGTGATGGACGCGGTGTTCGCACGGCTGACCATCTGGCTGGCCCCCATCGCCGCCTTCACCATGGAAGAGGCCTGGGCGACGCGCTTCCCGAACGCCGGCCCCAACGCCCTGCGGGTGTTCCCCGAAACGCCGGCCGAGTGGACCGACGAGGCGGAGGCCCAGCGGTGGCGGCGGATCGAGCAGGTCACCCGCGCGGTCACCGGCGCCCTGGAGGTCGAACGGCGCGACAAGCGGATCGGCTCGGCGCTGGAGGCCGCGCCGGTGGTCGCCATCGCCGATCCGGACCTGGCGGCCGCCTTCGAAGGCCTCGATCCGGCCGAGGTGTTCCGCACCAGCGCCGCCACCCTCACGGTTGGCGATGGTCCGGCGGCAGCCTTCCGCCTCGACGACCTGGGCGGCGTCGCCGTCCAGCCGCGGCTCTCCAGCGGCTGCAAATGCGCGCGCTGCTGGCGGGTGCTGGACGAGGTGAAGCCGCCGGTGATGCTCTGCGAGCGCTGCCAGGACGCGGTGACGGTCTGGGACGAGAGTCACGGATGAACTGCTACACCAAACACTTCCCCCGGGTGCGGGGGAAAGCGGCGAGCCGTGCGAAGCACGCTGCGCCGATGGGGGTTCGAGTAGCGCCGGGGTTTGCCTGCGAGAGCCCCCATTGTCGCTCGCCCAAGAGGGCTTTGCGACGTTTA
>Ga0302283_1000998_pt1 | contig 23842 bp, 23 predicted proteins | sample III_Fen_E1_4_FD_198770 | JGI IMG/M metagenome (GOLD analysis project Ga0302283, IMG submission 198770) | Peat permafrost microbial communities from Stordalen Mire near Abisko, Sweden - III_Fen_E1_4 | ecosystem: Environmental > Terrestrial > Soil > Wetlands > Permafrost | place: Sweden: Abisko... | reverse complement strand
TGCGGGTCGCGACCAGCGTCTGGGCGTCCGAGCTCTCGCTGCTCTCGGTGCCCGTGCTCGCCCGGCTCCGAGCCGCAGGGGTCGAGGTGACCACGATGCGCTGTCGAGTCGGCGTGGTGGAGGCCCCCGTTCGCGTGACCGCGCTGCGACACACGCGCGCCGTCCCTCCCCCGCTCCCGATCCCGGCGTCGCTCGCGCGCGTCCTCTCGACGGTGGACGACCTCGAGCTCCGCACGGCGATCTCCGCGGCGGCCTCCGCCAACCTCGCGTGGCAATCGTACGTCGGCGAGGAACGCGCGAGCGACGAGCGCGCTACGGGCGGAGGGTCGCGAGCCGCTCGAGTCCCTCAATCCTCTGAAAGAGAAAGCGGTCCGCCGGCCCAAACGACGGCAGCTGCCCGCGGAGCGACTCGACGTACGCCTTGACCTTCCCGACGTCGACCGCGTTGGCCTTGCGGAAGGCTCCGTAGAGCTCGTCGATCACCACCGCCGGCGCCGGGCGCTGGAGCGTCGTGTAGATCTCGATGGCGTAGTCGATCCACGTCCCGCGCCCGGTCGCGCTCGCCAGCTTCGCAGCGAAGCGGGTCGCTTGCTCGGCCAGCGGAGCGGGGACCACCTTCCCCTTGCGGCTCGCGTCCAGCACCTCCGCGAGGGAGGAGGCCAGCACTCGCTCGGCCTCGTCTGCTCGACCCATCGCGAGCGCCTTCTCCGCCACGCTCCCGAGGACGCGAAACCCGTCGAGGCGTCTCACGGAGCTCAGCTCGTTGGCCATGTCGACCGGCGAGTACGAGACCTTGGTGACGTTGTACTCGTCGGTGACCAGGTCGACGGCGGGAACGCGGTTCAGCGTGATGGGGTGCCTCGCCGCCGTCGTGCGAAGCATCCCGCGCTGCGGGTCTTCTTCGGCGATCTCGATGAGCGTGAGCTCCTGGCTGCCGATGAGCACCTTGTCGCCCGGCTGGACCTTGACCTTGCCCTCGATCCGCTGCCCGTTCACGAGCACGCCGTTGCGGCTGCCGAGATCCTCGACGCGCACGCTCCCGGCGGCCACGGTGAAGACGGCGTGCCGCCTCGAGACCAGCGGGTCGTCGAGCGACAGCTGACAGCTCGCGCTTCGACCGATCGCGAACTCGCCGTCCTGGAGCTCGAGATCGTGCTGGAGATACCGCAGCCGGAAGCGCACGACTAGGCGCCGCGTTCGCGCAGGTGCGCGGCCTGTGCCGCGTTCTCGCCCTCAGGTGGCGTCTCCGCTGTCACCCTGCCGGAATCTCCCCCCTCGTCGAGTATCCGCGACACCTCGGGCTGGCTCTCTCTCAGCTGCTCGAGGCGGGTCGCCACCTCCGGCGGCGGCACGAGCCCCGCTCGGTGGTAGAAGCCCGCGATCCAGCCGCCCCAGCTCGCGTCCTTCGCGCTGTCGCAGATCACCGCCGCGGCCATGGACGCGCGGGCGACCTGCTCCGGCTCGACCTTGCCACCTTCGGCGACGCGGTCCTCGAAGAGACTCGTGGCGCGGCGGAGCATGCGATCGGCGTCGGAGATCCTCCCCATCCCGAGCGCCTTGTCGGTCGCTTCGAGCAGGAGCTGGACGCTCCACGAGTGCTGCGACTCGTGCCCGAACGTCCCGCTGAGCGTGTCCTCGTCGGTCTGCTCGCTCGCGCCGCAGTGGGGGCATGCCGTCGTCTCGCGCGCGAACGGCAGCTTGCATTGCGCGCAGAGCCGCAGCACGCCTGTCGTCCTGTTGAGGTGGATGTTGGGCGCGCGCGGCACGACCCGCGTGAACACGAGATCCTGCGTGCCGATGCGCACTCGGTCGCCGTCCTGCAGCGGCACGGTGCCCGTCACGGGCCGGCCGTTCAGCCGAACGCCGTTACGGCTTCCGAGGTCGATGAGCTTCACGTCATCTCCGTCGACGGCGATCTGCGCGTGCCGGCGCGAGACGAGCGGGTCCTCGATCGTGACCTCGCACTCCTCGCTGCGTCCGAGCGTGGTGACGCCCGTACGGAGGTCGATCTCCTGCAGGTGGAACCTTAGTCGGAAACGGGACACTTGCCTTCTCTCCGGGCGTGGCCGCGCGCGCCCAAACTGGCTTAGTCTGGCAATATAGCGCCTCTCCGCGATAGCCGGCGATCGATTCGCCGTCGCGCGCCACTTCACCTCCGCGACACGAGCGGACGACACCTCCGCGTCGCGATCGCCCACCGCGTCCGTTCGCTGCCGCACCGGCTCAGGCGATGTGTGATAGCCTGCCGACCGTGGAGCACTTGGCCGAAAGATCGAGCACCGCGGGGGCGCCGCTGAACGCCGCGGGGGAAGCGGTCGCGAAGGCCTGTCGAGAGGTGCTCGCCGCGCTCATCGAAGCCGACGGCGGGCGCATGTTCCTCGTCAGCGCATCCGCAGACGACATCCACATCCACCTCGCCGGCACGTGCGCGGGCTGCCCGGGCTCGGCGCAGACCACGAGCCGCATCCTCGCGCCGACGCTCGAGCGAGTCGTCCCCAAGGCCAAGCTCCGCGTCACGACCGGCTGGATCGTCCCGGTCGGCGCGCTCCGACTCGAGCCGTTGAACGTGTGACCGTGTCTCCTGCTCGCGACCCCCTTGCGAGGCGCGACGGGCTCGGGTAATCGAGAGGGACGTTGGGGCGCATAACTCAGCGGTAGAGTGCGTCCTTCACACGGACGAAGTCGCAGGTTCAAATCCTGCTGCGCCCACCGAAGAGCGCTCGCTGGAGCGGCGATCGCCCTCCGGCCGGGCGCGGTTCACGCGAAGCGGCTCAGCCGGCCTCCGGACGATCCCCGCTCCGCTCGCTTGGTTTGCCCCTCCTGCTTCCGTGGCGTCCGGTGGGAAGCGTTCGCGTACGGGCCCCGTCTTTGGATCGGCCTAGTCCGCTCGCTCGTCTATCGACGCGGCTCCGCGCCCATACTGCACAGGGACGATGAAGCTGTCGCTGCCCACTGTCTCGAAGGTCACCTCGCCCCCGATCACGCCGACCGTGTCCTCTGCGGTCCGCGTCAGGGAGCCCCACACGCGGACAGAACGAGCGCGGCCGTGACACGAAATGAGCGTCGCACTTTCGCGGCCATGTTGCTTCAACGGCCGAGGTCGAGCAAGGGAGAGGGCGCAAGCTTCATCCGCAGGGTCCAATCCTGCGGGCCTTGTGGAGCCCTTGCGCCGCGTTGCAGGAACGCCCCGGCCAGCCAGGGCAAGTGATCACGCGTTGCCGGGGGCACGTCGCTCGCGGACCGCGCGCGCGAGGATCGCGAGAAGCGCGTCTGCATAGCCGGCGCTTGCTTTCGCAAGGAAGTAGGGCGTACCGACGCGGGCCGCGATGTCGGGGAGGTCTATCCGGCCCGAGACCAGGAGGATGGGGATGCACTCCTCGCCCGCGTCGTGGAGCAGCATCTGGTGAGCCATCTCGGGGCCGCTCACGCCTGGCATGTCCACGTCGAGCAGCACGCAGTCCGGCAGCGTCCCCTCCGAGAGCGAAGCGAGAGCGTCTCTCCCGCCATGGGCGATGCGCACCCCGTAGCCAGCCGACGCGAGGAGCTCCTCGCAAGCTTCCGCGATGTCGAGATCGTCATCGACGACGAGAACGGTTGCGCGTGTCGGTATCGAGCCCTCGGGCGGACCCTCGATCGTCGTCTCCGCTGCAACGTCCGATGGTGATTCAGGGGTCATCCCTTCCAACGTCAGCATGGACCGTACCGTCGCTCGAGCGGGTCGAAGCGACTGTGCGCAGGTCCTCGCGAAGTGTGTCCGCCAGCCCATTCGTTGGCATCCCGTGGACCCGAAGTGGACGGAGCCTTGCGAAGTCCACGTAGGTCTACGGAGGGCCAACCCCGAAGGGGGTGGCACGAAGTGAACCCTCCGATGGGGGTCGTCCCAGATATAGTGCGTCGCAGTGACGGCTGACGCGTGCTCGGCGAGCGTGTTCCTCGCGCTCCTCTATCTGGGCGGGTGCTCTCCCCATGGCCCGCCGCTCGCCGGCTCAGGCGCGAGGACCGTCGTCTGTCCCCCGGACGAGTCCGACATCGCGCCGACGCCGACGATGACCGACCTGGACGTTCTGCGCCGCGCCGACGCGCTGCTGTCGGAGCCATCGGCCTGGAACCACTCCGGAGACCGCGACTGCGATGCCGCGGCGCGATCCTGGAACCTCTATTGCGTGCTGCATCGCGCGAGCCTGGACGTGATGGGCGTCGCCTGCCATCGAGGTGCGGCCATGCAGGAGGTCCGCTGGGTCGTCGATGACCGAACGCGCGGGGTCGATCTCGCGCACAGGCTGATGGACTACAACAATCTCCCGACGACGACGTTCGCCGACATCAAGGGCGTGCTCGCCGAGGCGATCCAGCGGCTGAGAGGCAAGCTCCACGCATAGTGGCATGGTGCCGAAAAACCGTCCGGCGCCTCACCGGCCCATTCGGCGTCCCATGTCGGTCGCATTGCAAACGGACCCGCCTACGCAGGAGACGCCCTCCCGTTCGTTGCCTCCTCGCTCGACAGGGTCGGCGCCTCGTCTCTGAACGGTTGATCGTCTCGAGCGAGCGGCGCGCCGCGTGCGGAGACTGTGCGAAGGTTGCTCCCGAGGAAGGGTCACTCGGCGCCGACTGTGGGGCCGTCGTAACCGCGGAATGGCCACTCCGCGCGGACCTTGGGAACGTCGGCGCCGACCAGGGCGCACTCGCGATCGACCTCGCGTCGGTCTCGACCGAGGGAGGCTCACTCCGCGCGGAGCTTGCGAGCGTCGCCGTTCGACCCAGGCTCGGTCGCGCGGGACGTCGGGAAGGTCGGCGCGGAGCAGGGCTCACTCCGGGGAGACTGTGCGGAGGTTCCCGGCGACGAAGCCTTCCTCCGCGCCGACTGTGCGAACGTTCCCGCCGACGAGGACTCGGGCGGGGCGGACTCCGGCACGGTCGCGGCCGAGCAAGGCTCACTCACGTCGGACTGTGCGAAGGCGTCCGTCCGAGGAACGCTCGGTCGAGCCGGACTCGGGGAAGGTCGGCGCGGACGACCGCTCACTCCGCGCGGACGTTGCGAAGGTTGCCTCCGAGGAACGCTCAGTCCACGCAAACTCTGGAGACGTCGTCGCCGAGGAGGCTGACTTCGCATCGATCTCGGGATGCTCGCTGCCGTGGATGGCTGACTCCGGTCGGACTGTCGCGCAGTCGGCGCCGACGAAGGCTCGCTCCGTGCGGAGGTGTCGAACGTCGTCGGCGAGGACGACGCACTCGCCGAGGACGACGGCACGGTGCCGATCGACGATCGCTCGGTCCGCGCTGACCGCGGGCAAGTCTCGTCGACGAAGGCGCGCTCACGCTCGACCTTGGGAAGGTCGCCGACGACGAACGCTCACTCCGGCCGGACCCTCGCGAGGTTGCGATCGACGAGAGCGTGATCGATGTGGATCTCGAGAAGCCCGCCGGCGAGGAAGCCTCGGTCGTGGCGAACGTGGGCACGGTCCCGTCGGAGGTTCGCTCGGTCGCAGCAGAGATCGGCGCGGTGCGGACGGACGAGCGCTTGGTCATGCCGAACGTCGACAAGGCTCGGTCGCAGCGCGTCGCCCCGTTGCGAACCTCGCGAGGGTTCGACGGTAGCTACTCCAGGTCGGCGCCGTCGCACGCGAGGGTACGGACGGCGCCCCAGACCTCGAGCTCGACGCTGACAGTCCGCTCGATGAGGTCGACCTCGACGACCCTTCCCGTCTTTCCTGCAAACAATCCGGAGACGAGCTTGACTGCATCGCCGCGCGCGAAGGCGAGCGGGGGCTTCGGGAGTCCGCTGTGCGGGCGAGTGAAGCGCGCCGGGTCGGTGGGATCGTCTGGCAGCGAGACGTGGCCCGCGGTCGGATTGATCCTGCGCCGAAGCTCACCTTCCCGGTCGTCGTACCGCGGAACGTCCTCCTCGACGATCGCTGCCATCGTCAGGAGCCAGTCTTCGAACGAGGCGTGCTCGATGCGCCAGCCGCTCCCGCCCTTGAAGTCGAAGCAGATGATCTGCCCTGCGGGCCCACCGAAGCACGGGACAGTGGCGAGCACCCACTCCCTCGCGCTCCAGTCGTCGAGGAACGGGATCCAGCGAGGGTGCCAGAACCCAAAGTGAGCCTTCGCGCGGCGTTCCTCGACGGTCATCGTCTCGAGCTCGGCGGCGAAGCCGTCCCACATCGCTTTCGTACGGAGGACGCTCTCGAGGGACCCGAGGCGAAGCCCACGACCGAAGGCGTTCATTTCCATCGGCTTGGTGCCGTTGAAGCGACGGTAGAAGTCGAAGAAGTCGTCGGGCACGGGGAACCCGACGGCAGCCCGGAACGCCTCGATCTCCGGTTCGGTGGCTCCGCTCGCGAACCACTCCCGTGCGTCGGCGCGCCCCTCGATGGCTCGAACGAATCTGCCGATCGGGGTCGGGTCCGACATCTCGACACGGTACCGCGGCCTCTCGTGCCCGCCTACACGAGGTTGCTCCTCGTGCGCGCACGGCGACGACGAGCGTGCCCGGCTTGCGCCCTGGCCAGCGAGGCTCTACGAACCCCTGCAATGGCACAGTCACTCGTCTCTGCGGTCCAGATCGATGCGCTCAAGGGCGTGACCACACGGAACGCAGTCGTCGCGATCCTCGTCGCCAGCCTCGCCGCGCTGGCGCTCCTCGTGGTCGTCATCTACGGGCATGGCCGCGCCGAGTCCGTGCCCGTCTGGGTGAGCTGGCTTCCCGCGCTCAACGCCACGCTGAACGGCACGAGCGCCGTGCTCTTGCTCCTCGCCGTCGCGGCCATCCGTCGACGCGCGCCCGCCGAGCATGCGCGGTTCGTGCTCGGCGCCCTCGCCGCATCCGCGCTCTTCCTCGTCTCGTACATCGTCTACCACTCGGTGCACGGCGACACGCGGTTCGCGGGGGTCGGGCTCGTGCGACCGCTGTACTTCTTCATCCTCATCTCGCACGTCGCGCTCTCCGCCGTCGTGCTCCCGCTCATCTTCACGAGCTTCTTCTTCTCGCTGTCAGGCCGGTTCCCGCAGCACAAGAAGATCTCGCGCTACACCTTCCCGGTCTGGCTCTACGTCTCCGTCACCGGAGTCGTCGTGTTCGCCATGCTGCACGCGTACGCGTAACCGCTGCTCACATCGGCGCGGAGCAGCTGAGCGCCTGCGCGGAGCACGGGGCGCAGTGCTGGGCGTAGCAGTTGCCCGCGTCACCCATCATCCCTGCGTCGCTCGGCATGCAGAGACAGGCGGCGAGCGACTGGGAGTTGCAGATGACGTTGTAGTCCGGCGGCGCGGAGCTCTGCGTCGTGCTGCAGACGCCGCTCTTGTTGATGCACGACGGCAGGCTCGTCGCGCCCGCTCCGACGCACGACTGGAGCTTGCTCTCGAAGCACCAGGTCGGTGCGAGCGTGGTGCCCGCCATGCAGGCGTTCATCCACTTCACGTTGAGCACCTGGAACTTCGCCTCGGCCGACTTCGACGTGTAGCTGCCGAGCGTGTAGTCGACGACCTTCAGCGTGCCGCCGACGTCGACGTCCGCGCCGAGGTAGCCGTTGAGCGACCCGCCGTTGAGGGTGTTGTCGGCGACGTCGAGCTCGACGAACGGGTCGAAGTCGATGAACGGCCCGCCGAAGACGAGGCCGGGCAGGAGGTTGAACTTGATGTCGGTCGGGAAGCCCTTCACCTGCGCGGCGATGTTGAAGCCCTGGTGGGTCACCGGCCCCGCGCCGAGCTTGAACTGCTTGTTGTCGATGATCGAGAACTGGCCGTCCTGGTACTGGAGCCCCTCTTCCACGCTGATCGTCGCGTTCACCGACGCGCTGAAGGTGTAGCTGGCCGTGACCGACGCCGTGACCTGGCTGGAGAAGTCGAGCGTCATGCCGACGGGAATCGGGAACGGTCCGAGCTGGAAGTCGAACACGCCGAGGTTCGCGTGGCCCCAGACGGGCTGCGGCGAGGTGTAGCTCTCCTTCCCTCCGAGCGTGACCGACGCCGCCGCCACCGCGGTGACCGAACCGCGCCCGGCGACTCGCACGATGTGAAGGCCGTTGGGGATGCCGATCCAGTCGTGATTCAGGCTGATCTGGAACTCGACGCCGGTGTTCACCGAGACGTGGCTGCCCGAGAAGTCGTACGTCGACGCGTTGCTCCCCTTGAACTTCCCGGTGCTCCCCGGAGACTCGTTGCCCGACTGGCCCATCCCCGATCCGCTTCCGGAGCCGGAGCCGCTCCCGCCGAGCACGTGCAGACCGCTCCCCCGGAGCCCCTGCGGCGTCGCGGCCTCGGGCGGCAGGTACTGGCTGAACTCGAGCGACTGGAAGAGATCCGTGATGCCTGCGGGCGACGTGCTGAACGTGACGTTGCCGCCGGACGTGCTGATCGAGGTGATCTTGCCGATGTAGTAGGTCTCGACCTGCGTGCCGGGGGCGATGAAGTCGCCGACCTTGAGCGCCTGCGTCTCGGAGTTCGAGGGGAAGGTCACGCTCGTGCCGTCGCTGCTCACGGACATGGGCTCGGACATCACGGGGTGCGCGTTCGCCGCGACGACGAACTGGTTCACGTAGGGAACCTCCGCATCGAGCCCCGAGTCCGGAAAGCCGATGGGCGAGGTCGCGTCGATGCCGCTCGTGCCCCCCGCATCCGACTTGGTGTCGCTCGGCGGGTTCGAGGAGCAGCCGACGAAGCAGCCGCCGATGACGAGCGCGGCGAGAGCGCCTCCACCAAGCACGTGAGAGGAACGGATGCGCATCCTTTCAGAGATATCTTGTGTCGGTGCTTGTGCAACCGACTTCTACCGGCCGTGCGTACCTACGTATGGGCCACTTGTAGGTGGGGCGGGAGCTCGAGGGGGCTCAGCAGCCGCACATCATGATGCAGTTGGGGTCGCCGCTGCACGTCGACTCGCAGCTTGCGTCGCAGTTGCTCAGGACGACGTCGGTCGGCGCGTCGTTCAGCGTGGCGTCCACGGTGACCACGACCGTGACAACGTCTGCGGTCGTCGTGCTCACGTCCACGCCCGCGTCGACCCCGGCGTCGGGCGGGTTGATCCACGCGCACGCCGGGCTGTCTTGCGGGTTGAGGACCGCGTTGCAGTTGTCGTGCTGGATTGCGTAGAGGCAGTTGCTCACGTCGGCGGCGGTGATGGTGATGGTCGTCACGAAGCCGTGGAGGCAGGCGTCCTGGTAGAAGAGCTGGCAGGCCGTGATGTTGTCCTGTGTGGTGCTCCCGGCGTGAAGCGGGAAGCCGAGGTCGATCCCGCACTCCGGAGCCCGCTCGCAGCGGGCGCTCTCGAGCGTCTGGCAAGCGCCGACGTCGTTCGCGCCGTTGCCGCAAGCGAGGACAGCGACGCCGAGGACGCCCGTGAACGCAGAGGCGAGGGCGAATCCGAACCAGGTGCGACGACGCATGGCGGGGTCCGTAGCAGCCGGCGCGAGGGCGGGCCAAGTTTGTCGGTCGCCGAGGAGTTCGGCTACTTGACCGACTCGAGCACCCGGGCGAGCACGTCGACGTCACGGACCCCCTCGGCCTCGGCCCGATAGCTGAGCACCAGCCTGTGGCGGAGCACTGGGGTGACCATCGCCCGGATGTCGTCGACGTCGGCCGCGGCCTGGCCCAGCAGCGCCGCGCGCGCCTTCGCCGCGAGGACGAGCGCCTGGGAGCCACGAGGGCCGGCGCCGAAGCGGACGTACTCGCGCACCTCCTTCGGCGTGGAGCGGTCGGTGGAGCGTGGACGGGTCGCCCGGCCGAGAGCGACAGCGAGCTCGACCGCGGCCTCCGTCACGGGCATGCGCGGGATGAGCCCCTGCAGCGCGCGCACCTCGTCGGCGGTGAGCACGCGGGGGACCTCCCCCTTCTGCTCGCTCGTCGTACGTCGCGCGACCTCCCGCTCCTCGACCTCGGACGGATAGTCGATGTGAATCTCCAGCAGGAACCGGTCGAGCTGGGCCTCGGGGAGCGGGTACGTCCCCTCCTGCTCGATGGGGTTGCGCGTCGCGAAGACCTGGAACGGGTCGGGCAGCCGGTGCGTGGTCGTGCCGACCGTGACGCGTCGCTCCTGCATCGCCTGAAGCAGCGCGGCCTGCGTCTTCGGCGGGGTCCGGTTGATCTCGTCGGCGAGGATCAGGTTGTGGAAGATCGGGCCCGGGAGGAAGCGCACGCGGCGCCGGACGTTGCCGGTGGGCTCCTCTTCTTCGTGGAGCACGTCGGTGCCGGTGATGTCGGCCGGGAGGAGGTCCGGCGTGAACTGCACGCGACCGAACCCGAGATCGAGCGCCTCGGCGAGGGAGGCCACGAGGAGGGTCTTGGCGAGGCCGGGGACGCCCACGAGGAGGGCGTGGCCGCGGGCGAGGAGCGCGACGAGCATCAGCTCGATCACGCCGTGCTGGCCGATGACCCTGGCGGCGATGGCCTCGTGGAGATCGTGGTTCGCGGCGGCCGCGCGCTCCAGGAGCTCGATGTCGGTCGGCGGATGAAGCTCGCCGCCTGTGCCAGTCGAGGCGGCGGGGGAGGGCTCGAGGCTCGGGGGACCGGCGTTCACGGGGACGGCGGTGTCGCATGTTGGAATGGCGCTGTCAAAGCCGGCGCCCCGCCAGCCTTCGTTCGCGACGCCTCCCCGCGCTCGCTGCTAGAGTCGCCCTCGGTCTCTCTGCGTCTCACCCATGCAAACCCTCGACCCTTCCACCTACCGACACACCCGCTGGAAGAACGGTGGCGGCGCCACGACCGAGGCCTTCACGCTCCCGGCCGGCGCGACGCTCGACACGTTCGACCTTCGCGTGAGCCTCGCGCGCGTCGAGGCCGACGGCCCGTTCTCGGAGTTTCACGGCATCGATCGCACCCTCGTCGTCACCGAAGGCGCAGGGCTCACGCTCGCCACGGCGGACGGCGCACACGTCACGCTCGACACCGCGAGCCCGCCGTTCGCGTTCACGGGCGATGACCCGGTCCACGCGACGCTCCGCGAGGGCGCCGTCGCGGACCTCAACGTCATGACGCGCCGCTCCGCCATGCAGCACACCGCGACGAGGATCGTCCTCGAGGACGCGAGGAGCCTCGACGTGCTGGGCGAGCTCACGCTCCTGGTCGTTCTCGAAGGCGCGGCCACGCTCGCGGGCGACGGGGTGGACGTCGCGATCGATCGCGGCGACATCGTCGTCCTCTCGCGCGACGAATCGCTCGTGGCTCGGAGCAGCAGCGAGGAAACGCCGGCCACGCTGCTCCTGATCGACGTCTTTCGACGGGCATGACGCAGTGAGAGCTCAGCCCGAGGTCATCCACCGCCCGGACCCCGGTCTCGCGCGCGGCCTGTGGGAAGCGTCCCCCTCGTCGCTCTACCTCGCGGCGGCCCTGGTCGTGCTCGCCGCGCTGACGTATCTGGCTGCGCGACGCGGCCTCTTCCGGCGAAGACGGCCGCCGCAAGACCGCGGCCGCACATGAAGCCGCGCAAGCAGACTGGAGCCGCCCCGTGAAGAAAGCGTTACGCCAGCTCATCGTCGCCATGGTGCTCGCCGTCGCCGTGTACGGCGGCTACGCGGTCTGGAGCGGCCTCGGCAAGCTCGGCGAGAGCCTCTCGCACTTCACGGCGTGGTCGTTCGGGGCCGCGTGCACGCTGGCGTTCTGCAACTACTGCCTCCGCTTTCTCAAGTGGGAGTTCTATCTCGCGCGCCTCGGCATTCGCGGCGTGCCGAAGGTCGACAGCTTCCTCACGTTCCTCTCCGGGTTCGTGCTCACCGTCACCCCCGGCAAGGTCGGCGAGGTCTTCAAGTCGCTCGTCCTCTTCGAAACCTACGGCGTCCCGATCGCCCGCACGGCTCCGATCGTGGTCGCCGAGCGCGTCACGGATCTCATCGGCATCATCACCCTCATCGTGCTCGGCTCGCTCGGCTTCTCCGGCGGGCTCATCTGGGCAGGCGTCGGCGCGACGCTCGTGCTCACGCTGCTCGTCGTCATCGCGTCCCCTCGCCTCTCGCACGCCATCCTCGGCGTCGTCGCGAGAATGCCCGGCCCCTTCCGCCGGCTCGCGCCGAAGCTGCTCGAGGCGTACGAGAGCCTCGCGACGCTCCTCCGCGTGAAGAACCTCGTCGTCCCCACGATCCTCTCGATCGCGGCCTGGTCGTTCGAGTGCCTCTCGCTGTGGGTCATCCTCCGCGGCTTCGGCGAGGTCACGAGCGTGAGCCTCGCGGCGTTCTTCTATGCGACGAGCACGCTCGCGGGCGCGCTCGTTCCGGTGCCTGGCGGGCTCGGCATCACCGAAGGGGCGCTCAAGGAGCAGCTGCAGACGCTCGGGCACGTGTCGGCGTCCACGAGCACCGCCGCGATGATGCTCACGCGGTTCGCGACGCTCTGGTTCGCGGTCCTCGTCGGCTTCGTCGCGCTCGGTATCCTTCGCACGAGGCACCCGGGCCTCCTCGCCGGGGAGGCAGGGCCGGAGGCGAAGCTCGAGCGGGAGACGCTCGGAGCGTGAGCGTCAGGCTCGAAGCCGCGCGAGAGCCGCGCGGAAGTCCTCTGGAAGCGGCGCCTCGAAGCGCAACTCTTCGCCCGTCGTCGGGTGCGTGAAGCCGAGGAGCCGCGCGTGGAGCGCCTGGTGGCCGAGCGCTCGCGTCAGTGCTGCGAGGACCGGGGAGCGCGGGAGAGGGCCGTAGAGCGAGTCCCCGAGGATCGGCGTGCCGCTCTCGGCGAGGTGCACGCGAATCTGGTGCGTGCGACCGGTGTTCAGTCGGCAGCGGACGTACGTCGCGAGCGCGAACCGCTCGACGACGGCCACGTGCGTGACGGCTCGCTTCCCCTCGCGGAGGTGCGTCGTGAAGCGCAGCCGGTCCTTCGGGTGGCGACCGTGCAAGGTGTCGTGCTCGAGCACCGTCACGTCCCCGATCGCGAGCGCGTCGTACTCTCGCAGCACGGTGTGAGCCGACAGCTGCTTCTTCAGCCCTTCACGGGCGACCGCCGTGCGCGCGACCACGAGGAGCCCGCTCGTGCCGCGGTCGATGCGGTGGACGATGCCGGGCCGGTGGTGCGCCTCGGGGTCACGAGGGTCGGCGAGCGCTTCGTGCCGGGTGGCTTCGAAGTAGCCGCGTGCGAGGAGGCCGTTCACGAGCGTGCCGGCGGGGTGACTTCGCGCGGGGTGGACGACGAGCCCGGCCGGCTTGTTCACGACGACGAGCGCGTCATCGACGTAGACCACGTCGAACGCGATGCCTTCCTCTGCGACCGCCGCGGTGAGCGCCTCGTCGGGCCGCGTCACGAGGACGCGATCGCCGGGACGCAGCTGCTCCGACGGCTTCCGCGCGGCGCCGTTCACCTGGACGGCACCGAGCCCTATCCAGCGCTGGACCTCGGCGCGAGACGGAGGCGCGCCGCTCGCGGCGAGAGCGCGCTGGACGAACTGGTCGAGCCGGAGCCCGCGGTCGCCCTCGCCCACGACGAGGTCCTGCGGGTGCGTCTCCGTTGCGGGCGCTACCAAATCTTGGACTTGATGTGCCCCTTGGCCTTCACGAGAATGTCGACGAGCGCCCGGTCGTAATAGTTCTTCGGGTAAAGCTCGGGCGAGACGCGGCGCTTGAAGAGCGCCCTCCCCTCCTCGATCTCCTCGGCGAGCGACTCGAAGAGGTTGTCGTTCGTGATGCCGGTGACGATCTTGTCTTCGTTGTAGAGCGACAGGTCGCTCGCGATGGCGCGTGCGAGCCGGCGAGCGGCTTCTTCGGTCTCGATGAGGGGCATCCGGTGGCTCCTTGCCGCCGGCCAGTATCGGTCGCGCCTGGGGTTCTTGTCAAAGAGATGCCCACAAAACGACGGATGCACACCGTCGCTCCTCCCGGTCGGGTGGAGCTTGGGTGTGCATCCGCGTGGTCCGCCGGCGACGAAGCCAGCGACCAGAGTCAGCGGGTCAGCGGGTCACGGGTAGTGGCAGATGACGCCGCCGGCGGCGCCGACCGCGGGGACCGTGCTTGCGGCCGTACTCTCGTCGATCGAGAGCATGAACGCGACCAGCTGCTCCACCTGCGTGGGCGTCGGGCTGAACACGCTCGCGACGGCGGTCTGGAAATGGCCCTGGAACGTCGTGGAGAGCACCTCCTCGAGGGTCCGGGCGTTGCCAGCGTGGAAGTACGGCGCACCGACCTGGAGGCCGAGCAGCGAGGGCACGTTGTACCCTTGCGTGAAGTCGGCGCCCGTGGCGAGCCCCTGGAACCCACCGGTGGCGGTGAGGTTCGCGTTACCGGCGCCCTGCGCGCCGGTCTTCATGTCCTGCCTTAGCTCGAGCACGCCGACGGCCGCCGGAGAGACGCCCATGGGCGCCGAACCGTTCGTCGCGTTGGGGAGAATCGTGCCGACCGGTCGCAGCGCGCACTGGAGCTGCTCGAACGTCGGAGGGGCCCCCGAGCGCATGTCCTGCTTGCCGGCGCCGAGGTACTGGAACCCCGGCGGGTTCGTCGGGAACGACGGGAAGAGACCCGTCGGGAAGCCGTTGAGGTTCGCAGCCCAGGACGTCTCGGAGAGGGACGTGGCCGCGGTCCCCGGGAACGCGTCGTTCGGGGTCGCTCCCGGCGTGTAGAACAGCTTCGAGATCGTCCACTTCGGACCGCTGTGGCAGCCGACGCAGCCGCCCGACGCGAAGAGCGCTGCTCCCGCCGCGATGTTCGTTGCGTTCGAGGCCGCGGCCGAGACTCCGCGCGGTGACCGGATCTGGGCGACGTAGTTCTTGATGTCCGCCCAGGCCGTGAGTGGACCCGAGACGCCGTCGACCATGATGCTCGCAGCAGCGAGCGTGGCGCTCGAACCCTCGAGCCCCTGGTTGTTCGGCGTGGTGCCGAAGAGGTTGACGCGCTCCTTCGTGGAGGGGGTGCACTGGAGGTTGTTCGGGTTGCAGACCGCGCTCGCGCAGTCGGTCGCCTGGGTCGCGACGGTGCACGGGGCGTTGGCCACGCTCACGATCGCGCCGACTCCGCCCGAGATGCCGCGGACGTTGGTCTCGAAGTCCGCGACCTCGTCGAAGATGCCGCTCCAGTTGAGGATGCGCTGGTCGGTCGAGTCGTTCTTGTTGAACGTGCCGTCGAGGCTGACGCTCTGGCGAGGTCCGCGCGCGAAGTACCAGGTCACGTTGTCGCTGAGGCCGTCGAAGTGGCACGCGGCGCACGAGCCCCATGCGGCTCCGGAGAGCGACCAGCGGCCGAGGCCGGTGACGAACTCCTCCTTGCCGTGCTGGACGGAGAGAGCAGCGCCAGTGGGCGCGGCGCTGGAGGCCAGAACGCGGAAGTCCGTCGCCGTCTCGTGCGCGACCGCCTGGATGTTGAGGTCGATGACCTCGACGCTGCGGTCGCCGTCGTTGGCGACGTACGCGAAGGCCTGCGTCGCGCTCTGCGTGATGGCCAGGCCGATGGGCAGGTGGATGCTCTGGTCGGCCGAGGTCTTGGTGTCGATGAACGCGTTGGTGGACGAGCCGACCGCCGTGATGGCGCCCGTGTTCGTCGTCATGCGGAAGAGCGCGTCCGCGCCTTCCGAGGCGACGTACGCGAAGCTCCCCTTGAAGTCGATGTCGACCGGCAAGAGAGGCATCCGCGTCGAGGCGGCGCCGCCGAGCGCGCCGCCGGTTCCGCTGACGAGCGTGATGTCCGCGCTGGTCGTGAAGAGCGTGTCGAGGCTCTTCGTCGTCGCCGCGCCGGTGCTCAGGGTCACGATCGACACCGCCGGGTGCGTCGTGGTCTTGGCGTTGAGGGCGAGCGGCGCGCAGGCACCGTTGGCCCCGCAAGCGCCGGTCGCGGAGCCGACGCCGCACGTGGCGTCACCCGCAGCGGTGCCCGTGACGCAGACGTCGATGCAGGCGCCGTTGACACAGCTGCCGGCCGCTCCGCCTGCGGTCGAGCCGACCGCGGCGGTGCACTCCGCGTCGATCGAGCACTGCCCCTTCTGGAACACGCCGGTCGGGCCGGCTGGCGAGGCGCACGTGCTCGTCACGTACGCGAACCCGTTCCCGTCGAGCGTGACCGAGCCGACCTGGTTGGGGAAGCAACCGGTCTGATTGCCGTTCGCGTCGAGGAAGTTGGTCGCGAGCACCGGCGGGAGCGCGATGGTCGTCGCCGTGCCCGTGGAGACCGGGACCTTGTAGAGGAGGCCCTCCCAGTTGATGTCCGAGAACGGCGCGACCGTCGGGCTCGCTGCGGGGGTGAGGCTCTCGGCGCCCGTGCGTGCCGCGAACCACTCGGTCGCGTACACCGTCTCGCCAGCGTCCGTCGCGGCTCCGCTGTTGGTGATCGCGATCCCGCGCGGGTGCGCGAGCCCGGCGCGCGGCGTGACCGTGCCGAGGACCGGCGCGCCGGCGGCGGTCGTGCCCACGAGCGCGGCGTTGAGGTCCACCGTCGAGGTCAGCGTCATCGTCGCGGGGTTGATGACCGAGAGGCTGCCGTCGACCCAGTTCGAGACGTAGAGCGCGGAGTTGTGCGGCGTCAGCGCGAGCGACGTCGGCTCGGAGCCGACCGAGACGGACGCACCCACCGTGGGCGTAGTGTTGAGGTTGTTGATCGCGACGACCTTCTGGTCGTTGCGGAGGACGACGTAGGCGTTCTCTCCGCAACCGTCGACCACGACCTGCCACGGCAGGCTGCCGGTGCCGCTGCCGACGGCAAGCTCGGCGACCTTCGTCAGCACGGGCTCGTTGCCCGCGTCGATGACGATGCTCATGACGGTGACGGTGCCGGCGTCACGGTTGACGACGACGAGGCGACTGTCGTCCGGCGTGAGCGCGATCGCCGACCCGCGGAGCTGCCCGGTCGCGACGGTGGTGCAGGCGGCCGGTCCCGAGCTGGAGCTGGAGCTGCTGGAGCTGCTGGAGCCCGCGTCGCCGCTGCCGCTCGATGTCGAGCCGCCGGCGTCTTCGCTCGTCGACGACGATGTCACGGAGCTGCTCTGCACGCTGCTCGAGCTGCTGCTCACGGAGCTGGTGCTGCTCGTCTTGCTGCTGCTGGTGCTGGACGACGTTGTGTGCGAGCTCGACGTGCTGCTCGCGTCCTCACCGGCATCCGGCGCCGACGTACTGCTCCCGCATCCGGTGGCGACTACCGCCAGCGACGCTGCCGCTACACCCGCTAGAATCGAAGTTCGCATATAAGGCCTCCCAATCCACTCGACACGTGGCAAGGCCGTTCCCCCCATTGAGAACCGCCCCCAGGCTGGCGCGACGCCGCGCTCCCCCAGGCTCGCACTCTATTGAGTCGATCCCGAGAGCACAACAGTGGGCGACGAGCGCGCGCCCGTACGGCCCATCCGGTGCTACGTCTGCTTCAGGCAACGGGATGTCTCGCGCGCGCTGGGCTGCACTCTCCTCGACGTCGCTCGTCGTGCTCGTCGTTGCCGCCTCGAGCCGTCCCGCCGTCGCGTCGCCCGTGTCACGCATGGAGTCACTGCAGCTCTCGGCGCCTGCGGAGTGCATCGACTCCGACACCTTCCGCGACCGAGTGTCGGCGCTCCCCGTCGCCACGGCGCACCCGGCGAGAGTGAGGGCCGCGACGATCGAGATCACGGTGCGCGATGGGACGTACTCGGGCGAGCTGCGTCTCGTGCTCGATGACGGATTGGCTGTGGTGCGCCGCGTGGCGGCTCCCGCGTGCGACGAGGTGACCGATGCGCTCGAGCTCGTGACCGCGCTGGCCGTCGGGCTCGAGTACACGCCACCGCCGCCGCCACGTCCGCCGTTGCCTGCGATGCCGCCTGTGGCGCGCCGGCCCATCACCACGACCTCGACCTCGACCTCGACCTCGACCTCGATCCCGACCTCCACCTCGACCTCGACCTCGACCCCGACCTCGACCTCGACCTCGACCCCGACCTCGACCTCGACCTCGACCTCGACCTCGACCTCGACCTCGACCTCGACCTCGACCCCGACCTCGACCTCGACCTCGACCCGACCCGCGGCACGCTGGGGGTTCTTTGCTGCGGCGCAGGCCTCGGTCCTCTCTGGCATCGGTCCCACCATCGAGGTCGCTCCCCTCCTCTCCTTCGGCGTGGCGCTCGACGCTCACTCACTCGTCGCGCCCTCGTTCGAGCTCTCCGCGCTCGCGGCGACGAGCGGCTCGCGCGACGTGAACGGCAACTCCGCCACCTTCGTCTTCGGGAGCGGCGCGCTGGCCGCCTGCCCTCTCCGCTTCGTCCTCGGCCGCGGCTTCCTCGTGCGGCCTTGCGCGGAGCTGGAGCTCGGCGCGCTCGTCGTGTCGGCGAGCGTCCCGCGCTCCCCGCAGACCGAGCCGTGGGTGGCACTCGGCGGCACGGCGCGGCTCGAGTGGCACGCGAGCCGGTCCTTCATGCTGCTCGCCTCCGGTGGCGTCGAAGTGCCGCTCGCACGGCCCACCTTCTCGCTCGTCACGGGCAACACCTCGCAGCAGTTCTTCGACGTCCCCGCCGCCGCGGGAACCGGGCGTCTCGGTGCAGGGGTCACTTGGTAGTGATCGAATCCACCCGTTCCGGCCAATCAGAGGACAGGAGGCGCGCTCACTTGCCAGCCGTGGAATCCGAGAAGGCCCTGGAGGAAGACTCGCTCTCCTCGGGGCAGCTCGCGTTCCACGCTCGCGACACGCGCATCAACACCATCGTCACAGCTCACTTCGACGTCGTGTGGCGGTCGCTGCGTCGCCTGGGCGTGCCCGAGGCGTCGCTGGACGACGCGGCGCAGCAGGTCTTCATCGTCGTCGCGCGCAAGCTCGACACGATCCTCGTCGGCGGCGAGAGGCCGTTCGTCCTGGGCGTGGCCGTGCGCGTTGCGTCGGACATGCGCCGCACGCACTCGCGGCGCCGGGAGGTCGCGGACGACGCCGCGCCGGTCGCCGTCGACCCGGCGCCCGCCGCGGACGAGCTCATCGATCGCAAGCGCGCGCGGCAGCTCCTCGAGCACGTGCTCACGTCGATGCCCATGGACCTCCGCGCGGCGTTCACGATGTTCGAGCTCGAGGAGATGTCGGTCCCGGAGCTCGCCACCGTGCTGGGCGTCCCGGTCGGCACGGCTGCGTCCCGGCTGCGCCGTGCGCGAGAGCACTTTCACGACGCCGTGCGCCGGCTCGGACGTTCGACGGGAGGTGGCCATGAGTGACCGATCGCCGATGGTGCCTCTGCTGCGGGAGGAGACCGACGACCTGGAGCGCTCGCTCCTCGAGTCCGCGCGCGATGATCTGTCCGGCGACGACGCGGCGCGCGCGCGCTCGCTGGCGGCGGCGAGGGGGGCGCTCCAGGCCGGGATGCTCGTCGGTGCCGCGACCGCGGGCATCACCGGCTGGCGCTGGGTCAGCGCTCTGGGGCTGACGACGACGAAGGTCGTCTGGATCGGCTGCGTCACGGCGCTCGTCGCGGCCGGCTCGGCGAGCCTCATGCTCACTCGCGACGCTCGCCCTCTCTCCCGCGCCCCCGTGAGCACGCCTCACACCGCCCGCGTGCCCGTTGCGACCGCGACCGCGACGGCCGAGCGCGCGCCCGTCCCCGTCTCTCGCGCGCCGTCGGTCGCTCCTCCGCTCGCGGAGTCGCCCCCGCGACCCGTGCCGCGCACCGCGGGCGAGCCCACCTCCAACACGCCACCGTCCACGAGCGCCAAGGCCGTCGCGCCGGTCGCTCCGCCCTCGCCGGGGACGCTTCACGCCGAGACCCAGCTCCTCCAGTCCGTGACGATCTCGCTCGCCTCCGACCCCGGCACGGCGCTCTCGAACCTCGACGCGTACGACGCGCAGTTCCCCGCCGGCGCGCTCGCGGAGGATGCCGGGCTCTTGCGCGTGCAGGCGCTCCTCGCGGCCGGTCGACGCGACGAAGCGACCCGCGCGGCGGCCACGTTCGAGCGACGATTCCCCGCGAGCGCCTTCGTCTCGAGGATCCGGAGCCTGCTCGCGAACAATCCGTGATCGATCTCGACGGTCGCGGCCAATGAGCCGGGACGCCCGCCCCGCCTCCGCGGCGCCGCGGCTTCCTTCAGAAAGGGTCTCGCCATGCTCCTCGTCCGTGCTTCTCGCCTCCTCGCTGCCTCCGCCGTCGCCTACGCCCTCGCCACCGTCGCCTTCGCCGGCGCGGCGCGCGCCGACGTCCTGCCGCCGAACGACTGCGCCGACCTCGGCACGCAGGGGGGCGCGCTGAGCCCCGGTCAGCCCTGCACCACCGCGGGCACCAACTTCGACGAGGACGGCGTCTGCACGACCGAGACGCACCCGTGCAGCAACAACCCGACGGTCGACGCCGGGACCTGCACGTGGGTCCTGTGCGAGCTCAGCGACGGTGGCGCGCCCGTGAAGGCCGACGCGGCGACGCCGGAGAAGGACGCGGGCAAGGCCGACGCCACCAAGCCCGAGACGAAGGACGCGGGAAAGACGACGACCTCCGACGCGAGCAAGCCCGAAGGCGACGCGGCGACCGACCTCGCGAGCAGCTCGGGGTGCTCCATCTCCGCGGCGCACGGCGGCAGCTCCGCGGGCGACGGCGCGTGGTTCCTGGCGCTCGGGGCGCTCGGGCTCGTCGTCTCCTTGCGTCGCGCACGCGGCTCTCGTACGCAGTCGGCGTGACACGATGACCTCCGGGGTCCAAGGCGCGCTCGAGATCGCGGTCGTCCCGCTCGACGTCGTTCGCGGCAGCGTCCTGCGGCTCGCGACCAGGAGCGCGGCGGTCACGCGTGTCCTCGCGCGGCGGGACTCTCGGCTCGCTCTCCTGGCGACGCTGCAGGTGGCGGTGCTCTTCGCGCTCGTCGTCCGCGCTCCGGTCGCCCTCTTCTTCCTCGGCCCCGTCGTCCTCGGCGTCGTCCACCTCGCCGCGGACGCGCGGTACCTCGTCCTGCACCGCGCTCCGCCGCGTCTCCTCGTCGTGCTGTCGGCCGCGATCGCGCTCGCCATCACCCTGGTGCGCGTGGCGGTCGCGCGGCACGTGCTCCGCATCGCGACGGGGGACGCGGTCGACGTCGCGCTCGGCGTCGCGTGGGTCGGCGTCGCGCTCGGCTTCGCTCTCCGGACGCGCTCCCGCATCGCTCCCTTGCCCGTGCTCGTCGGCGGCACGCTGCTCTTCGTCGCATCGGGCACCTGGCTCGTCCTGCACGCGCACCTCGTCGGCCTCGTGCTCGTCCACGCGCACAACGTCGTCGCCGTGCTCGTCTGGCTCGTGCTCTTCCGGCGACAGCGCGCGTGGGCCGTCGTCCCGGTCACGCTCATCGTCGGCCTCACCGCCGTCCTGCTCTCCGGCGCCTACTTGCCGTGGACCGCGACGCACGGAGGGCTCGCTGCGTTCGGTGCGAGGGCCGAGTCGCTCGGCACGTGGCTGGCGCCGGGGCTGTCGCCTCAGGCCGGGCTCGCGGTCGTCATGACCTTCGTCTTCCTCCAGGGGGTCCACTACGCCGCGTGGACCGGCTGGATCGCGCAGGACGACCTCCGCGGCGAAGGGACGCCGACCTTCCGCCAGACCGTGCGCTCCCTCGTGGCCGACTTCGGGCCGCGGACGTTCGCCCTCATCGCCGTGGCGGCCTGCGCGCTCGCCGCGTTCGCGCTCCACGACATGCGCGCGGCGCTCTCCTGGTACATGACGCTCGCCAAGTCGCACGCGTGGTTCGAGCTGGCCTTCTTCGCGTACCTGCTCTCGAGACGGACCGAGAGCGCCTAGGGGCACGCCGCCGCCGGGAGCTGGCAGGTCCCCGACGTCCCGCCGTCGAGCGCCGTCCCGAGGCATCGCGAGGGCGCGAGGCACGCTGGCCCCGTGACCGTGTTGCACGGCGCGTCGTCCGGTGCGCGCGCGACGCACGTCGCTCCGGCGTCCCCCTGCTTCACGCACGTCCCGCTGGCGCACAGCGTCTCTATCCCGTGGACCCCCCCGCACGGCATCCCGTCCGAGGCGACCGCCTTGGACTGGCACGTCCCGTACGTCGAGAGCTGCTCGTCCGACACGCAGAAGAGGCTCAGCTGCGTGTCGCAGCCGCCGAAGAGGGTGCCCGTGGGGTCGCACGTGGCGCCCACCGTGGTCGCCGTCGGCATGCACGTCGCCGTGCCGGCGGCGATCGAGCCGACGCATTGAAGCCCCGCGCCGCACTCCTTCGACTCCTGGTCGCACGCGCCTCCGTCGGCCGTGACGAAGCGGATGCAGACGCCGTCGTGGCACGTCAGCCCCTGCCCGCACGTCGTGAGCGCGAGGCACGACGCCCCTTCGGCCGGCGGCGGGGCGCACGTCCCGCACACCGATTGAGGAGGGATCGCGCAAAATCCGGACGCGCACTGCCCCGCGCGCAAGCACGCGGTGCCCGTCGTCAGAGGCCCCGTCACCTGGGTGCACGCGCTCGCGATCACGAGGTCGAGGTCGTCGTGGCACGACTCGAGGGTCTCGGCCGCGGCGCATCCCGTCGTGTGCGCGGGGTTCGCGCCCGTCCTCGGCGTGACGAGCGACACGATGCAGCTCGTCTTCTGGCGCGCGAGGCAGGTGCCGGCGTCGCCGTAGTCCTGCACCTGCGCGGCCGGGTTGCACTTCGTCTGCAGCCCGCACACGGCGGCGGCGGACGCGTTGCACGCCGCGATCACCGCGCTCGACGCGTCCGGGATCTCGTCGGGAGGCGCGGGCGCGACCGAGCCCCCGCACGCCGAAAAGGTGGGGAACGCGAGCGCGCCGAGAGACAGGCCGGTGACCATGACGAGAGCGGTATGCGTGCGCATGAGAGGCCTTATCGCACGGCCGCCCGAGCGCGGCGTCGGGTTGTGGCGTACCGTGCGCCGCCATGGCCCCTGTCCTCACCGTCCTGTTCGTCTTCATGCTCGTGGCGGCCGCGTCCGTCGCCTCGCGCTCCGTCCGCACCGTCCGGCAAGGCAACGTCGCGGTCGTCACGGCGTTCGGCAAGTACCGGCGCGTCCTCTACCCGGGGCTGAACTTCCTCGTCCCCGTCATCGAGTCGGTCAGCACCACCGTGTCGGTCCAGAACCGCTCCGTGGAGCTCGCCTTCCAGGCCATCACGAGCGACCAGGCCAACGTGTACTTCAAGGCGCTGCTCCTGTTCTCCGTCCTCGACCAGCGGGAGGAGACCATCCAGGCCGTCGCCTTCAAGTTCATCGACGAGTCGAGCTTCAACCAGACGCTGCAGCGCACGGTCGAGGGGGCGGTGCGCAGCTACGTCGCCACGCGCAAGCAGAACGACATCCTGGCGCTGCGGAGCGAGATCGTCTCGTCCGTGAAGGGGCATCTGGACGCCAGCCTGAGCTCCTGGGGCTACCACCTGCAGGACATGCAGATGAACGACGTCGTCTTCGACCAGCCGGTCATGGAGTCGATGGCGCGCGTGGTCGCCTCGCAGAACCTCCTCGCCGCCGCGGAGAACGAGGGGCGCGCCCTGCTCGTGACCAAGACGCGCGCGGCGGAGGCGGAGGGGAACGCGATCCGCATCTCGGCCGAGGCGGACAAGACGGCGCAGAAGCTCCGCGGAGAGGGTATCGCTCTTTTCCGAGAAGAAGCCGGACGCGGCATCAGCGTGGCTGCGAGGGAGATGGAGGCGGCGGGGCTGAGCTCGTCCTTGCTGCTCTTCCAGATGTGGACCGAGTCGATCAAGCACATGGCCGAGAAGGGCCACGGGAACGTCATCTTCCTCGACGGCTCGAACGACGCCTACCAGCGCACGCTGCAGCAGATGACGGCGCTGCAGATGAGCACCTCGTTCAACACGAACAGCAGCAAGACGTAGCGCGACTCCAGTCCCACGCACACCGACTCCACCCGGACCGAGTCCTTGTAGGAGTCCCACGAACAGCGACTCCACCCGGACCGAGTCCTTGTAGGAGTCACTCGAACAGGGACTCCACGGAGCGTGTCAACGAGTCTGAGAAGGTCGAATTCGAAATTTACTGAGCAGCGTCGCTGTAGAGCGCGGCGCCTGTCACGCCGCTCGCATCGCGAGATC
>Ga0302283_1000994_pt1 | contig 23884 bp, 16 predicted proteins | sample III_Fen_E1_4_FD_198770 | JGI IMG/M metagenome (GOLD analysis project Ga0302283, IMG submission 198770) | Peat permafrost microbial communities from Stordalen Mire near Abisko, Sweden - III_Fen_E1_4 | ecosystem: Environmental > Terrestrial > Soil > Wetlands > Permafrost | place: Sweden: Abisko... | reverse complement strand
CACCTCGGCGCGCCCGCCCGTCGCCGTCGCGTCGAGGTCGCCGATCCGCGGCGCCGCCGCGCCGAGGACGTGGCGCACCGGGATGAGCTGCCCGTCCCGCCGCTGCAGGAGCGCCGTGTGCTCCGGGGGAGCCGCGCCCAGCTCCTGCGCGAGCGTCGCCTCGGGGCCCTGCGACCCCGGCACCGCGAGATGGAACACCTCGGCGAGAGCCGCGCCCCGCGCCTCCGCGAGCGACCAGCCGGTGAGCCGCTCGGCCGTCGCGTTGAGGGTGACCACGCAGCCCGCGCCGTCGGTCTCGATCACCGCCACGCCCACGTGCGCCAGGCAGGCCTCGAGGCCGACCGGCAGCAGCCGTGCCTGCGCCTCGCGCAGCACGCGAGCCTCGGCCTCGGCCTCGGCTTCGGCGTCCGGGGGGAGGTCGGGCAGCGCGCCGGGAGGCGGCGGCTCCGGGACGATCGCGGGGGCTTCCCCACGACGCTCCGCCTCGCGCAGCGGTCGGAGGGCCATCGCGAGGGTGTCTTCCGGCTCTTCGTCCTCGGGGATCATGGAGGGGAGGCGAGGGCGGGCCGCACCTATGACCTCGGCTGCGGGAGCGGCCGGGCGGTGTTGATCGTGGGGGGGAGGCAAGCGCCGATTCTAGGCGTCCTCGCGGTTGGGGGAAATAGACCGCGAGGCCGCCCGGGGGCGCCTGCTCTCGGCGGACGATCGAGCGGATCGTCGACGCCCCCGCGACGACGGTCGTGAAGGGACCACGTCCTTGTCGATCGTGGCCCCGCTCACCGAGCCGTGGGTGCTTCTGGCGCGATGGCGCTCCTCGCTCGGGCGTGAGGAGCGTCCGACGCCTGGGAGGACGGTGCGACGCTTGGGAGGAACCTCCGGCGCTCGGGAGGAACCTCCGGCGCTTGGGAGGAACCTCCGGTGCTCGGGAGGAACCTCCGGTGCTCGGGAGGAATCTCCGGCGCTCGGGAGGACCTTCCGGCGGTCGGGAGGAATCTCCGGCGCTCGGGAGGACCTTCCGGCGCTCGGGAGGAACTTCCGGCGCTCGGGAGGAACTTCCGGTGCTCGGGAGAAACCTCCGGTGCTCGGGAGAAACCTTCGGCGCGGACGACGAGCTCCCTGTGCAGACGATGAGCCTCCCAGGCGGACGATGAGCCTCCCAGGCGCAGGAAGATCCTCCCAAGCGGACGATGAGCCTCCCAGGCGGACGATGAGCCTCCCAGGCGCAGGAAGATCCTCCCGCGCGCACGAGGATCCTCCCGCGCGCGCGAGGGTCCTCCCAGGCTCACGAAGATCCTCCCAGGCCCACGAAGATCCTCCCGAGCGGACGAAGAGTCTCCCGCCGAAGGAGGGCTTGGCCCAGACGTTCCATCGCCTGCGGTGGAGGCGATCACGGGGGTGGTCAGGGCGGCGCGTCAGTGGATGATGGCTCGCGCCTTCTCGCACTCCGCGCGCACGCTCGGCCGCTCGCACTCCCTGGCGTTCACCGGCGTTTGATCCTCGCCGCGCAGGAACTCTCGCCCGGCGCTCTCCGAGGTCTCGGTGATGGATTCGCTCCGGAAGCCGTGCACGTAGTGGAGCAGCGCGCGGCGGACGCAGGGCGCATGGTCGCGCTCGAACCCGGGGTGCGAGCAGGCGAGCGACGCGTAGTGGAACTCGCGCAGCCGCTCTTCCGGGCCGCTCCCGGCGTAGCGCTCGGCGAGGCGGGCGCAGGCCGCCTTCGAATAGACCTCCTCGCGGCCGTCGTCGGCGAGCACGCGCGGGCAGGCGAGCTCGTAGTAGCGGAGGGCGGCCCGGTCGTCCTTCTCGACGCCGGCGCCGTGCTCGTAGCGATCGCCGAGCACGAAGCAGCCGTCGGGCTCGCCCTCCGCGCAGCCGATCTGGGCGAGGTCGAGCACGCGCGCATCCGACGGGTCGAGGTAGCGCGCCGCCTCGCCGCACGTGCAATCGCCTTCCAGGCACGCCGCGGCGAGGTCGTCGCCCACGTCGCTCCGCAGCTTCACGAGCGCCGCCGGCTCCCAGCCGTTCTTGTCGAGCATCATGAAGACGTCGTCGCACTCGCCGGTCGCCTTGCAGATGCTCCGGGAGAGCTCGGCGACCGCGGGGGGCAGCGCCTCGCCGCCGCGCGTCTTCTCGCGCCGGAACAGCTCGGTGAACAGGTAGCCGTGGTAGCCGTCGCGGAGGAACACCCCGCGCTCGTGGTCGATGAGCTTCCTGGAGTCGGGCCGCATGCCCGTCGCCCAGAGGTAGAGCGGGCAGTCGAGGGCCCGGCCGCGCCCGCACCCGTCGACGATGCGCGAGGAGATCCCAGGCGACTTGAGGTTACGGATCCCCTGGTAGCAGGCGTCGTCGTCGCCGAGATCGCACGCCTTGCGGATCCACGTGTCGAAGAGCTTCCCGTCAGCCTCGGCGTCGGCGGCCGTCACCAGGCGGCGCGGTGACCGGCCGTCGCGCTCCACGCCGCAGCCCGCGATGTGGCCATAGCCACGGTATCGATCGGCTGCCCGGCGACACGCCGCCAGCTCGCCGGCCTCGCAGCGCTTCTCGTCCGCGCGCCTCCGTTCCTGCGGCGTCGTCTTGCGGGCGAGCTTCGCGGGCGGGGGAGGAGGCGGTGGCGTGACCGCGGTGGTGCTCGCGACTGCGGCCGACGGCGCGGGCGGCGGCGCGGCGCCCTGCGAGCAACCGAGCACGAGGCAAGCGGCGAGGACGGCGCGCCGGGGGTTTGGGGGGGCCCCCCATCGCGACCGGCTCATGACTTGAGCAGCGCGATCTGCGGCCTGGCCGCGCCCTCCGTCCACTGCTCCTCCACGAGGAGGCCGGGGGACGTCCCGAAGCCCTCCCACTCGCCGAGCTCGAAGTCGAAGGTCTCGAAGATCCGCACGTCGCCCCGCCGCACCGGGAAGACGATCTCGCAGAACCGCCCGACCGTGGCGAAGACGTTTTTCGGATCCACGGCCTCGGGCACCCACAGCTCGATCCCCTCCGCGCTGCCCGCGAGCAGGCGCAGGCCGCCGGTCATGCGGTCGCAGTGGATCTTCACCCACTCGCGCAGGCGGTAGGCCGTGCAGCCTGCCGCCTGTCGCGCCACGCGGCTGAGGCGCACCGCTCGGGCGTCCTTCCACTCGGCGAGCTTGGGGGCCTTCGACTTCTCTGCGGGGAAGGGCTCCTCGTCGAAGGGCGGCAGCTCGGCCTTCTCGACGCGGGGTGGGATCACGGGCCGACCCCCGTCCGGCTGGGCCGTGACCGGATCGGCGACCGAGGAGCGGGCGACCAGGGCGGCGGCGATGAACAGCGCGACATGAGCGGTTCTCATAGGGTCCTCAGGAACGCGACGAGCGCCTTCTTCTCGTCCGCGGATAGCTGCGACGTCTTCCCCATCCGGTCCTGGTTCAGCTCGACGAGCGACTCGAGCGACTCGAAGCGCCCGTCGTGCATGTACGGCGCGGTGCCGCCGACGTAGCGCAGCGAGGGGGTCTTGTACGCGTGGTTGGGGTCCTCGGCGAAGCTTGCGGGGGGCCGCAGTGCCTTGAGCGGGACCGCGAGGCGATCGGTGTAGTCGCTCGCGGGGACGTGGCATGTCGCGCACTTCGCGACGGGGCTCTCGAAGATCGCCCGGCCGCGCGCCTCTTCCTCGGTCAGCGCCCGCTCGTCGCGCGGCGGCGGCGTCAGGCCCTCGCGGACGAAGGCGGCGAGCCGGGTCGCGTAGACCTCGACGATCGTGGTGTTGGCGCGGCCGCCGTTCCACCGGTGCAGGGAGAAGCCCGCCATGATGCGCGCCTCCAGCGTCTCGTTCTCGGCGTGCCAGCCGTAGGGACCCTTCGCCCTCACGCGCCCCGCGAGCATGGGGGTCTGGCGCGCGTAGCCGAAGCCGCCCTCCCCCTGGACCTCGACGTTGCCCCAGCGCGACCTGATCGCCGAGAGATCCGTGCCAGCGAAGAAGTTCGTGAAGGTGTTGCCGTCGTTCTTGAGCGTCACCTCGTGCCAGACGAACCCGTCGTCGCGGCCCTCCGGGTGGCACGAGTTGCAGGCGAGCCCGTCGCTCAGGTGGCCGTTGTTCCCGTTGAGGAAGAGCTGCCTCCCCGCCACGAGATCCTTGGCGTCGTCATTGGGGAAGGGGACCGCGTTGGAGGGCGCGACGCGGTAGCGGCCGTCCGCCGGGGCGAGGTTCACGACCACGAGGTCGTCGCTCCCGCGGCAGAAGACGTAGGCCTGATCCTCGTCCTCGGAGAGCGCGATCCCTTGGGGCGCCGAGCCGTGCGCCCGCGAGCCGGTCTTCTCGTCGTACGGGCTGCCGACGCCGTAGTCGCGCACGCTGGTCGCGGTGGGATCCATCGCCAGCGCGTCGAGCTCGAGGAGGGTGTCCGTCCCCGAGCTGGCGAGGAGGAGCGTGTCGGTCTTCCTCCGGTAAACCGCCGCGTGCGGCTCGACGACGCGCACGAACTTGTCCGGGGTGGGGCTCACCCCCGCCATCCACTTCTGCGTCTCCATGGCCTTCGCCACCACCGACGTGAAGCTGACGGGAGCGACCGCGCGGCGTGGCGGCGCCGCGTTGGTCTCGCTCGCGGCGAGCATCACGTCCACCACGCCCTCGCCGAACCAGTCGTCCGGACCGAGCGCGCCGAGCGCGTGCCGCGGGAAGTACACGCGATCGCCCGCGGGGTTGGTCGTCACCGCCCACCCGTTCGACGCCGGGAGCTTCGCGTTGTACGGCGACCGCAGCGGCGAGGCCAGGAGATCGACGCGCGCGACGACGGGGGGGCGCGACGCCGAGATGCCGTCCACGCGCGTGACCGCGCCGCCGATGAGGTGGCTCACGTAGGCGCGATCGCCGCCCGGGAGGATGGTGACGCCGCGCGGCTCACGCGCGACGTCGACGGACCAGCGCACCGTGAGCGCGCCGAGGTCGACGGCGGAGAGCTTGTGCGTCCACGCCGAGGTGACGAGCGCCGTCCGCCCATCGGGCGAGATCGCGAGGCCCCAGGCGTCCGTCGGGAGCGCGACGCGGCCGACCTCTTCGAGCCCCGTCCGGCCCTTGCGCGCGAAGACGAGGAGCGCCCCGCCGCCCGCGCCCGTGTCGCGGATCGTGACGAGGACGCGATCGCCCGCCGTCACCAGCGTCGCAGGCCGACCGGGCGTGGCGACGTCGACCCGCTCCGAGCCGACCTCGACGGGGAGCGAGAGGACGCGCACGACCGAGTGATCCTCGTCCGCGACGAAGAGCACGTCCCCGAGGCGCGCGATGGTGCTGCCCTCACGCGGCGACGATGCGCTCGGCGCAGGCGGCGCGCCGCGGACGGCGACGGTCGCGATGACTGCGGGCACGCTCGCGGTGGACGCGGCGCTCGCGAGAGGCGGAGCGCCGCCGCCCGGATCCTTGCAGCCGGCGAGTGGGCCGAGCGCGGCGCACGCGAGCGCGAGAGCGAGAGCGAGAGCGTCCTTCATGGGTGTGCAGGATACGACGCCGGCTCGATGGACGGTCACAATCGTCGCTCACCGGCCTTGCCCCCCGGGGCTCGGTGCTCTGGTCTTCTACCTCGCCCAGAGCCCCGTGTTCGTCGGTGTCCACGCTCGATGCCGCGAGCTCACATCCCCTGACCAGCGGGTCGCCCCGGCGGCGCCGCCGGCCGCCCGAGCAGCTCGATCGACCCCTGATCCCGGCGATCGCGGGGGTGCGATCCCACCGATCGCGGTCCCCGGCGAACTGCGCGTCCGGTCCCTGGCCTCGCTCTTGCTAAACTCGGCCGCCATGAACCTCCGCTTCGCCGCCTTCGCCGCCGTAGCCGCCCTCGTCCCCGTCTTCACCGCCTGCGGGAGCACCGGGGGCGAGCCCTCGAGCAGCAGCACCGGCACCGGGAGCACCGGCGCCACGAGCAGCGGGTCGGGGACCACCGGCGGCGCGGGCGGCTCCACGACGAGCTCGGGGGCGACCGCCAGCTCCAGCAGCTCGGGGTCGACGACCGGATCCTCGAGCTCGGGGACGACCGCGAGCTCCTCCAGCTCCACGAGCTCCTCCAGCTCCACGAGCTCCAGCTCCTCGTCGGGGTCGGGGGGACTCTTCGCCGGTTGCAGCAAGGCGGGCGGCTGCGTGGCGGATTGCTCCCCGCCCGCCAACGACCCCATCGCGACGGGGAACGCGGCCTACGACCTCTACGATGGCTGCATCCTCGCCGCGATGCAGGTCGCCGGCATGAACGAGCCCTGGATGGGCCAGTTGCTCAAGGCCCAGGCGATGAACGAGAGCGGCATCACGCCCTCCATCGAGCCGAGCACCAGTGCCAACGCCTGCGGCGGCCAGAACTGCGGCCCCTGGGCGATCAGCGCCGGCACGGTCTCGGGGGACTCGCCGCCCGGGCCGTGCGGCTCGTCGTCGAAGGACCCGGCCACCGGGGCCGTGGACTACTCGCACAGCTACGGGCTCTTCCAGTCGACGCCCGCCTGCGAGGGCACCTTCCTGACTCCCACGCTCCCCGCGGGGGTCACGTGTACGGCCACCGCGGAGGCCAACGACATCCCCTTCGCGTCCGGCGTGAACCGGTTCTACTGCGAGAGCGCCACGTCCATCGGATTCACCGACGATCTGGAGGGCAACACGGTCAAGGGCTACATCAACGCGTGGCAGGACACCACGAGCCCGCTCTACGCGACATCGGTCTTCAACCCCGCCTATCAGATCTACATTTACATGGATTATACGTGGAAATACAATTTCCAGGACGCCGGCTCGGCGGCCCAGGGCTGCTCGATCTACCAGCAATGGTACCTGTCCCTCGCCTACTGGCTGAACGGGGCGCCCGCGAGCACCTCGTGCAAGCTGTCGGGGAGCGGGCTGCAGTACGCCCAGCAGGCGGTCAGCAACTACCAGATGATGTACGGCAAGGCGTGGCCGTATCCCGCGCCCTGACCGCCGTCGAGCGCTCGGCCGCGGATCGGTCCGCGCCTCGCGCGAGGGTCATCCCGGGGACGGCCGCGGCGCGGTCTCCCGCCGGTCGATCACGCTCCACATCACCAGCCCCAGCACCGGCCCCGCCGCCGCGAGCGCGAAGGCGAGCGCGTAGTCGCGGCGATCGAAGAGCCGCCCGAACCAGGGCATCAGCAGCGCCACGACCGCCGACCACGAGCCGGCGCCGATGCCGGCGACGAGCCCGGCGTCGCGCGTCGAGAACACGCGAGCGGCGTACGCGAGACCGACGATGATGAACCCCGCCGCCACGAACGTCGCCAGCACGAAGGCCGCGAGCGCCACGGCGATGCCGGGCAGCCACGGCGTCGCGGCGAGCGGCAGGCTGAGCAGGGTGAGGCCCAGCAGCAGCGAGCGGAACCCGGCGCCGTCGTCGCCGCCCTCGCGCGCGCGGCGCAGACCCCGGTCCGTGCAGTAGCCCCAGAAGAAATAGCCAATCTCCCACCCGACCGGGGGCAGCCACAGGAGCCGGCCCAGCGCGGCCTGGTCCTGCCCGAGCGCGCCGTGCAGGTAGAGCGGCGCGCCGTACAGCACGAAGCCGAGCGGCAGCGCGCCGAGCGCGTAGACCGCGATGAAGGCCCACAGCCTCGGCTCGTCGAAGCGGACCGACCGCTGGGCGGGCGCCTCGGGGAGCTCGGCGGGGGCCGTCCGGTCGCCGCGCCCCACCAGCGCCCACAGCAGCAGCCACCCCGCGCCCAGGAGCCCGGTGCAGAGGAACGCTGCCCGCCAGCCGTGCGCGGCGGCGACCGGCGTGACCAGGAGCGGCGTGAGGATGGCGCCGAGCGATCCGCCGCTGTAGGCGATGGCGATCCCGCGCGCGCGCCGCTCCGGGGGCAAGGTCTGGGTCGCGGCGCGCAGGCCCCCGGGGAACGTCGCCCCCTCGCCGAAGCCGAGGAGCGCCCGCGCCAGCGCGAAGCCCACGAACGTCGAGACCCCGGCGTGCGCCGCCGAGGCGAGGCTCCAGAGCGCGACCGCGGCCAGCATGCCGCGCCGCAGGCCGACGCGGTCGAGCACGCGGCCCCACACCGGGTTGCCGAGGCTGTAGGCGACCGAGAAGCACGAGATCATCCAGCCGTACTGCTCGGCGGAGAGGTGCAGCTCCCCGAGGATGGTGGGCGCGAGCAGGGCCAGCGTGCTCCTGTCGATGTAGCTGACGAGGGAGACCAGCATCATCGCCGTGACGGGCACCCAGGCGGCCAGCGCCCCGAGACGGGGCCCACGCGCGGTCACCGCGTCCTCCTTCCGGTGCACCTCGATGAACGCTGCGGTGGGGACGCGGAGCGGAGGGGGCGCATGGGGCATCGGACCCGGCGGGGCCGCGCCCGTCAAGCTCGCGACCGCCGGCGGGCCATCCTCGGCCGACAGCCGGCGAGCCGTGCCCGCCGACCGCTCTACAGCGCGCCGGGCATGTTCGTCTTGCCCGGCCCGCGCTTGCCCAGCGCTCCGAGCACCATCTTCATGTGCGGGTGATCGTCGGGCAGCCCCGCCCGGCGGAGCGCCTCGTGGGCGCGCTCGAAGTACTCGCGCGAGCGCGCCCGGTCCCCGGTGGCCCGGTAGCACGCGCCCAGGTTGCCCAGCGCCACGCCCTGGCCGTCGAGCTGGCCGAGCTCCTCGTAGCGGGACAACGCGCGCTCCAGGTGATCGATGGCGAGGGCCGTGTCACCCAGGGTGCGGTAGGCGTTGCCGAGGTTGCCGAGCATGGTGGCCTGGCCGCCGGGGCGGCCGAGCTCCTCGTGGATGGCGAGGGCGCGCTGGAAGTAGTCGACGGCGCCGGGGAGCTCGCCGATGTCGCGGAAGCAGAGGCCGAGGCCGCCCAGCACCTCGGCGCGGCCCTCGACCGGGGGGAGCTCGTCGTAGATGGCGCGCGCCTCCTCGAGGTACTCGATGGCCTTGCTGACGTCGCCGGCGCGGCGGTAGGCGAGCCCGACGTTGCCGAGGTCCTCGGCGAGCGAGCGCGGGGTCCCGGTGAGCTCGTGGATGGTGGCGGCGCGGCGGTGGAAGGTGATGGCCTCGTCCCAGCGGCCGACGGCGCTGCGGCAGCGGCCGAGGCCGCTCAGGGCGAGGGCCTGGCCGAGGGGGGACCGCCGGGCCTCGGAGATGGCGAGCGCCTGCTCCAGGCACCGGGTGGCCTGGGTGATGTCGCCGAGCGAGCACCAGGCGATGCCCAGGTTGCCCTGCACGGCCGCGGCCTCTTCGCTGTCGGGCGGGACCGCCGCGAGCACGCGGGTCGCGGTGGCCACCAGCTCGCCGAACATCCCGCGGCGATCGAGGGAGGGGAGGATGGTGGCGAGCGCCTCCCAGGCGCCGGGGCCGTCGGCGCGGCGGAGGCGGTTGTCGACGACGGCCAGCACCTCGGCGACCTCGCCGTCGAGGGCCTTCCAGGCGCCGTCGGCGCGGTGGCCGGCGACGCGATCGAGCGCCCAGGTGTCGTGGGCGGCGCGCGCCGCCTCGGCCCCCGGCAGCGAGGTGACCAGGAAGCGGACCACGTCGTGGAGGCGGAAGGGCTGCTCGGCCTCGGGGAGCCACTCCACCAGGGACTGCTCGGCGAGGCCCTCGAGCGCCATCGCCGCGTCCGCCTCGCGCATGCCGGCGACGGCGGCCACCACCTCGGCCCGGGTGGCCGGGGCGCAGGCGGCGAGGGCGTGGAGGACGCGCCGCTCGGCGTCGCCCAGGCCGTCAAGCGCCGACTGGAAGGTGGCGACGACGGTCCGCTCCACGCCCCGCGCCGCGGAGTCGAGCGCGGTGAGCGGCTCGAGCTCGAGGCGCTCGGCGAGGGTGCGCGTGCTCACCCCCGGTCGGAGGAGCTGCTTGGCCAGCAGGCGCACCGCCAACGGGAGCCCGCCGACGCGGCGCGCGAGGCGATCGAGGGCGGAGTCGGGCTCGCGCGCCAGCGCCGGGACCACCTCGCGGAAATGGGCGCGGCAGGTGGCGTCGTCCCAGGTGCCGAGGCGGAGCGAGCGCGCCCTCCGGCCGAGGTCCTCGTGGAGGGTGACGATGCGCGAGGTGACCACCATGCGGCTCTGGCTCCCCGGTCCGGGCACCGGGAAGGCACGCACCGAGGCCATGCCGGGATCGACGTTGTCGATGACCAGGAGCACGCGCCGGCTCGCCAGCGCCTCGCGGAGGAAGTCGCCCGCCTCGTCGACCGTGGGGGAGCGGTCCTCGTGGCGCCATCCGAAGCGCTTGGCGACCCGGCCCAGCTCGGCGGCCAGCTCGCGGGCGTCGATCCAGGCGCTTTCGTCGAAGAGCTCGCGCGCCCGGGTGGCGATGTAGTGCTGCACCAGCGAGGTCTTGCCGACGCCCCCGAGCCCGGTAGCGACGAGGCAGCCGAGGTCCGGATCCGCGAGCGCGGCGCCGAGAGCGGTCATCTCGTCGACGCGCCCCACGAAGTACGGGATGGGGAACGCCGGCAGGGCGCCGGGCCCCTCGAAGAGGCCGTGAGACTGCAGGGGGCGACCGGAGGGGAACGACGCGGGCGCCGGCGCGTCGGCGTTGGGGGCACGCGCCGCGGGTGGGGGAGCGGCGGGCGCGGGGGGCAGGGAAGGGGGAGGCGGGCGCGTCGTGGCGGCCGGGATGGGCGAGGGCGCGCTCGCCAGCGGAGCCGGGGCGGGAGCGGGGATCCGCACGCGAGGGACCGCGGCGCCAAACGAGGGGAGGAGAGCCGGCTTGGGGATCCGGAGCGCGGGCTCGTGGGCCGGTGCTCCCACCGGCGCGGCGCGGTTGCGAGGCGGAGCCGCGAGCGTGGATGGCAGCGGGGGGGGCAGCGGGGGGGGCAGCGGGGGGGGAGCGCCGCTCGGGGCTTGCGAGCGCCCGGTCCGCACGATGCGCGTCGTGGGAGGCGGCGAGGGGATGCGCCGCGGCGGCGCCCCGAGGCGCAGGCGCAGCGGGCGCTCGCTGAACGGGCTGCCGTCGCGGAGGATCTCGTCGTCGGCGAGGAAGCGCCGTCGCCCGGGGGACCAGCGTCGCGGGGCCACCTGGACGCTGATCGCGCCGTCCGGCGCACGCACCACGCGGGAGAAGGACCAGCCCATCCGCCGCCCGCTCTCGCCCTGGAGGGAGGTGGCGGGGGACGCACCGGCCGCGATCCACACGTAGGGGCCGGGGTGCCCGGCGCGGGCCTCCTCGGCGAAGGCGTCGTGGACCTGGCCGGTGAGCAGCACGTGGGCGTTGGCGCTCATCCAGGCCTCCGCGTCGCGCTCGTCGCCGAGCCACCCGCCGCGCACGGGGTGGTGAGCGAGGACCACCACCAGCTCGCCGGGGGCGATGGTGGCGCGGGCACGCTCCAGCGCCGCGGTCCCCACCCGGAGCGCGCCGCGGTCTTCGTCGTCGATGGCGAGCCAGGCGGTGCACAGGCCGATGAGCCGCACCCGCAGCCCGCCGTCGCCCTCGATCACGTGGGAGAACTCGAGGTAGTCGCTCACCGGTGCGCCGGGCGCGGGCGCCCGAGAGGATTGCGAAGGCGCCGGCCCCAGGGCGGAGCCGAGCTCCGAGAAGGCCGCCAGTCGGGCGGTGAGCAGGGTGCGGGCGGCTGGCTTCTCGAGGGCCAGATCGAGACGGCGGCGGCCCTCGCGGAGATCGGAGAGCAGGCGCAGCTCCAGGCCTTCGTTGCGCTTGCTCGCGTCGCGCTCCACGTCGTGGTTGCCGGGCACCACGAAGATCCGGTCTGCGTCCAGGCCGATGGCCCGCGCGGTGTCGAGCAGCCAGCGCCTCGCGGCAGCGTAGTCTTCCCGGCTGCCGCTCCAGGCGAGGTCTCCGGTGACCAGGAGCACCTCGGGCCGGGCGTCCGCGCAGTCGACGATGTCCTGACGCAGCGCCGCGAGCATGCGCTCGTGGGGGCCGCCGCCCTGGTCGGCCAGACGCAGCCCCGCGGTCGGCCCGCGAACGCCGGCGGCGCGCGCGTGGAGGTCCGACAAGTGCAGCCAGGTGAAGAGCGTCTCCATCGCGCGCGAAGTTGGGGTCCTTATTTCCCGGAGAGCACCGGCGGTCAACCGCGGCGGGGCACTTTCTCCCCGGCGCGCGCCGCGAGGATATCCTTTGACGCCAGCACGGGCGATTCTCTATGCCTCATGGCCGTGATCTCTCGTCGGGCTCCGCTCCGGGTCGCCGTGGTCGCACTCCTCGCCGCCGGCTGTTACGTCGACGATGGCAACCTTGCCGGGGGGGCGGGCGGATCTTCGTCCGGGACTGCGGCGGGCGGCGGTGGGGGCGCCGACCCCAGCGACTACCTCTCGGCGCCCTCGTCCTGCGCCTACGATTGCCCCAACGACGGTTGCGCCGAGCTGACGACGCCGTACGTCTGTCCGGCGCTCGGCGCCTGGTCGTCGATCCCGCACCTCGACACCTGCGGCACCTGGGACGGCACCTACCCCACGCCCGCCGCGGGCAAATGTACCGCGAGCGCCCCCACCGCCGCCGCGCTGGCCCGCACCGGAGCGGTCACCGGAATGCCCGGGGTGCGGGTGCTCCCCGACGGCCGACCCATCAAGCCCGCGGGCGCCGAGTGGGCCTTCGACGAGGCGGCGCAGGTGGGCGGGAGCACCAGCGCCATCGCGGCCGTGCCTGGTACCACCTTCGTGGTCACGGTCGACACTGGCAACGATGACCACGCCGTGCGCGTCGTCGACACCAGCCAGATCGGCAAGGGCAACCCGGTCACCGGCTTCGTCGACTTCGCCCCCGACCTCCTCAACGACGGGGTCACGGTCCTCGCCTCCGGCCGCGCCTACGTCTCCACTGGCTACGGCGTGGTGCAGGCCCTCGACGTCGACCTCCAGACCGGCGCGCTCACCCGCAACGACGCCGCCTCTCCGATGCTGCCGCTCTCGGCGTCGACCGGGCTGGCCTGGTACTCGTCGGGCGTGGCCGCCAGCCCCGACGGCACGCGCCTCGTGGTGAGCGGCGTGTTCGACCCCCAGGTGTTCGTCTACGACATCGACCCCACCTCGCCGACGTACCTGAAGCAGCTCGGCCTCGTCGACATCGGCGTCCACGAGACCTTCGGCGCCTGGTTCGACCCGCACGACCCCACGGGCGCCCGCGCCTACGTCTCGGTCTGGGGCAGCGCCAAGGTCGTCGAGATCGACGTCTCCACGCCGACGTCGCCCAAGGTGTCGCGGTCGTTCGTCACCGACAAGAACCCGCAGGGCGTAGCGTTCCTCGACGCGCGCTGGATGGTGGTCGCGAACGACTTCGGCGAGAGCCTCTCGCTGGTCGATCGCACCGCGGGCACCGTCACCTCCGTGCCGGTCAACTTCGAGCCCGGGCTCCATGGCATCGACGTCTCCAGCCTCGCCTGGGACGAGGCCGGCCAGCGGCTCTACGCCACGCTCGCCGGCATCGACGCCCTGGCCGCGTACTCGGTCGATCGCACCACGACGCCGCCGACGCTCACGCCCGTGGGCCGCCTGCCCACCTCGTGGTGGCCGAGCGGCGTGGTCGCCAACGCCGACGGGTCGCTCACCGTGACCAACCTGCGCGGGCACCCCATCGGGCCCTTCCCCGTGATGAACGGCGGCGGCGGCAACGACCTGATGAAGGGCAGCGTGGAGCAGATCCCCGCCCCCGCCGCGGCCGATCTGGCCGCGGGGCAGGCGCAGGTGGCCACCTCGATCGCCGTGGGCGTGCAGGCCGGCTACCCGCAGGTGACCTGCCCGGCTGGCGTCTCCGACTTCCCGGTGCCCACTACCAACACCGCGGGCCCCTCGCCGGTCATCCAGCACATCTTCTTCATCGTGCGCGAGAACAAGACCTTCGACTCGCTCTTCGGCGACCTGCCCGGCGTCGACGGCGACCCGAGCGTGATGATGAAGGCGACCACCGCCGAGATGGACCAGGTCTGGCAGAACGCCCGCAACCTGGCCCGGACCTTCACCGTCGCCGACAACTACTACACGCTCGCGGTCGAATCGACGCAGGGCCACAACTGGACCACCTACGGCCGCGCCACCGACTTCTGCGAGCGCACCTGGAGCGACAGCCTGCGCCCCGTCCCGCTCTGCGGCATCTCCGACGTGGGCCGCCCGCCGGAGGGCTCGCTCTTCGAGTGGCTGCAGCGCAACAACGTCGTCTACACCATCCTCGGCGAGATCGTGGGCACGCCGCTGGTCGCGCCGACCGCGTTCAACCCCATCGACGTCGAGTACCCGGGCGGCCCGGTGCAGAACATCTCCTACAACGACATCGAGAAGGCTTGCTACACGGCCGGCCGCCTCCGCGTCGCCTGCAACCTGGGCTCGTTCACGTACATGACGCTGCCCAACGATCACACCATCGGCATCTCGCCGACCAACCCGACGCCGGACACGATGTGCGCCATCAACGACGAGGCGACCGGGATGTTCCTCGACGGGCTCTCGCACAGCCCGCTCTGGGCCTCCTCGCTGGTGGTGCTGACCGAGGACGATCCCCAGGCCGGCGGTGATCACGTCGACTACCACCGCACCCCCCTGGTCCTGATCTCGCCCTGGGTGAAGCGCGCCTACGTATCGCAGACGCACATCGACGTGCCCTCGCTGCACAAGATCTTCGCCCACGTCCTGGGCCTGCCCTACCCCAACCTCGAGGTGATGAACGCGGGCCTGCCCTTCGACGCCTTCACCTCCACGCCCGACTACACTCCCTACACGTACACGCCGCACCAGATCCCCATCGCCTGCGGTGGCAGCAGCGCGTCGCCCGCGGAGCGGCGCCTCACGGAGTCGTGGGACTTCTCCCACGGCGACGACCAGCAGGGGCTCGGGGACCAGGTGGTGCGGTGGATGCGCGGCAAGCAGCTCACCGAGCTGACGCCGCGGCTGGAGGCGCAGATCGAGGCGCGGCGGGCGCGCAAGGCGCAGGGGCTGCCGGTCGAGGTGGACGGGGACGGGGACGACTGAGATCGGGCGCGGGAGAGCGCCACCGGTCAAGCGCCAGGGAGGATGATCCCCGCCGCCACCAGGCGGAGCACCTCGTTGCCGTGCTGGTTGTGGCACACGACGTCGAAGCCGACCCGGAGGCGCTGCCGGTCCGGCTCCGCCTCGGTCACGGTGGCCCGGCAACGCACCAGGTCTCCCGTGAACACGGGCCGCAGGAACTCGAAGGTCATCGTCCGGGCGATGAAGTCGAGGTCTCCGCCGATCTTGGTGGGGATGCTGGCCACCAGCAGCCCGTGGACCCTGAGCCGGCCCTCCGGGTCGGGCGTGAGGTGGAGGGTCCCGGCGTCGCCGGTGATCCGCGCGAACGCCAGAACGTCCTCGTCGGTGAAGGTTCGCTCCCAGGTGAATGTCTCGCCGACTGCGATCCTGGCCATGGGCTCTGCTCCTCGGATCCCCTGGGGCCGCTCACTCGCGCCTCCGGGTCCCGAACACCTCGTCGAAGATGGGGGCGACGATGTTGAAATTGCACCGCGTCATGAGGTCGACGCGATGATGAATCCGGTGGTGCTGGCTCATCGTCCGCCGCCAGGAGCCCCCGGCCGAGCGCCGATCGCCGAAGTGACTGGCGAGGTGGACCAGCTCGTACAGCAGAAAGAAGACGGCCGACGTCGCGCCGACCAGGCAGCCCGCGTTCCGCGAGACGGCGAGGGTGAACAGGGCGACGAACGGGCACACCGCGATCAGCATGTAGACGAGGACGCCGGCGGGGGGGAAGAGGATGTAGGCGAAGTCGCGCTGACTCTCCGGTCGGAATTGCTCGTCGGTATAGAATCGATGATGACGGAGCGTGTGCTTCTGGTAGGTGAAGCGCCCGATCCACGAGCTCCGGTGCAGCAGGTAGCGGTGCCCGAGATACTCGCAGAGGGTGCAGAACACGAAGAAGGCCGGGACGCAGGCCAGCTCGGCGAGGCGGAGCTCGTGGATGCCGGCCACGAGCCCAAAAGCCACGCCGAGCGAGACCGCCGCGGAGAATCCCAGGTGGAGCGAGGCATGATAAAATCGGGGCACCTCGGCGCGCAGGGACGCGCGCACCCGGGCCACGTCCGCGCCGGCCTTGCTCTCCGCCGTCATCGGACCGAGCGGTACCCGCCCTCGACGCCGTGCTTCGAGAGCACCACCTGCCAGAGCTGGTTGCGCCCGCCGTCCCGGAAGCCCGCCGCCATCGACAGCAGGTAGTAGCGCCACATCCGGTAGAAGCGGCGCGGCAGCTCGGCGCGCGCGGCGTAGCGCTCGAACCGCTCGTGCCAGGCGAGCAGCGTGCGGTCGTAGTCGGCCCGGAGGTTGTGCCAGTCCTCGAGCACCAGCAGTCCGCGGGCAGCCCGCGTCAGGTCGACGGTCGACGGCAGCATCCCGTTGGGGAAGATGTGACGGTTGAGCCAGGCGTCGGTCGGCGAGTGATCGTTGCCGACCGTGTGCAAGAGGAACAGGCCGCGCTCGGTGAGCAGCCTCCGGACGACGCCGAAGAAGTCCCGGTAATTGGTGGCACCCACGTGCTCGAACATCCCCACGGAGGCGATCTTGTCGAAGGGGCCCAGCCGCGCGAGCTCGTCGCTCCGGTAGTCGAGGAGCAGCACGCGCGCCGTCGTCCCGCGGAGACGCGAGGCCGCGTACGCTTGCTGCTCCCGCGAGATGGTTATGCCGATGGCTTCGCATCCGAAGCGCGTGGCCGCGTGGGCCAGTAGACTGCCGAAACCGCAGCCGACGTCGAGCAGCCGATCGCCGGCGCGGAGCCCGAGCTTGTCGCAGATCAAGTCCATCTTGGCGACCTGAGCGGCGTCGAGATCCGCCGTGTCGCGAAAGCAGGCGCACGAGTACACCATGGAAGGCCCCAGCATCGCCTCGAAGAGCTCGTTCCCGAGGTCGTAGTGGGCCCGGGCGACCTGCCCGGCGCGCGCGACCGACTGGAGGTTCAACACCCGCGAAGCGGACAGCAGCGCCCGCTTGGGCACGTCCGGTACGACCTCGTCGAGGCGGCTTCGCAGGAGGCGCACCGCCAGCTCGTCGATGCGATCGCAGTCCCAGAAGCCCTCCATGTAGCTCTCGCCGAAGCCGAGGGATCCCTGTGCCAGCGCTCGCGCGAAGAAGCGGGGATCATTGACCTGGATGTCCCACGGCGCGTCGCCGTCCAGGCGCACCCCCGCCCGGGCGAGCAGGCGCTCGGCCACCGGGCGCAGCACCGTCGCCGAGGCGGCAGACCAGCTCACGCGCGGCCACCCTCGGGCCCGGGGATCTCTGCCGCCGCGACGGCGGGGACGCGCACGTCCCAGACCAGCCCCAGCGCCGCGAGGGCGCGGAGCGACCAGTACCCCAGATCGAGCTCCCACCACACGCATCCCTGCTTCGCCGACGAGGGAAAACGGTGGTGATTGTTGTGGAACTCACCGAACGTGATCACGCCGAGCAGCCAGTGGTTGCGGCTCCGATCGGCCGACTCCCAGCGCCGGTAGCCACCCCAGCAGTGGCTGAACGACTGCACCCAGTGCGTGTACTCCCAGAGGATCACGGTGGGAACGAACGCCCCGCAGAGCACTGCTCGCGCCCCGAAGACCATCCCGAGCCCCGTCGCGAGCACGAGAAAAGGCACCACGTGCCAGCGATCCAGCCAGACCAGCTCGGGATAGCGGGCCAGATCGGGGATCGCCGCGAGGCGGGTGGCGCGGTGCTCCTTGTTGAGGAACCAGCCGAAATGGGAGTACCAGAAGCCCTGATACTGCGGCGAGTGGAGGTCGTCGGGCGTGTCGGCGTTGCGGTGGTGACGGCGGTGGGTCTCGGCCCACCAGATCACGCCGCCCTGCATCGTCAGCGAGCCCACGACCGCGAGCACGAGCTGCATCGCTCGCGAGGTCTTGAACGCGCGGTGCGCAAAGTACCGGTGGTAGCAGACGGTGAGGCCGAAGAGTCGCACCACGTAGCAGGCCGCGAACACGGCGAGCGCCGTGCGATCGACCCCCGTCCACAGGAGGCCGAGGCAGGCCACGTGGACCATCCCGTAGGCCGCGAGCGCCGGCCACGCCAGCACCAGGCGCGGCGCTCCCAGCGCGACCGAGCCGCCCGCGCCCCCCGGCTCGCGACCCGCCACCTGCGGCGCGCTCATGGCTCCTCCGGCGTGGCGAGGGCACGATGGGTGGAGGTGCCTATCGACCTCGTTCTCGGCCCGCGGCACCTGAGCAACAGAGATGCCACGGTCATCGGGGGCGGCCGCGCGAGCTGGAATCGTCGACGTTCATGCAAGCTTTCCAGTCGGCTGGATCCACCCCCGACTTGCGCCCGGATGGTAAGGGGACGGTCCGTGATGGCGCAACTCCTTTTGGGGGTGAGGCGGAAGCCGCGCTGGTGGCGCGGAGAGCTCTCTACTTCCCTCCGCCCAGCAGCAGCGCCGAGCAGGCGGTGAGGTCGTCGTCGTCGGCCATCCAGTCGAGCGTGTTCTTGAACGCGAGGATCGTCTCGGTCAGGTATTGCTGCGCATAGGGTTGAGCGAGCAGCAAGAGATCCGCGTCGCCGCTCGTCGTCCCCGCGGTGGGGTTGCCTGCTCGGGCCCACGGGTTGGCGAGGAACTGGGAGGACGAGACGACCAGGAGCCGGCTCGGCTGCGTCGACTTCCCAGCGCCGAAGGCGCTCTTGATCGTGCCTTCGAGCGCGACGGCGATGGCACGCTGTCCCTGCTCGCCCTCCGGCGTCCACGCGCGGGTGGGCCTGAGGTCCACCGGGGAATCGAGGACGCTCGTCGTCCGGGGGGACGTGCGGGCCACGACCCTGAGCGTCGCTCCGGGTTGCCTGTCCGGGTGGACGACCAGCGTCGACGGGAAGGGGAACACCACCTCTTCCATGCGAAAGAAGCCGATGAAGGTCGGGTCCAGACCCTGCGTCCGCTCGTCGGCGCCGCGGTCGTCTTCGGCGACGGCGGCGGCTGGATAGGCGAGCTTGACGGGGTTGCCCTGAGCGTGGAACTGGACCTGTGCCGGGCGCGCCCAGTCGAGGAGGGCGTCCTTCTTCAGCTCGATGCCGTAGCCGTCGAGGAGCAGGTCGAGGCCGTGCCTGTCGAGGCTGCCCTTCATGCCGGCGTCGCCGGCGGCGACGTTGACCGCGCCCGCGAAGATGGCGACCGAGGTGTGGCCAAGGAGGAGAAACTCGTCGATGCGACGCAGCTCGCCCCGGGTGAGGTCACGGCCCGGCTGGGTGATGACGAGGCCCGAGAGATCCCTCGGGACCCCGGACGCGCCCCCGTGGAGGTCGACCTCCTCGAATTTGTAGTACGGGAGCGCCTGCTCGATGACCGCACGGAGGTTCGGGCGTGGTCCGCTCCCCTGGGCGGCGACGAGGTTGCCCTCCGAGGTCTTGATCTCACCCACCCCCGTGAGAAGTCCAATCCTCGACGAGCGGGCGTCGGCGCGATCACGGGTCTCACGGATCTTGGTGGTGATCCAGAAGCCGAGACCCTTCCCCTGATCGGGGGGCATGAGCGGGATGACCTCTTTCTCGTCGCGGTACGTGAAGGTGACGCCCACGAACCCCTGGAAGACGTGCGCTCCCCCGTTGCTGTCCGCCTCGCCGAACGCTTGCTCCTGCAGCCCGGCGTTCCTGGCGGCCGCGCGCTGCTCCTCGGTGGTGACCGCGACGATCCGATGGTGCATCTGCCCGGGCGCGAGCTCCTCGTAGCTGGTGAGCAGCTCGTCGAGACCCCGCGAGAACGTGGCGAACGCGGGGCTCCCCGGGGTCACCCAGGCGGTGACGAGCATGGGTTCCCGGAGCGTGCTGAGGATCCGCGCGGTGGCCCGCTGGCAGGCGTTCGGTGTCACCGTCGACGACGAGGGCCGCGCGCCGGGCACGACCACCTCGACGGTCGGAGGGGTGGCGGGGGCGCGCGGACCGCAGGCCGCGAGGAGGGGCAGGAGCGAGGCCGACAGGAGGGATCGCAGGCGCATCTTTCGCGCAGCATCCGAGTACAGGGGAGCGGGAGCAAGAACGAACGGGCCGGGGGGGCGAGGCCGACCGGGCTCGCCCCGCCGTCACCCACGCCGCGCCGAGGCCGTGCAGAGCGCGTCGAGCCGGCGCAGGTTGAAGGCGAGCATCCGGTTCGAGGGATCGAGGCCGAGCGCCTCCCGCCAGATGGATCGCGCACGGTCGGGCTCTCCGTGGCGCAGCGCCGCGAGGCCCTGGTCGATGAGGACGCCCACGGCGATCGTGGAGGGGGGCTCGGAGCGGACGGCACGCAGGCCGGTGAGGCGCGCGAGCAGGGAGGACGTGACCGGCGAGGGCGCTTCCGTCTCGCCGGCCACCGTCGAGCGTGCAGCGGCGGCGCGCTCGACCGTGGCCGGCGGAGGCGCGGACGACCGGGTGCGCGGGCAGCGCGTGGTGGGGGGGATAGCATCGGCGTCCGTCCCACCTCGCGGTGGGGGCAGGGAGCCGCCGTCGAGGAGTGTCGAGAACGCTCGCTCGACGAAGGCGTCGATCTCGGCCGCGGTTGCCCCCGTCACCCGCGCCGGTGGAGCCCCGATCGAGAGAGCGCTCGCCCCGCGCCGCGCCATCACGAACGTGGAGAGCTCCTCGCCGCTCTCGTGGTGGTGGGCGCGGTCGGCGTCGAGCTCTCCCGTCTCGTGGCGCGGCGCCAGCGCCGCGAACGCGTCAGTCATCTCGCGCGCCGAGGCGAAGCGCCGGTCCGGGTCACGTGCCAGAGCGCGCAGGAAGAAGCCGTCGACGTCGGGCGAGAGATCGGGCGCCGCCCGGCTCGCCAGCGGGATGGCGCCGGTGCAGACCTGGACGATGACGTCGACGGCGGACGCGCCCTCGAACGCGGGGACGCCGGTGACGGCGCGGAAGAGGATGGCCCCCAGAGACCAGAGGTCGGCGCGGTGGTCGACGCTGCGCGAGCCGCGCGCCTGCTCGGGGCTCATGTACTGAGGAGAGCCCATGAGCACGTCGCTGCCCGTGACGTCGAGAGCCTCGGCCTTCTCGGCCCCGCTCAGCGTCTTGGCGATGCCGAAATCGAGGACCTTGACCATCTCCTCGTCGTCCACGCGCGCCAGGAAGACATTGGCGGGCTTGAGGTCACGGTGGACGATGCCCGCGCGGTGCGCGCGTCCCAGGGCCTTGCCCACCTGCGCGCCGATGATCCCGGCCTCCCGCAGCGAGAGGCGCCGCTCGCGTTTGAGGCGGTCGCCGAGGTGCTCGCCGAGCAGCAACTCCATCACGATGTAGGGGAGGTCCTCGTCGACGCCATGGTCGAGCACCTGGACCACGTTGGGGCCCCGGAGCCGCGCCGCGGCTCGCGCCTCCCGCGCGAATCGAGCGCGGGCGTTCGCCAGCTCGGGGAGCGTCGCGCTCATGAATTTGACGGCAACGAGCTCGTCCAGCTGGAGGTGACGCGCGACCCACACGGCGCCCATGCCGCCGCTGGCGAGCTCCCGCTCCAGCCGATACTTGCCCGCGATCACCGTTCTTTCGCAGAGCGGAATCAAGCGGCCCCCCCGGGGGATCGGGAATCCCTTCACCCCACGCCAACGAGTAGCACGCAGGCGACGAGCCATCGAATCGAACTTTTGCATGCTCGCGCTTCCACGGACGAGGGCGCGGGGGATGCGCGCCGGACGATCCATCCCTCCCACTGCCTGCCGGAGAGGAGGGGGAATCGAACGGACGTCCCGGCCGCTGTCGTCTTGACTTCGAGGGGGGGGTACGGTCGGATGAGTCAATGCGAGGCCTCGGTGCTGCCAGCGGGATCCTGATCACCCTTCTGGGCGCGCGAGTGGCCGCGGCCCAGTCGGTCCCCTCCGTCGCGGCGGGCGCGTCGCCGGCGGCCCTCCTCCCATTGCCGGCGCGCGCCGTGCCTCCTCCGATGTGGCCCACGGAGGACCTGCCGCCCCGCGCGCCCAGGGTGGCGCACCGAAACGTGGGGATGATGATCGCGGGCATCGTCGTCACCACCCTCGGCGCGGCGGTGGGGGTCACCAGCATCGGCTTCGCCGCCAATTCGAACAGCCTCGGCCTGGGTATCGTCCTGATGCCCATCGGCGGGATCCTGCTGCCCGGGATCGGTATCCCGCTCTGGCTGAGCGGCTCCCGCTCCACCTACTCCTGGGACGAAGCAGGATGCCACCCGCCGGCCCTCCCCGGCGTCGCCGCTGGCCCGCGCACGGCGCAGATCGGGTGGGCTTTCTGATGGCCCTCCGGCTCGCCCTTCCGCTCCTCGCCGCGGCGGCGCTCTCCACCGTCGGCTGTTACACGACCTGGGACATCGCTCCTCGCAACGTCGGCTCGCTCCACGTCGACCAGGAGAGCGGGGACAAGGTCATCATCGCCAACAATGGCGACTTCGTGGTGGTCGACCGCAATACGGAGCTGGTCTTTCGCTCGTCCGCACCCCGAGCGTCGATGCTCGACGTCAAGTTCGAGTCTGTCGGCGTGGTCGGCGGTCCGGCGGAGCCGCGCAAGGAGTGGTGGCTGGGCGGCGTCCTGCGCGGCGATGGGCGAGGGATCCGCGTCGACATGAACCAGGTCACCTCCCTGGCAGCGAAGCGGTACTCGCCGGGGAAGACCACCGCCCTCGTCGTCGGCGCGGTCGCTGCCGCCTGCGTCGTCGCCGGGGTCGCGGGGGGGATCATCGCGTCGCAGATCTCGAACTGAGGTGACCGGTCATCCTGCCCGAGAGGGAGTCCGCGCCGTCCATGCCCCGCCCGCTCTTGCTCACCGTCCTCCTCGCCGCGGCGTGCTCGCCGCCGGCTCTCACGGTGCAAATCGCACCGGCTCTCGGCGGGAACCTCGCCACCAGCGCCGCGCCGCACCTGCTCGCGCGGGCCGGGCCGCTCGCTCGTCACGCCGTCTGGGCCCGGAGGATGGGCGGGGCCGGCGATCAGGCTATTCGTGAGATTGCGGTGGACGGTGCGGGGAACATCGCCGTGCTTGGTACCTTCGACGCCAGCGCCGACTTCGGCGCCGGGACCCTCCACGACCCCGCAGGGGTCGGCGACGAGGGCACCTTCGTGGTCCTCCTCGACGAGGACGGGAAGACGCGCTGGAGCAGGGCGTTCGGCGGCCTGGGCCAGTTCGGGAGCGTCCACGTCGCCTTCGATCCCGAGGGGGCGGTCGTGCTCGCGGGGTCGTTCTCGACGCCGGCGCTCGACTTCGGGCTCGGGCTGCTGCCGCGCACCAGTGACGCGGACGTCTTCGTCGCCAAGCTCGACGCGACAGGCCGTGCGCTCTGGTCGAGGCGGTTCGGCGTGCGCGACTATCAGAGCGTCGCCGGCGTCGCGGTCGATCCCGCCGGCAACGTGGTCATCGTCGGCAGCTTCGTCGACAGCGACATCGACTTTGGCCTGGGCCCGCTGAGGAGCGCGGGCGGCTCGGACGTCTTCGTCGCCCAGCTCGATCCTGGGGGAGATCCCCGCTGGAACCGCAGCTTCGGAGGGGCAGCCAGTGACGAGGCCACGGCCGTCGGCATGGACGGTGGCGGCAACATCGTCGTGGCCGGCAACTTCGCCGGGACGGTCGATTTCGGGCTGGGGCCGCTCCACAGCGCGGGGGGCACCGACGTGTTCGTGCTCCGGCTGGACGCCGATGGCCGCCCGTCGTGGAGCCGCCGTTTCGGCAGTCGCGACACCGACCTCGTGGGGGGCCTCGCCGTGGACCCGGCGGGGGGCATCGCCCTGACGGGTCCGATCGTAGGCGCCATCGACTTCGGCGTCAGTCTGGTCAGCGCGGGCGGCACCGGGTACCTGACCTTGCTCGAGCCCGCGGGGAGGGTCCGGTGGGCGCACCACACCGCGGATTGGGCTCTCCCCCCGCCCGTGTTCGACGGCGCGCGGAACCTGTTCGTCGTCGGCGTGACCCACGAGCGGGGCGAGCTGTACGCGGCGGCGTATGCGCGGGCGGAGGCCCCGCTCTGGAGAGGACCGCTCGGGCGCGTGGGCGCGGGGACCCTGGCGGTCGCCGCGGATCGTCGGAGCGAGGCGATTGTCGTGGCGGGGGACACCTCGGCGCCGACGATTGATCTCGGGACCGGGGCCCTGGTCGGGGAGGATCG
>Ga0302283_1000988_pt1 | contig 23985 bp, 23 predicted proteins | sample III_Fen_E1_4_FD_198770 | JGI IMG/M metagenome (GOLD analysis project Ga0302283, IMG submission 198770) | Peat permafrost microbial communities from Stordalen Mire near Abisko, Sweden - III_Fen_E1_4 | ecosystem: Environmental > Terrestrial > Soil > Wetlands > Permafrost | place: Sweden: Abisko... | reverse complement strand
CATCGGCTGTCAGGCGCGGTGGCGGGCCAGATCGGCGTCCACCATCTCGCAGATCATCTCCTCAAGCGTCACCGTCGGGGCCCAGCCGAGCACCCGCCGGGCCTTGGCCGCGTCGCCCTTCAGGGTGTCGATTTCCGCCGGCCGCCAGAAGCGTGGATCGATCACCAGGTGGTCGTCAAGCTTCAGCCCTACGTGCCCGAAGGCGATCTCGCACATGGCGCGCACGCTGGTGGTGCGGCCGGTGGCGACGACATAATCGTCCGGCGTCTCCTGCTGCAGGATCAGCCACATGGCCCGCACATAGTCGCGGGCGTGCCCCCAGTCGCGCTGGGTGTCGACGTTGCCGAGCCGCAGTTCCTTGGCCAGGCCCAGCTTGATACGGGCGGCCGCGTCGGTGACCTTGCGGGTGACGAACTCCAGCGCCCTCAGCGGGCTCTCGTGATTGAACAGGATGCCCGAGGAGGCGTGCAGGCCATAGCTCTCGCGATAGACCACGGTCAGCCAATGACCGTAGAGCTTGGCCGCGCCGTAGGGCGAGCGGGGGTGCGTGGGCGTCGCCTCGTTCTGGGCCTCGGCGTCGCTGCGGCCGAAGATTTCCGACGATGACGCCTGGTAGAACCGGGCGGCGGGCGCGGCGGTCTTCAACGCCTCCAGGATGTTCAACACGCCGCCGCCGGTGACCGCGCCGGTGACCATCGGTTGGTCCCAGGAAACACCGACAGAGGATTGGGCGGCCAGATTGTAGACCTCGTCCGGCCCCACCCGCTCGACGATACGGATCAGCGACGACGGGTCGAGCATGTCGCCGGAGACCACTTTCACCTGCTCGTCGACGCCCAGCCAGCGCAGCCGGTGATGGGTGACGCCCTGGTGCGATGAGCGGCGGGCGGCCCCCCAGACCTCGTAGCCCTGGTTCAGCAGAAACTGGCTGAGATAGGCGCCGTCCTGGCCCGTGACGCCGGTAATGAGGGCTCGTTTGGCCAGGTCGGTTCTCCTTGAGGGCGTTTGCCGCTTACAGCATGGCGCGGCGGCGGGGCCAATTCGGTTTGGCGGTTGTCAGGTCCGCAGGCTCCAGACCGCGTTGACCACCGTGCGGGGCCGCCCGAGGCACAGCCGCAGGAACATGCCCCGGGCTACCCGCGCCTCGCCCCGGTCGCGGCTGCGACTGCGGGCGAAAAGCGCCAGCGCCGCCAGCCGCCGCTCGGCGTGGCTCAGCCCCAGCAGGGTCTCGCGGGACGGCGGCGCGGCGCAGTCGGCGGGCGGCGCCGTCGGCACATCCAGCCAGCGGAACAGCGCCGCGTCCTTGTCGTAGAAGCTCCCGACCGAGACCGGCGCATGCCAGTCGGGCGGCGCCTTCAGGTCGGCGGCCGGATCGCATCGGCCGGCCCGGCGCGCTTCGGCGGCGGCGCGGGCGAGGCGGACCGAGAACGCCTGACGCAGCGACTGCCGTCGGCTGACGCCGGCGTCGTGCATCCGGTAGCTGACCAGATATTCCGGCAGGTTGGCGACCTCGGTGGTCTCGGCCAGGCGCAGCCACAGGTCATAGTCCTCGGCCGCCTCGAGCGCGGCCCGATAGCCGCCCAGACACCGCAGCGGCGCGGTGCGCGCCATCACCGAGGAGTGGACGAACGGGTTGGTCCGCTCCAGGTCCCGGGCCAGCGCCGCCGGCTCGGTCTGCGGCGCGCGGCGGCCACGAGGCCGGCCGTTGACGTCGATCTGCAGAGCCCAGCTACCCACCAGCCCGACCTCCGGATGCGCGTCCATGAAGGCGACCTGTCGTTCGAGCCGCAGCGGCCGGGCGATATCGTCGGAATCCAGCCGCGCCAGCAGCGGCGCCGCCGCTTCCTCAAGCCCCCGGTTCAGCGCAGCGGCCAAGCCCTGGCGCGGCTGGGCGATGACCCGGACCCGTGGGTCGTCCCGAGCGAAGCCGGCCAGCAGCTCCGGCGAGTCGTCGGTGGAACCGTCGTCGACGATCAGCAGCTCGAAATCCGCAAAGGTCTGGCCGAGCAGACTGCCCACGGCCTCGGCGAGCCACAGGCCGCCGTTGTGATTGGGCATCACCACGGAAACCCGCGGCGGGGCTCTCGACAGCGGCGCCATTCCGTTCCCCACGTCCCACACGCCTGACAAGCCCGTGACCACGACCATGACAAAGCCCGGGGCCAGCCACAAGCGTGCGCGACACGCCGGCCGCGGAATAGCAGTCGCCGGTCCGTGATCGCGCTCAGGCTGCCTCAGTTCCCCGAGACGCTGTCCACCCGGCCGAACATCGCCGCCAGCCGCGCCTGCACGTCGGCCGGGAGCGGCGGAGCCTGGATGGCGGCCAGGTTGTCTTGCAAGTGGCCGACGTCGCCGGTGCCGGTGAGGATCACCTGGGCGCCCGGCTCGTGGCGGCAGAAGCGGTAGGCCGCCTCGACGACCGAGCCGACGCCGGCGTGATCGCGCAGAAACCCCAGCGGATCGGCCGGATCGACCTGACTTAAGTCCACCTCGCCGCGGGCGATCAGCCCGGCCACCGCCTCGCGCAGGGCGGCCGGGTCGCTGAGCTGTCGGCGGACCGCGAACATGATCAGCGTGCCGACGTCGTGCGCCAGGGTCAGTGGAAACACCCGGTCGCGGGCCGACGGATTGACCAGGTTGAAACCGACCATGACCACGTCGAACGCGTCGTCGGCCAGCGCCCGCGGCAGCATGGCGTGGCCGGTGTCGCCGCCGAACTGCTCGGTGATCCCGAGGAAGCGGATTTTGCCGACCGCCTGCTGGCGCCGCATCTCCGGGACCAGCACCTCGGCGCAGTGGTCGTACTGGCCGGGCTGCACGCCATGTAGGTGGAAGACGTCCACATGATCGGTGCGCAGCCGGCGCAGGGAGCCTTCCAGGCTTTCGGTCAGCTCGGCGGCGGTGGTCAGGGCGCCGGCGCGGCCGGGACTGGCCTTGGTGGACAGGAACACAGCCTCCCGCCGTCCCGCGATCCCCTCGCCGACCGCCTCTTCGGTGCCATAGGCGCGGGCGGTGTCGATGAAGCTGACCCCCAGATCCAACGCCCGGCGGACGACGGCGGCGGCCTGATGCACGTCGGCGCCCCGGGCCATGCCTAAGCGGCTGTGGCCGCCGCAGCCGAGTCCGGCGACACTGACCTCGGCGTTGGTGCGGCCCAGGCGAACGGTCTGCATGGGACCTAGCTCGCCAGCGCCACGCCGCCGTCGACGGCGATGGTCTGGCCGACCACATAGTCGCCGGCCCGGGACGCCAGGTAGATGGCGACGCCGGCCATGTCCGCGTCGACGCCGATGCGCCGCATGGGAATGCGCCGGGCCACCTCATCGCCGTTGTCGCGGGCGTCGCGGTTCATGTCCGAGGCGAAGGCGCCGGGCGCGATGCCGCTGACCACGATCCAGTCGCGCACCAGCCGGGCGGCCATCCGGCGGGTGAGGTAGATCAGTCCCGATTTGGAGGCGTGGTAGGAATAGGTCTCCTGCGGATTGAGCCGGATGCCGTCGATCGAGGCGACCATGATCACCTTGGACGGCCTTGCCTGAGAGGCGCCGGCGGCTAGCTTGGCGTGCAGCGCCTGGGTCAGGAAGAAGGGGGATTTCAGATTGAGATCCAGCACCTTGTCCCAGCCGCTTTCCGGGAACTCATCGAAGTCCGCGCCCCAGGCGGCGCCGGCGTTATTGACCAGGATGTCCAGCTGAGGCTCGGCCTCGCCGATCCGGGCGGCCAGAGCCTTGCAGCCCTCGACGGTGGAAATGTCCTGGGGCAGCGAGATGCAGGTCCCGCCGCCCTTCGATAGTTCCTCAGCGGCCGCGTCGCACTGAGCGTGCTTGCGCGAGGAAATATAGACCTTGGCGCCCTGCTCGATGAAACCGGCGGCGATCATCTTGCCGATCCCGCGCGAGCCGCCAGTGACTAGCGCCACCCGGCCCTCCAGCGAAAACATGTCCGTGGCCATGGCCTCCCCTTCCCTCTTGTTGAAGGGCCACCAGTGGCGGCGCGGGCCGACCCGGTCAAGCCGTCCGGTCGACGGCGGCGTCGTTAGACCAGCGGCGCGCCGCAGAGGCGCTCGAGGATGCGCAGTGGCGAGGTGGCCGGGTCGTGCAGCGCGTCGATGGGCAGGTAGAAGGTCTGCTCCAGGGCGCACTGGCCGGCGATGGCGGCGTGCGGCGACTGGTCGGTGAAGGCGACCCAGGTGGCGCCCGGCGCGAAGGAGACCAGGCGCCGCGGCGCCGTGCGCTGATAGGTGCGGTCGCCCTTGGCCGCGTCATGCATGGTCAGCATGATCTGGTCGTAGTCGGTGCGCCGGCACTTGGTCAGATTGAGGGCCTCCAGCGTCGCCGCTTCGCCGGGCAGCAACCTGCGCGCCCGGGGCAGGAAGCGCTGAGCGTAGTCCTCGAAGCCTGCGCCGACCGCCCAATCGCGGCTGGCGCCGGTGGGATCGATGTTGCTGAACACGCGCAGGATCCTGCGGCCGGCCACCGGCTGGGAGGTGAAGGCGTCGACGTGCAGGCGACGGTCGTCCTTGCGCCGGCTGCGCGGCGCTTCGTGCACCGAGCGCGGCCGGAAGCTGGTGCGGCCGAGCTCGGCGTCGATGCTGTAGCCGGGGAAGAACTCCGCGAGCCGCTCGGCCGACCAGGCCGAATAGCGGGCCATCAGCGCACGCAGCCGTTCGACCATCGCCGGCGCGCCCAGCGCGCCATCGACCCGATTAGTGTGGGGATTGAAGCTGACGTTCTTGGAGCGCCCATCGCCCCAGCGGCGGTCAGCGAGGTCGCGTTCGTCCGCCGCCAGTTCGAACGGCGGCGTCGTCACCAGCAGCAGCCCCTCTGCCTCCAGCACGGGCCGCAGATCGCGCCCGGAGACGGCTTCGGCCGCAGCGATCAGATAGTCCGTCGCCGCTTGCGGCTCGAACGACCTGCGCCCGTCACTCCGTCCGCCGTCGATCGCCACCGCCCCCATGCGAGCGCTCCAGTTCAAATCCAAGTCCCCGGCCGACTCAACTTCGGCGCCCCCATTTTGGACCCGGCCAGTCGCGCCGCCCTTGGGCACAATTAAGGCGGGGCCGGCCGTTTCGCTAGGTCGGCCGAAGGCTATCAACGCACTGCCTCGAACCGAGGTTCCACAAACCTGGGTTTTCGGCGCAGAATCTTACCGACAGATTTCATCCGTGATTGTACGTGACACGAACCAGCGGTCCGTCTCGACAGAGCACGATGCATCTTGGGACAGGCTCTAGCGTTCGAGGCGCACCGTGGTCTGCAGCTCGATATCCGCCGCCGAACCACCGACCAGCAGGTCGTAGGCGCCCGGTTCGGCGATCCAGCGCTTGCGGTCGGGGTCGTAGAAGGCGAAGGCCCGCTCGTCGAGTTCGATGCTGACGCTCTGCGTCTCGCCGGGCGCCAGTTCGATCTTGGCGAAACCCTTCAGCTCCTTCACCGGTCGCTCCCTGGAGGGCCCGCGCGGACGCACATAGAGCTGAGCGGTCTCCTTGCCTGGCCGCTCGCCGATGTTGGCCAGGGTGAAGCTGACCGTTACCGGCGCGCCGACGGCCACGGCCTCCGGGGCGGCGATGTCGGCATAGCGGAAGCGTGTGTAGGTCAGACCGAAGCCGAACGGGAACAGCGGCGGCTGGTTGGCCCGGTCGAAGTGCCGGTAGCCCACGTGCAGACCCTCGCCGTACACCGCCTTGGCGCCGCCCGGGTAGAACGGCTGAGCCGGACTGTCCTCCAGATGCTTCGGAAAAGTCACCGGCAGCCGCCCCGAGGGCTCCAGTTCGCCCAGCAGTATCTTGGCGGTGGCGTCCGGGCCGGCCTCGCCGCCCATCCACGCCTCCACCACCGCCGGCGCGTGGTCGATCCACGGCAGCACATAGGGCGCCCCGTTGGTCAGCACGATCGCCGTGCGCGGATTGGCGGCCAGGACCGCCTCGACCAGGGCGTTCTGGTTGCCGGGCAGGTCCAGGCTGTCGCGGTCGTAGCCCTCGCCCTCGGTAATGGAGGCGGCCCCGATCACCACCACGGCGGCGTCGCAGCGGCCGGCCAGTTCCGCCGCCTCCTCGATGGAGCCGCTCGGCTGGCGCACCCCCAGGCTGACGAACTCCCAGGCCAGCGCGGTCGATGCGTCGCCGGAGCGGGTCTGTTCCTCGCGGGTGGGCATGGCCCGGACGTAGTCGATGCGCACCTCGTAGCCGCGGCCCGCGACCAGCTCGGCCTCTGCGATCCGGCGCGGCGAGTTCCCGCCGCCGACGTCCATATTGTCGACCTGGGCGGGGGTGTCGCCGTCGATCAGCGGCGAACCGGCCAGCCACATCCGGCCCCGGCCGGGACCCCGCAGGCCGAACTCGTGGCGGCCGTCGCGCTCCGGCCAAAACCAGCCGCTCCAGCGGAAGGCGCCGTACCCCGCCGGTTGGCCGGCGCCCATGTTGTGGCTGACCAGCTTGCCCTGGCCGCGCTCGTGGACGCTGCGGATCGGCGTCCCCTCGCAGTCGCCGCCTTCGAAATAGTCGCAGGTGACACCGGCCTGGCTGCGCGCCTGGTCGGGGCTGAACATGTTGGAGCGGGCGGCCGGCGGGACCGGCTCGTTGTCGCCGCCCTCGGCGTGCAGCACCTCGACCCGGCCGGCCAGCCGTTCGCGGATCGCCTCCAGCAGCGAGACCCGCCGGTCGGTGCGCACCTGCGAGGAGCCGCCGCCCTGGATGCGCCGGGCCGTGGCGTTGGGCCCGACCACCGCCAGGCTGCGCAGGGCCGATGGCATCAACGGCAGCACATCATCGTCGTTCTTCAGCAGCACCACGGCCTCGGCCGCCGCGTTCTCGGCGATCTGGCGATGTCGGGCGGTGCGGATCTCACCCTTGGGGGCCGGCTTGCCGTCCAGCACGCCGGTGCGCAGGATCAGTCGGCACATGCGGAGGGCGGCGTCATCGATCTGGCTCTCCGGAACCTCGCCGGCCCGGACGGCGGCGACCAGCTTGTCGCCGAACCAGCGCGGCGGGCCGGGCATCTCCAGGTCGGTTCCGCCGTTGGCCGCCGCGGCGGTGGAGTGCACCGCGCCCCAGTCGGAGACGACTACGCCATCGTAGCCCCATTCGCCCTTCAGTATGTCGATCAGCAGCTTTCGGTTTTCGGTGGCGTAGACCCCGTCGACCTTGTTGTAGGAGGCCATCACCGTCCAGGGATCGGCCGCCTTGACCACCATCTCGAAGGCCGCCAGGTAGATCTCGCGCAGGGTCCGCTCGTCGACCTCGGCGCTGACCGTCATCCGGTTCTCTTCCTGATTGTTCACCGCATAGTGCTTCAGCGAGGCGCCGACGCCCTCGCTCTGCAGGCCCTGGACGTAGGCTACGCCCAGGGTCCCGGCCAGGAACGGGTCCTCGGAGTAGGTTTCGAAGTTGCGGCCCCAGAGCGGCGTGCGGACGATGTTGATGGTCGGCGCCAACACCACCCTGTTGTCCAGCGCCAGCGCCTCGCGTCCAATGGCGGCGGCGACCTCGAAGGTCAGCGCCGGATTCCAGGTCGAGGCCATCGCCACGCCCACCGGAAACACCGTCGCCGGCTCGCCCTCGTTCGAGCGCACCCCGGTCGGACCGTCGGTGACCCGGATTTTCGGCACGCCCAGCCGCTCGACCCCCTCCAGGGTGAACGAGGCCGCGCCCGCCATCAGCGCCACCTTCTCGTCCAGCGTGAGTCGGGACAGCAGATCGCTTGCGCGGGCTTCCAGGGATTGCGAAACGTCAAGATAGGCCGCATCGGACGTGGTCGTATTCATGGACGAGTGCTCGTTCGAAAGGCTAAGGACGGAAGCCGAGATTGGGCCAGGCCAGCGATCCGCGCCAGCCTCGCGGTTGGGCCTTTTATCGGTAGTTATGCGGATTTACAGTGTCGCACAGTGCAACATAGGTCGGCTCGGGGGAGCTAAGACACAGTCGCGGAGGCAGTATGCCCTCCGAGGGATCGATGGAGTTGATGAACCCTACCCTGAGCCGGCGCGAACGCGCGCAGATCTGTTGCGATGCCGGCGCTGCCCTGTTCGCAAAGGGCAAGTTCGCCGAGGCGCGCGCCGAGTATGAGCAGGCGGTGACGCTCTATTCCAAGAACGCCGCGGCGCATCTGGGGCTGTCGCGGAGCTTTCGGAACCTGGGCCAGTGGCCGGAGGCCGAGCGCGCCGCCCGCGCCGCCCTGGACGTCGATCCCAACTATGCCGCCGCGGCCCACTACTTGGGCGCGCTCCTGGTCGAGCAGGACAAGCTCGCCAACGCCCTGCCCTTCCTCGAAGCAGCGGCCAAATGGGCGCCAGAGGTGGCCCAGCATCACCGAGACCTCGGCGTCACCCAGCTGTTCCTGGGCGACATCGCCGGCTCGCGCGAGACGCTGCTGAAGACCATGAAGCTCGACGTGCACTCGCACGAGGTGCTCTACACCCTGATCCGCATGTGGCGGATGAACGACGGATCCGCCGAGGCCGAGCATCTGCTGGATGTCGTGCGCGAACTCTCCGAACGAGCCGGCGAGCTGCCGACCCAGGAACAGGCGCAGGTTCTGTTCTCGCTCGGCAAGGCCCACGAGGACCGGGGCGAGATCGAGGCGGCGGCCGACGCCTTCCAGAAGGCCAACGCGGTCAAGCGGGCCTCGCTGACCTACGACATCGGCGCCCTGGAACAGAAATACCGGCGGACCGCCGAAGTGTTCAACGCCGCCCTGCTGGAGCGACTGGCCGGGCGGGGCGATCCGTCAAAGCGGCCGATCTTCATCGTCGGCATGCCGCGCTCGGGCTCGACTCTGCTGGAGCAGATGCTCTCTTCCCATCCAGAGGTGCATGGAGCCGGCGAGATCTACAACTTGCCGCAGATCCTGGAGATCGCGCGGGGCCTCGGCGGGACCGCCTATCCCGACTGGGGCGCGACCATGAACGCGGTCGACTGCGCCACCCTCGGCCAAGCCTATCTGAAGAACCTGCCGGAGGGTCTGCCCGGCCAGACCCGCACCACCGACAAATGGCTCGAGAACTTCGAGCACCTGGGCCTGATCAACCTGATCCTGCCCAATGCGATCATCCTGCACTGCCAGCGCGATCCCCGGGACCAGCTGTTCTCCTGCTGGTCGCTGCTGTTCTCGCAGAACCAGGAATACGCCTACACCTTCGAAGAGCTGGGCCGGTTCTATCAGGCCTATCTGCGGCTGATGTCGCACTGGCGCGCCGTACTGCCCGCGGGGAGCATGCTGGAGATTCGCTACGAGGGACTGATCGCCGAGCCGGAAGCCGAGGCGCGCCGGGTGCTCGACCATTGCGGCCTGGAGTGGGACGACAATGTGCTGCGCTTCTGGGAGGCGCGACGACCGGTAAAGTCGGCCAGCATGTTCCAGGTGCGCGAGCCGATCTACGACCGCTCGATCGGCCGCTGGAAACCCTACGTGAAGCACCTCGCGGCGCTGTTCGAGCCGCTGGGCCTAGCTTAGAGCCTGTTCTGAGGCTGCGGACCGCTCTAGGCGGATTGACAGCCGCACGAGGTCGGCGAGGCCCCGCGCGTCCATCTTGTCCATCACCCGCGCCCGGTGGGTCTCGACGGTGCGGACGCTGATGCCCAGCTGCTGGGCGACGGCCGGGCTGGAACGGCCGGCGACGATCAGGTCCATCACCTCGCGCTCCCGGGCCGACAGCAGCGCTGCGCGGCGGGCCACCGCCGCATCGGCCTTGCGCTGCTCGGCGCTTCGTTGCGAGCGATCCAACGCCCGGCGCACGCTGGCCAGGAACAGCTGATCGTCGAACGGCTTCTCGATGAAGTCGAGGGCGCCGCCCTGCAGCGCTTCGACCGCCATGCTCACCGCGCCATGGCCGGTGATCACGATCACCGGCACGCCGGCGCCCCGGCGCTTCAGCGCCCGTTGCAGCTCCAGCCCGCTCATGCCGGGCATGCGCGCGTCGGTGACCACACAACCGGCGGCGTCCGGATCGAAGCTCGCCAGCAGGGCCTCGGCGCTGATGTGCGAGATCGCGTTCAGCCCCGCTGACCGGGCGAGCAAGGCCAGGGCCCGGCCGATCGCCGGGTCGTCGTCGACGATGTGCACCAGGTCAGGGCTCATGCGCTGAGCCGCAACGCGCCCGGCCCGGCGACCGGTAGGGTGAAGCGGAAGGCGCAGCGACCGGGCTGGTTCTCCGCCAGCCAGAGCCGGCCGCCCTGGGCCTCCACCAGCCCGCGGCAGACGGTCAGTCCCAGCCCCATGCCCCGGGGCTTGTCGCTGGCGAAGGGCTCGAACAGCCGCGCCTCGATCTCGGTGGGCACGCCGAGCCCGCTGTCGCGCACCTCCGCCTCGACCTGCCCGTCCGCGTCCCGCCGCGCCGAGAGCACGACGATGCGCCGCCCCGGCAGCCCGGCGAGGGCGTCGACGGCGTTCTGCACCAGATTGAGCAGCACCTGCTGCACCTGGGCCGCGTCCACCCAGACCTCGGGCAGGCCCTGCTCCACCTCGTAGGCCAACCGCACGCCGGCCCGGAGGCACTGCGGCTCGGCCAGCTGCGCCGCCTGCCGCAACAGGTCTTCGTACGACAGGGCGGCGCGCGAGGGCGTCGAGCGGCCGATGAACTCGCGCAGCGAGCGGACGATCGCCGCCGCGCGCTCGGCCTGCGCCACTGTCTCGTCGATCGCCTCGTGCGCGGCCGCGCCGGACCCGTTTTCCTGGAGGCGCTGGGCCGAGCGGGCGAAGGCCATCACCGCCATCAGCGGCTGATTGAGCTGGTGCGCCAGGGCCGCGGCCATCTCGCCGGCGAGGGTGAGCCGGGAAATCCGCGCCAGTTCTTCTTGGCGCTGGCGTAGGGCGGCTTCGAAGCGCCGACGCTCGGTTACCGTACAGCCGAGGAAGAGAATGGTCGCCACCAGCGCCAGGAACCGCACCTGATAACCCAGGATCATGCCCCGGAGCGTCGGCTGGGTAAGGAAGAAGCTCATCAGGCCGGCCTGCACCAGCACGTTGCCCAGCGCCGCGCCCGTCGCCCCGAACCGGCCGGCCACCCAGATCTGCGGCAGGAACAGCATGTAGAAATACGGGAACCAGTCGCCGGGCCGGCTGCGCAAGGCCAGCGCCATCACCGACATCAAGACCGCCGCCATCAGCGCCGCCTCCAGGGCGCAGCGCCGGGTGAACGGCTGACCGGTCCCACGCGGCAGCATCAGCAGCGGCGCGACGATCAGAATGCCGACGAAGGCGCCCATCCAGGCCGCCGGCAGCGCCGCGCGCCAGGAATCCTGGGCCAGCAGGCTCCAGCGGCCGAGCAGCAGGAAATCGGCGCTGACGTGGGCCAGGGCCGCCAGGGCCCCGGCGATCGCCAGGCGGATCAGGTCGCGCTGGCCGGCGAGACGGCTGGTCTTGTTGGCGCGCAGCCAGACCGCGGCCAGGCCATAGCTTAGGCCGGTCACCGTCGCGGCCAGGGCCAGGTCGTGGATCGGCGGCCGGGCGCCCGGAACCAGGAAATCGTCGGCGAAGTCGGCCAGGGCCACCAGGATCGCCGCCGCCGGGCCCTCGGCGACCAGGAAACCGAACGCCAACCCGCCGGCCAGGTCCCAGGGCGTCAGGACGCCGACTCCGGGCAGGAACAGGGCGCTCGCCCGGTCCAGCAGGGCGTAGGCGACCAGGAACAGCGCCCAGACACCGACCCGTCGCGGCTCGCGCCACAGGTCGGCGATGCTCGTGCGGGTTTCGTGAAAGGTCGAGGTCATGAAACCGGACATGGCGATGACGGCGGTCGGGGAGGACCGGCCAACGGCTTCTGTTACACCGCCTGCGAGGCGATTGGCGCGCGAATTTTCTAGGCTCACCCGACCCCAAGCCCTGCCACCCGCCATTTAACGCCGGGCGGACCAAACTCCGGCGCTGAGGCGCGTTTTGCCGGTCCTCCGATGATGCTAGGCTGGCGGCGGCCGATCGGGGGATTCAGTGACGCCGCCCATGTCCAGCGTTCCGAGGTTGTTGCGGCGTCTCGCCCTGGCGGTGATTGTCGTGCTGGCGATACAGGTCGCCGGCGCCGCCCACGCCCAGGGCGACGCCATCGACCCCATCCGACAGGCCGAGCGCTCGGTGGTGCGTGTAGTGACGGTGTCGCTGGACGCCGCCGGCAATCCCGTCGCCCTGGACACCGGCAGCGGCTTCGTCGTCGCCCCCGGCAAGGTGGTCACCAACCACCACGTCATCGCCGGCGCGTCCGGGGCCGACAAGGTCGAGCTGTTCGTGATCCCCGACCGCGACGCCGGTGGCTCGTCCATGCCGGCAACCGTGACCCAGATCTGGGACGAGGCCGACCTGGCCCTGCTCGCCGCGCCGCAGCTGGCTTCGCCGCCGCTGGCGGTCGCCAGCGTCATCCCGGACAAGGACGCCACCGTCCATGCCCTCGGCTATCCGGGCGTCACCGACGAGGTGCGCAACCTGCCGCTCAGCGAGATCCTGAAGCCGCAGGAGCCCTATGTGACCCCCGGCTCCATCGCCCTGTTCTCATCGATCGCCCCCGGCGGCCAGCCGATCGACACCATCTTCCACACCGCCCCGATCAATCCCGGCAACTCGGGCGGCCCGCTGATCGACGCCTGCGGGCGGGTGATCGGGGTCAACACCTGGGGCGCTGGGACGCAGATGGGCGCCGACGGCCAGATCTCGACGCCGCAGGGCCAGTTCATCGCCACCCGCTCGACGGTGCTGGCCAAATTCCTCGCCGACTCCCAGGTCAGCGTCGTGCTGGCCGCCATGCCCTGCGTGCCGGCGGCGGTGCAGACCCTGCAGGACCGGCTGGCCAACGACGAGGCGGCGATCGCCGCGGCCAAGGACCAGATCACCAAGACCGATAGCCAGCTGCAGGACGCGACGGACGTCGAGCGGCAGCTTTCCGCCTGGCTGGTGGTGATCGGTTCGGCGCTCGCCCTGCTGGTGGCGGTGCTGGTGCTGCTGCGCCTGGTTGGGGCGTTCTGGCCGCGTCATCGTCCCACGCCCGCCGCCGAACACCCCGCGTCGCCACCCGTCCCATCGGTCCCGACGACCCCTGCCGAACCCGCGCCGCCGCAGATGGCGGAGCCTTGAACGCTTAGCCGAACGCCCCGGCCATCCCCAGCGCCGCGGCCGCGGCCAGGCACCACAGCGGATTGAGCTTGGTGAAATAAGCCACCGCCGCGCTGGCCGCCGTCACGCCCGCCAGCCGCCAGCCGTTGTCGGCGGCGCGCACCAGCACATAGGCGCTGGAGAAGATCAGCCCCACCGTCACCGGCGCGACGCCGGCCCCGATCGCCACCCGCCAGTGCGCCTCGCGGTGATGGTCCCAGAGCTTGGCGACCCAGAAGGTCAGCACGCAGGACGGCGCGCACATGGCGGCCGTGGCCACCAGCGCGCCGGCCAGACCCGCCGCCTTCCAGCCGATCAGCGTGGTGATCAGGAAGTTGGGTCCGGGCGCGGCCTGGGCGATGGCGAACAGGGAGGCGAAGTCCTGGTCGGTCATCCAGTGGTGGATGTCCACCGACTGGCGATGGATCTCCGGGATCACCGCATTGGCCCCGCCGAAGGCGAGCAACGAGAGCATGGCGAACTGCACCGCCAGGGCGCTCAAGGTGTCGCCCAGCGGCTTCACGTTTGGCGTCTCCAGACCAGCGCGACGCTGATCGGGGCCAGCGCCAGCAGCACATAGGGCAGTGGAAACCGGAGCAGGCCCACCGCCGCGAAACTGGCCAGGATGAACGGCGCCGCCAGCCAGAACCGGGCGCGCAGCACCGGCTCGGCCATCTTCGCCGCCGTCGCCACCACCAGCCCGGCCGCCGCCGCGCCCAGGCCGGTCAGCGCGCCGCGCGCCCCCGGCAGGCTGCCGAAGCGGCTATAGAGCGCGCCCAGGGCGATGACGATCACCACCGGGGCTCCGACCAGCCCGGCGAAGGCGGCGAGCGAGCCACGCCAGCCGCAGGCTCTCGATCCGACCACGATCGACAGATTGACCACGTTCGGTCCTGGCAGGCTCTGACAGAGCGACAGGGTCTCGGTGAAGTCCTGGGCGGTCAGCCAGCCGTGCTTGTCGACCAGCGCCCGGCGCGCGAAGGGCAACACGCCGCCAAACCCGGAGAGGGCGATGGACAGAAAAGCGAGGAACAGCGCCCTTGGGGTCGGCGCGCCGGTCACTTGTCCCGTCACTTCCAGGCGGCCGTCACTTGCAGGGGTAGGCGGCGCTCAGAGCCTCGCGCACGAGGTCCTGGGCGGCGATCTGGCGCTTCTCGGGGTGGGCGTCCAGAAAGGCGCGCACGGTCTCGACCATCTGCGGCTCGGTGGCGCTCGGCGGCAGGCAGACCACCGCCCGCCCGCCGGCGCCCGCGGCGGCCTGCAGGGCGTCGCTGACGCCCAGGACATAGCCCTCGCAGCGCGCCCGCTTGGCCGCGCCGTCGGCCTGCGCCGGATCGGCGGAACACTGGCCGTAGAGCCCCTCGCCGATGAAGAATTCCAGGTCCGTGCCCGCCGCCCGCGCGGGCAGGCCTGCACCCATTGCGACCATCGCCGCCAGAACCACCGCCGCGCTCTTCACCATGCTTCCCTGGCCTCCATCGATGGTCCTATGATCGCAAGCATCGCGTGGCCGCAAGAGGCTAGGGCCGGGCGGAGCCAAAGATTCCGGCGGCTTCACGGCCGCGCGATCTGGCCGGGCGGGCCGGAACGGATTTCGTCCCCACCCGCTCTGGAATCGCTGATAAGGCTTCTCCGGCTTAGAGCCGGGAAGACGTCAGGAGGAACAAGATGGAAGCCAAGCACTCGCGGTCGATCACCAACATGGTCTTCGTGGTGATCCTCGCCGTCACCCTGCTGGGCGCGGCGGACTTCGCCTACCGCCTGATCAAATACGCGGTGGACGGCAGCCTCTAGCCGTCAGGCCAGGACCGCTTCGCCGAGGGCGTCGAACCTGGCCAGCAGGGCCCGGCCCGCCGCCTCGCCGCGGGCCTGGATGACCTGGGTCTCCAGCGTGGCGCGGGTGCGCGCCGCGGCCAGGTCGCGCTCCTCGCGGCCGTGCCAGTCGATCATGCTGGCCCAGGCCGGATCGATCACATCCTTACCGGCAATCGTCCCGCCGTCGGCGCGCCGCAGGGTTAGGCTGCGCAGCTCCGAGATCGCCGTCGCCAGATAGGCCACGTGGATCTGCTCGTCGGTGCGGATGCGCTCCACCAGCGTCGCCGCCAGTTCCGCCTCCGGCCGGCGATCGCGAAAGGTCTCCGGGTCTCGGAACAGCTTCATGCAGAACGAGAAGAACGCCTCGGCCCGCACCTCGATCATCAGCACGTTCATCATGAAGCGGAACAGCTGCTCATAGCCCTCGCCGATCGCCGGCATCAGGCGGCCGGTGTCGGGCCGGGCGATGCTCTCCGGCGGCGTCGGCACCGGATAGGCGCCCTTGCCGAACAAGAGGTCTCGGGCGGCGAACCACATGGCGTCGTGAGCGCCCTTGGCCGGATCGCCCGGATCGCCGCCCTCGTCGGCGCCGTGGGCGAAGAACAGGCCCTGGTTCAGGTGCGCCAGCGAGGTGTCGGCGATATCCTCCACCGCCAGCTGCTGCAGGTCCGGCGCGTTGACGGTGCAGAGCGCCCTGCCCCGGGCCTCGATGATCCCGGTGATCGACAGCGAGTTCCACAGCGTCTGGCCCAGCCCCTCCTCCAGCAGCAGCTTCTGCTGGGCTTCATTGGGATAGCCGCCGCGCTTCAAGAGGTCGCGGTCGGCGTCAATCACCGGCCAGCCCCGCGCCTTCAGCGCCGCCTGCCAGGCCCGCACCGCCGGCCAGCGCGCCTTCACCCGTGGCGAGACATAGGTCCCGTCGGCCAGGAAGCCGCCGTGCAGCCGGTAGCCCGCCTCCTCGTGCGGCCGGGCGTAGGCATGGCTCTCAAGCAGTTCCTCGCGGCTGTAGCGTAGGCGCGCATCCATCGACCGGTCTCCCTCCCGGCGTCTGAGCGGCCGGCTTGCCGCCAGCTTACCAGGGTTCAGTCAGCCCGCCAGCCTGAGGATGGCCCCGCCGAACGGACCCAGCGCCACCCCGCCGCCGCTGAGCGCCGCGTCGCCCCACAGCATCAGCGGCGTGGCCCCGACCAGGTCCTTCAGCGCCAGGCTGGCGCGCGCGCCGCCCAGCTCGAAGACGCACAGCACCCGCTCGCTGCCTTCAAGGCGTTCGAACGCCAGCACGCCCTCCGGCGCGGCGATCACCCGGGCGTCGCCCACCGCCAGGGCCGGCGTCGCCTTGCGCAGGGCGACCAGCGCCCGGGTGAAGGCCAGCATGGCCCCCGGATCGCCCTCCTGCCGGTCCACCGCCAACGACCTTTGGCCTTCGTCCACCGGCAGCCAGGTCTCGGCGGCGCTGGAGAAGCCGCCCTGGGGCGCGTCCGACTGCCAGGGCATCGGCGTACGGGCCCCGTCGCGGCCGACGCCGCCGGGCCAGGCGGCTATGTCATAGGGGTCGCGCAGCCGCTCGAACGGCACCTTTGCCTGCGGCAGGCCCAGCTCCTCGCCCTGATAGAGGAAGATCGTCCCGCGCAGGCAGATGAGCGCCGCCATCAGCGTCTGGGTGGCCCGCGGATCGTCGGCGGCCAGGCGCGAGGCGAACCGGGCGACATCGTGGTTGCCCAGCGACCAGGACGGCCAGCCGGCGGCATCGGCCCAGGAGGTCAGCGCCTCGACGAACAGGGCAGGCGTCCCGCGCCGGGCGGTCAGCATGTGGAAGCCGTAGGCGGTGTGCAGGCGCCCCGGCTCGACATACTCCTGCTGGCGCGGCAGCGGCGGATTGTCGACCACCTCGCCGACGGTCATCCGCTCGCCGTAGCTGTCCGTCAGGGCCCGCAGCTCGGCGATGAAACCCAGCGCCTCGGGCCGCGAGCGGTCGAAGACGTGCCGCTGCATCTGGGTCACCTGGGCCGGCGTCGCGTTCAGGTCCGCGGCCGGATTGTCCCGCAATTCAGCGTCGTGGACGATGAAGTTGATCACATCGAGCCGGAAGCCGTCGACGCCCCGGTCCAGCCAGAAGCGGGCCACGTCCAGGATCGCCGCCCGCACCTCGGGTCGCCAGAGGTTCAGGTCCGGCTGCTCGACCAGGAAGTTGTGCAGGTAGTATTGCCGCCGCGTCGTGCTCCAGGTCCACGAGGCGCCGCCGAACACCGCCAGCCAGTTGTTCGGCGGCGTCCCATCCGGCTTCGGATCGGCCCAGACGTACCAATCGGCCTTCGGATTGTCGCGCGACGACGTGCTCTCGACGAACCAGGAATGCTTGTCGGAGGTGTGCGACCACACCTGGTCGATGATTACCTTCAGGCCGCGGGCGTGGGCGCCCGCGAGCAGGGCGTCGAAGTCGGCCAGGGTCCCGAACAGCGGATCGACGCCGACATAGTCGCTGACGTCGTAGCCGAAATCCTTCATCGGCGAGGGATAGAAGGGCGAGAGCCAGATGCCGTCGACCCCGAGCGCGGCGATATAGTCCAGCTTGGCGATCACCCCGGCCAGGTCGCCGACGCCATCGCCGTTGGTGTCGAGGAAACTGCGGGGATAGATCTGGTAGATCACCGCGCCCCGCCACCACTCCGCCATGATCCGAACCTCGCCTCACCACTCGAAAGAGCGACTATAGCCCAGGCGGGGTCCGGGTCAGCGGCGCATGTGGGCGGCTATCGCTCGTAGCGCTCGTCGTTCTGGCCGTTGTCGCGGGTCATGCTGACGTCGTAGCTCACCCGCGAATTCAGCAGATCGAGCCTTGAGTTCAGGTCCGCGGTCTTCTCGGCCGTCATGCCCTCGGCGGTGTAGCGCTGGTCAAGGCTGTCGATCTGGCGGTACTCCAAGCGGAGGCGCATGGCCTGATCGGGGGTGAGGTCGCCCATGCGGACGCCGCGGTCGATGCCCATCCGGACATGCGCCAGACGCCGTTCGACGGGGGTCAGCGACTGGTCGGCGCCGGTTTGGCCGTCCTGGTTGTCGCCGTATCGGTCGCCGGGATTCTTATAGCCCGGGTTCCCTTGATAGCCCTGGTCACCCTGGTACCCCTGATGGCCTTGGTAACGGGGATCCTGAATCCGGGAGTCCTGATCTTGATCCTGGTCGCCCTGATCCTGGGAATCCTGGCCCTGATAACCCTGGTCCGGGCCGCCCTGGTCTTGGTCGCCTTGATCACCCTGATCCTGTCCCTGGTAGCCGCGATCGGGATAGTCGCGGTCCTGATAGGGCTGGGCGAAGGCGGGCGCCGCCAGCACGGCCAGGGCGGCGCCGGCGGCAAGGGCGATCAATGCGGGTCTCATGGGGCAATTCCTCGAACGGGGCTCGCCACCCATTACGTGGGCGGCTCACTCAAGAACGCCCGCCGCTCAGGCTCGTTCCGCGCCCTGCCCATCACGCCCGGCTGAGGGCGTGGTATAGCATCTGGGCAGCGGAGGCGGTGCTGGCCGCCCGCACGGCGCGGCTGGGCAAGCAGCCCTTAGGCCGCCGCCCGCCGCCTCGGCGCTCCGTGCAGTTCGGACCCGGCGTCGCCAGGCAGGGCGAAGAAGAACAGCGCCGAGACCAGCGCCACGCCGCCGATGATGAGGAACGCCGGGTCGATGATCGCCGCGGTGACGTGGGTGGTGTGGGCGCCGGCCTGCAGCACATGCACCAGCACGGCGGCGAAGCCGATGCCGATGCTCTGAGCGATGCGCTGGCCCATGGCCGACATGGTGGAGGCGCGGCTCATCTGCGGCGAGTCGATATCGGCGAAGCCGAGGCCGTTGAGGGCGGTGAACTGCAGCGAGCGGAAAAAGCCGCCGGTGAGCAGGATGGCGTAGATCAGCCAGACCGGCGTGGTCTTGGCCAGCACCGCGTAGGCCATGAAGCTGACGCCCACGATCACCGCGTTCACGGTCAAGGTGTTGCGGAAGCCGAACTTGGCCAGGATCGGCGGCGCGCTGGTCTTCATCACCAGGGCTGCGGCGGCGCTGGCGAAGGTCAGCATGGCCGCCTGAAACGCCGACATGCCGAAGGCGACCTGCAGAAGCAGCATCAGCAGAAACGGCGTCGCCCCGACGCCCATGCGCATGAACGTGCCGCCGACGATGGAGGCGAAGAAGGTGGGGATCTTGAACAGCTTCAGGTCGAGGATGGCGTGCGGCGTGTGATTGGCGTGCCAGGCGTAGATCAGCAGAAAGACGATCCCGCCGCCCAGCAGCACCGGGGTTTGCCAGAACGGCAGACCGGCCCGGCTCATGCCTTCGAAGCCGAACACCACCGCGGCCAGGCCGATACCGGTGAGGATCATGCCGAACCAGTCCAGCTTCGGCGCCTGCTCCTCCTTGATCTCGGCGATGTAGCGGCTGACCAGGATCAGGCCGAGCACGGCGATAGGCAGGTTGAGGAAGAAGATCCAGCGCCAGGACAGATAGGTGACGATGAAGCCGCCGATCGGCGGGCCGATCACCGGACCCAGCAGCGAGGGCATGGTCAGCACCGACATCGCCCGCACCAGATCGTGCTTGGGCGTGGTTCGCAGCAGCACCAGCCGGCCCACCGGCCCCATCAGCGCGCCGGCCGCGCCCTCGGCGGCCCGGGCGAGCAGCAGCTCCGGCAGATTGGTGGCGAAGCCGCAGGCGGCGCAGGCCAGGGCGTAGAGCCCGATGGCGATCAGGAACACCCGCTTGGCCCCGAACCGGTCCGCCGCCCAGCCGCTCACCGGCAGGAACACCGCCAGCGCCAGCATATAGACGCTGATCGTGGTGTTCAGGGAAACCGGATCCTCATGGAAGGCCCTGCCCATGGCGGGAAGCGCGTTGGCGATCACCGTCGCGCTGAGAGTCATCATCAGATTGGCCGCGCCGATGATGGCCGGCACCAAGCTGGAGAAGGGTTTCGCCTCGGCGTCGTCCAGCGGCTCGGCGATGGGTTCGCCGACCATGCCCGCCTCGATTTCCGCCTCGGCTTCGCGGCGGGCCTCAAGATCCGCGCCTCGGAGGACCGCTTCCGTCATGACCGGTCCTCGCCCAGCTGCATCAGCGGCTCCGCGGCCGCCGCCAGCGCCGCGCGCGCCGAGGCCGGCAGGGCGGCCAGCCGGGCGGCCAGCCAGTCGTTGCGGCGGCGGCGGATGGCTTCGAGGGCCTTGGCCCCCTTGCCGGTCAGCTCCAGTCCCGAGCGCCGCCGGTCGTCGCCCGCGCCCGCGGTGCGGTCGATCCAGCCGGCAGCGGTCAGCCGTTTGACGTGGCCGCTCATCGACGCTCGGGTCATCTGTTCTCGGTCGGCCAGGTCGCAGACCCCGATGCCCGGGTGTTTCTTCACCGCGCCAAGCAACTGGGCGTCGAGGGCCGACACGCCGGCCCGCTGGGCCTCGCGGCGGAGCGAGCGCGAGGCGCGCAGCAGCGCCGGGCGCAGCAGATCCGCCAGGGCGAGCACGTCGCGGTTGGAGATTTCGCCGTCGGCCATGAATCGATCCTAGGATAGTTAGGTTACCTAACTACTGAGCCGGCCGGATGGATGCAATGGCCAGGAATGCCGCAGGCTTGAGGCCGCCACGCGAACGCCTATCCTTTGGGCCGGGCGCGAGGAGGAATTCGATCATGCAGGCGGCGTTCAGCTACGCGATCAAGTTCGTCGCCGACATGGATCGGGCGGTGGCCTTCTATCGGGACACCTTCGGCCTGACACTGCGCTTCAGCACGCCGTTCTGGAGCGAGTTCGACACCGGGCCGGTGACGCTCGCCCTGCACCCGGCCAACGAACGCCACCCGGCCGGGACGGTGGAGCTGGGTTTCACCACCCCGGACCTGCCGGCCGTCTATGCGGCGCGGGAGGCGAGCGGGCTGACGTTCACGCAGCCGCCGAAAGACGAGCACGGCACGCTGCTGTCGACCATGCTCGACTGCGAGGGCGCCGACATCTCCTTGGGCGGCGCGCCCGGATGAGCGAGCTCCGCCCCGACCGCGCCCCGCTCACCGACGAGCAGCTGGCCGCCCGGACGGTCGGCGAGCGGCTGAAGCTGAACGCGCCGATCGTGCTCGAGCCGTACAATCCGGACTGGCCGAAGCTCTACGAGGGCCAGGCGGCCAAGATCCGCGCCGCGCTGGGCGATCGCGTCCGCGGCCTGGAGCACGTCGGCTCGACCTCGGTGCCGGGGCTGATGGCCAAGCCGATCATCGACATGCAGCTGCTGGCGCCCGACAGCGCCGACGAACCGAGCTACGTTCCCGACCTCGAGGCCGCCGGATTTGTGCTCCGCACCCGCGAGCCGGACTGGTTCGAGCACCGGATGTTCCGCAGCCTGTGGCCGCCGGTGCACCTGCACGTCTATTCCGACGGCTGCATCGAGGCCGGCCGGGTGCTGGCCTTCCGCGATCGGTTGCGCTCGGACGAGGCCGACCGGCGGCTCTACCAGGAGACCAAACAGGCGCTGGCCGGCCGGGTCTGGCAAGACATGCAGAACTACGCCGACGCCAAGACCGAGGTGGTGCTGGCGATCCTTGGGCGGGCCCTGGCCGACTAGTCAGTCGGCCGGCGCGGTTGGCGGCGGGGCGACGCCGCCGCCGCGCTGGGCGATGGTGACGCCGACGAGGGCGATCGCCCCGCCGGCGGCCTGCCAGGGCGTCAGCACCTCTCCCAGCACCACGAAACCCAGCAGCGCCGCCGCCACCGGCTGCACCAGCACCACCAGCGAGGCGCGCGAGGTCGGCAGTCGTCCCAGCGCCCAGGCGATCGAGCCCTGGCCCAGCACGTGCGCCAGCCCCAGGCCCGCCGCCGCCGCCCAGCCGCCGAGACTGGCCGGCGCGATCCGCTCGCCCAGCAGCAGCGCCGCGATCAGCAGCAACGGCGCGCCGGTCAGGCTCGACCACAGCATCACCCGGCTGGCGGAATGGTCGCGCCGGGCCATGGCCACGGTGATCATGTAGAGGCCGTACCAGATCGCCGTCGAGGCCGAGAGCGCGTCGCCCAGGTGCGGTATCGGTCCGGTCCGCGCCGGTGTCGGCGCCGCCGCCTCGGCCATCAGCACCGCCCCGCCGATCGCCGCCGCCAGGCCGACCAGGAAGATCGCCCGCGGCCGCTCCTTCAGGAAAAGCCAGCCCACCAGGGTCACCAGCACCGGGGTCAGGTTCGGCAGCACGGTGGCGTTGGCGACGCTGGTGTAGCGGATGCCGTAGTGCCAGCAGCCGAGGTCGAGGGCGAACGCCAGCCCCGCCAGCAGCATCATCCCGCTGGGTCGGCCCAGCCCCCGCTCCGCGCCGCGCAGGTTGATCAGCAGCAGCAACGGGGCGGCAAACGCCAGCCGCCAGAACCCCGCCGCCGCCGGCCCGCAGTCGGCCAGCCGCACCAGAATCGGCGTGGTGCCGATCACCAACGCCCCGAACACCAGGGCGGCGAGCGCCGGGCGTGGGTCGTCGCGGTGGAGGGCGAAAGCGGTCATCGGTCCCTTGAAGCCGTCCGGCTCGCCGCCGTCCAGAGCCTGCGCGTTCCGCCGATCATGACAAAGGCCGTCCGGAACGGCGCCGGTGTCACAAAAGCGATAACCACCGCCGCTACACGACATTTCGAGAGCGACATGGAGTCGGGGCGCTCTATTCAGGAGAAAACCATGTGGAAGAAAATCGCAGCTGGGATCACCAGCGTTGCGGTGGCGGCGGTGTGCACGATCGCGGTCGCCGCGAACCTCACCGGCGCGGGGGCGACCTTCCCGAAGCCGATCTATCTGAAGTGGGCTGACACCTACAAAGCCACCGGCAATCAGGTGAACTACCAGGGCATCGGGTCCGGCGCCGGGATCAAGCAGATCGAAGCCGGCACTGTCGATTTCGGCGCTTCCGACAAGCCACTGACCCCGGACGACCTGGCCGCCAACGGCCTGGTGCAGTTCCCCACCGTGATCGGCGGCGTGGTGCCGATCGTCAATCTGCCGGGCGTCGCCCCGGCGCAGCTGAAGATCACCGGTCCGGTGCTCAGCGACATCTACCGCGGCGTGATCCTGTTCTGGGACGACCCGCACCTGACCGCGATGAACCCGGGCCTGAAGCTGCCGCACATGAAGATCACCGTCGTGCACCGCGCCGACGGCTCGGGCACCAGCTTCCTGTTCACCAGCTACCTCAGCGGCCAGGGCGCCGCCTGGAAGTCGCAGGTCGGGGCCGGTGAATCGGTCAGCTGGCCGACCGGTGTCGGCGGCAAGGGCAACGACGGCGTCGCCGCCGCCGTGGCCGCCACCGTCGGTTCGATCGGCTATGTCGAGTACTGGTACACGGTGCAAAACCACCTGACCTACGCGATCATGAAGAACCGCTCGGGCGCCTGGGTGAACCCGACGGCGGCGTCGTTCGCGGCGGCCGCGGCCGGGGCCAAGTGGAGCACCGCTCCGGGCTTCTACCTGCTGCTGCTCGATCAGCCTGGCGCCGGCGCCTGGCCGATCAGCGGCGCGACCTTCATCCTGATGCACACGAAGCAGACCAACGCCGACACCGCAAAGGGCGTGCTGGCCTTCTTCGACTGGGCCTACAAGAACGGCGACGCGGAGGCTTCCGGCCTCGACTTCGTGCCGCTGCCGCCGGCGGTGAAGGCGCTGATCCGCAAGTCCTGGACGCACATCCAAGGCCCGGACGGCAAGCCCGTCTACCCGTAGCGATTTCGGCGCCCGCCGGGGTCATTCAGCTTGACCCGCGGCGGGCGTCGCCCGTTTCTGTTGACCTTAAGTTGCTCTAACGCCCCGCTAGGACGATGACCGATATCGCCTCGCCCGCCACCGAAATCACCGATGCGACCCGGCGGCGGTCGTCGCCGAAGGGGTCCGGCTTCGACCACTGGTTCCAGTACGCCTGTTTCGCGGCCGCGACGGCGGTGCTGGCGGCGCTGGGCGGCGTGCTGGTGGTGCTGGCCTTCTACGGCTGGCCGGCGTTCCAGACCTTCGGCTTCAGCTTCTTCACCTCCTCCACCTGGGACCCGGTGAAGAACATCTACGGCGGCGCGGGGCCCATTGTCGGCACGCTGATCACCGCCTTCCTGGCCCTGCTCTTCTCGCTGCCGATCGCCG
>Ga0302283_1000987_pt1 | contig 23997 bp, 20 predicted proteins | sample III_Fen_E1_4_FD_198770 | JGI IMG/M metagenome (GOLD analysis project Ga0302283, IMG submission 198770) | Peat permafrost microbial communities from Stordalen Mire near Abisko, Sweden - III_Fen_E1_4 | ecosystem: Environmental > Terrestrial > Soil > Wetlands > Permafrost | place: Sweden: Abisko... | reverse complement strand
GCGCCGATTCGCTGTACCACGCCCCCACCATCACCCTGGGTCTGGCGCGGGCCCGCGCCGGCCTCGGCAAGCTCGTCAGCGCGCAGGAGCTCTACAGCCGCGTCGCCCACGAGACGGTGCCGGCCAATGCCTCCGCCAGCTTCACCAACGCGGTCGAGGACGCGCAGCGCGAGCTCGCCGCCCTCGGCCCGCGGGTCCCCGGCGTGGTGATCAACGTGAAGGGCGCCGACGCGGTCAAGGTCACCCTCGACGGCACCGACGTGCCCAGCGCGGCCTTCGGCGTGCGCCGTCCCGCCGACCCGGGCGAGCACGTGGTCCTCGCGCTCGCCGTGGGCTTCTCCCCGGTCGAGGTGAAGGTCACCCTCGTCGAGGGCAAGGCGGAGACGGTGACCCTCGAGCTCAAGCCCGGCCCCGGCGGCCCCGCCGCGCTCCCCGGTTCCACGCCGGCCGGTCCCGCCGTGGGCCCCGCGGGTCCGGGCCCGGCTGGCGGTCAGGCCGGCCTCGGCCCCGTGATCGGCGGCCCGCCTCCTCCCGGCCTCACGCCCGATCAACCCGACACGTCGGGACCGACGCGCCGGATGGTGGGCTTCGTCGGCATCGGGCTCGGCGGCGCCGGCATCGTCGTCGGCGCCATCACCGGCGGGCTCGCCGCGAGCAAGCACAGCGACCTCGCCAAGCAGTGCCCCGGGGGCACCTGTCCCATCAGCCAGATGTCGTCGATCCAGTCGCAGATCGACAGCTACAACTCGATGGGTACCATCTCCACGGTGGGCATCGTCGCCGGCGGCGCGCTCGCGTTGACGGGCATCATCCTCGTCGCGACCGCGCCGAAGGCCCCCAGGCGAGCGGGGATCACCCCGGTCATCGGGCTCGGCTACGCCGGAGCGCAGGGTAGCTTCTGACGCCCACGACCCCGCGCTGACGTGGCAATCGCGCTCGCTCTTCCTCAGTCCCGGGGCGGTGTCACCTGGCGCGGGGGCAGCGGCGCCTGGTAACGGGCCCAGGCGACCGGGGACTCGTCGAGGGTGATGGTGAGCGTGGCGCCGGTGCTGATGGGCAGCCGGCGGCCCAGCTCGCGGTGGATGTGGCGGGCGACGAGCTCGGTGGTGGAGCGCTTGGCCTGGAAGGCGGGGTGCTCGTCGAGGTTCTGGTAGTCGAGCTCGGCGAGCACGGAGCGCAGCTCGGTGCGGAGGACGGCCAGGTCGACGATGATCCCGGTGTCGTTGAGCTCTTCGCGGGAGACCTCTGCGCTGACCGTGTAGGTCGCGCCGTGGAGCCGCTGTGCGGGCCCGAAGACCTCGCCGCGGAGGCTGTGGGCAATCATGATGAAGTCGCGCACGCCGACGGTATACATGGGCGAACTATACTCCCCGGGGTTCGGCCCCCAAGCCCGTCTACACCTGAATCTCGTTCAGCGCGCGCCTCAGCCCCGGGCGTCGAGCACGCGCTGCGGCGGGTACCACGCCACGCCGCGCGCGAGCTCGGCATAGAGGGCGGGGGCCTCTTCGAGCGGGGTCGACGGAGCGATCAAGGCGTCGAGCCCCTCGTCGGCGAGGAGCTCGCCCGCAAGCGCCCAGCGGCGCTCGTGCGTCCACCGTCCCTGGCGCCGTGGGTCGAGGTTGGCCACCTGGCTCGAACGCAACGTCAGGCGATGAGGGTGGAAGGTGCCGCCGAGCGGGAGGCCGACCACCTCGTCGCCGTACCAGGATGCGACCACGACGCGCGCGCCGGGGCCGGCGTGAGCCACGAGGGCCGCCAGCACTTCGGGCGCGCCCGAGGCCTCGATGAGCACGTCGGCGGCCGCGATCTCGGCGCCCGCAGCCACCGCGGAGGGCACGGAGGCGGTGGCGCCCAGCGCCACGGCGAGAGCGGCGCGGGCCGGGTCACGCTCGATGGCCAGCACCGCCGCTGCGCCGGCGCGGCGGCAGAGGCGCGCGATCAGGAGGCCGACGACCCCCGATCCGCTCACCACGACGCGGTCGCCCAGGCCGATCTCGGCGTCCCACACCACGTTCACCGCGGTCTCCAGGTTGGCCGCGAGGACGAGGCGCTCGGCGGGGGGACCCGGGGGAAGCGGGCGGAGCGCGGAGGCAGGGACGACGAAGACGTCCTGGTGAGGGTGGAGGACGAAGACTCGCTCACCCAGGCGCTCACCGGGGAGGCCCGGGGGTCTGGGGGAGGCCCCCAGCGTGACCGGCCCTTCGGCCTCGACGACGCCGACGGTGGCATAGCCGTAGGCGACCGGAAGCTCGAAGGCGCCTCTCATGGTGGGCAGGGCCATGAGCGCCCGCGCCGCGGGGGGGACGCGACCGAGGAGCACTCGTCGCTCGGTGCCGGCGCTCACGCCCGAGCAGAGGGCGCGCACCCGCACCTCCAGGGGACCCGGCTCGCGGAGCGGCTCGCGGCGGAGCGAGGCGACCCCGGGGCGCTCGAACCAGACGGTGCGTGCCCCGATCACGAGCGCCCGCCGCGGCCATCGAGGACCGCGGGCGCGGCAGACGGGACCAGATCGAGGATGACGTCGTCGCCGAGGCGGATGACGCGCTCGGTCGCGAAGCGCCGCGCCTGATCGAGGCGCACGGTCGCCAGGTCTCCGACGGCGTCGATGCCCGCGCCGACGATCATGGGGGCGATGGTGACGATCAACCGGTCGACCAGGCCCGCGCGGAGGAACGAGGTGATCACGCCGCGGCCCCCCTCGACGAGGACCGCCGCGACGCCGCGCTCCTCGAGGCGGGCGAGCAGGGCGCCGAGATCGACGCCTTCTCCGGCCGGCCCTGCCGGCAGGGCCCAGCGCTCGACGTGCGGCGGCGAGCTCCCCGCCGCGACCCCTCCGTGCGTGACGTGCACGGTCGGCGCGGCCCCGTCGGTGAGGAGCCTGGCGCTCGCCGACAGGCGCGCGCGCCCGTCGAGGACGACGCGCAGGGGCTGCGGTCCGGAGACGTGGCGCACGGTGAGCCGCGGGTCGTCGGCGATCGCCGTCCCGGAGCCGACGATCACGGCGCCCGCGGCCGCCCGCAGCTCGTGTGCGAAGTGCGTCGCAGGCGGGCCGCTGATCCATCGCGAAGCGCCCGAGCGGGTCGCGATCCGCCCATCGAGCGACTGGGCGAAGTGGAGCGTGACGCGCGGTCGTGACATGCGCGGAGCCTACCCTGCGCTGGGCGACCGAGCCCGGCCGAATACGGGCCGCGTCGGGCGCGGGCGCGAGGTGGACGCCCCGCGCGGACCATCTCCGGGTAGACTCACGGGCATGGCGAACGTCCTCGGTTCCCTCGCGCCCGGGATGCTCATCGCGGCGCCGCCGCTCGGCGATCCCAACTTCGATCGCACCGTCATCCTCCTCGCGCTCCACGGCGACGACGGCGCGCTCGGCTTCGTGGTGAACCGCGCCGCACCCATGACCCTGGGCGAGCTGCTCGTCCTGGCCGGCTACGGCGACGGCAGCATCGCCGATCCCTCCCCCGTCTACCTCGGCGGCCCGGTGGAGCCGAGCTCCGGCTGGATCCTGTACGTCGATCCCTCGGTGCCCGCGGGCGAGCCCGGCGTGATCGCGGTGGGCGATCGCCTCCGGGTGACCTCGTCCAAGGCGGCGTTCGCGCAGCTCGTCCGCGACGTGGAGGAGCGCGCCCCGGACGCGCGCGATCCCCGGCGCCGGACGGTGCTGCTCGGCTACAGCGGCTGGGGCCCCGGCCAGCTCGAGGGCGAGATCGCCGGCGGGGCCTGGCTGCCCGTGCCGCTCGACGAGGGCGTGATCTTCGACGTGGCGCTCGCCGACAAGTGGGAGCAGGCCTACGCGCTGCTCGGGGTCACGCCGGCGGGGATGATGTCGATGCAGCACCCCATCGGCGAGGCCTGACGGCCGTTCACCCTGGGGGACGCTTGACCGGGTTCCCCGACGAGCTCCCCGCCCCACCCTTCGCGAGGAAGGCGCTCATCGCCTGCTGGTGATCGGGCCCGCCCCAGCGCTCGACGAAGATGGCGCGCTCGCGCTCCGTGGCGGCGCCGCGACGGGCCTCGCGCACCTCGCGCAGGCCGCGCTTCAAGGCGGCCACGGTGGGGCGCGGGTTGTCGGCGATGCGCGCCACGCGGGCGATGGCCCGCGCGCGGGCGGCGCCCTTGGGGACCACCTCGTTGACGAGGCCGATCCGGAGCGCCTCGGCGGCGTCGATCTTCTCCGCGGTGAAGAGCAGACGCGCGGCCTCGATGGGCCCGACGCGCTCGACGAGGCGGGTGAGGCCGCCCCACGCGGGGGAGAGCCCCATCTTGGCGTGACGGAAGGCGAGCTGCGCGTGGCTCTCCACGATGACCAGGTCGCAGAGCAGGAGCAGCTCGCAGCCGCCGCCGTAGGCGTCGCCCTGCACCGCGGCGATCACCGGCACCTCGGCGCGCTCGCTGGCGGCGAGCTCTTCGCCCATGGCGAGGACAGGCGACCCCTCCGCAGCCTCGTTCGTCGAACCGATGAGCTCGGCGAGCATGTTCAGGTCGCCGCCCGAGGTGAAGGTGCGCTCCCCCGCGCCGGTGATCACGATGCCGCGCACCGCGGGGTCCGCGCTGGCCGCGCGGATGGCGTCGACCAGAGCCCGCGCCAGCCCGCCGTCGATGGCGTTGTGCTTGGCGGGCCGGTCGAGGGTGAGCACCGCGGCATCGCCGACGGACTCGACGCGGAGGGTCATGAGGCGGCGCGCCCTGGCCGGCGCACCGGCGAGGTGCGCGCGAGCGGCATGCGCTCGTCGGAGATCACCTCCAGCAGGCGCTGGTCGAGCGCCTTCTTGGTGATGTGCTTGTGCAGCACCGCGTAGCGCTCGGCGTGCTGGACCACCGCGCCCGCCACGTCCACGCCGCTCGCCTTCTCGATGCCCTCCAGCCCGGGCGAGCTGTTGATCTCGAGGATCCTCGGCCCGCCGCGCCCCTCGAGCATGTCGACGCCGGCGACCTCGAGCCCCATCGCCTTGGAGGCGTGGATGGCCACGGTGCGGTAGCTCTTGGGGAGCACCACCCGGTCGCCCTTGCCGCCGCGGTGGAGGTTGGAGCGGAACTCCCCGGGCTTGGCCACGCGGCGCATGGAGGCGATGACCTTGCCGCCCACGACCAGCGCGCGGATGTCGCGCCCCTTGGACTCGCGCACGTACTCCTGCAGGACGATGTCCTGGCCCATGGCCCAGAAGGTCTCGAGCAGCGAGTGCACCGCCTGCGGCGTCTCGGCGATCATGGTCCCGATGCCCTGGGTCCCCTGCTGGAGCTTGACGATGGCGGGGCAGCCGCCGACGAGCCCGAGCGCCGCCTCCACCCCCGCCGGGCTGCGCGCGCAGACGGTGATGGGGACGTCGATGTTGCGGCGGGTGAGGAGCTGCAGGGCGCGGAGCTTGTCGCGGCTGCGGGCGATGGAGACGGCGCCGTTGAGCACCGGCACGCCCATCAGATCGAACTGCCGCACCACCGCCAGCCCGTAGTTGGTGATGCTGGCGCCGATGCGGGGGATCACCACGTCGTAGCGGGGGACGGCGGCGCCCCCGGCGAGCAGCGAGGGGCGCCCCCGGGAGACCACGATCTGGAACTCCAGCGGGTCGATGACGTGGACCTCGTGCCCGCGCGCGCGGGCGGCGAGCACGATGCGGCTGGTCGAGTAAAGCGAGGCGTTGCGAGACAGGACGAGGAACCGCATGGAGGGGCGCCGAGCCTAGCAGAAGGTCCCGCCGCTCGGGACCCTCGCGCGGGACCCTTGCGCTGGAAGACCTTTCGTGTACGAATCATCCCTCCAAATGGCCCACAGAAGGCCGGAAGGAGACCCGCCATGTGGCAGCCGTTCACGGAGGAGCACGCGCAGTTCAGGAAGACGGTGAGGCAGTTCGCCGAGAAGGAGCTCGCCCCCCACGCCGACGAGTGGGAGGCCGACGAGATGTTCCCCAACTGGGTGTTCAAGCGCGCCGGGGACCTGGGCATCCTGGGCGCCCACTTCCCCGAGGAGCACGGCGGGGCCGGGCTCGACTACTGGTTCAGCGTCGCCAAGGCCGAGGAGCTGGTTCACAGCCGCCTCGCCGGCGTCAACATGGGCCTCCTGGTCCAGAGCGACATGGCCACGCCCGTCATCAGCGACATCGGCACCAAGGACCAGATCGACGAGTTCCTCCGGCCGGCGCTGGCGGGGGACAAGATCGTCTCGCTCGGCGTCTCCGAGCCCGCCGCAGGCAGCGACGTGGCCGGCATCCGCACCACGGCGCGGCGCGACGGCGACGACTACGTCATCAACGGGTCGAAGACCTTCATCACCAACGGCACCCGCGCCGACTTCGTCACCATGCTGGTGAAGACCGCGCCCGACCGCGGCGCCCACGGCTGCTCGTTCTTCCTGGTGCCCACCGACCTGAAGGGCTTCAGCGTCTCCAAGAAGCTCAAGAAGATCGGCAACAAGTCGAGCGACACCGCCGAGCTCTTCCTCGACGAGGTCCGCGTCCCCAAGCGCTTGCTCCTCGGCGAGGAGAACATGGGGTTCATGTACCTGATGCAGAACTTCCAGACCGAGCGGCTGATCGCGGCCGTCGGCGGCGTGGCCGGGAGCTTCCTCACGGTGGAGCACACCATCCAGTACGGCCGCGAGCGGACCGCCTTCGGCAAGCCGATCATCAAGCGCGAGGTCTGGCAGCACAAGTTCGTCGACCTCCTCACCAAGCTCGAGGCGGCCAAGGCCCTCACCTACAAGTGCGTCGACCAGTACAACGACGAGCGCTACGTGAAGAAGCAGCCGCTCTCGATGGAGACGGTCAAGCTCATCTCCATGGCGAAGATCCTCGTCGGCGATCTGGTCAGCGAGGTCGCCGACACCTGCCTCCAGTTCCACGGCGGCTGGGGCTACATCGAAGACTTCGCCATCGCCCGCACCTGGCGCGACTCCCGGCTGCTCCGCATCGGCGGCGGCACCACCGAGACGATGCGCTACTACCTGGCCAAGCTGCTGGGGTTCTAGCGTCCCTCTGCCCGCGCTCGCCCTTGCCAGGCGGGCGGGGGCTACTTCTACAGCGACCCGGTCGATTTCGCGCGACAAGCTCCACGGGTCGCTGTAGAAGAGGCGCTCTTAAACGTTTGGGGCTGTAGCTCAGTTGGGAGAGCGTCTGACTGGCAGTCAGAAGGTCGTGGGTTCGATTCCCTTCAGCTCCACTAGTCATCCTGGGAAACGCCCGAGAGCGTTTCCCGACGAGGTTCCCCCCGCGCCGGCGCCACCGGCGCCGCGTGAGCCAGGTCGCGCTACCATGGCGACCACAGGGTCGCGTCTGGCTCCTCGGCAGCGAGCGTGAGGAGCTTGCGTCGATGGGCGCATGACGCGCGGCTCGCCTCGCCGCTGGGCGGCTGCCCCCGTCAGCCCGTGCTGGCGAGGCCCGCGTCGGCACGACGTCAACGTCGCGGGCCGACCGGCACCGTGGCGGCTGCCGGGACGATCACCGGCGCCGGGGTCCCGAGCAGCCCGCACGGGTCGTACTTCGGCGTGCCCGGATCGGGCCGCCCGTCGCCGTCGAGATCGGGCTGCATGACCCCGCACCCCGGGCGCAAGACGACGGGCCAGGTCCAGTGCTGGTCGACCTTGCCGTCGCCGTCCGAATCGTGAGCTCGCTGGACGACCTTGCCGTCCTTGATCACGTCCCACGTGTCGATCTTCCCGTCGAGGTTGGAGTCGGTCCCCCGGCACACCTCGGCGCCCGACGGCGTCAAGACCCGCAGCAGGTCGACCTTGCCGTCGCCGTTGGTGTCGAGGCGCTCGACCTTGTTGCCCACGTGAGAGCACGGCTCGAAGGCCTCCGCCTGCGGGGCCGGGAGCCCCAGGTCGGTGCCGGTGGGACGGTCGCCCTGGTCGATGAAGCTGAACGTCATCGTCCCGCACGCCGCGGCGCTCGCAAGGACGAGCCCGACGGCGACTCGAGCAGCAATTCTCATGGCACCAGCGTCGTCCTCGGCGATGGAGGTGTCAACGCAGCGCGTATCTCCGCGCGCCTCGGCGTGACGCGATCTCGCCCCGGCTCGTGCCCGAGCGCACCGCCTCGCGGTGTCGATCACGCTGGCATCTGCGGGGCACGAGGCGGACATTGAGGACATGGACACGCAGGATGACCCGACTGCGCCCGTGCCTGATCCCTCCACGTCGGTCGGCGAGGACACCCTCCGCCCGATGGCCTCGCTGCCCTCGCGCTCGCCCCCGCCGATAGATCCGCCGCCGCAGCGGGTATCGCTGCCGTCGCTCGCCGAGATGCGGCGATCGCTCCTCTCGCTGCCGGTGTTCCAGCCCCGCTGGCAGCCGTGGTCGCCGGCGCGCGTGGTGGCGACGACGCTGAGCTTCGCGGCGATCGTCGCCTTGCTGGTGATGATGACGCTCCGGGTCACCCGGCACTGGGTCGCCTCCTCGCGGCCCGCCGTCGCGGCAGTCCCCACCGAGACCGCCGCGCCCGTGGCGGCCTCGCTCCCCGCACGGCCGCGCGCCGACGCCGCCCTCGCGCGCGAGAACCGCAGCCCGGTGGCCGGCGGCCTGCTCACGTTGCCGCCGGCATTCCACTCGGAGGACGGCGCCTACGACCTGGTCATCCATTTCCACGGCAACACCGATCTGGTCGAGGAGAGCTTCGCGCTCGCAGGCGTCGACGCGGTGGTCGTGATCATGAACCTGGGCACCGGCTCCGGTCCCTACGAGACGCGCTTCGGCAACCCCCTCAGCCTGCCCGAGGTGCTCGACCGCGTGCAGACGACCATGGAGAAGCGCGGCCTCGCGCACGCCTCCCTGCGGCGGCTCGCGCTCAGCGCCTGGAGCGCCGGCTACGGCGCCGTGCTCAAGGTGCTGGAGCAGCCGGCGCTGGCCGCCAGGGTCGACGCGGTGCTCCTCCTCGACGGGATCCACGTGGGCTATCAGCCGGGGACCCACGACCTCATCCTCGAGCGCCTCGCGCCCTTCGAGCGGTTCGCCCGCGAAGCGGTGGAGGGGCGGCGGCTCTTCTCAATCACCCACACCCAGATCATCCCCGTGGGCACCTACGCCGGGACGCGCGAGACCACCGACGCGCTGCTCCGCGCCGTCGGCGTCGACCGCTCCCCCCACCACGAACCGACGGAAATGCCCGCGCTGCACTCGATCGACGGGGTGATGGCGAAGAAGCTCCGCATCGGGCTGGAGGCCGAGACCCTCGCGGAGCGCGGAGGGCTCACCGTCCGCGGCTACGCCGGCGATCGCCCCGAGCATCACATGGCCCACCTCACCCACATGGCCGTCACGGTGCTGCCGGATCTGGTGCGCTGGTGGACGCGGTGACGTCCTTGCAGCACCGGAAGCCCAGGTGATAGTTGCGGTGGCTGTCCTCGGCCATCAGGGCCGACGGGTGCCAGTCTTTGGCGCGCCACCGACAGTCGTCCTCGTGTGCCTCCTGGCGGGCGAAGACGAACCAGCTCCCCTTCATCTCCGTGGCCCCGGTCCCTCCCCTGCCCGCGAGCTCGGCGGGCGCGAGCGGTAGGTTCATGTGCTCCGCGGCGTTGCCGTGCTGGTCGTACACCCCGAGCGGGCTGACGCACCCGGGGAACGCGCCGGCCGGCCAGGTGTGGGAGCCACACGTCTCGTAGCCTCCGCCCGCGCAGGTGGCGCTCTTGACCGCGCCGGTCGCGCACCGCGAATGATCCTTCTTGGGGCCGTAGGCCCAGACGATCTCGCGGTGCTTGTTGTGCAGCCAGGTGGCATAGGGGCGAGGCTTGCCGAACTCGTACTCGACCTCGGGCGGGTGGAGCGCGCCGGCGCAGGCGCCCTCCCACTCGTGGGCATCGCAGATCCGCTTGCCGGCCGCGGCGCAGAGGAGCGCGGCCTCCCGCGCGGTCGGGAAAACGACCGGGTACACGCAGGCGATGTCGGGGAACTCGAACTGATCGATGCACACCGGCGCGTCGGCCGCGGTCTGTCCCGCGCCCGGGTCGTAGACCGGCACCATGTTGAGCCGGTCGCACGGCGGGCGTAGCGCCTCCCGCGGGGCCTTGCCCGCCGCGGCGCGGACCGCCCGGCACCCGGCGGGGCTCATGGCGTGATGGCTGATCGCCGGGTTGCCCTGCCCGATGAAGCGCGACGCCTCGACGATGGCGCGCATCGCGGCGACCTGCTCCGGCGAGAAGTCGAGCTGGGTCGCGAGCGTCCGGAAGAGAGCGGCCCGCTGCTCGCCGAGGGTCCGCGGGGGAGGCTCGTCGACCGGCTCGGGAGGGGCGCTCACCACCGGCGCGGGAGGCGGCGCGGGAGGCGGCGCGGGAGGCGGCGCGGGAGGCGGCGCCGGCCGGGCGGTGGGCTCGGGAGGGGCGAGCACCGGCGGCGCCACGGGACCGCGCACCGGGGCCCTGCAGAGGATGACGCCGACCCCCCCCACGACCAGCGCGCAGAGCACCAGCGCGAAGCCGCGGGCGAGGAGGGTGGGGTGGGGGCGCATCAAAACCTCACCCTATCGCACTGCGTCGAGCCCGAGGTGCGACGAAGTGGTAGACACCGCACCGGAGCGCGGTGCACGCCTCACGGCGAGTCGGTCCGGCCCCAGGGGCCCGCGCCCCGGCGGAGCAACCAACAGAACATGCGAATTCCTGACAGCCTCGTGTCTCTCGCCGACCAGGGGATCCTCCAAGAGGTCGTGCGGCCGCTGATGAGCGGCAAGGAGGCCGAGGTCTTCCTGGTCGTCTCCGGCGGCGAGCTCCGGGTGGCCAAGGTCTACAAGGAAGCCCAGAACCGGAGCTTCAAGAACCGGGCGGAGTACACCGAGGGCCGCAAGGTGCGCAACAGCCGCGACCAGCGCGCCATCGAGAAGCGCTCCCGCCACGGTCGCGCCAAGGACGAGGCCGCCTGGCGCTCCACCGAGGTCGACATGATCTACCGCCTCCGCGAGGCCGGCGTCCGCGTCCCCACGCCCCACCACTTCGTCGACGGCGTGCTGATCATGGAGCTCGTCAAGGACGCCGACGGCAACCCGGCGCCGCGCCTCGGCGAGGTGAGCCTCGATCTCGACGAGGCAACCGCGATCTTCGAGCAGCTCCTCACCGAGGTGGTGCGGATGCTCTGCGCCGGCGTGGTCCACGGCGATCTCTCCGACTTCAACGTGCTGATGGGCGCCGACGGGCCGGTGGTCATCGATTTTCCCCAGTCCGTCGACGCCTCGAGCAACCAGAACGCGCGCACGCTGCTGGTGCGCGACGTCGGCAACCTCCAGCGCTTCCTCTCGCGGTACCCGGGCGCCCGGCCCGCGCGCCCTCACGCCGAGGAGATGTGGGAGCTCTACGCCTCCAGCCTGCTCACCCCGGAGACCAAGCTCCGCGGGGAGTACCAGGCCTCGAAGAAGCGCGCCGACACGGCCGCGGTGCTCGAGCTCATCGGCGACGCCGATCACGACGAGCGCCGCCGCCGTCAGGTGATGGGGCTGAACATGCGCGGCGTCGCCGCGGCGCCCCCGGTGGTGGAGGCGGCGAAGGCGGCGAGCGCGGCCCCCCCTCCGCGAGGCCGGCCGCGCGGGAGGCCGGCGGGGGCGTAGGTCGGCCGGGGGCGGCGACCGAGGTTGGGTCGCGAGGATGCGGGGGGGCGCCGAGGCAACCGAGGTTTCTCCGCGACCATGAGGCGCGGTGCCGAGGCAACCGAGTTGGGCGCGTGACCATGAGGCGCCGCGCCGGGGCAACCGAGTTTCGTTCGCGACCATGAGGCGCCGCGCCGAGGCAACCGAGTTTTCTCCGCGACCATGAAGCGCCGCGCCGAGGCAACCGAGGTTCCTTCGCGACCATGAGGCGCGGCCCCGAGGCAATCGAGGTTTCTCCGCGACCATGAGGCGCCGCGCCGAGGCAACCGAGTTTTCTTCGCGACCATGAGGCGCCGCGCCGAGGCAATCGAGGTTTCTCCGCGACCACGCACCGCGGCGCCGAGGCAACCGAGGTCTCTCCGCGACCACGCGCCGCGCTGCCGGGGCAACCGAGCTTTCTCCGCGACCACGCACCGCGGCGCCGGGGCAACCGAGTTGAGGTCGCGACCACGCACCGCGGCGCCGGGGCGACCGAGTTGAGGTCGCGACCCTGCGCCGCGACGCCGAGGCGGTCGGCTCGGCAGCGCGCGGCCCGACGGTTCTCGGGAACGACTGGTCTCGGGGAAGAGGCGGCTACCGGGGTCGGGAGGCGACCCGCCGCCGCGACGGGGACGCCGACGTTCTCGCCGCACCCCTCCCCCGGGCGTCGGCCCGGAGGAGGAGGCTGGCGCTCAGGTCACTGCGGGCAGGTGTTGCCGGTCACGCAGATGGCCTCGGTGGTGCCGGGGTAGCTGCAGCACGTCGTGCCGGTGCCGCACGCGGCGCACGGGCAGGTGGTGCAGGAGGACGAGGCGAAGAAGCCCTCGCAGGTGCCCTGCGCGCACACCTGGTCCGCGGCGCACGCCACGCCGCAGATGCCGGGCTGGGCCGAGCAGTGCAGCGGGCTCGCGGCGAGCTCCTGCGCGGAGTAGCAGCCGTTGTCGCAGTTGGTGCGCCCCGCCCCGCAGCCCACGCCCGTCACGGTGCACACGCCGTCGGTGCAACGCCGGCCGTTCGGGCAGACGTTGCCGCAGGTGCCGCAGTTGTTCACGTCGTGGAGGAGGTCGTCGCACGCAGCGCCGCACTGGGTCAGACCCGGCCGGCAGGCGCACTTCGACGCCAGGCACGCCTGGGTCGCGGAGCAGGCGGTGCCGCAAGCTCCGCAGTCGTTCGGGTCCTCCACCAGGTCCGCGCAGACGGCGGCGGCACCGGCGCCGCACATGGTGCCGGCGCAGGAGCACGCGCCGGCGGTGCAGACGTCGCCCTGCGCGCACGCGTTGTTGCAGTTACCGCAGTGGGCGGGGTCGGTCGTCACGCTGGTGCAGACCAGCGCCACGCCGGCGCCGCAGTTGACGTCGCCCGCCGGGCAGGCACACACGCCGGAGGCGCAGGTGTCGCCCGCCGCGCACGCCCTCGCGCAGGTACCGCAGTGGGCGGGGTTGTTCGCGACGTCGACGCAGCCGATGAGCCCGCCGCAGTTGATGTCGCCCGCCGCGCAGGTGCAGGCGCCGGCCACGCAGGTGGCGCCGGTGCCGCAGACGTTGCCGCAGACGCCGCAGTCGTTGCTGTTGGTCTGCAGGTCGACGCAGCCGAGGGCCGCGCCGCAATAGGTGTCCCCGGCGTTCGCCGGGCACTCGCACGCGTAGACCGCCGGGGTGGCGCCGTTCGACGTGCAGGTGGAGTTGGGGCCGCAGACGACGCCGCAGGTCCCGCAGTGCGCGTTGCCGATGGCGGTGCATGCGCCCCCGCAGGCGATCTCGCCGGTCGGACACGCCTGGCACTGGCCGGAGACGCAGTTTTCACCCGTCGCGCACGCCTTGCCACACGTGCCGCAGTTGCTGGGATCGGTCGCCGTGGCGGTGCAGACGCCGGGGTTGGTGCCGCAGATGACCTCGTTGTTCGGGCACGCTCCGCAGACGCCGGCCGCGCAGGCGGCGCCGGTCGCGCACGGCTTGGCGCACCCACCGCAGTTGTTGGCGTCGGTCATCTCGTTGACGCAGGCGCCGAGGCCCGAGCCCACCGCGCCGACGGTGCAGTCGGTGTCCCCGTTCGGACACGTGCAGACGCCGGAGACGCACGCGGCGCCGCTGTCACAGATCTTGCCGCAGCCACCGCAGTTGTTGGTGTCCGTGGTGGTGTTGACGCAGCCGTTCGCCCCGCAGGACGTCAGGCCCGTGTTGCAAACGCACGCGGTGAGCGCCGGGCTGCCCATCGTCTGGCAGGTCGAGCCCGCGCCGCAGACGACGCCGCACGCCCCGCAGTTGAAGCCGTCATTGGTGAAGTTGACGCAGGTCGCCGGAGGCCCGGCGCACTTGTTGGGCAGGGCGGCCGGACAGCCGCACACGCCGGCGGTGCAGGTCGCGCCGATGGCGCAAGCGGTGCCGCAGACGCCGCAGTCGGTGGTGCTGGTCTGGAGGTTGTCGCAGCCGTCCGCGCAGGTCGACGTGCCCGTGGGGCAGCCGCAGACGCCGCCGGTACACGCCGCGCCGGCCGCGCACTTCGTCCCGCAGGCGTTGCAGTTGGCCGGGTCGGTCATGGTGTTGGTGCACACCGCGCCGCACAGGTTGGGGTTCCCCGCGGGACAGACGCAGGCGCCGGCGGTACAGGTCGCGCCGACGCCGCAGGTGCTGCCGCAGGTGTTGCAGTTGTTGGGGTCGTTCTGGGTGTTGGTGCACACGCCGTTGCAGTTGTCGGGCGTGGGCGCCGTACAGCTGCCCGCGTCGCCGCCGCTGCTGCTCGAGCTCGTGGTGGTGGTCGCACCGCCCGTGCCCGCGCCGCCCGTGCCCGCGCTCGAGGTGCTGGTGGTCGCGCCGCCCGTGCCCGCGCTCGAGGTGCTGGTGCTCACGCCGCCCGTGCCCGCGCTCGAGGTGCTGGTGCTCACGCCGCCCGTGCCCGCGCTCGAGGTGCTGGTGCTCACGCCGCCCGTGCCCGCGCTCGAGGTGCTGGCGCCGCCCGTCCCCGACTCGCCGCCCGTCCCCGTCCCCGTCTTGCCGCTGCTCCCGCAACCGACCGCTGCACTTTGCAGCGCGGCCACGGAGACAGCCACGCTAAGCCATGCTCGCACGTTCATTCGCCCACTCCTTTTCTTCGGGGTCGAGACCGACCCGCTGGTGCCGGGCCAGAGGGCGCCGAGCTCACCATTGCCCACGACGATATCCGGTTTCACGGGGCCGGCGCAGCCGGTGAGGCTGTTTGTGGCCTCGCGGTGCTCTGCCCGTCATCGGCAGTGGGGCTATCCGGCCCGAGGTACTGGTCAGTCTGGTGACCAGCAGTTGCGGTCAGCGCGCTTACCACGACAGGATTGGCCCGCTCGCCGGCGCCATCGGCTGGCCCGCGGACGGTGCGAGTCTCGTCTCACGAGGTCTGTTCGGACCGCGCCGCCGCGCGTCGGTATCACCGGATGTCCCCGTGACCGGGGAACGCTCACCGGATCGGCGGGTTCCGCCCGATCTTCCGCTGCAGGCTCTTGCGGTGCATGCGCAGCCGCCGCGCCGCCTCCGAGACGTTGCCGCCGCAGTCGGCGAGGATGCGCTGCAGGTACTCGTACTCGACGCGCTCCAGCGAGGGCACGTCCTCGCTCTTGCCCGGCGGCAGGCCGCGCAGGGCGTGCTCGACGGTGGTGGCGTCGACCGGCTTGGTGAGATAGTCGACGGCGCCGGCGCGCATGGCCTCGACGGCGTTGGCGATGGTGCCGTAGCCGGTGAGCACCACGATGCGGGTGCCCTCGTCGATCTGACGGAGCGCGGCGCAGAGCTCGATGCCGCTCCCGCCCGGCATGCGCACGTCGACGAGGGCGTGCTCGAAGACCAGGCGCCGGGCGGCTTCCAGCGCCTCGTCCGGGCCGGGGGCGAGCGTGACGGAGAAGCCGCGGCGGGCGAGGGCGGCGCCCAGCGCGGCGCGGAAGGCGTCGTCGTCGTCGACGAGCAGCAGCGTCGGCTGGTCGAGCGCCTCCGTCGGCCGGGGCTCGGCGTCCGTCACGCCGCGGGGTCCTCGGCGAAGCGCAAGGTGACGCGCGTCCCCTGGGGCGCGGCGGGCGCGACCTCCAGACCGCCGCCGACGTCGGCGAGGAGCATGCGCACCAGGTAGAGACCGAGCCCCATCCCCTCCCCCGGCTGCTTGGTGGTGAGGAAGGGCTCGCCGAGACGCTGGGCGAGGTGGGGCGCGACGCCGGCGCCGCCGTCCTCGACGCGGACGACGACGGCGCGCCGCTCGTAGGCGGTCACCACCGCGATGGGAGCGGCCGAGGTGCCGGTGGCGTGGAGCGCGTTGTCGAGGAGGGCGCCCAGGGCCGTCTCGATCTCGCCGGCCGAGAGCGGGACGGTGGCGGCCACGGGCAGCGCGGTGGTGAGCGCCACCACGGCGTCGGGGTGGGCGCGGCGCCAGGTCTCCACCGCGGCCGCGACGGCGGGGCTCACCGCGGTGCGGGCGCCGGGCCGGGGCGCGGCCACGCCCGCCTGCATGCGCGTGAGGATGTCGCGGCAGCGCGCCACCTGGGCGGTGATGGCGGCGGCGTGGGCGGCGGCTTCGGGGCCGGAGGCGCCGTCGATCTCGCCGGCGAGCACGGCGATGGTGCCGAGCGGCGTGGCCAGCTCGTGGGCGGTGCCGCCGGCGAGGGTGCCCAGCGCGGCGAAGCGGTCGACCTCCTCGGCCCGGCGCCGCAGCCGGGCGATCTCGTGCCCGCGCTCGTCGAGGGCGCTCCGCACCCGCGTGAGGAAGTAGGCGACCAGCCCGGAGGCGATGACGTAGGCCGCCCACATCGCATAGAGGTGCGTGGAGAAGGCGCCGTTGGCCGGGTGGCTGGGGCAGCAGGCGCCCGAGGGCAGGGCGAAGAGCGCGGCGAAGAGGCACGCGGCGAGCGCGGCGAGCGCGAAGGTGGTCCGCGCCGGCAGCAGCGAGGCCGCCAGCGCGACGTGGACGAAGAAGACGGCGCTCAGCGGGTTGGCCGCCCCGCCCGAGGCGGCGAGGAGCGCGCCGATCGCCACCAGATCGACGGCGACGCCGAGGGCCACCTCGCGCGGGGTGACCCGCGTGGCCCGACGCGCCAGGCGCGCGTGCATGGCCACGTTGAAGACCACCACGAACGCCATCACCGGGACGGCGATCGCGTAGCGCACGTGGAAGTCGAGGAAGCGCTCCCCCAGCGGCAGCGTCGCGCCGAGGAGCAGGAACACCGCCCAGCGCAGCCCCACCAGCCAGCGGAGGAGGATGGGGCTGGTGTCGCCGCCGTCGAGATCGCTCGCCGCCAGATCGGCCGAGGGCCCCGGGGTACCGCTGGGCTGGGGTGGGAATGCTGCGAACGCCATGGCCTCCCCGACTGTAGCCCGCCGAGCGCGGCGTGGCGCGTGCGTCCTGTTGACGCAGCTCGGCTCGGGGCGCCCTCAGGTGGGCGGCGTCACCGGCGCGCAGGTGGAGACCCCGGCGCCGATGATGGTGAAGCCGACGTCGGCCACGTAGGTGGGATCGACCGCGCTGGTCCCCGGGGCGTAGTGGATCACGCTGCTGTTGCCCGACGCGTTGCTGCCCGGGGCCGCGTAGAGGTAGAAATCGCCGCCCCAGAACGAGAAGGCCCAGTCGCTCGGCGGCGAGACCCCCTTGAGCTCGAAGTCGGAGAGGATGGCCCCGCTGGCCTTGTTGATCTGGGCGACGCGGACGTTGGGCGAGGTGGTGAAGTAGCCGAAGAGCCGGGCGTCGCCGGTGCCGGTGAGCTCCGCGCTCCCGCTGGTGAGGGCCGCGTCGCCGGAGAAGGCCCCGAGGGGCACCAGCGTCTTGGTGGCCATGTCGATCTTGGCGAGGCCCGCGCCGCCGATGCCGTCGACGTAGAGCGTCTCGCTGGTGCTGCCGACCGCGTCGGTCGAGAACCCCATCCCGACCTGCGTGTAGCTGGGAGGGAGGGTGACGGCGAGCTGGCACCCGCTCTTGGTCTTGAGGTCGAAGGCGTAGATGGCGCCGCCGTTGGCGCTGCTGTCGTCGATGTAGTTGAGCCAGGCGACCAGGTTGCGATCGATCGCCATCGAGTTGGGCTGCCCACCGCCGGTCTGGCAGTCCGGCGTGGCCACCGGGGTGAACGTCTTGCTCGGCGGATCGAAGCTGTAGATCTCGTTGTCGAGGGAGAACACGTACACCAGCGTGGCCGCCGTGCTGCACCCGGGGGTGCCGCTCCCGGTGCTACCACCGCTGCCGGTGAACCCGCCGCCCAGCCCGAGCCCACCGCCCTGGCCGCTGGTGCCGGTGCTGGAGCCGCCCTTGCCTGTGGCCGCGCTGCTCGAGCCGGTCGCGCCGCCGGCGCCCGCGTTGCCCGAGCCTGTCGATCCGGTGAACTGGAGGTTGGGAGTCGCGCTGCACCCGAGGATCGTGGCGAGGATGACGGACGGAAGCGCGAGAGCTCGCATGGGGACCTCCAGAGCCCAGGTGTGGGCAGGCTGGACTTTAACCCCGCACGCCGCTCCCCGTCCCCGTCAATCCACGCCCGCGGGACCTCGAGTGGGCCTCAGCTCGGCCTCAGGTGGGCCTCAGGTGGGCCTCAGGTGGGCCTCAGGTGGGCCTCAGGTGGGCCTCAGGTGGGAGGGATGATCGGGGCGCAGGTGGAGACGCCGGCACCGACGATCACCATCGGCGAGGTCAGGTTGTACGACGTGTCGACGGCCTTGGTGGTCGGGTCGAAGCGGGTCACGGTCGAGTTGCTGGTGCCGTCCTCCGACGTGTACAGGTAGAAGGCGCCGCCCCAGAACGAGAACGCCCAGGCCATGGGGCTGGGGACTCCGGAGACGGGCAGATCGTCGATGACCGCGGCCGAGGCCGTGTCGAGCTCCGCCACCCGCACCGGGGAGGTGGTGAAGAAGCCGTAGAGCTTGGCATCGCCGGTCCCGGTCAGCTCCGCGCTCTGGCCCGTCAGGACCGCATCGCCGCTGAACTGCGCAATGGGCACGAGGGCGTTCGCCGAGGAGATCTTGCCGAGCCCGGGGCTCTTGCCCGACGTCCCCGTCCCCGTGCCAGTCACGTAGAGAGTCTCGGCCGTGCCGCCGGCGGTGTCCGCCGCGTAGCCCATGCCGAGGCGGTACCACTTGGCGCTGGGCAGGGTGACGGCGGGCGTGGGCTCGCAGGTGTGGGCGTTGATGTCGACCTTGAAGACCAGGCCCGCCGCGTCGGTGCCGAGGATGGGATCGCTGCCGACGTAGTTGACCCAGGCCACCACGTTGCGATCGACCGCCATCGAGTTCGGCGCCCACAGGTTGCCGTCGCTGGGAGTGGGGCAGTCGAGGGTGAACAGGTTGGTGAAGGCCTTGGTCGGCGGATCGAAGCTCCAGAGGGAGTTGTCCGTCGCCAGCACGTACACCAGCGTCGCCGCCGTGCTGCAGTCCGAGTTGCCACCCCCGGTGCCGCCCAGGTTCCCGCCCAGCCCGGTGAGGCCGCCGCCGTTGCCGTTCCCGGCCCCGCTCCCGCCCTGTCCGTTGGTCCCCGAGCCGCCGCCCGCGCCGCTGCTCGTGGTGCCGGAGAAGGTCTTGGTGGTGCCGGCGGCGCTGCAGCCGACCACGGCGAGAAGGACGATCGAAGCAAAGCCGACAGCGCGCATGAAGACCTCCTGGAACGGACAGCTCGGGAGGTGCAGTGTACCAGCAGAGCGCCGCTCCCGCCCCGGAGTGTTGCGGGCGTTTCCCGGGAGGCTGCGTCAGCGCGGGGACGGAGGCGCCGGAGCGGGAGAAGGAGGAGGAGCGGGGGCCGGCCCACCGGGCGGCGCGAGGGGAATCGCGGTCGAGGGCAGCGGTGCCGCGCCATAGCCGGGGGCGCCGTAGCCGGGGGCGCCATAGCCGGGGGCGCCGTAGCCGGGATAACCGGGGTACGCAGGCTGGACCGGCCAGGGCGCGTACGCGGTGGGCAGGCCGTCGTTGTAGATGTTGATGGCGTTCCAGAGGTGAGGCTGGGCGCTGCCGCCGATCGCGCTGCCGACGATGGAGACCACCAGCCCGCCGATGGCGGCGGTGAGCGAGGCGGCCCGGACCGAGGTGGAGGGGTTGGCGGCCAGCTCGTTCTCGACGAGGAAGCCGGAGCCGACGCCGGCGCTCACCGCGCCGAGCGTGGAGAGCACGAAGCCGGTCACGGTCTTGGTGTGGAACGAGCGCGCCTCGGCCTCGGCCTCGGGGTTGCCCGCGACGACGTCCTCGAGGCCGCCGCTGAACATGCTCAGCGAGTGGGTGCGGCCGTTCTTGACCACCACCACCGAGCCGCCCTCGGCGAGCACCTGCACGCGCGGGCTGGGGCGCGGCACGTAGGTGGTGGCGCAGCCGGCGAGCGCGGGGAACGCCAGGAGCGCCGCGGCGTGGCCGGCGCGAAGCGATCGTTTCATGGGGCGCATGCTAGCCCAAGACCGCGCCATCGTCCGGGCTCGCGGCGTTGACGGATCCGGCCCGGTCCGCCACGCTCCGCCCCGGAGGCACCGCGATGCACAGAGACCAGGGCCGGCGGGTGACCGAGGCGTTCGCCGCATTCCTCGGCACCTCGCTCGACGAGGTGCTCGACCGCCACCGGCGCGAGGACCCGCGCGAGGCGGCGGTCGCTCTCTTCCACGCCGTCACCGCCTCGGTGCCGGCGTACCCCTGGTTCCTCGCCGAGCACGGCGTCGACCCGGCGTCGGTGCGCACCTTCGCCGACCTCGCCCGGGTGCCCCCGGTCACCAAGGCGAACTACCTCCTCCGGCACCCGCTCGCCCAGCTCTGCCGCGGCGGGCGGCTCGACGCGTGCGACATGATCGCCGTCTCCTCGGGCTCCACCGGCAAGCCCACCTTCTGGCCGCGCTTCGTCACCGACGAGCTCGGCATCGCCACCCGCTTCGAGCAGGTCTTCCGGGACAGCTTCGCCGCGCACGAGCGGCGCACGCTGGCGGTGGTCTGCTTCGCCCTGGGGACCTGGGTGGGCGGCATGTTCACCACGGCGTGCTGCCGCCACCTCGCCGTCAAGGGCTACCCCGTCACGGTGATCACGCCGGGCAACAACAAGGACGAGATCTTCCGCGTCGTGACCGAGCTGGGGCCCGCGTACGACCAGGTGGTGCTCCTCGGCTATCCGCCCTTCCTCAAGGACGTCGTCGACAGCGGCCTCGCGCGCGGCGTCGACTGGCCCAGCCTCTCGGTGCGCCTGGTCACCGCGGGGGAGGTCTTCAGCGAGGAGTGGCGCACGCTGATGGCCGAGCGCATCGGATCGAGCGCGCCGGTCTACGACTTCGCCTCGCTCTACGGCACCGCGGACGCCGGCGTGCTCGGCAACGAGACCCCGCTCTCCATCGCGGTGCGCCGCTTCCTCGCCGGCCGCCCCGACGCGGCCCGCGCGGTGTTCGGTCAGGATCGCCTCCCCACGCTGGTGCAGTACGACCCCATGAACCGCTTCTTCGAGGCCGTGGACGGCGCGCTGCTCTTCACCGGCGACAACGGCATCCCGCTGGTGCGCTACGGGATCCTCGACACGGGCGGCGTGGTCCCCTACGAGGCGATGCTGGCGCAGCTGGCGGGCTTCGGCTTCGATCCGCTGCCGCTCCTCGAGCGCGGCGGGGCGCGGCCGCTGCCCTTCGTCTACGTCTTCGGCCGCTCGGATTTCACGGTGTCGTTCCACGGCGCCAACATCTTCCCCGAGAACGTGACGGTGGGCCTCGAGCAGGCGGCCATCCGCGGGTGGGTGACCGGCAAGTTCGTCCTCGAAGTGGAGCACGGCGAAGACCAGGAGGAGGCGCTCGCGGTCGTGGTGGAGCTCTCCCCGGGCGAGGCCGCCACCGAGGCGCGGCGGGACGCGGCGGCGAGCTCGATCGAGGAGCACCTGTGCCGGCTCAACAGCGAGTTCAAGAGCTACGTGCCTGCCGGGCGGCGCACGCCGCAGGTGACCCTCGCGCCCGCCGGCGACCCGAGCTGGTTCCCGGTCGGGGTCAAGCACCGGTACACCCGACGAACGTGACGCGCGGGACGCACGACGCGCGTCGAGCGTGAACGCAAGGCGCTGCCAGGGAGCTCCGGATAAGGGACTTCCAGGCTTGCGAACGGGCGCCCATGGCCAACGATCCGCGCGCATGCCGGCGCCTTCGATCCCTCCTTTCGCGCCGTCCTCGGGGCGGCTCCGCTTCCTCGGGCCGCTCCCGGATCTCGTGGCCGTCGGCCTCCACCGGCCCGCGCTCGAGGCGCTGATGGCCGGGGACACTTCGATCCCGGCGCCGCCCGTCGATCGGGCCTATCTCCTGAAGATCCTCGACGAGGAGATCGGGCGCCCGTTCGGCCAGCCGCTCCGGCCGGTCGTGGAGCTGGTGCTCAACGGGGCCGACGCCGTCCAGCGCGGGCTGACGCTGGGCGCCGCCGTCGACGTGATCGCCGCGGACGGCTGGATCGAGGTCTCGGACGGCGGCGAGGGCATGGACCTCGGCGCCATCCTCTCCCGCCTTCTCCTGCCGTTCGCCACGGACCGGGTCCCCGGGGTGCACCTCGGACGCTTCGGCGTCGGCTTCTTCTCCGTGCTCGGGTTCGGTGCCGCCGATCCCAAGAGCTTCGCCCTCGACGTGGAGACCGGCGACGGGCGCTGCGGCTTCCTCTTGCGGGCCGCCGCCCGGGGGCGCGGCGCCGGCTCGTTCACGGTCTCGCTGCACGAGACCGCGCCCCGCGTCGGCACCCGGGTGCGGGTGAGCTCGGCGCTCCTCGAGGGCGCCGCGGTGCGCGCCTACCTGGAGGATGCCCTCCACTTCTTCCCGCCGGAGCGGGCGGTCGTGCGCGTCGCGGGCGTCCCGCTCAACGACGGCAGCCTGGTGGCGGGCGGCCACTTCTTCGAGGATGAGGCCGGCCCTGGACTGCGCGGGCGCTTCCACCTGGGGGGGCGCGCGCTCTCGCCGGGGATCACCGCGGCGACCTACCACGCCGGCGTCAAGGTGCGCGCCTGCTACGCCATCGCCGAGCTGGCGCTCGTCGACTTCCCCGGGGTGGTGGAGCTGACCGAGGGGCGCGACGCGCTCAAGCCCGGCCCCGCCTTCACCGCGGTCGCCGCCGCCTTCCACCGGCGCCTGGCGCGCCTCGGCGAGGATCCCACGCTCGACCCCGCCGCGCGCCTCCGGGTGGCCGAGATCGCGGCCCAGATCAGCGCGCTGATGCTGGAGTCGGCCGCCTTCCGCGAGGCCGCGCCGGAGCTCTGCCGCGCCCTCCTCGCGCCCGGCCGCTACCTGGTGAGCGCCGATCGCGTCGAGGCGGTGGTCGGCTTCCTGGGCCCCCGCGCCGCCGAGCGCATCTTCGCGCCCGAGAGCTTCTGGGCGGTGCGGGAGTGGCAGGGCCTGCTCCCCGGCGAGCGCGAGCTGCTCGAGGACGAGCTGGTCTTCGACCCACCCGAGGCGCTCTCCACCCTGGCGCGGCGGCGCCCCGATCTCGCCGGGCTGCACGGGCTGGCGAACCGGGCCCGCAGCGCCGACGCGGTCACCGTGATGCTGGGGCGCAGCCGCCGCGGCGTGGTGGGCGCGCTCCCCTGCCTGGGGGCGCGCGGCGCGGTGCTGATCCGCGCCGACGCGGCGGCGGTGCGCGATCCGCGCGGCTGGATGGATCGCTACGCGCTCGAGACCTCCTTCGACCGGGCCCAGGGCTCGCGCGAGGCCGAGGTGGAGCGACACCTGATCGTGGAGAGCCCGATCGCGCGTGCGGCGGGCGTCGGAGGGGGCGGATGACGGCTTCGATCTCGGGACGGCTTTCGGATCTGGTGCTGGTGCGGCTGCACCGCCGCGCCGCCGACTACGCGGGCGCCGACGGCGCGGCCCGGGCAGCGGTGGTCGCTTCGTGCCGGCGCGACGCGACCGTGGGCGATCTGCCCGAGCGCATCCTCCAGCGCACCATCTACGCGCAGGCGGCCTCGCGCCTCTCGCCGCTGCGCGAGCTGGTGCAGAACGCGCTCGACGCCTCGCCCCGCGGGGGCCGCGTCGACGTGCGCTCGGGCGCGCCCACGCCGGACGGCGACCGCGAGGTGACCTTCGTCGATCGCGGCCGAGGGATGAGCCGGGCCGAGCTGCTCGAGGATCTCCTCGTCCCCTTCCGCAGCGGCAAGGAGGGCGATCCCGACGCCATCGGCGAGCACGGCATCGGCTTCCTCTCCGCGCTGGAGATCGCGCCGTCCATCGAGGTCGTCTCCGGCACCTCCGCGGCGGCGCTGCGCCTGGTCGTGGAGCCGGTCGGCGCCGGCCCGCCCTACGCCGACTTCACCTTCACGCTGACCGAGATCGATCCGCGCCAGCGCCCGGCCGCGGGCACCTCGGTGCGCCTGCGGCTCGCGCGGCCGATCGCGCCCGCCGCGCTGGCGCAGGAGATCGCCGCCGTCGCCGGCCTCGTCGATCCGGCCCACGCCCGCATCTTCGTCAACGGCGAGCCGGTCAACACCGCCCGGTCGCGCCTGCGCCGGGTCGCCCGCGTCCACATCGGCGGCGGCCTCGGCGAGCTGGAGCTCCTGGTGGGCCGCTGCGACGGCG
>Ga0302283_1000981_pt1 | contig 24070 bp, 20 predicted proteins | sample III_Fen_E1_4_FD_198770 | JGI IMG/M metagenome (GOLD analysis project Ga0302283, IMG submission 198770) | Peat permafrost microbial communities from Stordalen Mire near Abisko, Sweden - III_Fen_E1_4 | ecosystem: Environmental > Terrestrial > Soil > Wetlands > Permafrost | place: Sweden: Abisko... | reverse complement strand
AACGGCCGCCCCCGGAACTTTGTGCCCGCGATTGCGAGAACTTTGCAAATTGGGGGGTATCCGGACCGGACACCAGGAACTTGCTTTTTCAGGGAGGAGCCCCCCAATGCTTGCAGCCTACCGCCAACACGTCTCCGAGCGGGCCGCCCTGGGCATCCCCCCATTGCCTTTGGATGCCGAGCAGACCGCCTTCCTCGCGGAACTGCTGAAGGATCCGCCTCCGGGCGAGGAAGCGTTCCTGATGGATCTCATCACCCACCGGGTTCCGCCGGGAGTGGACGACGCGGCCAAGGTCAAGGCCTCCTTCCTCGCGGCCCTCGCCCATGGGGACGCGAAGAGCCCGTTGATCTCTCCCGCCAAGGCCACGGAGCTTCTGGGGACCATGGTGGGCGGCTTCAACGTGGCAGCGCTCATCGAACTGCTGGATGTTCCGGCCCTGGCCCCGATCGCCGCGGAAGGTCTGAAGAAGACCCTCCTGATCTTCGACTACTTCCACGACGTCGCCGTGAAGGCGAAGGCCGGGAACGCCCACGCCAAAGCCGTGCTCCAGAGCTGGGCGGACGCCGAATGGTTCACCACGCGCCCGGAAGTGCCCAAATCCCTGAAGCTCACCGTCTTCAAGGTGGCCGGGGAAACCAACACCGACGATCTCTCCCCCGCTCCGGACGCCTGGAGCCGACCGGACATCCCGTTGCACGCGCTGGCCTTCCTGAAGAACGCGCGACCCGGCATCGTGCCGGAGGAGGACGGGAAGCGCGGTCCCATCCAGTGGATCCGCGATCTCGCCGCCCGGGGGCACATGGTCGCCTACGTGGGAGACGTCGTTGGCACGGGGAGCTCGCGCAAGTCCGCCACGAACTCGGTCCTTTGGTGGACCGGCGAGGACATCCCGTTCGTTCCCAACAAGAAGTTCGGGGGAGTGACCCTGGGCGGGAAGATCGCACCCATCTTCTTCAACACCCAGGAGGATGCCGGCGCCCTGGCCATCGAGATCGACGTCTCGGCGCTGGAGATGGGCGACGAGATCGAGCTCTACGTGGACCACGCGACCGGTGCCGTGAAGGTCCACAAGAACGGCGCCATGGTGGCCCAGTCGGCGCTCAAGACCCTTGTGCTCCTGGACGAAATCCGTGCCGGTGGGCGCATCAACCTGATCATCGGCCGCGGCCTCACCGCCAAGGCCCGCGAATTCCTGGGCCTGCCCCAGAGCACCCTGTTCCGGCTGCCGGTGGTGCCCTCCAAAACCGTCAAGGGTTTCACGCTGGCCCAGAAGATCCTGGGTCGCGCCGTGGGCCTACCCGAGGGACAGGGTGTTCTTCCCGGCACCTATTGCGAGCCGCGCATGACCTCGGTGGGGTCCCAGGACACCACCGGTCCCATGACCCGCGACGAGCTCAAGGATCTGGCCTGTCTGGGGTTCAGTGCCGATCTCGTGATGCAGTCCTTCTGCCACACGGCCGCCTACCCCAAGCCCGTGGACGTGAAGACCCACCGCGAACTGCCGGCCTTCATCTCCAGCCGCGGCGGCGTGTCGCTGCGGCCCGGCGACGGCATCATCCACTCGTGGTTGAACCGCATGCTGCTCCCGGACACGGTGGGCACCGGCGGCGACAGCCACACCCGCTTTCCCATCGGGATCAGCTTCCCCGCGGGATCGGGTCTCGTGGCCTTCGCCGCGGCCACGGGCGTCATGCCCCTGGACATGCCGGAATCGGTCCTGGTCCGCTTCAAGGGCTCCTGGGAAAATGCCCAGAAGCTGGGCGTCACGCTGCGCGACCTGGTCCACTCCATACCGCTTTACGCCATCAAGGCGGGTCTGTTGACCGTGGCCAAGGCGGGCAAGAAGAACGTGTTCTCCGGCAAGATCCTGGAGATCGAAGGACTGCCCGACCTCAAGGTGGAGCAGGCCTTCGAACTGACCGACGCCTCCGCCGAGCGTTCCGCCGCCGGATGCACCGTGCGGCTGAACAAGGCCCCGATCATCGAGTACATGAACTCGAACATCGCCCTCCTGCGGTACCTGATCGCGGAAGGGTACCAGGACGCGCGCACGCTTCGCCGGCGCATCGAGAAGATGCAGGCGTGGCTGGAAAATCCGGTCCTGCTGGAGCCGGACCCCGGGGCGGAGTACGCCACCACCATCGAGATCGACCTGGACCAGATCACCGAACCCATCCTTTGCTGCCCCAACGATCCCGACGACGCCAAGTTCCTCTCCGAGGTGGCAGGAGCGAAGATCGACGAGGTGTTCATCGGGTCCTGCATGACCAACATCGGGCATTTCCGGGCCGCTTCCAGGCTGCTGGAAGGGAAGCGCGACATCGCCACGCGCCTTTGGGTGGCGCCCCCCACCAAGATGGACGCCGAGGAGCTCTCCAAGGAAGGCCACTACGCGGTCCTGGGCGGTGCCGGAGCGCGCATGGAGATGCCCGGCTGCTCGCTGTGCATGGGAAACCAGGCGCAGGTGAAGGAGGGGGCGACGGTGGTCTCCACCAGCACCCGCAACTTCCCCAACCGGCTGGGCAAGGGCGCCAACGTCTACCTGGCGTCGGCCGAACTTTCTGCCATCGCCTCCAAGCTCGGACGGCTCCCGACCGTGGCGGAGTACCGGTCCGAGATGGGCGTTGTCGAATCGCAATCCGACAAGATCTACCGCTACCTGAACTTCGACAGGCTGCCGGAATACGCCGAACCGGCCACTGCCTGACGGATTCCGGCGCGAGCGGTCAGTAGGAGGGGCCGTCCTCCATGCTTTCCCGGGTGACGGGGCCGCCGAAGCGCACGTACACCCAGGTCTGGTAGCAGATCACCACAGGCAGGAACACCAGCACCACGCCCAGCATGATCTCCAGGGTCAGGGGGCTGGAGGCCGAGTTGAAGGCGGTCGCGGAGAAGGCCGGATCCAGGCTGGAACCGACGATGTTCGGGAACATGCCCGCCACCCCAAAGAGAGTTGCCATGGCGATGAAGACCCCCGACGCACCCCACGCCGCCCAGTTCCTTCCCGATTTCAGGAAGAGGGGAGAGGCCACCAGCCCCGCCACCGCCAAGGCCGGAAGCGCCAGGAGGACCGGCCTTTCCAGCAGATTCCGCCACAGCCGGGTGCAGGACCACGTCATGGCCAGGAAGGCCACCGCCGCGATCAAGGCCACGAACCAAAGCCGCATCGCCAGCCGCCGGGCCCGCACCTGCAGGTCTCCGCGCGCCTTCACGGATAGCCACAGGGCTCCGTGGTGGATGAAGGCCGCCACGAAGAAGATCCCGCCCGCGAGTCCGTAGGGATTCAGCAGGGTGAGCAGGTTCCCGTGCAGGACGCCGTCCGCGTCCACGGGGATTCCCTCGAACAGGTTGGCGAAGGCCACCCCCAGCAGCAGGGCGGGAAGGAAGGACCCGAACACCAGGGCCATGTCCCATACCTTCCGCCAGACGTCGGAATCCACCTTGCCCCGGAACTCGAAGGCCACCCCGCGCAGGATCAGCGCGAAAAGGAGCAGCAGGAGCGGGGTGTAGAGGGCGGAGAACATGACCGCGTACGCGGTGGGAAAGGCCGCGAAGGTCACCCCTCCCGCGGTGATCAACCAGACCTCGTTGCCGTCCCAGAAGGGACCCATGGCGTTGACCAGGATGCGCTTTTCGGTCTCCTTCTTGGCGACGAAGTGGAACAGGGTGCCCAGTCCCAGATCGAAGCCGTCCAGCGTCAGGTAGACGGCCCAGGCGACACCCCAGATGGCGAACCAGATGGTCTCGAGCATGTCGTTCTCCTTCAGGCGGCGCGGTGGGGGGAGGTGGAGTTCTCGGGAAGGGGTCCCTTGCGGGCGTAGCTCCAGAGCAGATAGAAGTCGACCGCTCCCAGCAGGGCGTAGACCAGCACGAAGGCGCCCAGGGAGACCGCCACCTGCGACGGGTCCACGCGCGAGACGCCGTTTTCCGTCCGCATGACGCCGTACACGATCCACGGTTGGCGACCGATCTCGGCGATGGTCCAGCCGAGCTGGTTCACGAGGTAGGGGATGGGGACGACCCAGGGGAGGACGCGCAGGAGCCGGGGGGAGTCCTGGATGGAGTCGCGCTTGCAGAAGGCCCAAACGGAGATCCAGAAGAGCAGGATCCCCAATCCCACCATGGCCCGGAACGAGAGGAACACGGGAAGCACCGGCGGCCGGTCCTCCACGGGCACGTCCTTGAGTCCCGCCACCCGGTCGTGGGGGTCGTAGTGGACCAGGAACGACACCAGTCCGGGAATGCGCAGGGCCTGGACGGAGTTGCGCTCGTGTTCCGCGTCGGGCCAGGCGACCAGGTACATGGGCACGTCCTTGGAGGTTTCCCACTGCGCTTCCATGGCCGCGAGCTTGGTGGGCTGTGCCGTGGCCAGGATCTCCGCGTTGAGGTGACCCTGGAACATCTCGAAGATGCAGAAGACCAGCGTCCAGACGGCGCCCACCCGGAAGGTCTTGGCGAACACGCCCACGTGGCTCTTGCGGGCGATGTGCCAGGCGCTGATGCCCAGCACGAAGAATCCTCCCAGGATCCAGGCGCCGCCCACCGTGTGCACGAATTCCAGGATGGCGAACTTCTGGGTCACGATGGCCTGGAAGTCCGAAAGCTCGGCTCGTCCGTGGCGGAGCACGTAGCCCACGGGGTGTTGCATCCAGGCATTGGCCACCAGGATCCAGAAGGCCGAGAGGTTGGAGGCGAGGGCGACGATCCAGATGGCGACGCAGTGGAATGCTGGCGACAGTTTCTTCCAACCGAAGAACCAGACCGCGACGAAGGTGGATTCCAGGAAGAAGGCCACGGTGGCCTCCACCGCCAGGAGCGATCCGAAGATGTCCCCCACGAACTTCGCGTAGCCCGCCCAGTTGGTGCCGAATTGGAATTCCAGGGTGATGCCGGTCACCACCCCCACCGCGAAATTGATCAGGAAGAGCTTCCCGAAGAACTTGGTCGCCTGGCGCCACTCCTCGTCCTTCGTGCGGACCCAGGCCGTCTCGAAGATGGCCACCAGGAAGGACAGCCCCAGCGTCAACGGAACGAAGAGGAAGTGGAAGTAGGTGGTCACGGCGAATTGCAACCGGGACAGGAGGAGTGTATCCACTTTGGATTCCTTTCTGCGGCGAATGGAAACGGCGATTCCGATTCGGATCGAGATCGAATGCGCGCGACGCGCAAGTCCTTAAACTATCAACGGGCCTGATAATCTGCAGAAGGATTTTGCCATCCCGATCAAGAGATTGCAAGATCGATCAAGACTTGTATTCGCATCCGTTCCACCGCGCCCGGAGCCCGCCGCCGGCGATCCGGGTAACTTGATCGGATGCCTCCCGTCCGACAACCGGTCCTGTTCCTGAGCCACGGCTCCCCCATGAACGCCATCGCCGACAATTCCTGGACACACGAGCAGAAGGCGCTCGGGGCGGGATTGGAGAAGCCCCGGGCCGTCGTGGTGGTCTCCGCCCATTGGTGGACCCATGGCACCTTCGTCCAGGCTTCGGCGCACCCCGAGACCATCCACGATTTCGGGGGATTTCCCCGCGAGCTGTTCGAAGTCCGCTACCCGGCGCCCGGGAACCCGGAACTGGCGTCGGAGATCGGCGCCCTGCTGGGTGGGGACACCACGCCGGAGTGGGGGCTGGACCACGGGGCGTGGTCGGTGCTCGCGCGCCTGTTCCCGGACGCCGACGTCCCGGTGGTCCAGGTCTCCATGGACGCGGACCTGTCGCCGAAGGGGCACCTGGAGATGGGACGGAAATTGTCCAACCTCCGGGATCGCGGGATCCTGGTCCTCGCCTCGGGGACGATGACCCACAACCTGCGCGACGCCTCGCGCCGCGCCCAGACCGGAGATCTTTCGCTCCCCCAGTGGGCCGAACGCTTCGACGCTTCCGTGGCCAGGGCGGTGGAAACGAGGGACGAGCCGCTGTTGCTCGCCCTCCATGCCACACCCGACGGACGACTGGCCCATCCGACCCCGGACCACTGGTTCCCTCTCCTGTGGGCCTACGGAGCCTCCGATTCCTCCGATTCCATCGCCTGGCCGGTGTCGGGATTCGACATGGGTTCCATGTCGATGCGATCGATCCGGTGGGGTTAGTCCGTCCGGTCGCCCGGGCGGGTCCGGAAGCGATGCCGCCCCGCGGATGATCCGTTTGGATTGCAGGCCCGCGATGCCGACGGCCTTGCGACTACGTTGCAGGAAATGAAGACGAAGGTCCACCTCTGCGAACCGGGGAAGAGGGTCCGGCTCGACCGCCTGCCCACCGACCCCGAGAACGGTTCGGAAACGAAGACCGAGGCCATCGAGCGCACCGAGGCCCTCCGGCTCGTCCTCCGCGACCTCCAGGAACGACTGTACGCCGAGGGGCGTCGGGGCCTGATCGTGATCTTCCAGGCCATGGACACGGGGGGGAAGGACGGGGCCGTCCGCAGCCTCTTCGCCGGACTGGATCCGGCGGGCGTGGACGTCACGGGCTTCAAGGGTCCGAACAGCTCCGAGCTCGCCCACGACTACCTGTGGCGCGTCCACCAGCGCGTCCCCGCCAGGGGAAAGATCGGCGTGTGGAACCGGAGCCACTACGAGGACGTGCTCGCCGCCAGGGTCCGCCGACTGGTCCCCGAAGAGGTCTGGAAACGGCGGTTCGGGCACATCAACGACTTCGAACGGATGCTCTCCGACGAGAGGATGGTGGTGGTCAAGTACTTCCTCCACATCGGCCGGGAAGTCCAGAAGAAGAGGCTCGAGGAACGGCTCGCCGATCCCTCCAAGCATTGGAAGTTCGACCCCGCCGACCTGGAGGACAGGCTCCACTGGGACGACTACCAGAGGGCCTACGAGGAAGTCCTGGAGCGTTGCTCCACCGCGTGGGCCCCTTGGCGCGTGGTCCCGTCCGACCGCAAATGGGCCAGGAACCTCGCGCTGGCGGAAGACCTGGTGGAGGTGCTCCGGGGCCTGGATCCCAGTCCTCCGCCCTCCAGGTACGACCTGTCCAGGATCGTGATCGAGTAGTCCGCTACCCGAGGCCTCTGGGCATGTACCTTTCCCCGCCGGACATGCTTCGATCAATTTCCGTCATACTCCCGACCCTGATGGCCCTGGCGGGGTGCAATCCACCCGACCCCACGCCGCGCGACCTCCGGGTCCGGATCGATTCCATCTCGAGCCGCGTGGAGGAGATCCGCGGGCAGCGCTTCCACACCCCGGTGCAGGGCCGCTACCTGGACAGGGCCGATCTCCTGCGCATCTACGATTCGGTCAGTTTCGAGGAACCCGATCCCGCCGACAGCTCCTGGGACCGGATGCTCTGGGCCCTGGGTTTCGTGGACAGCCTCGGTTCGCTGGACGGGGCCGCGGACTCCGTCGACCAGGCCTCCATCCAGGCCTTCTATTCACGCGGTGTCCTCTGGGTGACCGACGAGGTCCGCGATTCCGGGAAGGATCTGGACGTGACCATCGCCCACGAACTGACCCACGCGCTCCAGGACCAGCGCTGGGACCTGGCGAAGATGTACCGCGAACACCGCGGGTTGGACGGGCGGCTCGGACTCCAATATCTCCTCGAGGGGGAGGCGCGGCTGGTGGAGACCATGTACGCGCGGAGGCTGACGGATTCGCTCGCGGTGCTCGCCCTCTTTCCGCAGCTCCCCCTGGAGGCATTCCGCGACACCCTTCGCCAGGGCGACGCCCTGGATCCGGAAATGGTGACCCTTCCCACCTACCATCCCTACGAACAGGGGGCGCGGGCGCTGGCGCTGCGCCGCTCCCGCGGCGGCTGGGCGCGGGTGGACGACTGGTTCCGATCCCTTCCTCCCGTCTCGTGCTTCCTCCATCCCGACAGCGTTTGTCAAACTCCGGAAAGCCTGGATCCTTCGGCACTGGACGCCTCGCCGCCTGGCTGGCGCGTCCTGAGCGACGGTCGCGTCGGCGAGCACTACATGGACATCCTGTTCTCGCTGTGGCGCGAGTCCGGTCGCGAAATCCCCTCCGGATCCGTGAAGGCCCGATCCATCCTCCGCGAGCCTTGGAAGGATCCCGGGCCCGACGGCTCGGTGGAAGGTTGGAGGGGCGACCATTTCCAGGTGTCGCGCGACGATTCGGGCGACCTCGCCCTGGCCTGGCGCACCGGCTGGCGGGACAGCACCAGCGCCGAGCGCTTCCTGGAGAGCTACCTCCACCTGCTGGTGCACAAGCAGAGGGACGACGAAGTGGTCCTGCGACAGCCCGGAGTCGCTCTCTTCCACGACCGCCAAGCCGGGGTCTGGGACAGGGTGGAGCGTTTCGGATCGGAGGTCTGGATCGCGGAGGGCGTCGCTTCCCGGGAACCCTTCGCCTTTCCGGGTTCGCGAGCCACCGCCGTGCGCAAACGCAAGAGACGTCCTTCGCCGTAGGGAGGCCGCGCAGAGGTGGTGGCCGGGTCCGGTTTCTACCTTGTTGCATCTCCATGGTCGACGAACTCCACGAGGAATGCGGTGTCATCGGCGTCTGGGGCCTGCCAAAGGCGGTCCAGGCGGCCACGTTGGGACTGCACGCCATGCAGCACCGGGGCCAGGAATCCGCCGGGGTCGCCGTCAGCGACGGCGTGGACGTTCGGCAGGTCCGGGCCATGGGCCTGGTCAGCCGCCTCACCGAACAGCTCGCCTCCCAGGAGGCCCTCCCCGGCGAAGCGGCCATCGGGCATGTGCGATATTCCACCGCCGGCGCGAGTCTCCTGCTGAATGCGCAACCCCTTCTCATCCGGCACAAGCGGGGCGCCCTCGCGATCGCCCACAACGGGAACCTGATCAACGCGCGCCAGATGCGTCGGCAGATGGAGGAACTGGGGCACATCTTCCAGTCCACCTCCGACACCGAGACCATCCTCCATCTCATCGCCAGGTTTCCCGGTGACGACCTGGACGAGGCCGTGCGCCATTCGCTCTCCCAGGTCAAGGGAAGCTACTGCGTGACCCTGCTCGCCAAGGACAGGCTGTACGCGGGTCGCGACCCCATGGGCATCCGCCCCCTCTGCCTGGGGCGCCTGGACAAGGCCTGGATCGTGGCTTCCGAGTCCTGCGCCTTCGACCTCCTGGGCGCCACCTACGTGCGGGAGATCGAGCCGGGCGAACTTCTGGTGATCGACGAGAAGGGACCGCGCAGCCTGCGGATCGCCGAATCGGAGAAGCGCGCGCACTGCATCTTCGAGTTCGTCTACTTCAGCCGTCCCGACAGCCAGATCTTCGGCCACTCCTGCGACAAGATCCGCCGCCGCCTGGGCAAGCAACTCGCCCAGGAATGCCCGGCGGAAGCCGACGTCGTGATCGCCGTGCCGGACAGTTCCAACACCGCCGCCCTGGGGTACGCCCAGCGATCCGGACTGCGCTTCGAGATCGGCCTCCTGCGCAACCACTACGTGGGACGCACGTTCATCGATCCCACCCAGTCCGGCCGCGAGACCAAGGTGAAGCTCAAGTTCAACCCCATCCCCGGCGTGCTCAAGGGCCGCCGCGTGGTGCTGGTGGACGATTCCATCGTGCGCGGCACCACCCTGCGGGCCCTGTGCCGCATGGTGCGGGAAGCAGGTGCCACCCAGATCCACCTGCGGATCAGCTCGCCTCCGGTGCGCCATCCCTGCTTCTACGGCATGGATTTTCCCACGGAAGCCGAGCTCCTGGCTTCCAACATGACCGTGGAGGACATGCGCAAATACCTGGGCGTGGAGTCCCTGGGCTACCTCTCCATTGAAGGCATGGTGGCCGCTGCCCATGAACTGGAAGGCCAGTTCTGCACCGGGTGCTTCTCCGGGGAATACCCGGACGAGGAGCTGAACAAGCCGCGCGCCCAGTTGCAATTGGGGGTCTGAGGCCGAACTCCGGCCCTCCATGGCCATCCTCTCCTTTCGCGACGTCTCCTTCCAGTTCGACGGCATCGCCCTCCTGGACGGGGTCCGCTTCTCCATCGAACGCGGCGAGCGGGTCTGCTTGACAGGTCGCAACGGCACGGGCAAATCCACGCTGATGCGCCTGGTGACGGGCGAGCACGAGGTCGATTCCGGCGAGATCGTGCAGGATGCGTCCGCTCGCATCTGCTACCTGCCCCAGGACATCCCGGAACTCGAAGGAACGGTGTCGGAAATCGTCCGACAAGGCGTGGCGCACCACGAGGACGAGGCCTCCTGGAAGGCCGAGATCGAGGCCGAGCGCTGGGTGGAGCGGGCCGGACTCCCTCCCGACGCCCTCTTCTCCGAGCTTTCCGGCGGCCAAAAACGCCGTGTCCTCCTGGCGCGAGCGCTTTCCGGCGAGCCGGACCTGCTGCTTCTGGACGAGCCCACCAACCACCTGGACATCGATTCCATCGCCTGGATGGAGGAGGTCCTCCTCTCCACCGGCACGGCGCTCCTCTTCGTGACCCACGACCGAGCCTTCCTGAAGCGCATCAGCACGCGCATCCTGGAGCTGGACCGCGGTCGCATGTTCGACTGGGCCTGCGACTGGGACACCTTCCTGGTGCGCAAGGAGGCCATGCTGGAAGCCGAGGAGAAGTCCCGGTCGGAATTCGACAAGCGGCTCGCCGAGGAGGAGGCCTGGATCCGCAAGGGCATGAAGGCCCGCCGGGCCCGCAACGAAGGCCGCGTGCGGGCGCTGGAGCGGATGCGGCGCGAGCGGACGGACAGGCGCGAGCGTTCCGGCGCGGTGCAGATGAAGATTTCGGAAGCGGAGAAGTCGGGCCGGAAGGTCGCCGAGGCCAAGAACGTCACCTTCGCGTGGAATGATGAGAAACCGCTTTTCCGCAACCTCTCCACCATCGTCAGCCGCGGAGACAAGATCGCCCTCCTGGGTCCCAACGGATCGGGCAAGACCACGCTCCTGCGCACGCTCCTGGGAGAGCTGAGCCCGACGTCGGGATCGGTCGTGCTGGGCACGAACCTGGAGATCCTCTATTTCGACCAGATGCGCGACCAGATCGACCCCGAAGCCACGGTGCGCGACAACATCGGCGAAGGGCGCGAGACCATCATCGTGGGCGGGCAGCCCCGTCACGTGATGAAGTACCTGCAGGAATTCCTGTTCAGCGCCGAGAAGGCGATGCAGAAGGCCAAGGGCCTCTCCGGTGGCGAGCGCAACCGGTTGCTGCTCGCGCGGCTGTTCACCCGCCCCGCCAACGTACTTGTGCTGGACGAGCCCACCAACGACCTGGATGCGGAAACGCTGGATCTCCTGGAGGACCTTCTCGTGGAGTTCGACGGCACCGTGATTTTGGTGAGCCACGACCGCGAATTCCTGGACAACGTGGCCACATCCGTGTTGGCCATCGGCCCGGAAGGCATCGTCACCGAGCACGTGGGCGGCTGGAGCGACTGGAAGCGCGAGATGCTGGCCCGCGAAGCCATCGAGCGGGAACGCCTGAGTCGCGAAAGTTTCGTGGCCGCGAAGACCGCGACCGCACCTCCTCCGCCGAGCGCCAAGAAGCTCTCCTACAAGGAAGCCCGCGAGCTGGAGGCGCTGCCGGCCCGCATCGAGGGGCTGGAAGCCAAGCAAGCCGCGATGAGCGCCGACATGGCCGCGCCTTCCTTCTACCGCAAGCCGTCGGACGAGATCGCGAAGGCCAACCGCGACCTGGAGCAGTTGGCTACCGAGATCACGCAGGCCTACTCCCGCTGGGAGAAGCTGAGCGGGTAGACCGTCGGCGACGCGTCCGCGCGAGGGGCTTCCGCCAGGTCCAGCTTTTCCCGCACCTGGGCCACCAGATGCTCCACCGGCAGGAAGGCATCCAGGACCAAGGCGTCCGGGCAGGGCTCCCAGGAGGCGAATTGCGCCGGAAGCAAGCGTCCATCGGCGAAATGTCCCACCCGTTGGGCCAGGCGCTCGGCGATCCTTTCCTGGGCTCCATCCAGGTGGACGAACACCAGATCCTTCGATGCTTCGCGCAGAAGAGTCCGGTAGGACTCCTTGAGTGCCGAACAGGCGAGCACGGCGCAGCGCCCCACGCTTTCGCGGGTGCGGACTTCATGGGCGAGGCGTTCCAGCCAGGGAAGCCGGTCCAGATCCGTCAGAGGCACCCCGCGCACCATCTTGGAGAGGTTCAAGGGACCGTGGAAGGCGTCTCCTTCCAGGTAATCCCATCCAAGGGAGGCGGCCAAGGCGCGCCCGAAGGTGCTTTTGCCGCACCCGGTCACACCGATGACCACCACGAATTTGACGGGATCCGTTGCCACAGTACCCATCAAGGTACTGGCGGATCGCCGAGAATCCCGCTGGATCCGCAGGAAGGGTCCGAACCTTCTCAGATTTCCCAAAGAGGCAATTCCAGCCCAACCGCTACGGGCACTCGATCATCTTGTGGTCCCGCAGCGCCCACAGCCGGACCTTCGGCGTCTGGTACACCACCGCCGCTCCTGCCTTCGCCAACTGGTCTTCCATGCCGGCCAGTTCCTCGGAAGTCCACCATCCGGGCGTTTTCCGGCCTGTTTCGATCAGCGTGAATTCCGCGGGTGGATGGGTCGGGTCCATCCAGGTCAGATCCTGGCCCCAGGCGAACCGGGAAGCGCCCCGGGGGCTGTAGAGCGCGAGCGAACTGTCCCGGGGAATCTTCGCTTCCAGGCACACCAGGGATTTCCGATCCGCGCCATCGATTCCGTGGTACAGGAGTCTTCCTTGCCATACAGCCAGACAGACGGCCGCGAAAAGCCACCCCAGCTTCCGGCGTTTTCCCAACACCCCGCCTGGACCGCTTTCGAGGAGTGCCGCAAGGAAGAAGATCGGGGCCAGGGTCGCCGCATAGTGCAGGAATGGGCTCCGGGTGGCCCAGGACCGCACCAGAAAGAGGACCAGGCACAAGGGGATCGTAGCTACCAGGAGGGAAGCAGATTTTTTCGTGAATCCCCCCCACGCGACGTAGACGAATGCCAAGTACCCGAATGTGGCGACCTGGAAGAAGTTCCCCAGCCCCTGCTCCAAGGTCCCCACCGCGGTTCCGGTCCCTGGCGATGGGGGGAAGGCCTTTGCCCAGACGTTCCATGTTCCTTCTACCAGGTGTGGCAGAATCGCGAACGTGGAGAGGACCCCCCAACCCAGGGAGAGAACGATCACCGCTGTGCCCACCCGGCGATGTCCCAGCGCCCAGAAGACCCAAATTCCAATTCCCAGCGTGGTCAAGGAAATATCCTCGCGGCACGCAAGAGCCAGGATCAGGCACAACCCGAAGCGGCCCCACTTGGATTCCCTCGCGAAGACCAGGGACCAGAGAAGGGGAGTGACGGCGAAAATCAAGGGTTGATACCCCTCGGCCAGACCGCAGCTCGGTCCGATCACCAACGGGTGCAGCGCCCAGAACCAGGTCCAGTGTCGTGCATTTCGCGACGACAGGCCCGTGGAGATGGCCAAACGAAACGCGGCCGGCACCGACAGGGCCAGTACGATGGCCTGAACCGCAGCAAGGGTGGGGTAGGCGGGAAAAAGGGCGAAGAAGGGAAGGACGACCAGCGGGAGGAACCATAGATGGACCCCGAAGACGGGCACGCTTTCCATGGAATTCTTCGCTGCCAATCCGTGTTGGAGGATGGCGTGGAACGATTGCATGGCGGAGGCGGCATCGACCATGGTGTTGAAGAACCACCATTGGATGAAACTCAATCCGAAGGCGCAGGCGAAGCAGGCAAAGGCAGGGAACAACCAGTCTGGGGAAATCCACGTCCTTTGCATCCCTCGACCAGCCTCCCTCCAAGGAACCATTTGTAAAAATGACTTGACTGGGTCCCGGAGAGCTATCGGATTTTCTCTTTTCCGATGCATGCTGGCCTTTGGCCTATGAGCGTGGGTCTTTAGGGCCGACAAAGACCGATTTGGAAGGGACGTGCGGGAGTGGACAACATCGCATTCGCAGACAGGGTTCGCCGCTGGGCGGCTTGGCCATCCGTCCAAATCAGACTCGACCTGGACACCCGGTGCAATCTGCGCTGCGAGTTCTGTTCCACTGGGCATGCTGGAAACGTCGATCGGGCACCGTTCCCCGAACAGGATCTGGAAACCGCATTCCGGATGGCGGCCCGCGAAGCCTGGTCCGTGTTTCTGTCCTGCGGCGGAGAACCCCTGCTTCATCCGGCGTTCGAGAGGACAATGGCCTTGACGGGGAAGCACTTGCGCCATCGGGACGTTCAGATGGTGACCAACGCCACGCTGCTGAACGAGGCCAAGGCCAAGGCGATCCTGGACTCCGACCTCTCGAGGATCTTTTTTTCCGTCGATTCCGTGGACGCGGAGCTGTACGCCCGGCTTCGGCCAGGTGCCGCATGGGAGACGACGCGCCACAACATCGAGCGATTCATGGAATTGCGTGGCAAGGCGAAATGGCCCCGCGTGACGGTGATCATGATCCTGATGAAGGAGAACCAGGAGGAGGTGGAGAAGGTCGCGGACTTCTGCGAGAGGATCGGCGTCGACGCGTTCCGCGTGCAGCACCTGGCGACGTTCGCGGACGTTCCCACCACTCTCGAGCCCGCCGAAGACACGCCCGCGATGCGACGCCGACTTCTTCGCTTGCAGTGGCGGCTGTTTCGTCGCGGGATCGTCTTCGACCACCCCTTCGCCTTGCGCCTGGAGAAAATCCTATCCCTCCTCGCTACGGTTCGATTGTACAGGGACCGCTGGGGGTACCTCAAATACCTCGTGGGGGGTGCCTGGGGTGCGTTGACCAGTCCGTGTCGTCGCATCGGATGGGAGGCTACTGTCTATCGCGATGGACGGTATTCCTCCTGCGTGGGGATCGCAGACGTTCCATGGGATCCGAAGGGGGGAACAAGTTTCCTGCGGTATTTGCGCCAAAGTCGCAGTCGCCATGCCCATGCTGCATTCGCAGGGTGCGATGGCTGTTCCTTCCACCGGCCCGAAAAGCGCTGACGCTCTACTCCCCCACGAGCAACGGTCCGTGGGCGGAATTTCGTGAATCCTTCAGGGACCAGTAGTACACGCCGGGACGAAGTTTCGAGGTGGAAGGAAGCTGGATCTGGAACAGTCCGTCTGTCGATTTGCTGTGGTCCACATGCAGCACCAGGGTGCCGTCGGCGGCCATCAGGTCGAAATTGGCATTCGAGGTGGCTCCGTCCACGTAAAGGGTCGAATTCTGGCGAAGCCGCACCGGATTCGGATAGACCTTGATCGACGACTTGGAGAGCCGCACGGGCACGGGTCGGTAGGGGGAGGTCCAGATGGACAGACCGGATGCGGTGGCGATCAATGCTCTGCCGGAGGCGGAATCCAGAGCCAAGTCCCGAATGGCGTCGTCGGGGAGGCCATCTCGGGTTGTCACCGTATGGACCAATTTGAAGACCGGAGTGGTGGAATCCATTTGCAGCGTAAAGATGTCGATCCCATTTCCTCCTGCCGCCCAGACCTGTCCTTGGGCATCCACCGCCAAGGCCGTGTAGGTCTGCGCTGCGCCTGGAGCTCGGACGATGGTGTCCGTGGAGGAAGGATCGGAGGGGAAGATGCCCAGGACTCCGGTCCCGGCGGCGAGGATCCATGCCCTGCCCCCCAGAGGGTAGGTCGACAGACGCATGAACTGCGGAGGTGTGGACGTATTGGTCGGCCAATGCGACACCCCACCGACCATTTGCGGGGGATTGGATGGAGCGGCATTCTGGATCTGCACAAGTCCGCTGGATGTTGCCAGCCAGAGATCGTTGCCAACCTGGTCGAGATCGTTCACCTGGAGGGCGCCACCGCTTCCAACGATGGAAGTCGGATCCAGATCGGTGCATACGGGCGTTTTGTTGCCTGCGGAGGGGAAGTAGATCAACGGACCCGTCCCCGATGGGAGCAAGGTGGAGGCCCAGATGCCTGCGGATGCGGAATGGACGTCCAGGGCGAACGCTCCGTAGTTGGGATAGGCCGACCCAATCGGGTAATAGGTCTGAAAGCAGGTGTCGTCGGTGCGATTCCATAACGACCAAGTGCCTGGAGCGGGCGAAACCATGAATCCACCATGGGATGTGACATCCCCCCACGACCCCACGAGCATCTCCCCCTGGGGGCCCATGGTGAAAACCTTCCTCGTGTAGGAAAGATCGGAGGAAAGCAACCAAGTGGGATGGATCGTGCTGCCGGGGTTGTCCGGCGAAGGAACCTTGATGGTGTCGGAGATCCACTTGTTGGCTCCGCTCGGGAGCCGCCACACCCGGGTGCTCGAAGCGTCTCCGGTGAGGTGGTAGAACGTGGGGCCCGGCCCGGCAGCCACGGAGAAGGGGAGATTGTCCGGCAAGGCTCCGTCCGGATGCAGTGGGGTTGCAACGCCATTCTGAAGTTGGACCAGCCCCGTGGAGGACGTGGCCAGGAAGTAGCCCTTGGGCGTGGCGATGGCCTGGACGGCACCGGGCACAGTCGCCGAACCCCCCTTCCAGGCGAAGGTGCTGCCGTTGATGCTGAGACCGTTCGCGTAATCGCTCCACTGCTGCCCGAGCGTCCCGAGATGGACCCCCGTGGAATCCCGCAGCAGCGTGTAGTCGCCCCGGGTGGGGCTCGGAAGGACGGTCCACCGGTCGGCGGAGAGGTAGTAGCCCGCCTTTCCGATGTGGCTTGAGGCGGAATCCGTGTTCCAGACGGGGTCGGTGGCATAGGCGAGCCCCTCGGGAAGGGCGACCCAAATGGTGTCGTTTTGGGCCATGACGGCGAGCACGGTATCCCGATAGGCGCCAAAGGTCGAAATGTTGTCCACGGCGTCGGTGTCGGAGACGCGGAGCAGGCTCAACCCTTGGGGACCTCCGAGCACCAGGTACCCCTTCCAGAAGGTGGCGGCCCCGGGAGTGAATGTCCAGGCGGACGACAGATACGTGCCCATCGGCTCCCAGGAGAATTCTCCGGGCGGGAGGAGGGCGAAGTGGCCATCGGTGCAGATCGCCCAGATGCTATCCCCGGAATTCGCGACCAGGGATGCCACATCCAGGGACGGGAGACCCTGCTCCCCCGTGAAGATCGTTCCCTTGTTGGCCGAGGGATCCCACTCCTCCACCCCGCCCGTGGTGGCGGCCAGCACGGTGCCGTCGGATCGGAGGACGGACATGCGGGCCGCCTGGATGGAAGACCAGATTTTCCAGTCGCCCAGGAAAGTGGGGGAGTAGGCATGGGAGCAACAGACCATTCCCAGGGAGAGGAGAAGTGCGCGACGCATGGGCTCCAAGATACGTCGAGCTGGATCTATCGTTTCGGACTCCATTGGATTCCATCGTCCTCATCGGCATGCCGGGCTCGGGAAAGAGCACCGTGGGGGTGCTCCTGGCGAAGGAACTTCGCAAGGAGTTCGTCGACACCGACCTCCTGATCCAGACGGAGACGGGCCGCGGCCTGCAGGAGATCCTGGACCAGGATGGAATTCCCGGATTCCTGGCCTTGGAGGAGTCCGTGGTCCTGGGGTTCCAGCCCAGGCGGATGGTGGTCGCCACGGGGGGATCCGTCGTGTATTCGCGGCCGGCGATGGAGCATCTCTCCTCCCACGGGATCTGCATCTACCTGGACTGTTCCTTGGCCTCCCTGGAACGCCGCTTGTCGAACCTGCATTCGCGGGGGGTGGTCCGCTCTCCCGGCCAATCGTTGGAAGACCTGTTCCTGGAGCGGGATCCCCTCTATCGGGCCTGGGCGACGTTCGTGGTCGACAACGGGCACGACGACCACGGACTCGTCGTGGAGGAGATCGCGAGGCTCCTGCGGCCGCGTTCCGCCTGAGGGCTCCCGGCGCCGCGGTTTCCCGACATGGCATTCGAAAAATCGTTGTGCGCGACGCATCCGGTATCGTAGTCTGATCTACGGAACGGAAGGAGGCTCCCCGTTGGACAGAATTCGAACCCGCGAGAAGATCGTCGCGAAGGCGGCGGAGGAGATCCTCCGCGACGGATACTCGCGCACGACCATGGATGCCATCGCCTCGGCCCTGGGCATGAGCAAGAAGACCATCTACCAGCTCTACCCCAGCAAGAAGGACCTCCTCCGAGGGGTCCTGTCCGGACTGCAGGCCGAGATCGAAAAGGGCTTGGAGCAGGTGGTGTTCCGCACGGACCTGGCATTCCGGGACAAATGGCTCTCGGTGGTGGAATACACGGCCCGCCAGTACGGGCGGCTCGGGCCGGGATTCGTGGAAGACCTGCGTTCGGCCGATCCGGAGATCTTCCAGATCCTGGACAAATTCCGCACCGATCTCGTCCAGCGTTGCTTCTCCTCGCTCGCCGAACAGGGAATCCGCGAAGGCTCCTTCCGATCCGACATCGACCCGAGGTTCCTCTCCGCGGTGTACCTCGCCATCGTGCAGGCGATCCTGAACCCCCACGCGGTGCAGCGCCTGGGAATCGCGCCGGACCAGGCGTATCGCGAGGTCGTCAAGCTCCTTCTGGACGGGGTCGGGCTCCACCCGATTCAGTCCCCCACGAACCGGTAACCCTCTCCCGGCGCGGTCTGGATGTAGCGGGGACGGCGCGGATCCGGTTCCACCTTCTTGCGCAGGGCCACCACGAAGTTGTCGATGGTCCTCGTCTGCACGCCGTCGGAATATCCCCACACCTCGCGCAGGAGTTCGTCGCGGGTCACCACGCGGCCGGCGGCCTCCACCAACCGGCGCAGAAGCATGGCCTCCTTGAAGGAAAGGTCGACCAGTCCACGGGGTCCATCCACCGTGGAGGATCGGAAGTCGATCCTCCGGTCCCCCAGGCGGACCCCTTCGGCGACGGAGGTTCCGGCGGCTCCCGTCAACCACTCGCGGGACCGGATCAGGCTTCGGATGCGGGCCAGGAGCACGTCCAGGTCGAAGGGCTTGGTCATGTAGTCGTCCGCACCCATCTGGAGCCCCTGCACGATCGCGTCGGAGCTCGCCGTGGCGGAAAGGATCAGGACCGGGGTGCGCACGTCGCGTCGGCGCAGGGACTCCAGCACCTGCAGGCCGGAGATGCCGGGAAGGAGCATGTCCAGCACGACCAGCGAGTAGCCGCCCTCCCGGGCCGCCTCCAGTCCCCCTTCGCCGTCCTGGCAATGGCGGACCAGGAATCCTTCCTGCAGCAGGTTGAATTCGAGCCCGAGGGCCATGGGGAGGTCGTCCTCCACCAGCAGGAGGCGGGGGCCGCTCACGCCGCCACCGGAAGCCGGAACCAGAACACGCTGCCCTTCCCCTCGGGGTTGTCCCTCACGCCCATGGATCCGCCCAGGAGCAGCACGGAGGAGTTCGCGATGTACAGTCCCAGGCCGGTCCCGGTCCGTCGCCGGTGCTCCCGACCGGGCACGCGGAAGAACCGCTGGAAGATCTTCTTCCGGTACTTGTGGGGGATTCCCAGTCCGCGGTCGAAGACCTCCACGGATATCCAATTGGCTTGGCGGGAGGTGCGCAGTTCCGGAGCGGCGCCGTCTCCGTACTTGGTGGCGTTCTGGAGGAGATTGTCGAGGATCGATTCCATCAGGATCCGGTCCATCCGCACCACGGCGCTCGGTCCTGGGCCGAACAGGAAAGCCGGGCTGGAGGGGCGTCGACCGTACTCGTCGATCCAGCCGCGAAGGTCCAGCCGTTCGGGTCGGATCTCCTGCATCCGGCCTTCGATGCGCCGGGCCTGGAGGATCCTGGAAACCAACTGGTCCAGACGCCGGGTCTCCTGCAGGATCAGGGCGATGAATCGGGCCCGATCCTCCTCGGACAGGTTCGGGCGCTGCAGGGTCTGGGCGAAGAGCTGGACGTTGGCGGTGGGCAGCTTGAGTTCGTGGGTGGTCATGCTGAGCCAATCGGTCTGCAGGTACCGGTAGCGGCGATTGACCAGGTAGGAGGTGAAGAACAGCGACAGGGCCACCAGGATCACCGCCAGGAAGCCCGAACCGAGGGCCAACACCGGCCAGAGCGTCGAACCGTCGCGGTGGGTCGAGGAGAACCGGACCCCCTCGAGGTTGTGGCTCAGTTCCTTGATGGTCCTGAAGTCTCCAACCATGTAGACGTTCCAGAGGACAAGGAGGGTGATGACCATCAGCACCACCACCACGAATCCGGAGATCGCGATTCCGAACGTCCATCGGCGCATGGCTTCCAACCTAGAATCCACCGACGCGGTCCGGACCCGACGAAGCTTGTACCATTCCCTGTCCATGCCGCCGACCGGACTCCTGCTTTCCAACCTGGGCTCGCCAGACGCCCCTCGCCGCAGGGAGGTGGCCTCCTACCTGCGCCGATTCCTGACCGATCCCCGCGCGGTGGACATCCCGTGGCTTCCCCGCCAACTGCTGGTGCGCGGGATCATCGCGCCGTTCCGATCCCGGCGCAGCGCCCGCGCCTATGCGAAGATCTGGACGAGCGAAGGATCGCCCCTGGTGGTCCACACGCTGGCCCTGGCCGCGAAGGTGGGGGAAAGGCTCGGGCCCGATTGGAGGGTGGTCGCGGGCATGCGCACCGGGAGGCCTTCCCTCGGGGATGCCCTGGAGGCGCTCCGCTCGGAGGGTTGCCGCCGCATCGTGGCGATGCCCCTCTATCCGCAGTACGCGTCCGCCACGGTCGGATCCACTCTCGAAGAGGTCTGGCGCCTGGCATCGCGGCGGGAAGTGGTGCCCGAAATCGTTCCGGCCGGGTCCTTCTTCGAGCACCCGGGCTTCCTGGACGGGGTCGCCGACCGGGTCCGCCGCGTGTTGGAGCCGCTCCCGAATGCCCCCGTCGTCTTCTCCTTCCACGGACTTCCCCAGCGCCAGATCCGCAAGGCGGATCACACCGGAACCTGCCTGGGCGAAGGGTGCTGCGAACTGCCGGACGGGGCTCGGCGCGGTTGCTACAAGGCGCAATGCCACGCCACCGCGAGGGAGCTTTCGAAGCGACTCCATCTGCCCCCCGATCGCTGGGTGGTCTCCTTCCAGTCCCGGTTGGGCCGCGACGCGTGGATCGGTCCCTCCACCGCCGACACGCTTTCCCGGCTGGCCGCCGACGGATGCCCGGACGTGGTGGTGGCCACCCCCTCCTTCGTGGCCGATTGCCTGGAGACGCTGGAGGAAATCGGGATCGGACTGGCGAGGGCGTTCGAGTCCAAAGGGGGCGCGCTCCACCTCGTGCCCTGCCTCAACTCCGGCGACGATTGGGTGGACACCGTGGCGGAGATGGCCCTTTCCTATCTTCCCCATCCACGATGAGGAAGATTCCAGCCGGGATCGCGGCCTTGCTGGCCGCGTGCGCGATCAGTTCCTGCACGCGCAGCGAAGGCACGGTGGTGGCGCGCGTGGGCAAGGAAACCCTGACGCGGGAGCAGCTCCTGGCGATGGTCCCGCCGGAACTGTCCAGCCATGCCGGTCGCGAGGTGTACCTGGACATGGCCCGACGCTGGATCCGCAACCGGTTGCTGGCCCGGGAAGCGTTGCGCCTGGGACTCGACGACAACCTCGAAGTCCGGCGCCAGATCCACGAGAGGACCGAGGACATCCTGGCCCAGGCCCTCGTCGACAGGATCCTGGACACCGTCCCCGAGATGCCGGAGGCGGCGCTGCGCAAGTACTACGACGACAACCAGCAGGAATTCCTGCGCCAGGAGCCCGAGGTCGCCTTCCGCCGCCTGCGCCTGCCCGACCAGGCCACGGCCGCGGCGATGCGCCAGGCCTTGACGCCGGTCGGGTTCGCGAGCGAAGTCCAGCGCCTGAATCCGGATCCATCCTCGGCATTGGAAGCGCAGCGATTCTGGCGCCGCTCGGAGCTTCCTCCCAACGTTGCCGAAGTCCTGTTCGAACTCCAGGAAGGAATGATCTCCCCTCCCGTCCAGGTCTCCGACGGCTGGGCGCTGTTCCTCGTGGTATCCAGGGTCCAGGCGGGCACGGTCCGTCCCTTTCCCGATGTCGTCGACCCGATCCGCCTGCGCCTCACCGAATTCGAGCGCAAGCGCCGCCTCGACGAGGTCGTCGCCCAACTCGCACGCCAATCCGGCACGGAAATCGTCTCCAAGGCCTTGCCGGGAACCGACAGCGCCGCAGCCAAGAAGTGACCATGATCCTCCCTTTGCTCCTGACTTCGCTCCTTTCTTCGCCGCTGCCTCCACCCGACGGCATCGCGGCCTTGGTGGGCGACCAGCCGATCCTGGTTTCGGACGTGTCCGAAGCGCTGCACTACCAGGTCCAGGCCAACCCCGGGCTGGGGAAGCTGGCTCCGCCGGAGCGGGCCAAGCGCGTGCTGGACCAGCTCGTCGACGACAAGATCCTCCTGATCCGCGCCAAGGCAGAGACCTTGGACGTTCCCGAATCGGAAATCAACTCGCGTGTGGAGCAGAGGCTGTCGGAAATGACCCAGAGGGCGGGCGGGACGGACGCCCTCGTGGCGATGCTGAAGCAGAAGGGCGGCCTCACCCTGGGCCAGTACCGTCTTCGCCTCGCCCGGGAGATCAAGGAAGAAGGTCTCAAGGAGAAGCTGCGCGACAAGTACGTGGGCAAGATCGATCCCGTGCGCGAGGAGGTCCTCTCCTTCTACGACCAGTACAAGGATTCCATGCCCATGCTCCCCGACCAGGTGAAGCTCGCCCAGATCGTGGTCAAGATCACCGCCGATCCCGGACGGGACAGCGTGGCGTACCACAGGGCGCTGGACGCCGTCGAACGGCTGCGCAAGGGGGCGGATTTCGCTTCGTTGGCCAAGGAGCTTTCCCAGGACCCCGGCTCCAAGGACAGCGGCGGGGACATCGGATTCACGCGTCGGGGGGAACTCGACCCGGTCTACGAGAGGGCGGCCCTGGCCCTGGAGGTCGGGCGCTACACCCAGACCCCGGTCCGGTCCCGATTCGGCTGGCACGTGATCGAACTGGTGGGGCGACGCGACCAGGAGTTCCACACCCGCCACATACTGTTCAGCCTGATCCCCGACGCCACCGACACCGCGCGCGCCAAGGAACTCGCCGATTCGCTGCGCAGGGTCGCGGACGCCGGCGGGGATTTCGCCGCGTTGGCCCGCGAGTACAGCGCGGAAAAGGCTTCGGCCTCGTTCGGGGGCACCTTGGGCTGGTATCCGGAAAACGAGCTGCAGGGCCAATTCAAGGACCTGATCTCCAGCATCCCCACGGGAAAGACCGGGACCCCCGTGACCACTGCGGACGGATTCCTGGTGATCCGCGTGGAGGAACGCCTCGAATCGCGCAAGCTCACGCCGGACGAGGACTGGACGCGCCTGTCCCAACTCGCCGCGCAGACGCTTTCCAACCGGAAATTGTCCACATGGCTGGGCCACTGGAGGGAGCAGGTCCCCGTGGACATCAGGATGACGCCCCAGGAGCTGGCGCGCCGCATCGGTTCCTGATGGAACGTCCGTACCAGGCCCTGGCCGCCCGGTACGACGCGGTGATGGAGCACGTGGACCACGCGAAGTGGGCGCGCCTGGTGGAACGGATCTGGAGGCGGCACGGCGCGAACCCGTCGCGCATCCTGGAAACCGGGGCGGGTACCTGCCGGCTCGCGCCGCACCTGGCGCGCGGGAAGAGGCGGATCGTCGCTTCCGACCTCTCGCCCGAGATGCTCGAGCGGGGAAAGGACAGGATAGGGAAGCGGGTCGCCGCCGATTTCCGGAGGCTGCCGTTTCGCGGGGGATCCTTCGACGCCGCGCTCTGCCTCTACGACGCCGTCAATTATTGTCTGACCATGCCGGATCTGCGCGCGTTCTTTTCCGAGGCTTCGCGGGTCCTCGCGCCGGGGGGGACGCTCCTCGCCGACGTCACGACGGCCACGAATTCGCGCCGGTATTTCCTGGACGCCACCAGCCACGAGGAGATCGACGGCGTCCACGTGGTGAGGCATTCCCGGTACGAGCCGGTCGCGCGGATCCAGTTCAACGGGTTCCACTTCTTCGAGCCGACCCGCGAGGGGACGTACCGGTTGCGACGGGAAGAGCACCGCCAGAGGATCTGGTCCCTTTCCGAATACGACCAGGCCGCGGATCGGGCCGGATTCTCCCGGGCCGGAGCCTGGGACGACGATCTGGAGGAGGCCACGGCGAGATCGGAACGCATCCACCTGGTCTTCCGGAAGGAGGAGCCGCGATGACCACCGCGATCGGGATCGTCGGAGCGATCGCCTCCGGGAAGAGCACCGCCGCGCGGTGGTTCGCATCCCGCGGTTGGACGGCGGTCGACGCCGACGAGGA